>Ga0190313_1000243_pt1 | contig 34857 bp, 31 predicted proteins | sample 4870071011_MG_FD_169989 | JGI IMG/M metagenome (GOLD analysis project Ga0190313, IMG submission 169989) | Hydrothermal vent sediment bacterial communities from Southern Trench, Guaymas Basin, Mexico - 4870-07-10-11_MG | ecosystem: Environmental > Aquatic > Marine > Hydrothermal vents > Sediment ... | reverse complement strand
CTCTTTTTGTTTTCATCTCTGCAGTTGTAGTTTACATTCACGGTTGTTTAGTTTCAATGTGCTAACGCACCTGCGGGCTTTCATCCCCTCCCTTACGGAAGGGGTCTTCCCGCCCGCAAAAGATAAAAAGGGGCAGATTTAAGACAAGCACATAATATAAATGGTGCCTGGGGCGGGAATCGAACCCGCACGGGGACGAAGCCCCAAGGGATTTTAAGTCCCTTGCGTCTGCCTATTCCGCCACCCAGGCATCCGAATACCTTCGCTATATTTACACGATAAAGAACCGCCAAACAAGATGAAAGGAACACTCTAACGGGATTTTACATCAATGCAACGCATGGCCTTCTCAATTCTAGTTATTGATTCCCCATGACGACGGCAAGCTTCTTTGTCTTGAGACACAAAATCCTTTAAAACTTCGTAAATCTCAGCAGCTCGATCGGTGCTATTACAAATCAGCAAACAATCAACACCTGCTAATAGTGTTCTTCTTGCCACTTCATCAATCGGAATGTGTTCGGCTATGGCCTTCATGTCCAGGTCATCAGAAATTATCAAACCTTGAAAGCCAAGCCTTTCACGCAACCAGTCCCTGCAAACAACGGTGGACATTAATGCAGGATAGTAGGGATCAAGCATTGGGTAACAGGCATGGGAAACCATCATACCCCACACACCGGCACGCACTGCTTCAACGAAGGGGGCAATGTCTTCCCACATGTCATCGAGAGAATTCCAAAGTATTTGCAAAGCGTCGTTATGCGGGTCTTTAGAAGCTTGGCCCAATCCCGGAAAGTGCTTTGCCACACATTGAACGCCATGTTTTTGATGAAGGGAAATCCAAAGGGCCCCAAAACGCCCCACTTTTTTGCTATCCCCGCCAAAAGACCTGGTGGAAAGAAAATGCTTTTTAACATCCGAAACCCTGTCCAGAACTGGTGCAAGGTTAACGTTTATACCGTAAGCACAAAGTGCTTTAGCAGTCTCCGAAGAGGCGGCAGACACACTTATCTCTCCACCACAGGCCATGTCATAAGCAGAAGGAGTTCCGAGAAAGCGAAGGCGCCTGACGGTACCTCCCTCTTGATCTACCGCGATAAAAGGAGTTCGACCATGCCGGTCTATATAATGTTTTTTGATTTCTGAGGTTAGGTGTTTGAGTTGCTTCAAAGACTCAATATTCCTACGAAACAACACAAAACCACCAACCCCTATTTCATTGATAAGCCAATCAATTTGTTCATTATAATCGGTCCCATTAAAACCAGCCCAGATTCTTAACCCAATGTCATTTGACGTTTGCATCTTCTTTTATACCCCTTTCTGGCTCACCCAATTTCTTTTCCAGCTTCTGCCGTTTGAGACGCATCAAAAAAATGTTCCTCATCTTCTCTACGAGTTTTTCCTTTTCTTCCGGGCTCAAGTTCTTGAATTCTTCGGGAGATGGAAATTCTTTTAATTTATCAACTTCCTCATCACTCACCACAGACACCTTAGGTAGCGGTGGAGGTGGAGCCGCAATTTTCCCTGATTGATACAATGGTATCTCCTGCTCCTGACCCTTCCAGTTGACAATAATACTTGCCTTTCCAACTTTTGTAACCTTGTAAGGGCCAATGGATTCGCCTTCCTTAAGTACAACGTAATTACCCTTTTGATATTCCCCAATATTCCTACGAAGCCTCACCAAAGCTCGCTTTTCATGCTGAAAATAGATGATCCCGTCAAGCTGAATGTCGTCTGGATTAAAGGTTCCATGATCGACCGTTTTAGAATTTTCTTGAATAGCTGGTGGTTTACGATCCGGAGCAAATAGATTTTTCTCAACAACCACATTTTCTTGACTAAACAAAGGCGTCGCCAAAACAGCCAGGAAACAAGCCATCAATATAACCTTGCGGATCATCTTTTTGCCTCGCCAACGAACATGCGCATTCGATCATATAAAAAATTCGCAACTATTTGCGCAAACATCCTACCATTTGAAGCAAACCTGAGCTTTCTACCAAGCTCCAACTGTATTCCCATACCACTTCTGTTACGATTAACAACATTTTTCGGATGTGAGCCCTTTATGTCGTTCCGACGTTTTTCCAAAATTTTGAACCCCTTTGACCGCAACATAGATTCTAATAAGGTTGCTCCTTCCACATCCTTTCCACCAACTACCACAACCGCCTCTTGTTCCGATAACCCGTGAACACTGACCGTGTAATCTACCTGTTTTGCAATTCGACACCAAAACTCTTCGTTAAAACAAGTACTTGGTACATGGAGCTTGAGAAAATTTTCATTTTCCATAATACCTTCAAAAGCATAGAACCAAAATGAAGAACCGGCGATCATATCAGCAATTTCCGATGTCCCTGGTTCAATTCGACCACCATGTGGTGCCATAACAAGCACTGGGTACAACCCAACGCGCCATCGAATACGATAATCTATACCCAAACAGAAAGACAGTTTTATCCCTCCCCTGCTGTTTAAAGAAACCTTAAGAGCCTTAACGGTACATGGTCATCGGGAAGTTCCCTTAAATAAAAGCATTCCTCCTTTTCAAAACGACGACAGGCAATAGGCCTTTCATTGTAAATACCGCAAATGGCACATCCACTGGCCTTATCCTGCCACAAAAAAGGACAAAAAGTATGCCCCTTACCAATACCCTGGGAAAACATCTGACGCCACCTCTGAGGAACCCGGGAATTTGGAGGAAAATCAGGTAACCCGCTTGCAAATTCACAACATCGTCCGCATCTTATACAGTATGACCCGCCTTTGTCGGTACTACCTTTCGATCCCGCATTTACATGAACCGTTTCAAATGCAACGGCTCGTTCAGTCAAATGCCTTCTTAAAAGAACAAGCCTCCACCTTCTAGGTCTATTTAACATGTTGGTGGTATTGTACAATTTTATTAAATTTCGGATCCAAAATTTTGCGGGAAACAGAGGATTAGCCACAACTCGAATAAGCCTTCTGCGATTGGAAGGAAGTATGCGACTTACAATTCTAACAAAAGCTCTTAGGTAAATGTCCGACATTTAACCCGGAATTCGTATATTTGGATTTTTAATTTCTGCCTCAGATGGACGAACATAAAGGGGCACAAGGGTTAACGGATCGTCAACATTTCCTCTACGGAACCTGCGATAGCCAAGGAACGCGATGGACGAAGCTCTTACGGAATCAAAAATGGGCGGTGCTTCCCGGGCTAATTGAGAACCAGTTTTAATCAAAAAACTCCTGAAAACTTTCCGACCATCTCCACAAAAGATGGTTGGGCCATCCAGGACGCTGGTGTTAAAGATTTCCTCTGGAGGACTTACCATGTAATCGCATATCCTATTCAACGTTCCTGTTCCATTGCACTTAAAAACAGTCCAGTACACCTCCTTCTTTCTGGCATCAATCAGTGGACATACGGAAAGAGGAGACCAGGCAAACGGCACAGCCAGGGCGTCGAGTGAAGGTACACCTACTACTGGTTTGTTGAGAGACCATGCAAGGCATTTCACGGTTGTCACACTTATTCGCAATCCCGTAAAGCTTCCAGGGCCAACACCCACGCAGAAAAGATCCACATCCTTCAAATTCAGCCCTGTCGCTTTTAAGGCTCGGTCCACCTCTGGAAGCAATCTCTTGTTGTGAGTATCAACCCGCTGTATCACACTTTCGTACAATACCGCGTCGTGGTCATTATCATCATTGAAATAGACAATTCCCACAGTGCCGGACGTCATTGAAGTATCAACCGCTAGGACTATCATTTGCCTCTCAGAATGTCTGGAATCGAAGGGAACAACCTGACCAAGTCATTGTAAAAGACTGCAACCATCAACACTATAAGCAGCGCAAACCCAATCTTTTGAACCCACTCCACTGCCTTCTGGTGGAACCGCCTTCGCGTGATAGCTTCCAGCGTAAAAACCACAAGATAGCCGCCATCAAGCGCAGGAAAAGGCAAAAGGTTCAGAATACCGAGGTTCAGGCTTATCAAAGCTATGAAGTGGATGAAGGGGAAAAAACCTGCTTGCGCCTGTTGTTTTGCCATCTGAGCAATAAGTATTGGCCCACCTACTGTTTTAAAAGGCACAATCCTTTGAATTAGTTTTACCAGGGTCAGGAAAAACAGCTTGGTTATATACACCATCTGAACAAAACTCTGGACAAAGGCATCCAAAAGGCTAACTTTTCTCAGCTCCACCCTACCTGAAGCTGTGATACCAATTATCGGCCTTTTGACCACTTCACCAAAGATATTTTTAACTTCGCGAATTTCTGGGGCTACAGTCAGTACAATCAACTCCCCAGCTCGATCAACTACTATTTTCAATGGTGGGTCTCCCGGCCTCCATTGTTTGATGGCCTGTGAAAGGTTATCCCATTGGGTTATCTTTCTTTCGTTGATTTGGATAATCAGATCACCGGACTTAAAGCCAGCCAGTTCAGCCGGAGAGCCAGGCTCAACACTACCCACTTCAGGAAGCAACGTAGGAATTCCTGAAAAAACAAAAACCACAAAAAACAAAACTAGCGCAAGAAGGAAGTTACACAAAGGTCCTGCCGCTACAATTAGCGCTCTTCGGCCAGATGACTGATATTGAAAACTGCGGTGGTAATCCGATGGATTAACTTCATCAAGGCTTTCTTCACCCAGCATCTTTACATACCCACCAAAGGGAATAGCGGCGATACAATATTCGGTCTCACCTCTCGTCCACTCAAATATAGGAGGGCCGAAACCGATGGAAAACCTTTCGACATGTACTCCACACCATCGGGCTACAAGAAAATGACCTAACTCGTGAACGAAAATGAGAACACCCAGGACAATAATTGCATATATGATGGTCATCATGGTTTCTAATATTTCCTTTTTACTTCCCATTCTTTCAGAATTTCCTGAGCCCTTTTTCTAGCCCAGGCATCCACACTGAGGACCTGCTCAACGCTTCCCGTCTGTTCAATTCTGTGTTCGTTCATAACAGACTCTATTAGCCGCGGTATGTCATAAAATCCTATACGGTGATTGAGAAAAGCATAAACTGCTTCCTCGTTTGCAGCATTAAGGACGGTGGGCATGGTATGCCCGACACGGCAGGCTTCCTTAGCCAGTTTGAGGCACGGAAATTTTTGTTCGTCAGGGGGCAGAAAGGTAAGCCTACCAATCTGCAGCAGATCCAGAGGTTTTACACCGACATTTAGCCTCTCTGGATAGCTTAATGCGTAAGCAATTGGAATGCGCATATCCGGTACAGCCATTTCGGCAAGAATCGATCCATCGACGAATTCAACCATTGAATGGATAATGCTTTCCGGATGCACAACAATGTCAATCATTTCCATGGGCACGTCAAAAAGCCATTTAGCTTCTATCAACTCTAACCCTTTGTTCATTAATGTAGCCGAATCAATAGTTATTTTGCTTCCCATGGACCAATTCGGATGTTTCAAGGCAACCTCAGGAGAAACCGACTCAATCTCTGATTTGCTCTTGCCAAAAAACGGCCCTCCGGAAGCGGTTAAAATAATTCGTTTTAGATGTAATGAATCATGCCCCTGCAATACCTGGAACACCGCATTGTGTTCACTATCCACAGGAAGGATTGTTGCTCCCGTTTTCTTGGCCAGTCGCGTTATTATCTCACCAGCTATCACCATAGATTCCTTATTGGCCAAGGCCACAACTTTTCCAGCCTTTACAGCTTCATAAGTCGGAAGAAGGCCAACCGCTCCTACGATAGCAGAAACGACAATGTCTGCATCTGATAGGGAAGCAGCTGTACAATATCCTTTCTCGCCAAACCAGATTTCAATACCCGACAGAGCCTCCGGAAGCTTGCTTTCTAGATTCTTGACCTCCCGCTCAGACTTAACAACCACTAACTTGGGTTTAAACTCTTCAATCTGCGAAAGTAAAAGATCAACATTCTTCGCCGCAGTAAGGGCCAGTACTTCAAACCTGTCTGGATATTTTCGAATAATGTCTAGCGTTGACGATCCAACAGAGCCAGTAGAACCAAGCACAACAACTCGCTTTCTAGCAAAATTGTCCATCACAAAATCTCCAACAATCTCCAAAATATCCACGTCATAGGAAAGGCAAAAAGCAAGCTATCCAACCTATCGAGGACCCCTCCATGACCGGGAAGAATGGTTCCAGAATCCTTAACACCCTTGCGCCTTTTCAAAGCTGATTCAAAAAGGTCCCCGACCTGCGCGGCAAAAGATATAGAGAAAGCACCACACAAAGCTTTTAGGATAGTGAATCCATCAACAAGTAACCAACCTGAAAAGGTGCCAAATAAAACAGCTGCCCCAAAGCCACCAAACATCCCTTCGACCGTCTTTTTAGGACTCACCGATGGACAAAGAGGACGCTTACCGAAGCGCCTACCAATGAAGAAGGCCCCAGCGTCTGTAGCAGCAACTGTGATGAGCACGAACAAAAGTAGCCCACGATGAGGTTCTCCATTTGGCAACCTGAAAAGAGTTACAAAGCCCAGAAAATATCCCACATAGATACTGCCACCAAGCAAAGAGAAAATTTCGCTTAAACGAAATATCCCCTTTGAATACAGGTAAAGATACGCCACAAAATGACATAACGTCACTGCTATTAGGGCTATGTGTAATCCAAGTTCGCCAGCCAAGAACCCACCAATGGGAAAGCAAAGGGCAGCGCCACAAAGGATCACCGTATCCTTTAGCGTTGGTTCGGAGGGTAGGACAAGATTACAGGCTTCAATTACACTCATAATAACCGCCAGCACGACGACGAGCATTATCACCCATTCGGGTGCGGTAACTACCAGAACAACGAGAGGAATAGCAATGGCCAGAGAGGTTATCCACCGTTTCTGCAGTCCCGTGAGTTGAATCATCACAACTTTTGATCAGTTATTAAAATGCCGAACAGTTTTCCGCAACAGTGAGCTGTTCGCTTATTTTCCCAAACCGTCTTTCCCTGGTCTGAAATGCCTCAAGAGCCGCATAGAACTCCTTTTCGCCGAAATCCGGCCAAAGGGTGTCGATGATGTAAAGTTCAGTGTAGGCAATTTGCCAGAGAAGAAAATTACTGACTCTGCATTCTCCGCTGGTACGAATTAGCAAATCTGGATCGGGCACGCCAGCGGTAAAGAGATGAGCTGCAAAAGTATCCAAATTGATATCATCTGGTTTCATTTCGCCGCACTTCACTTTCTCTGCTATGCGGCGTGTAGCTTCCACTATTTCATGTCTGCCCCCGTAATTCAGGGCGACTTGCACGATCAGGTTTTCACCATTCTTCGTCTTTTCAACGACATCGTCGAGCATAGCCAAAACGTCCGATGGAAGATCTTCACGGTCTCCTATATGCAAAACCTTGATTCCCTTCTCAATTAAACCGGACAACTCCTTTTGCAAAAACTTTTTCATAATACGCCACAGTGAATCAATCTCCGCTTTAGGACGCTGCCAGTTTTCTTTGGAAAAAGCATATAGAGTCAAGTAAGGTATTCCACAGTCCACGCAACAACGGATTACCGTTTTTACCGCCTCGATCCCTGCTTCATGTCCATAAACACGATTTTTAAGGCGTTTCCTTGCCCATCTCCCGTTACCGTCCATAATGACGGCAACGTGCTTGGGTAATTTTTTAAAGTAATGCCTGCGGCTCTCAGGATCAGACCTCAAGAATTTCCTTCTCCTTCTTTTCTAGAAGTTCATCCACCTTTTTAACGAATTCATCGGTGAGCTTTTGAATTTTTTCCTGTCCTCGAAACTGATCATCTTCAGAAATTTGCTTTTCCTTTTTCATTTCTTTTATCATTTCGTTTGCATCACGGCGGATGTTGCGCAGAGCAACCTTTGCTTCTTCTGCCATCCTTTTGACAACCTTCACCAGCTCCTGACGCCTTTCTTCTGTTAGTGGAGGAATGTTTATCCTGATAATTTTTCCATCGTTGTTTGGAGTTAACCCAAGATCGGACTTCAAAATTGCCTTTTCTACCTCAGCAACGACACTCAGATCCCACGGCTGTATCATTATAGTTCGCGGTTCTGGAACGGTGATCGTAGCAAGTTGGTTAAGGGGTGTTGGCATACCATAATATTCCACTCTTATATGCTCTACTAGTGCTGTGGAAGCTCTACCAGTTCTGAGCCGCTTGTATTCACTTTCCAGATTTTTCAAGGTTTTCGTCATTCGTTCTCGAGCGTCATCGTAAATCTCGTTTAACATCATTCACCTCCTGCCACCACCGTTCCGATAGGTTCACCTCTTACAACACGCTCCATATTTCCCGGTACCCTCACATTGAACACAACTATTTTCATGCCCTGATCCCTGGCCAGAGAAATAGCCGTAGCATCCATAACCTTCAGGTTTCTAGCCAAAACTTCAGTATAAGTAAGTCTATCATATTTATGGGCATTAGCATTTCTTTCAGGGTCTGAATCGTAAACTCCATCTACCCTGGTACCCTTAAGCAACGCTTCGGCTCCTATTTCTATCGCCCGAAGGGCAGCAGCCGTATCCGTTGTAAAAAAGGGTAATCCGGTTCCAGCGGCAAAGATGACGATTCTTCCCTTTTCCAAATGCCTGATCGCCTTTCTACGTATATACGGTTCCGCAACTTCCCTCATGGTAATGGCTGATTGAACCCTGGTAGCCACACCATGTTTTTCCAGCGATTGTTGCAGGGCCAATGCGTTTATTACTGTGGCGAGCATTCCCATATAATCAGCGGTGGAACGGTCCATCCCCTGAGCAGCGCCGGAAACTCCCCGAAAGATGTTGCCTCCACCTATCACCAACGCAATTTCCACTCCCATTCCGTGTACTACTGCAATCTCCTGAGCCATGCGATCTATTGTTACGGTGTCAATTCCATACGGTTGATCCCCCATTAGAGCTTCTCCGCTCAGTTTCAATAAAACTCGCTTATAAATGGGAGATTCCGGCATTGCTTTTTGACCCCTCACTCTTCGCCAAGTTGATACCTGGTGAAACGCCGAATTATTACCTTTTCGCCAATTTGCGCGACAAGCTCGTTTAGATAATCTCGCACGGTCTTATCGGTATCACGTATAAAAGCCTGCTCCATTAGAGCGGCTTCTGAATAAAATTTCTTCAACTTACCTTCGACTATTTTGTCGATTATGTGCTCGGGTTTACCAGACTCTCGGGCTTGCGCTTCGTATATTGCCTTTTCTCTCTCAACGATTTCTTGAGGAATATCCTCTTTTTCAATTCCCAGAGGATTCGTAGCAGCTATCTGCATTGCAATGTTCTTGGCAAATTCCTGAAAGGCATCACTTCGCGCAGCAAAGTCTGTTTCACAATTTATTTCGACAAGAACCCCTATGCGACCACCACCGTGAATGTAAGCCTGAACCACACCTTCTTTCGCTTCTTTACCCGCCCTTTTGAGAGCCGTGGCAAGACCTTTTTGCCTCAATATATCAATTGCTTTCTCAATATCGCCGTTGGTTTCTTCCAGTGCTCGTTTGCAGTCCATCATGCCCGCATTCGTTTTAGCACGTAGTTCCTTTACCAATTCAAGTGACACAGCCAACGTCATCCCTCCTTTCTTTTATTCCTCTTTTCCTTCGCTATTTTCTCGCCTTTCCTCGACCACTTTTTCTGACTCTTCTGTCTCTTCTTCTACCGGTTCTACCGGATTGACTATTTCAACTTCCAGCCCTTCTTCTTCCTTTAACAAGCTTCCAGGTGATACCTCAGCTTCCAGTTCCTTATCAGTTTCAGCCTGCATGGATTCCTCAAAACGTTTTTTCCCCTCAATGCAAGCATCGGCGATCCTTGAGGTAATAAGTCGAATTGCCCTTATAGCGTCATCATTTCCGGGTATGGGATAATCAATAACATCCGGATCACTATTGGTATCCACAATGGCAACTACAGGAATACCCAGCCTGTTGGCTTCTGCCACGGCTATTTTTTCTTTAGGTGTGTCGACGACATAAAGGACACCCGGTAGGTGCCCCATTTCTTTTATACCTCCAAGGTTTCGCTCCAATTTCTCACGTTGCCTGGCCAACCTCAGAGCTTCTTTCTTCGGAAACTTGGAAATACTTCCATCTTCGAACATAGCATCCAGTTCTTTCAGGCGATCCACACGTTGTTTAATGGTTTTGAAATTCGTAAGCATACCCCCGAGCCAGCGGTGATTGACATAATACATTCCGCACCGTTCGGCTTCTTCACGAATAATGTCCTGAGCTTGAGGTTTGGTTCCCACAAACAGAACTGTTTCGCCTTTCGATGTAGCTTCCACGACAAAATTGTAGGCTTCTTGGAACATTCTGACCGTTTTCTGAAGATCTATAATGTAAATACCGTTGCGAGACCCAAAGATAAAGGGCTTCATTTTGGGATTCCACCGCCGGGTCTGGTGCCCGAAGTGTACTCCCGATTCAAGAAGTTCTTTCATGGTTACCAATGCCATACTGTTCTACCTCCTCCTTTGGTTATCCCTCCACCCCCGTCGCACCACTAATGGGCACCAAAAGGAATCAAAGGGGTGTGCGGTTTGAAAGCCGTGTATATCTAGCACGCTACCAGTAGGGCTGCAATAAAAATGTTCAGCTTTGCAAGGGGTTACAACAAATTGACTCTAGCACACATACCGATTAGAGTGATAGTGATCGAAGATACCGTACCCAACAAATTCCAAATGGGCTGCAAATAGGGAGCAATACAATGAATCATAGATTGAGAATGTGCATTAGAACTGCAATATTTTACCCCGTGCTGGTCGCGACTTCGGGGTTACTTGGAACCATGGCTATCCTGACTCTGTTCATTACCAGAAACTCGAACATAGGACACTGGTACGCTCGGCTATGGGGTTATATCCAGGTTAAAGTAGGGGGAGTAAAGGTTATTGTTCGAGGCATTGATAAGATCAACACGAAGCAGGCCTACGTATACATGGCAAACCATCAAAGCTGGTTTGATATATTCGTGTTGCTAGCTTACATTCCGGGCCAGTTTCGCTGGCTTGCAAAAGAAGAACTTTATCGAATTCCGATCGTGGGTAAGGCCATGAAGCTTATTGGCTATATCCCAATAGATAGAAGTAATAGAACTAAGGCCTTTGAAAGTTTGACTAAAGCCGCTGAGCAAATCCGCATGGGAACTTCGGTCATGATTTTCCCGGAAGGAACCCGAAGTAAGGACGGAGTACTTCAGGCTTTCAAAAAAGGCGGATTTATTCTGGCCATCCAAAGCCAGCAACCTATTCTGCCAATAAGCATAAGCGGCACCCACAAAGTTATGCCTAAAGGAAAATGGATGATAACACCCGGCCAGGTAATAATTACAATACACGATCCTGTTTCCACCGAGGCCATTGGACTCAAGGACAGGCAGCAATTAATAGAAATTGTCAGATCAAGGATCCTTCAGGGTCTGTCCCCAGAAGAGCAGGGAATCGCAAGAGCTGCCTGAGGAGGTCTAAGCGGTGGCTGAAAACAACCAGCCTGTCTATGTTGTACCCCTTGGAGGTCTTGGTGAAATAGGGCTTAATATGATGGTCTTCTCATGTGGAGACTCAGCTATCGTTGTGGACGCAGGATTGATGTTTCCAGAAGAGGAAATGTTCGGAATTGACGCGGTAATACCCGATTTCACATATTTGCGCGAAAATGCATCGAAAATCAAAGCACTGATACTAACCCACGGTCATGAAGATCACATAGGAGCCATTCCATTTTTTTCCCCGGAATTTAATGTGCCTATTTATGGAACTCGCTTCACCTTGGCGCTGGTAAGGGAAAAACTGAGAGAACATAAGCTCGTAAATCGAGTTAGCCTCGTGGAAATGACGCCGGGCAGTTGCATAAAGTTCGGGGTAATCGAGGTTGAGCCTTTCTCAGTGTGTCATAGCATTCCTGACGGAGTGGGTCTAATCATCAGGACTCCACAGGGTACTATAGTGCACTCGGGTGATTTTAAGATAGATCACCAACCTGTTGACGGCATCTCCTTTGACTACGGAAAACTGAGTAACCTTCAAAGTGAAGAAGTTTTGCTTCTATTGTCAGACTCAACAAACGCAGAACACGAAGGCTATACCCTGTCAGAGCGAGAAATCAAAAAGACTTTTACTCAAATCTTCAGGGAAGCACCTGGTCGCATAATCGTCGCCGTTTTTGCCAGCAATATCCATCGTATTCAACAGATAATAGATACCGCCGTCCAGCTGGGAAGAAAGGTCCTTTTCCATGGCAAGTCCATTCAGACAAACATCCGAATAGCTGAAGAACTGGGTTATCTCAACATAAACCCGCTGGATAAAATTACTCTAAAAGACCTGTCTCGCCTGCCTGATGAAAAAGTCGTTATCGTAACCACCGGAAGCCAGGGCGAGCCTATGAGTGCCCTTACCAGAATAGCCTTCGATGACCATAAGTGGATTAAGCTGAAGAAAGGCGACACCGTCATATTGTCGTCGAAATTCATTCCCGGGAACGAACGAACCATACATAACGTCATCAATCACCTATACCGCCATGGCGCTGAAGTAATCTACGAAAGTGTCAGGAATATTCACGTATCAGGACATGCCTATCAGGAAGAGTTGAAATGGCTTATAAACATGGTGCGACCTCGATATTTCGTACCAATCCACGGAGAATATCGACATCTGGTAAAACACTGCCAGCTGGCCGAAGAAGTCGGAATTCCAAGGAACCGCTGCCTGCTAATTGAAAACGGTCAGAGTCTTGAGATAAGGTCAAAGAAGGTAATGCTTGGTCATCGAGTGTCCGTGGGTAGGGTCTTTGTCGATGGTAAGGGAGTGGGAGATATAGGCAAACCAGTCCTAAGAGACCGAAAACACCTCGCCGAAGACGGGCTTGTTATAGTTTCTGTGGTCATAGATCAGGAATATGGTGATATTCTCAACGGTCCAGATGTATTCAGCAGGGGTTTCGTTTCTGAGGAGCTTAATACAGAAATTCTATACTGTGCTCAGTGTTTGATTCTTGAAATATTCGATCGATTTATGGAAGAAGGAATTCGACCTGAAACTGGTGAAATACAGAGACGGATACGCAAGGAACTGAAAAGTTTTTTTTACAAGGTCTTAGGACGGAGACCTGTGATTTATCCAGTCGTAATGGAGGTTTAAGCCCGGTTGTGGAAAGAAAAAAAAGTGAGCTATTAGGGTTAATTTTCTTTTTTCTAGCGACCCTTTCATCGATAAGCTTGTTATCCTTTGATCCCACTGATCCAACCATATTTAACGCATCTTCGCTGAACTCAACGGTACATAATTTGTTGGGTCTTTTCGGCGCACACTTGGCCTGGCTCCTCTACACGGTCATCGGAATTGCCAGCTTTTTTATTCCCGGTCTGTTGTACCTAATAGGATACAGGCAACTAAAAAGGACAAACAAAGGCTCTGCCAGAAATCAGTCAATAATTGCCCTAGGCCTAGCATTAATCTTCATAAGCTTAGTCGTGATACCACCTATTATAACACCTGTTGTGAAAATACGTGGAACTTCCTTTCCAGTCTGCGGTCATGCAGGAAAAGTCATTGCTAACCTTTTGATCAAAACATTTTCACGAACAGGAGCGCTCTTTGTAACTTTTGGACTGGTTATTCTGGGATTTGTCGCATTGCTGCCCTGGACACTTTCGGAAACAGGGCCAAGACTGGCTCAAATGACAAGCGTTGTTACTATGTCACTTGTCAGATTCTGTAAAAGTCTTTCTGAAAACATCAGAGCCAAATTAAATAAAGCAAGACCGTCAAGCAACTCTGCAGCTCACAGCAACTCGAATTCACATATATCTGAAGAGGCGCTCCTAGACATAGAGGTGCTGGACTACGATGAAGAACCAGTAACTATGTCCTCCAAAAGCAAAGTAACGCCGCAGGAAGTGGAAGAAACTTTATTCTCCGTAGAAGACCAGTCGTTCTCCCACGTGACGATCCAAGAAAGTTTCCCTAAGAAATTGCCCGATACGAAAAATCCCAAAAAACAAAAAGCTCATAAATTAAACCGGTCGGAAAACGACTTTTACCTACCCGACATCGGGCTTCTGAATCGATACAGCGAAGAGCAACAAATGGAAGATATCCATTTCCTGAAAAGAAAGGCTGAAATACTCACTCAAAAACTAGCCGATTTCGGCATCAAGGGCGAGGTGGTGGATATTCACCCTGGTCCCGTTATCACCATGTTTGAGTATGTTCCGGCACCTGGAATTAAAATAAACCGAATTGTGAATCTTGCCAATGATCTAACCATGGCCCTCAAAGCCATGAGTATTCGTATAGTGGCTCCGATTCCAGGCAAAGCGGCAGTTGGAATTGAAATACCCAATAAAAGACGTCAACTCGTACCGATACGATCGATCATAGAATCGAATGAATTTCAAAAAGCTACACAGCCACTCACTATTGCCCTTGGTAAAGACACCGTGGGAAGGCCTGTAGTAACTAATCTGGCTCGCATGCCACATTTGCTTATCGCCGGAGCAACCGGTACCGGCAAGAGCGTATGTTTGAACAGCATACTTTGTAGTCTTCTTTTCCGAAATAAGCCGAATTGCTTAAAATTGCTGCTTATAGATCCAAAGCGCATTGAACTTAGTTTTTACGAAGGGATCCCTCACTTGATTCACCCTGTTGTTACTGACGTAAAAAAAGCCACACAGGCGTTACGCTGGGCTGTATCGGAAATGGAAAACCGTTACGAATTGATAGCGGAAACAAACGCAAGGAATATAGAAGGTTATAATAAAGCCATTGCTAAGATGGGGGAAAACGGAGAATATTCTCATATGCCCTATGTTGTCATCATAATTGATGAACTTGCAGATCTCATGATGGTGGCATCTCGTGATGTTGAGGAATCCATTACCAGACTAGCCCAGATGGCCCGCGCCGCGGGCATTCATCTAATTCTGGCCACACAGAGACCTTCCGTCGATGTTATCACTGGACTGATAAAAGCAAACATCCCATCGAGAATATCCTTTCAGGTATCGTCTAAGGTAGATTCCAGGACCATTTTAGACACGCCAGGTGCTGAAACTCTTTTGGGCGCGGGGGATATGCTTTTTTTGCCTCCTGGAACGGCCAAGCTGCAGAGGATTCATGGTGCATATATTTCTGAGGAGGAAGTAAGGCGAGTAACCAACTTCTGGAGGCAGCAAGCAGAAGCAATGCAATGGGAACATGAACACGTGTCGCTGGAGGATTCGTCGAACAAAGGTACTGACTTTGATGAAATGGAGCGAGACGAAAAGTACGAAGAGGCTGTTCGAATTGTGCTACAAACTCGCCAGGCATCAATTTCCATGTTGCAAAGAAGGTTGAGGGTCGGATACAACAGAGCGGCTAGAATGATAGAAATGATGGAACAGGAAGGAATTGTTGGACCATCAGATGGTGTCAAACCCAGACAGGTTCTTTTACCACCTCCGGAAGACAACTGAAATTCACTTGAATAAATATTGCACCACGCCTACATTGCTAGCCTTGTTTGCAATTTGGTCGTTCTGTCTGTTTCCCTCGCGAACTTACGCAATCGGCGAATGGTTGCTAAACCGTTTGGAAAATCATTACCGCAAACTTAGGCCATTTGAAGCCACTTTTATCCAGGAAATTTATGCTCCCCAATCCCTGGTGCCTTCCACCACGGCTTCCGGCAAGTTCATCTTTGTAAACCCATGCCACATAAAATGGAGATACGATGAGCCGGAAAAACAAATATTTGTGATTTTGCCAGGGTTAGCATGGGTATACGCACCAGAAGATAACCAAGTTCAGATACTTGATACAACTCGCTTTGAAAAATCGATTATAGTCAGGGCTTTCTCGGATGGCATTATAAAAACCTTTTTTGTCACTTCTCTTCAGACTGTGCGAGAAGATAAAAACCTTTACAAGGCCGTGGTACTGAAGCCAAGAAAGGCCGAGGAAGAAGTACAGGAAATTGCTATGGTTGTGAACGAGCAAATCCCGAAGATCGCAAAAATTATTACGATAGACATCGTCGGTCGTAAAAATATTTTAATTTTTGACAAAGAAAAACCGCTTAAAAAAGTTCCGTCATCGGAGTTCGCTCCGCCAAATCTGAAAAGCGTCACAGTTATTGATGTTAGCGGAAATATAGTTTCTGCAGAATCTTTCGAAAATCTGCTAAAAAATTCAATGAAAAAGGAGTCGTGTAATCCATGACAAATAAAGAGCTGATTCGTCGCATTGGAGAACTCAAGGCAAAAAGAAACGCTATAATACTGGCTCATAATTATCAGGTCCCAGAGGTCCAAGACATAGCGGACATTACGGGAGATTCTCTTGAACTAAGCCGCAAAGCTGCAGAAACAGAAGCTTCAGTAATTGTTTTTTGCGGTGTCCATTTCATGGCCGAAACGGCCGCCATCCTGAACCCCGATAAGGTGGTTTTGCTACCACGGAAAGATGCCGGCTGCCTGATGGCTGATATGATAACCCCACAAGATATGGAATGGATTCGCCGTGAATTTACGGACACTCCTATAATAACCTACGTTAATTCAACAGCCGAAGTTAAGGCCATGAGCACTATCTGCTGCACATCTGCAAATGCTGTATCTATAGCCAGGAGGTTCGCAGAATACCCTCTTATTTACATGACACCTGATAGAAATCTTGCGATGTACGTCGCAAAATTTGTAGAAAACAAAGTCCAGTTCTGGAATGGATATTGTCCTGTGCATGACTCACTGACACCAGAGCATGTTTTGAAGCAAAAAGAAAAGCATCCAGAGGCTGTATTTATCGCGCATCCTGAATGTCGTCCCGAAGTTATTGAATTGGCCGATCAGGTTTTCAGCACATCTGGTATGCTGAAGTTTGTGGAGGAATCTGACAATGAAGAATTCATCGTTGGCACGGAGATTGGGATACTCCATACTATGAAAAAAAGGGCCCCCAATAAGAAATTTTACCCAGCATGGGACCTCATGATCTGCAACGACATGAAAAAAACCAGCCTGATGGATGTGTTAAAGGCCCTTGAAACCATGAAGCCGAGAATCACGGTGCCAGAAAGTGTTCGCATAAGGGCGTTGGACGCGATAATGGGAATGTTGCAAGGACAATGAACGTCATGAAGGATCTTCCAAAGATTGCAATTACCCTTGGCGATCCGTGCGGTGTGGGTCCGGAGGTGATAATAAAAGCCTTATCGGCTATGGGGCCTCCTTGGGATTTTATTCCCATTGTAATAGGAGAACCCAAGGCCTGCATCAGAGAAATCCGCCGTCAGGGGGTAAATCTTCCTATAGTGGAAACAGACAACATTGACATGATAAGTCCCTCACATTCCTTAATAGTACACAACCCATCCAACTCCTTGGATGAGTGTGATCTAGAGCCAGCCAAGCCAACAGCCCAAACAGCTAGAGCGGTTATCAAGTGGATCGAAAAAGCCGTAGCATTTGCCATGGACGGACATGTGCATGCTATCTGTACGGCGCCAATCAACAAAGACGTACTGGCCGCACATGGCTTTAACTTCCCCGGCCACACTGAATTTTTACAGTCACTGACGGGAGCAAACAACGCTGTAATGATGCTAGCCGGTCCGAAGCTAAAAGTCACCCTCGTGACGATTCATCTGCCACTTGCCCAAGTTCCCAGTGTACTATCGTCTGAAAAGATAATCCAAGTAATTCAGACGACATCGGACAGCCTGATTCAATTTTTCGGGATCGAACATCCAAAAATAGCCGTGTGTGGCTTGAATCCTCATGCGGGAGAAGCCGGGCGATTTGGCCGAGAAGAAGCCGAAATCATTACTCCTGCCGTGGCTACCTTTGAAAGTGTTGGGGGATCGAATGTTTACGGACCGTTTCCCGCAGACACCGTGTTTTTCAGGGCAGTTGCAGGAGATTTCGATGCGGTAGTTGCAATGTACCATGATCAAGGCTTAATTCCTGTAAAACTCCTTCACTTTCATGAAGCCGTCAATATAACACTAGGTCTTCCAATAATCAGAACATCCGTTGACCATGGAACGGCTTACGACATTGCGGGAAAAGGTATAGCTCATCCAGGCAGCATGATTTCCGCATTGAAAATGGCTGCAGAAATGTCCGTTCGAAAAAAGCGCTTATGACTACAGAAAGTATCAAAGTCACCGGAGCTAGAACTAGAAATCTAAAAAATATAAACGTTGAAATACCATTGCACAGCATAACAGCCATTACGGGGCCAAGGGGCTCTGGAAAAACTGCCCTGGCGGTACACACCATTATATCGTTTTTCTTGCGGACATTCGACAAGGTATTCCAAGGCTATCGATCGGCCTTAAATACTGACGATCCGGATGTAGATTCAATTGCCCCAATTTTGGCTCCAATTATGCCATTAACCCCATCTTCCGCCATGATTCGTCAACACACAATCGCATCTTTCACAGAATTGGAGCACCTTTTAGCTCAAGTGTTTTCGCGGTACGGAGAGCTGCGCTGTCTCAGATGCGATACCCCTGTCGAAACCTTTTCGCCATCTCGGGCAGCATCTAGGATCTTCACCCTCCCAGAAGACACCCGTTTTTACCTCCTGGCAGAGATAGGGCAGATACCTCATTCCAGGTTGCCTCACTCACTCAAAAGACTCCAGCGACAGGGGTTTCTTCGGGTGATGATAGATGATCAACTGGCGGAGTTGGAAAATCTTCATCCAGTTACCTGGAAAAAACGCCACAACCTGTGGGTTGTTGTTGATCGCCTTATGGTAAAAAAACGGTATTACGATAGACTACAGGAATCCCTGGAAACGGCATTCAAGACGACAACGACAGGAAAGGTGCAAATTCTGACCAGCGACAACCGTATGTTTTATTTTTCTGATCGTCCCATATGTTTTAGATGCAACATGGAATACGAAAAGCCTACCCCACAACATTTTATGAAAGCTTCTGGCAAACATCTGTGTCATAAATGCGCCAGATCACCAAAATCGGAATGCCCGTATTGCCGTGGAACGGGTCTGCACTATGCCAATCTAAATGTGAGGTGGGCAACACTGACATTTTACGAAATAGTCAAACTATCTCCATCTGAGCTCAGGGAATTGGTAATGGGGCAGACAGGAAAAAGCCAGGACGTGCCATTATTGCTCCATCATATATCCGAATGGTGCGATATTCTCGAGAAATTAGAACTAGGACGCCATTCGATAAGCACTCAACTTGCAAATCTATCTACCGGCGAAATCACACGTCTTGCTCTTTCCAGATTTCTGATGGCTCCCTTTTCCGGAACCTTATGCGTGCTTGATGAAGTCCTTAGCGAGTTGGACGACCTTGATATGGCCTTCGTGGTTGACCGGCTTAGAGATATGACCAAAAATGCAAATACTGTAGTGATTGTAACTTCCAATCCCAACCTGTTAAAATTTGCCGATCATATTATCGAAATGGGACCATCGTATGGACCCAATGGCGGAAATCTCATTAGGGTATCTGATTCCTCAGAATTCCTTAAAAATCTGGAGAATCACGTAGAACCCAATTACCATTTATTTAAAGAATTCACACCAGGCCTACAAAAAGGTTATGTCCGTCTAAAAGGCATGAACTCCGTTAACCTGAAAAACATATCTTTAGAAATACCCATCAATTCCTTTGTCTGCCTGCAAGGTCCAACCGGTTCGGGGAAAACGTCTTTACTAAAGTCCCTAAGCAAGGCTCTCTCGCACACGCAGGAGCATAAAAGAGTGATTTTTATACCTTGTTCGAAGCAGAACGTCACTAGCAAATCAACTATCGCAACGTTACTCAATATTCTCACTCCTATTCGTACCTTTTTCGCGAAGCTTCCGGCTGCAAAAAAACGCGGATACAAGCCCAGTTATTTTTCTTACATAAGCCCCGAAGGACAGTGCCCACGGTGCAAAGGAAGAGGGCAGGAACAAATCCCTTGTGGTTCTGTGCATACCAGAGTTATTTGTGAAACCTGCGAGGGAAGCCGTTATAAACCTGAGATCTTGGAGGTAAGATATAAAGGTTTCTCAATAGCCGATGTTCTGCAGATGCCTGTTTACAGGACAGTGGAGTTATTCAACTTCATACCCACGGTAAAAAACGCCTTACAGCTTTTAACAGATCTCCAGATTGACTATCTTCATTTGGGCATGACTATGGCTTCTCTGTCTCATACGGAGCGCAAACTTTTGACAATAGCCCGCCAGATAGCCCCTCTGGAAAACCCTTCATTTTCCGAAACTCCCTGTTTTCTTCTTTTTGATGACCCTGTGTCGGGTCTCAGAGTGGATGATGTCCATGGCCTATTGCTTCTTTTTAGAAAGCTTCTCCAGAAAGGTCACACCATTATTGCAACAGATAGAAGCCACACTTTAGAAAAAGCCTGCAATTGGCTTATTCGACTTGGTCCATCAAGGAACAAAAAAATCAATGGTGTGCTTTATTGTGGTTTACCCGAAAGAAGCAAAGTCTAGAAGTTTGTGGACAGATGATAGGCTATGCTGTCCAGCTTTATAGTGAAATCTATGTTTTCAACGTGACAGCAATCAGGTACTTGTATTTGTACAGGCGCAAAATTGAGAATCCCGTTGATACCCGCAAGAATCAACTGATTTGCAACACTCTGAGCGGCATTTGCGGGAGTAGCTATAACACCAATATGTATGTCCCGTTCCTTGACCACCTCCTCTAAGTCATCAATGTGATTAATAATCAGACCATTCGGCAATTTCGTTCCCACTTTTTCAGGGTCAACATCGAAAGCTGCGGCAAATATGTAACCATACCTCATGAAATTGGCATGACGAATAAGAGCAGACCCCAAACTTCCAACACCAACCATAGCCAAGTTCCACGTGCGATTAAGCCCGAGTATTTCTTTTATTTGCGATATTAAATCAGCTACGCGATATCCTACACCTCTAACACCAAACTCTCCGAAGTATGCCAGATCCTTCCGTATCTGCGCAGGATTTATACCACAGTGCTTTGCCAGCTTCTCAGAAGATATGACATCAAGGTCCTCTTCCTCCAAACCTTCCAAGACCCTTAGATACACCGACAAACGATTTATGGTCGCCAAAGGTATTTTCGTAAATTTCATAAGTGGCCCACTCTTACTCAGAAATCAAAGATAGCGGTGAGGTCATCCTCAATCCTCACCGCTATATTACTCTTTTGAACAGCCTCTTACAACCTTTCGAACTAATGACCTGCCAAGCCGATGAATCCCTGAATGAGCTTGCTGACAGGGTTCGCGTAAATAAGAATCAAAGCCACAACGAGAGCATAGATCGTGAGGGACTCAATCATAGCGAGACCGATCAGCATGGTAACTGTGATCTTACCGGACGCTTCTGGATTCCTCGCAACCCCTTCAACAGAACCCTTAACCGCCAAACCCTGACCAATACCACAACCAGTAGCAGCAAAGGTAATAGCGAGAGCCGCAGCCAAAGCAGACCAAGAGAAGAACTTCAGTCCGGTAACCGTCACGCTAGCACCAGCCTCCTCAGCGGCAAACGCCAGAGCGGTAAAACCGAGTGAGAACAGCACCGTCAGCAAACCAGTCCTTCGAAGCATACTCCTATACCTCCTTTAAACTTAAAAATGTGTTGTGTAACGATTCATAAAACAAGCCGTAAACCACCCGGCCTTCCTCCCAATACCTTAATGAGCTTCCTCAATAGCCCCTGCAAAATACATCATGGAAAGAACACAGAAGATAAAAGCCTGTATAAACCCGGTAAACAATCCAAGCACCATCATTGGTAAAGGCGCAAGGTACATCCCAGCAAGAAAGAACAAAATGGCAAGCACTAGCTCTTCACCAAAAATATTACCAAAAAGACGTATGGACAAGCTCATCACACGTGCCAGATGGCCGATCACTTCAATCGGGAACATAAGAGGGGCTAACCACAACACCGGACCCGTAAAATGCTTGATATACTTAATACCGTGAAACCTAATGCCCACAAGCTCACTATAAACAACCACTATTATGGCACACGCCAAGGTAGTATTAAGATTCGACGTTGGAGCGTAAAACCCCGGGATCATACCCATATAGTTACTGCAAAGTATAAAGATACCCAACGTTGCAATAAGCGGAAAGATAAAACGACCTTCCTCCCCAACAATACCAATCATGAAGTCCTCTATTCCACCTAAAACTGTTTCAAAAAAGTTCTGACCTTTCGCCGGAACCACCTCAATCTTCTTTCCAACCTTCCACCCGATTAAGATAAACACCAACATTAACAACCATGCGTAAATCACATGAGGCAAAAGAAGCTTCTGCAAAAAGGTGTGAGCCTCATCGGCACTCAACACCACCGGCAATCCAAGCTTTTTCAATAACATCGGCAGAAAAAGAACCGGATGCTCCATTTGGTTACCCCTCTCTTTTTAATGCCTGTTTTATACACAACTGACCCGCTACACCTATAAAACTCAACCCTATCAACAATAATCCCCCAGCAAAAGCCAGAGGGTTAACCCATTTATTAGCCACGATAATCCCAATAATCACTATGAGTACTAAAAAACGAGCATAATACTTCAAAAGCACAACAACCTTTTTCCTTGGTTTCTGAGCCCGATTAAAAATCCTATTCAATTGCCATTCAAGGAGTTCGAAATTAACAGCCATCAAAACCCACCCGACAAAAATGCTCAACGCAACCTGATACGAATAACTGCTTGCAATCAACACCGCCAACGATCCCAACAACCCATGCACCAGCTTAATTCGCCTGACGACCTCTTTCTCACCGATCATTAATAATACTTCTTTCTTCCCTCTTCTTCTCGCTGTTGCTTCTTGGCAAAGCGATAATAATTTTTAAAGCCAGCAACAATACCGAAAATCATAAAAACTATTGTTAACCACGGCCAGGTACCAAATCGGGTATCCAGAAAAAACCCAATTCCCACACCAATGAAGATGGCAAAGGCTACAGAAAAACCTACCGTGGATGCCTTCACCAACTGCCTAACATATTGCTTCGTTTCTTCCTTCATCCTGGCCACTTCGTGTAATTGTTCACAACGCTAACTAGCACAGCCATCTTTCTCAAGTCAATGTTTTTTTAGGGCTGTTCGAAAAAGAACAGATATCCCGCCTAAGAAATTAATTTATCCAATACCCGACCGGCAGCCTCAATAGTACGGTCCAGATCTTCAACAGTGTGAGCAGTACTTATGAAAAAGGCTTCGAATTGAGACGGAGCAAGATATACACCCTCATCAAGCATACCCTTCCAGAATCTGGCATACAGCTCGGTATCGCATTTTTTAACATCATCAAAGTTTTTTATGGGACCCTTTCCGAAAAAACCACATCCCATAGAACCAACTCGTTGTACCGTAACTTCCACTCCAGCGTGTTTTGCTACTTCTCTAAGCCCCCGCTCCAGATAGGCTCCCTTTTTCTCAAGTTCTGAATAAATTTCTGGTTTTTCCTTCAAAATGCTCAGAGTTGCTATTCCTGCCGCCATGGCAAGCGGATTTCCTGATAGAGTCCCCGCCTGATAGATATTTCCTTCAGGTGCAACCTGGGCCATTATGTCCCGACCACCTCCGTAAGCACCAACCGGCAAGCCACCACCTATGATCTTCCCCAAGCAGGTTATATCGGGCTTCACACTGTAAAACTCCTGTGCCCCTCCAGATGCCAGACGAAAACCGGTAATGACTTCATCGAAAATCAGAAGGGCACCGTACTTATCACAGATATTCCGCAATCCTTCCAAAAAACCCGGCTCCGGCGGGATTACCCCCATGTTTCCGGCCACAGGCTCAACGATAATGGCCGCAACTTCCCGTCCAACTTCATCCATAACTTTTTCCACCACTGCCCCATCATTGTAAGGCAGTGTAATGGTATGCAACACGACTTCTTTTGGAACACCAGGACTACCTGGTATACCCAACGTAGCTATGCCGGACCCTGCTTCAACCAGCAGGCAATCACTATGTCCGTGGTAGCATCCCGTAAATTTCACGATTTTCGAACGTCCCGTAACCCCCCGGGCAAGCCTCAAAGCAGACATGGTTGCTTCCGTGCCCGAATTTACAAACCTAACCATTTCAATAGAGGGAACCATTTCTACCACGAGTTCCGCCATTTGAACTTCTAGTCTGGTGGGAATTCCATATGACGTGCCCTTTTCACTCGCGCCCTTGACAGCCTTCACCACTTCCGGATGAGCGTGCCCTAAAATCAACGGTCCCCAGGAACACACATAATCAATGTAGCGATTCCCATCTTCATCCCAAATATGCGCTCCGCTGGCATTAGCAACAAATATCGGCTCCGCCCCAACCGCTCTACCGGACCTTACCGGGCTATTAACCCCGCCAGGCATAACCTTGCAAGCTCGGCCGTAAAGTTCATAGGATTTTCTTCTATCCATATTCAACTCCCAACCTTTAGAAAGTTTCCTCTCCCTTTATTCGTTCCATCTCTTCATGATATGCCGATACAAGTTCATCCAGTTTTAACACGCCCTCAACCTCGCCTTCGTCATTCACTACAGGCAGATGATAGTATCCAGAACGAAGGAATTTTACCAGTGCCTGATCAAGCGTTTCATTCCACTTAACACTCACGGGTGGGGACACTAACTCAGCCACAACCAGCAAATTCGACAAATCATCTTCAAAAATAAGATTCCTAACAGAAGGTACCGCCAGTACGCCCCTTAGACGAAAATCCTGATCCACTACGGGGAAAAATGAATCTCTGGTCCTGGCCACAAGTCGCTTTAACTCTCCAAGCGTCATATCCATCGGCAAAATGGTAACCGCTCTACCCTTCGGACAGACATCACCTACGTGAAGACCATGAAGCACATTGACCACCGTTTCTGCTCGGTGTGCTGGAGAATGAAATTTGTTGAGCACTTGTTTTTCATAGAGGTGCCATTTTTGCGACAGAATAATAGCTATAGTTGATGTGAACATGAGAGGGACAAGCAAGCCATAACCTTGCGTCATTTCGCTGACCATCATAAGAGCTCCCAAGGGTGCCTTTGCAACTCCGGCAAAGAAAGCACCCATACCTACCAGGGAAAAAGCTCCAGGATGAGTTACAACATTCGGAAAAAACTGCTGCCCCAGTTGTCCAACCACACCGCCGACCATTGCACCAATGTAAAGTGAAGGTCCAAAAACACCGCCACTTCCGCCGGAAGAAATGGTGCAAGAAGTGGCCACTATCTTCAGCAGAGCCAACACGACCATAAAACCGGCAGTGAGGTGTCCGTAAAGAGCCTTCTGAATAGTGCCGTAACCACCGCTCAGTACCTGAGGAAACCACAAGCCAATTAAGCCAACAAAAACTCCTCCCAGAGCTGGCTTCAAGTGTCTTTTAAGCGGCATAAGCCGAAACACTCTGTCTCTGAGCCCGTAGAAGGTTTTCACGTAAATGTAACCAAAAGGAACGCAGGCGAGACCGAGAACTAAATATGTTAACAATTCCAGAGGGTTTGTGAAATACACAGGAGGTGTCTCAAATATTGGCTTATGGCCGAATATAATGGTAAAAATGGAATAAGCCACTACCGACGAAATCACACATGGTACGATAGCTTCGGATTCGAAATCCTCTCGATATAGAACTTCCACAGCCGTCAATGCGCCACCGAGAGGGGCGCGGAAGATTGCACCGAATCCTCCAGCACACCCGGCAAGGAGAAGAATCCTGCGGTCTTTAATGCTCAGCCCAAGCACTTGAGCAAGCCATGATCCAAAACCTGAACCGATTTGAGAGATAGGCCCTTCACGACCGGCGCTCCCTCCCGTCGCAAGTGTTATGATCGATGCCAGACCTTTAACATAAGGAACCCTCCACCGCACATAACCGTTGCGGTTATGAAAGGAGTCAATCATGGCATCTGTACCATCCCCCTCAGCTTCAGGAGCCCATGTGTAAACGATCAATCCAGAAAGTAAACCTCCCACCACCGGTAAAACGAACAAAAGCCACCGTTTAAAGGGACGAACCACCTCAATGTTTACCAGATGTTCACCTGCCGGATGAGTGAGCTTATAACCAGCAAGGTACTCAAAAAGATAGAACTTGCCCCACTCAAGACAGTAAAAAAAAGTGACAGCCCCTAAGCCACTCACAATTCCCACTATTGTCCCGTAAATAACCCACTTCAAACCGGCCTGACGGTTCAGCCGATCGCGCAATTTGAATATTAACCCCATGCGTCACAACCTCCGCTTCATTTCTGCTTATCGTCGTGCACAAATGGAACCACCTCGAATTGCTCCACATGCAAGGATTCATCAGCTTGCAGGTATATTCTGGCATGAAGTTTCTCCTCAGCGCTTTCGAAAGCACCTCGCTCTTCGTCGTAAAATAAATCAATCACTTCTGGATGCGCTCTGACAAGAATATCTCTTCCAAAAAGCTCTTTTTTGTCTCGTTCTATTGTCCTGAGGATTTCATAACATACTGTTTGTCGCGATTTGACAAAACCGGTTCCATCACAGTAGGGACACGGCTCCTGCAAAAGCCTTGATATACTTTCCCGTGTTCGCTTTCTCGTCATTTCAACTAGGCCAAACTCAGACATCCGCAAAACCTTTGTCTTGTTCCTGTCCCGTTTGAACGCTTCTACCAGTGCTTCAAATACCCTTTCCCGATCTCCTGCCCTTTCCATGTCGATGAAGTCTATGATTATAATCCCGCCGATATTTCTCAACCTAAGCTGACAAGCAATTTCCTTTATGGCTTCCAGATTTGTCTTTAAAATGGTGTCATCAAGATTTCTCTTACCAACGTAACGGCCTGTGTTCACATCTATCGCAGTCAGTGCTTCGGTGGTTTCAATGACAATGTAACCGCCGGATTTGAGCCACACCTTTTTATTGAGTGCCCTTTGAAGTTCCATTTCTATTCCATAAGCGTCGAAAATGGGCTGATTTCCCCGATATAATTCCACGTTGTATTTGAGAGAAGGCATGTAAGCTTCTACGAATTCTATGATTTTTTCATACTCCTCCTCAGAATCTACAACCAACCGCTCAACTTCCTTAGTAAACAAATCCCTTGCAGCCCGCAGAGTGATGTCCAGTTCCCTGTACACAAGTGAAGGTACAGGCATTTTTTCGGCTCTGGCACATATCCTTTCCCAGAGCTTTATTAAAAACCTCATCTCGGCTTCCAGTTTCTCAGGTCCAGCTCCTTCGGCCGCCGTGCGCACTATAAAGCCGTAATCGGGGGGCTTTATAGAGAGCATGATTTCCCTGAGCTTCTCACGCTCATTTTCATCGTCAATGCGGCGAGACACCCCAACATGCTTAACCATAGGCATAAGAACTAGATTTCTACCTGGAATTGTAATCTGCGTGGTTACCCTGGCACCCTTGGACCCTAGAGGTTCCTTGGCAACCTGAACTAGGATGTCTTGCCCTTCCCGTAAACGATCTTCTATTGGAACATCGGCGGCAGATGGAACCTGGGGGTCAAGGTCGGTCTGATCCAGATCGTCACCAAACGCTCGGGCGAGTGACTCATCCACCTTGACACAAACATCACCTACATAAAGAAAAGCCGCCTTTGGAAGCCCAATATCCACAAAGGCGGACTGCATACCGGGCAGCACCTTCACTACTTTGCCCTTGTAAATATTGCCCACAATGGTTCTGTCTGTGTGTCTCTCAATGAAGAGTTCAACAACATGACCGTTTTCCACCAACGCAACCCTAGTCTCATAGGGCGCAGCATTTATGATCAGTTCCCCCGGCATACAAACACCCCATAATACATTTCTCTCATTTCACGCATCACGCACTCAAAAAGCTCACAAGTTTTGTACTATCATTAACCCCATATTTTTTCTTCTCAGCTACATCAAACTCACCAAGGATTCCACCCCTTAACAATTCACAGCGGCGCCGAAATTTTTACAATACTCATTTGAGCAATCTCTTCTGGGCTCAAACCTATGGAAGATAATATGTCTGCTGGTCTTACAACGGGTGCATCTCCGCCCCGCACGGTTACATCCACTATATCGTCGTCAACTTGGATAATCTCCATTATAACACGATCGGCTGAAACTTCCTTAATTCCCTTCTTTCTCTTCAAAATAATGTTCCACCGTTCACGATTTTTAAAAGCATCCATTAAACATAGCACCTCATTCCTTTTTATGCCTTCTATTCTATAAACAATCCATTGTGGCGGTGCTTTCACTGGTTTTCCCACATAAGCAATCATTTCCACAATACGCAATTCCTCCGGTATCGTTCGATTCCACTTTTCAACAAACTCCGAAGCTTCCACTGGCTCCACAAGTGCAACCCAACCCCGCTCACATAAGCTCTCCATCCCAACAGGCAAGGCATCGTCAAAGGAAATTCGGGGAAGGGGGTGAAACCCTTGGCTATAAGCCACGGGGACTGATGTCCGACGAAGTGCTCGAGAAAAAACACGCTGTATATCCGTCTGGGAATAAAACCTGGCACGTCCTAGTTTCCTGTAAACAAAGGTGTACCAGTAAAGTTGTGTCGTAGCGGAGCAATTTGCAGATTTAGCAGAATCAACGATTACGGTTTCGGGGTACTCCAAAGATTGCCATACTTCAGGGCTAACCTTCTCAAGATCGCAAACCCCACAGCCAGTGCAATGCCCCCAGCGACAATCTTCGGTATATTCTTCCATCTTTGCCTTTTCATATTCCCTGATCAGGTACTTTTTTGAAACACCGGAACTGAGATGATCCCAAGGAAGAGGATCGCCCAGGTCGTAAATCCTAGTAGCCAGTGCATGCGGATCCATACCCTCCTCACGTATTGCTTCTTTCCACACTTCCTCCTTGAAGAGTTCCGTCCATCCGTCCAGTCTTGCCCCCTTTTTCCATGCTTTTAGAACAACCCGGGCCAGACGTCTGTCTCCACGCGAAAGTACCGCTTCCCATAGGCTTTGCCCCGGATGATGCCACTTAACCTTAACGCCCCTAAAACGACGTAGTCGCCCCTTCAAATAATCGAGTTTCCTTTCCACCTCATCACGAGAAATCTGACCACACCATTGAAAAGGGGTATGGGGTTTGGGAACAAAGGTGGAAACCGATACGTTAAGGCGACCCTGCACTTTTTTCCCCAGTTTCCATAGCTCAGAACAAAGAGACACTATGGCATCAAGGTCTTCATCTGTCTCGGTGGGAAGACCTATCATGAAGTAAAGTTTGAGCAGTTTCCAGCCGGCTTCGTAAGCATATCTTGCTGTTTCCATAAGATCGCTGGTGGATATGTTCTTGTTGATAACTCTTCTCAATCTCTCACTTCCCGCTTCAGGAGCTAGGGTAAATCCGGTCTTGCGCACAGAGCGAATCGCTTTGATCATTTCATGGGACAAGGTTCCGACCCGAAGTGAAGGAAGTGAAACCGCAACTCTGTGCGGTGCCAGTTCTTTCATGGCGAGAGGCAGTAGTGAATTAATCTGGCTGTAATCACCGGTACTTAACGATAATAGCGACACCTCTTCATAACCAGTTTTCAAAACACCTTGCCGAAGAGCCTCCAATACCTGCTCAGGATGTCTTTCCCTAACAGGGCGATAAATAAACCCAGCCTGACAGAAACGACACCCTCTTGTACAACCACGAGCTATCTCAATACTAAGCCGGTCGTGTACTATCTCCAGAACAGGCACTATTTCATCAATAGCGGCCGTGTAAGGAAAGGCATTCAAAGACCTTATTATACGCTTAGAGACGCTTGTGTAGTCGTCATAAAGAGCCTTAATTCCTATAAACTTGCCGTTAGATGAATAATGCGGCTCAAAAAAAGAAGGCACATAAATACCTTCTATGTGTCTGATTATCTCAAGAAAACCAAAACGATCTGTGCCACCTTTTCTTTTCCATTCACGATAGGCAGACACTACATCGAGAATCACCTCTTCTCCATCACCAAGCACCATGAAGTCGAAAAAGTCTGCGACCGGCTCGGCGTGGAAGGTACATGGCCCCCCGGCGACAACGAAGGGATCTTCTTCCGTACGGTCCTTTGCAAAAAACGGAACCCCGCTCAGGTCTAATACCGTCAACACGCTGGTGTAAGAAAGTTCATATTGAAGGCTGAAACCAAGAAAATTGAATTGTTTTAGTGGTCTAGCAAATTCAATGGAACAAAGGGGAACACCGTTGCTACGCAACCAATCTTCTCTATCGGGCCAGGGAGTATAAGCCCGATCAGCGACCACACCTTCGCAACTGTTTAGGATTCGGTAAAGTATCCTCAGACCAAGATGACTCAGGCCGACTTCGTAAACATCAGGAAACACCAAGACCCATCTGACGTCTGCCCTGTTCCAGTTCTTTTCTGAGCGGATGGTTTCCAAACCAGCGTATCTCCCTGGCTTTTCCACAAGGAGGAGCTCATTCCCGAGGCCGCAATCCATCCTGCAATCCTCCCTTCGTCACATTTTAGCGAAAGGCTTTTTAGCACGCGAAAAAGCATCTGTGTATGAATTTGCAGAACAGACAAAGTGCTCAAGTACTGAAAGTGCATATTATCACATTTATGGCTTGCAATGCAGGCGATGCCGTGCTAGATGATGCGTGATTTGGCTTGATGCTGGTTCTCAACCATTTTTCATCAGATAACGAACGGACAAGGTAAAGGAGAGGAGGAAAAGGAATGAAGGTGTTCGTTGGCGGCTTGGTTGCGGCTTTTTTGGGTATTATTGGAATTTTCATGTTTTTTGGCGATTTTCTTCGCCTGCTGGCCGGTGCCTTACCCCTTGCGTTGCTTCTGGGTGGAGCAATGGCTGCATATCTTGGTTATGATGAAGTAAGAGATCAGGTTAACTTGCCGTTCATTAAAAAGAAAGAAGCTGAAGATGTAGCAGAAACCGGTGACGATATCAGCAAATACAAAGAGGAACTTGAAAAATATAAGGCGGAAGTTGAAAAACTGAAAGCTGAGCTTGAAAAGAAGGGACAGGAGGAATCGTAAGAGTTTTTCTTTGTTTTGTTTTTTGAAGTCGTACGAAAAAGCACCCGGTGTGGGTGCTTTTTTGTTTCAGGAGTGTGCTTCCGCCCAGTTTTTTCCTATTCCAACATCAACAACTAGAGGAACCCTTAAATCCACAACGTTTTCCATTTCTTCTTTTACCAAGCTCTTTATCTCCTCCAGTTCGTTGTCGGCCACTTCCAGAACCAGTTCATCATGGACCTGTAGTACCATTCTGGCAGACGGTCGTCGATCGGACAGTTTCTTGAAAATGCTTATCATCGCTTTTTTAATTATGTCCGCCGCCGAACCCTGAATGGTAGTGTTTACGGCAAGGCGCTCCCCCTGCTGGCGAATCGTTCTAGATCTGTCTTGAAGTTCCGGAATGTGACGAATCCTACCCATAAGCGTTCTGCAAAACCCCCTTTCGGTGGCCTCTTCAATGGTTTTCTCAATAAACCGTCTAACCCCCGAATACCGATTAAAATACCTGTCAATGATTTCTTTTGCTTCCCTCTTGCTAACTCCAAGTGCCTTGGATAATCCATAGGGACCCATGCCGTAAATAATTCCGAAATTTATTGTTTTCGCGAATCTACGCATATCCGGGGTAACCTTATCAAGAGGAACATGAAAAATTTCTGAAGCCGTTCGGCTGTGGATGTCCTCTCCGCGCCTGAACGCCTCAATGAGACCTTCATCTTCGCTGTAATGTGCAAGAATGCGGAGTTCTATCTGGGAATAATCGGCCGACAGAAAAATCATGCCCTCTTCAGGAATGAAGGCTTCGCGAATGCGCTTCCCCTCCCCCGTCCTAATTGGAATATTTTGCAGGTTCGGATCGGAGCTGCTCAGCCTGCCCGTTGCCGTAACGGTCTGGTTGTAGGATGTGTGAATCCTACCGGTACGTTGATTTACCATCTTGGGAAGGGCATCAACGTAAGTGTTTTTCAGCTTTGCCAGACTTCGGTAGGCAAGAATCTCCTGAACAATCGGGTGCATTGGAGCCAGTGTTTCCAGTACACTCATGTCAGTGGAAGGGCCTGTTTTTGTTTTCTTGACGACAGGAAGCCCTAGCTTATCGAAAAGGATCTCCGCAAGTTGTTTCGGTGATTGAATGTTAAACTCAATCCCCGCCAGTTCATAAATCTTTTGTTCACAATCCCTTAGACGCTCATCAAGCTCTTTCGAGAGGTTCTTCAACACCTTAGTGTCCACACGTACACCACACCGCTCCATATCTGCAAGAACCTCAACAAGTGGCATTTCTAACTCATAAAAGAGGGAAATAAGCCCCTCCTGTTCCAGCCTTTCTTTAAGAAGCGGCACTAGCCTGACCACAACCTCAGCATCTGCCCCGGCATATTCCGCAGCTTTATCAACGGGCACCTCAGCGAAAGACAGAACTTTTTTTCCTCCTATGCCGGTAGATGTTAGCTCCTTGTAGGACAACATCCGCTCCCCAAGATAGCGCTCAACAATCCATTCCAGGCGGTGAGCATGCTGGCCGGGTTCAAGCAGATAACTTGCTATCATGGTATCGAATTGGATACCCCTGAGATTCACCCCGTAATGGCTCAAAACAACCCGTTCATATTTAAGATTCTGACCATATTTCGGGAAACCATCATCTTCCAGCAAAGCCTTGAACTCACCCAAAATGCTGTTTACAGAAAGCTGAGAGCGACCACTTCCAATGTTGGTGTGTTCTGCGGGAATGTAGTAGGCTTTATGAGGTTCCGAGGAAACGGCCATGCCAACAATTCGGGCCTCCATCGGGTTTTCTGATGTGGTCTCAAGATCAACAGATACGAAACCGGCCTTGCGAATCTGGTCAACCACGTTCTTCAAGTCTTCCACTCTGAAAATCAGATCAACCCGTCTCTCATGTGTTTGCATCCGAATATCTTTGCTTTCAATGTTCAAGTCTTGCAAAAACTTCCTGAAACCAAGGCGATGGTAGATTTCTCGGAGCCTTTGCTTGTCGGCTTCCGTTGGGCTGAAGAAATCAGGCGTTATATCAGGCAAAAGATCTTTTCTGAGCAAGACCAGCTTTTTCGACAGGAAAGCCTGCTCTCTGTATTCGATCAGTTTTTTTCTCAAGCTTTCCGGTTTCACATCGTTTATTCGATCATACAGCTCCTCAATGGACGAAACCTTTTTCAGGAGGGCCGATGCTCGCTTGGGTCCTATCCCGGGAACTCCAGGTACATTGTCGGACTTGTCTCCAACCAACCCAAGGAAGTCCGCCATCTTTCCAGGAGGTACACCAAATTTCTCCTCCACTTTTTTATCGTCATACACAGTATCTCTCTGAGGGTCCCACTGAATTATGCTCTGATTCTCAACCAGTTGATGAAGATCCTTGTCGCCACTGACGATTACAACACTGAAACCCCAAGTCTTTGCCCATTCACAAATGGACGCAATTAGATCGTCGGCTTCGTAGCCCTCCTTCTCCAGCCTTGGAATGCCGTAAGCATCGCAAAGCTCTTTCACATACCCCAGCTGAGCCATCAGTTCATCCGGCATCGCTTCCCTTGTTTCTTTGTACTTGGGATAAATTTCGTGGCGAAATTTGGGACCGAAAGCGTCAAAAAGAACGGCAATGTACTGGGGTTTTTTCTCCTTTAACACCTTATGCAGCATCTGGGCAAAGCCGAATATAGCCTGAGTTGGTGTTCCGTCAGGAGCTGTAAGGTGGCTTTTTATAGCAAAAAAGGCCCGATATACATAGGAACTACCATCAATCAGATAAATGGTCTTTCTTTGCATTTCCCACGTCCTTTTTTTCACTTTCCAGCGGAGGTGGTAAATACTCAAGGTTTACATGGCTCATTGCTCTGAAAATATTTCCTCGTACTTTATCGTTAACACGATAAAGACTCCCCAAAAACCGGCGAATATGGGTGCGGGTGCTTTTCCCAGCTGACGGACAGGGATTTGGAAAGTGAGGCAAACCAGTTTGCTCAACGAACCTTGCTATTTTATGAGAAGGAACCAGTGCTAGCGGACGAATAACCACAATTTCACCATCAAAAAAGGTTTGTTTTGGAACAATCGAAGACGTCTGGCCGCTAAAACAGATATTCATAAAAAATGTTTCAATAAAATCGTCCTGATTATGTCCGAAAGCTATCTTGCGAAATCCAATCTTCCAGGCATGTCTGAACAGAGTCATACGCCGTAAACGGGAACACAGAAAGCAGGGATGTTCCAGGTTTGCCTTGCTATGGGCTTTGATGCCATGATCGGTTTTTATAATGTCATAGGGAACATCGATTTTTTCAAAAAATTTTCTTAGCTCATCGGCAATCGTTGCATCAAAACCAAGATCAACATAGATGGCCCGTAATTCATAATGTATCGGAACATGGCGCAGCCTTTCCTGCAAGAGCGTTAGCAAAGTGATGCTATCCTTTCCTCCGGACACAGCTACGGCTATATGGTCACCATCCTCAATCAGGCCATAACAATGCACTGCCTTGCCGAAAAGATGGCGCACTTCTTTTTCCAAGTAACTCATGAGGTCATCTCGGTATGGCTGAATCCTGAGCATTAAGGTAAGCCACGGCGTTTTTAAGACCGCCTATGGTTAGGTCTTCCATGTGAAATATCGACGCAACCCGCCTAATGGTTATGCTTTCATATTTCCACATTTTCTTCGGAATCGGGTTCAACCATACGCTTGCTGGGAAAGCTTTCCTGAGTTCCTGCAGCCATTGATAGCCAGGTCTTCTTACCCTGGATCCGTGAGCGAATATAAGTAAATTATTGACAGAATGAAAGATATTTTTTAGAAAAAATGTGCAATTTCGAAGAGTTAGATTTTACAGATATAAACCACTGATTTTTCACCAGGAGGGTGAA
>Ga0190313_1000242_pt1 | contig 34877 bp, 32 predicted proteins | sample 4870071011_MG_FD_169989 | JGI IMG/M metagenome (GOLD analysis project Ga0190313, IMG submission 169989) | Hydrothermal vent sediment bacterial communities from Southern Trench, Guaymas Basin, Mexico - 4870-07-10-11_MG | ecosystem: Environmental > Aquatic > Marine > Hydrothermal vents > Sediment ... | reverse complement strand
CTGAGGCCTCCTAATTCAGCACAGTGTCTTACTATCCAGCGTATCTTTTTCCGATTTAGCTTTGTCACATCAGGGAGAGCTTTTCCAGCCTTTAAGTCTTGGCGAAATAATTTCCGTACTCTACACAGAGTCACCGTCTCCAAAAACTTTTTATAGAAGAACTCACCTAGATTTTATTTGATATGGACAAGTGGGCCCTTCTCGAAGAGATAAATGCGCTCCTCTCAAGGACAGGATTCTATGTTTCGAAGATACACCGGATACGGAGCATAAGCTTCGATCTCGTGGCAAGAAGAGATGATGCCCTGCTGATAATCAAAGCCCTCCAGAATGTGGATGCTCTCTCTTACGGCGATGCCGAGGAAATGAAACTTCTGGCGGATGTCCTCAATGGTAGTGTGATAGTGATTTCCGAAAAGAGCAGCGCCGGAGCTCTCGAAGACGGGGTCATATATAATCGCCTTGGGATTCCGATAATAACTCTCCCGACTCTCAAAGAATTTCTTGAAGAGGGGGATGCCCCCCTTGTTTTTGCAGCTCCGGGCGGTTTTTATGTCCGTATAGACGGAAAAAGAATGAAACAGGTAAGAGAAGAACGCAACATATCCAGAGGAGAGCTCGCTGAGGTTGCGGGAGTATCCAGAAAGGCGATTCAGATGTACGAAGAGGGAATGAGCAGCGAGGTGGAAGCCGCCATAGCCCTCGAAGAATATCTCGGGATTCCGCTTGTGAAACCCATAGACCCGTTGTCCTATGAATACGAACGACCGGACCTGAAAATCGCCGAGCCCGAAAAAGAAAGCCCGTATTACGAAATATTCATTACTCTGGATAAGAAGGGATATCATGTTTTTCAGACCGCGAAATCGCCTTTTGATGCCCTCTCTGAAAGGCAGGAAGATGTGCTTATAACAAATATAGGGGAATACAGCAGAACTATGGTAAAAAAGGCCGAGATAGTCAGGGAAGTCTCCAGTATAGCAGAACAGGATGCGGTCATATTCGTAAGGAAAGAACTTAAAAGAGAATGCATACGGGGTGTGCCTGTGATAACATTAGAAGAGCTGATGAAATCATCGCTTGAGGAGCTTATGGAACTCCTTACAGAGAGGAAGAAAGAATGAAGACCTATGAAAAAGACGACCTGCTCATTATCGGAGCGATAAAAGGTCTCGTGTCGGAAGGTAAAGAGATCGAGAAAATTCTGAGAAAAAGAATGCCGGATACCGCCGGTCTTTCAATATCGCCTTCCGAGATGGCAGGTCTGAGAGAATATATCGCAGCAGATGAACCGGTGGTAGAGCTTTTCGGTCATGAGATTGCATACCTTGAACTTCTCATGGAATTCGGAAAGGTGAGGGCTCCGTCCCCGTCGTATATGGTTCCCGTCAAGGTTACAAAAGAACTCGGGATTCCTCTCATACCCCTTGACATGGATGATGATGAGTTTGCGGATACATATATTCGAAATGTGTCCGGCATGGATTTCGTATCCCACATGATGATAGAGAAGAAGGTCTCAAAAAAATCCTTTAAAGTGAGGGATGTCGAGGACTTCATAATGCAGTGGGATGCCGCAATAAACAAAAATAAGGGCCTCATGGCCGTTGAACGGGAAAGAGAAGAGTATATGGGGAAAAAGCTCGCAAATCTCTCGAAAAAAGGGGAAATGGTGGCGATAGTGGACTTCGAAAGAATGGACGGGATAATCAGGTCCATGGTAAAGTATTTATGATGATATGTATTGGAGAAGGCATACTATGGAAGAAAAACAGGTACTTTACAGGGTGAAAAGAGGCGACCCCTCGGTTACGCTGGCGGACATACTACGTATGATAGAGAAATTCCAGAAGGAAATGCCGGATATGGATGTATTCTGGGACGGCGATGAGTATGCCATATGTGCCAGAAAAAGGGCCGATACCGTGCAAGGCAGCATCCTTTCATACGATTAGATTTCTCATATGGTTCATAGTTCTTCTAGGCTTTCATCGATTATCAAGAGTCCTTCCCATTCCTTTTCCGGACGGACATAACCGAACCAATATACCACGGCACCCGGTCCGAAGCGCTCTATATATGGTTTGAACTGTTTTTGATACCCTTTTTTTACCTCATACGGGTCTCCGAACAATGCCTTTGAATCTATCCACCTGACGGGCTTTCCGGCAATTTCGAGAGGCCTTCTGAAAAGCGCATCCGGGGTTTTCACTCCGAATCCGGTGGACATCTCGTCCTGCTTGATATACTCCCATTCCTTTGAGTCCAGCCATTTAAAGAGTCTTTCTTCACCCCATATTCCTCTTTTTGTCTGTTCCTCATGGGCTTTGGGAGAATAAAGATAGTCCTTTTCAATGGCGTTCTCAATATCTGTTCTGAGGCGTTTATCCTGGATCATGGAAGGATCCTTCATTATTTTCCTTATCCTTTTCTGGGATGTCCCCATCGCATTGAGGATTATTCTGGCAACGAGGGCGGGTGCAAAGTCCTCCGCCTCTGCAATGTCCTCTATGCTCATACCCTTCTTCCAACTGCGGAGAAGAGCGTCGGATTTATCGGTCATTTTCCGGTGTCTGAACATCATGCTTCGTACTCTTTCCTGAGAATAAATGGACCACAGGACTTCTCGATCTATATTCATGGAACGAGCAAGTCTATCCACGTCATCGGGGCGTCTGAGCTGACGAACGGCAAGGCGATATTCATCCGGACTCCATACGGTCAACGCTTGGGGGAATAGAGCCATCCTTTTTATATTCTTTCCTCTCGCAATCTCTATATATGAATATGCCAATGGGGTGAAAGATTCGAATGATGATACGGTGGCACGGACATTCCTGCTTCGAAATCGATGGCACATATACGGTGGTGTTTGACCCGCATGACGGGAAATCGCTAGGCATACCTGCTCCCTCCCCCAGAGCGGACCTTGTATTGATATCTCATGACCATTTCGACCATAATGCGAGCAGGGTGGTAAAAGGAAATCCTGAAATACTCAACTCTTTCGTAGGAAAGACGCGGAAAAAGGGCATAAAAATATATGGGATGAAAGAATATCATGATGGCGTTCAGGGAGAAAAACGGGGAGAGATAAGCATATACCGCATCGAAATGGACGGAATAAGCTTCGTTCACATGGGAGATATCGGACATGTTCCCGATGAAAACCTGATCAAAAAACTGAAAGGCTGCGACATACTCTTCATACCTGTGGGGGATGTCTTCACCGTCGGTGCCGAGGATGCATGGAAGATCGCCGAGTCCATAGGCCCCAGAGTCGTGGTTCCCATGCACTACAGGATAGGGGGTCTTTCCCTCTCCATCAAACCTTTGAACGGATTTCTGAAAAAGATGCCGGAAAACAGGATACTGCGTGTGGGAAACAGTGTTGAGTTTGAAAAGGACGACCTTCCCGAAAAAACAGAGATGTGGGTATTCTCGCTATGAACATAAGAAACTTCAAGAACAGCGACCTTGATGAGGTCATACGTATATCCGAAATATCATTTGGAAAAAGCTTTGACCCGAGACTTTACGGGGCGATAAGCGATAATTGGCCGGAGGCATTCATAGTATACGAAGAAAACGGCAGGGTAAGGGGTTTTCTCGCAGGAAGTCTGGCATACGACACCGAGGCAAGAATACTCATGCTGGCGGTACATCCGGATTTCAGAAACATGGGTATCGGGAGATCACTTCTCGAAAGATTCGTGTCCGTATGCAACACAAAAGGTGTCAGGCGCATCTATCTTGAAGTAAAGATAAACAATAAAAAGGCCATAGACTTCTATATGAAATGCGGCTTTTCAAAGGGTTCGGTTTATCCAGGATATTATGAGTCGGGAGAGGACGGGCTCATAATGTGGAAGAGCCTGTGAAGAGACATCTATATATAGTAAAGTCTTATTTACTGCCATGAGCCTCATCATTGATACATACTTCGATGAATATCCTGCCAGAAAGAAAGTGGCGGAAATGCTCTTTCTCAGCGGCATGGGTGTGAGAGAGGGAAAGATATTCGCAGGAGAGGTGGAAGTGCCCGTCAGCAGTGTTGCAAGGGCGGCCGGGGTAAACAGAAAGATAGTTTACTATACAATAGAATTCATAGAGAAAAACTATGCGCTCCGCTCCATATTCGAGAGAATAGAACCTATGGCAAACCTGAAAAAGGTCGGGCCCATAGTCGGATGGGAGGTTCTCGAGCTTGAAATGGACATGGACGGACTTTCCTGTGCGCTCAAAGATGTGGTGGGCATCCTGAGTGAAAAGGGGTGCCATGTACGCCAGATTGTTGGAGAGGAGCCCCTGCTCTCGGATGGGAAGATATTCATCGTACTTACGCGCCCCGTACCGATGGACCTTCTGGAAAGGATAAAGAACATACCCAGCGTAAAAGATATAACACTCCATACATCCGAGAGCGACAGGAGCAAACTGGCCTGTACATTCTGCAAGGTCAAGGCCTGCCCGAGACGCGCCCTCATATCGGAGTGAGAAATATGCAGGAAATAAAGGTTAAGATCGTGCTTCTTGGAAATCCGGCGGTAGGTAAGACCAGCCTTATCCGAAAGTTCGTCTATGATGCATATTCCGACGAATACATAGGTACTCTGGGGACCAAAGTTTCAAAAAAGACCGTTCGTATCGATGACAAAGAGGTCACGATGATGATATGGGACCTCATGGGTGAGCATGAATTCAGAAGGATGCAGAACATGGCATTCTCAGGAACGCAGGGTGCTCTCGTTGTCTGTGACCTCACAAGGAAAGAGACGCTCGGAGGATTCGATTTCTGGCCGGAAAGCCTGATGAAGGTGGCAGGAGAAGTGCCCATAATCTTCCTTGGGAACAAGGACGATCTTCCGAACCTGCATATAGCCCCGTCAGACATAGAGCCGTATGCACGGAAACATAACACCGAATACTATCTGACGAGCGCAAAGACAGGAAACCATGTGGAAGAGGCCTTCCGGAATCTTGCCCGGAAAATAGTGGAGAGGATGTGAATGGCTATCGACCCTTTTGTGGATGCGCTTGATGCTATTATGGCGGTGTTCTGTGAGGACCACGGCGGATTTGACTTTGCCATGCCGATGGTCCGAAAACAGGTCGAAGCCACGGGAATGGACTTCCATCGACCCACTGTGGCCCAGCTTGAGGACCTGATAAACAGACTGGTCGCCATTTCTAAAGACATGAAAGGAGATGCTTTTGCAAGACAGGAAAAAAGGAAACTGATTTCCATACTGAGAAAGGCGGAAAGAGGTGAACCACTGGATTGAGGTGATTTGATGAAACTTGTGGAATGTGTACCGAACTTCAGCGAAGGTCGAGATATGAAGGTGATCGATGAGATAGTGAGTGCCATAAAAAAAGCGGGGGTTTTCGTCTTGGACGTTGACCCCGGAGATGCTACGAACAGGACCGTGGTGACCTTTGTGGGAGACCCGGAATCCGTGAAAGAAGCGGCATTCCGCGGCATAGAGAAAGCTGCGGAACTCATAGACATGGAGAAACACCATGGAGCCCACCCCAGAATGGGTGCAACGGATGTATGTCCTTTCGTACCGGTCAAAGGAATTGGTATGGAAGACTGCATAAAAATGGCAGCGGATGTCGGAAAAAGGGTCGGTGAAGAACTCGGAATACCTGTGTATCTCTATGAGTATGCCGCCAGGGACCCGCGCAGAAAAAATCTTGCGGAAGTGAGGTCGGGAGAATATGAAGGACTTCCTGAAAAACTCAAAAGCGACGAGTGGAAGCCCGATTTCGGCCCTGCGGACTGGAACGATAGGATTGCAAAGACCGGTGCGACCGTCATCGGGGCAAGGGATTTCCTAATCGCATACAATATAGACCTCAATACCACGGACAGGAAACTGGCCAACAAAGTCGCAAGGGTAATTCGAGAGAGCGGCTATAAGAAAAAGACGGAAGACGGGAACAGGGTCCAGATACCCGGGAAGCTGAGGTTCGTAAAGGCAATAGGATGGTATATAGATGAATACAAGCGCGCTCAGATATCCATAAACCTTACCAACTATCATGAAACCCCTCTCTGGAAGGTCTTTGAAACGGCCGAAGAAGAGGCTGCGGCAATAGGTCTAAGGGTGACCGGAAGCGAAATAGTGGGGCTGATACCTCTGGAGGCAATACTGGATGCCGGCCGACATTTTCTAAAGAAGATGGGGAAGAGCGATGCGATACCCGAGGTGGATATAATCCATGAGGCCGTACTCTCATTGGGGCTTGATGATGTCTCGAAGTTCGACCTTTACGAGAAGATAATAGAATACAAGATTGAAAGCATGCAGGCAAAGAAGAAGCTGGCGGACATGAGCATAAAATCCTTCGCCGACGAACTTTCCAGAGATACGCCCGCACCCGGAGGCGGGAGCGTCGCGGCAATAAGCGGTGCACTATCCGCAGCGCTTTCCGCAATGGTCGCTAACCTTACATACGGAAAGAAAAAGTATGTCGATGTCTGGGATGAGGTGCTCGATGCCGGTGTTAAAGCGCAGGGGTTCAAGGATGAGTTCGTGAGACTGATAGACAGGGACACCGATGCGTTCTACGAGATGATGAGCGCCATGAAACTTCCGAAAAAGACGGATGAGGAAATCGCGATAAGAAACGAAGCGATCCAGAAGGCAACGAAAAAGGCCATAGATGTTCCCATGGAAACACTGGAGCTCAGTGTGAAACTCATGGGACTTGCGGAACTGATGGCGGAGAAAGGAAACCCGAATGCTCTGAGCGATGCCGGCGTCTCGGCACTTACCGCATATACCGCAGCATATTCCGCATACCTTAACATTCTGATAAACCTTGCCGGCATAGATGATGAAGACTACGGGAAGAAAACCAGAGAAAAAGCGGATGCGCTCCTGAAAGGTGCGGAGGAAAGAAAGAACGTTATACTGGAGAAAGTGGTGAGGTCCCTCTGAACAGTGTGCTTCATATGTGAATGAAAATCACCAAAATTCTTAAATACGGAAAAGAAATATGATATTCTAGGTGAAAACATGAAGAGAAAAACACTGACTTTAATGTGGGTGGGCATGCTTGTGCTGGCAATGATACTTACAAGTGTGCCGGCCGCAGCTCTGACATCCGACGATTTCAACTTTTCGGGCACGGATGCGAGCGGAGATGTTGCCAATGCGAATGTGGACCTGATATCCGCTTCCACCGGTGTGGAAGGGACCGATGTCCTTCTGACCCTTACCGTGAGCGGCAACATAATCGACAACAGCGACTATTATACATATGGATTCACGCTCACCGACAGCGGAAGTGAATCGAACATGGTCCTTGTGACCTATACTAATGGAAGCGCGAACTACTTCGCTTCGAGCGGCTTTTCCGATGCAACCGCGGATGTTTCCGGTTCAAGTCTTACGATATATCTGCCTCTTGCGGTATTCACATCCTTTTCCGGCATATCGATGGTGAGCGCTCATGCAAGCTACGATAATTACGATACCTCGGAATCCATGGATGATATAATCCTGATGCTTGCCGGCGGCGAAAGTGATAGCGGGGGAAGCGGAGACAGCAGTGGCGGCTACGATAGTTTTCCGATGCCCGTAAAAGGCCCGGACCCGGCCACTGAAACGCCTACGGACACGAGCATATCCGTCTCCATAACATATGTTCATGTCGTGATGCAGAACAAGAGCGACGAGGTGGAGATAGATATGACCGTGCGGGGAACTACCAGCGGTGTGGACCATGTAGCGCTCGGATGGAGCACTTACTTCAAGAACGGAACCCATGAATGGGGCGGTAATTGGATGGTCGGACCCTTTGAAATACAGCCGAATACCGACATTCCCTTCGGAGGCGGACACATCTATGAGTTCTACTTCAAGAACACCAGTGCCGATTGGAAGACGTGGGAGTTCAGAATGCATACGACGATGCCGCATGATGCAAACTCGAGTGCCTATGAGAAAGAGGACGATATTATGGACTTCGATGATGTGGATCATATGAGAGTGTATGCAAGAGCATACTCCGATAGTGCGGGAAACAACTGGAATCAGGCGTATTATGACCTCAGTCTTTCAGTCAGCGACGATGGAAATACGATAAGCGGTGGAACGGATGTCGGTTCCGATACGGGGAGCAGCGGCATACCCGGATTCGAAGCGGTCGTTGCAGTGAGCGCTCTTTCCATGGTCGCAATAGCATACGGCATCAGGAAAAGACACTGATACCCAATCCTTAATCCTTTTCTTTCTATTTTAAAAAATAAGAAATGATTTTTTAATGGGTTTTACTCGGGGTATTCATATCCCTTTACCTTGTGTATCACATCTATCGTGCTTCCGTCCCTGTATTCGATGATTCCGACGATTTCATCCTCGAACTCCGGTTTCTCCGGTTTTCCCGTTATGCTCAATGCCTCTTCGTAGAGTTCGTCTATTGTCCTTATCGGCAGTCCCGTACCTTCCAGTTTCTCCATGAGGTCCTTTCTATTCGGATTCACGGCTATACCTACATCGGTAGCTATGACATCTATGGATTCTCCGGGAGTTGTTACATTGGTGACTTTGTCGACGATTATGGGCAACCTTCCGCGATAGAGAGGAACCGTGACGAATGTGAGCTTTGAGCCTGCGGCAACATCGCTGTGTCCGCCGGTACCGTGAAGCATCATTCCGTCGGAATGTGTATTGACATTCACATTGAAGTCAAGGTCAACCTCGGTTGCACCCAAAAATCCGGTATCGACCCGGTTTACAATGGCCCCCCTCGTATGCGGGTTCGCATACATGTATGCGCTCACCTCCACGTGGTCCGGGTTGTTGCGTAGTGAATCTATGGATGCCAGATCGAAGGCCTGCGCATCGAATATCTTCTTTATGTATCCCTTCTCGAATATGTCCGTGAGAAACTTCGTGGTTCCGCCCATAGCGAAACTTGCAACCACGTCCTCTTCTTCCAGCATATCTCCGAGATATTTCACTACGGCCAGAGATATTCCGCCTGCGCCTGCCTGAAATGAAAAACCGTCTTTGACAAGGCCCGAATATCTCAGAACATCTATGACGTACTGGGCTATCTTCAATCTCGTAGGGCTGCTGGTTATCTTGGTTGTTCCGGATTCTATTCCTTTCGGGTCCCCTATGGAATCCACTTCAACCACATAATCGACATGGCTCTGGTCTATACTCAGGGGTGTTGCAGGATACTCCACAAGATTGTCCGTGACGCATATCACCTTGTCCGCATACTGGGCATCTATCATCGAATAACTGAGCGGCCCGAATGCAGATGGACCGTACATTCCGTTGCAATTTCCATATTCATCCGCCATAGAGGCTCCGACAAATGCCACATCTACATGCAGGTCATCCGCTTCAACGGCTCTCGTCCTTCCCCCGTGGCTTCTCAGTACGACCGGGGCCTTCAGTTTACCGGCCGAGGCATACAGTCCCACCGGGCCGTTTATACTGCCCTCTATCCTTGTTATGACTCCTTTCTTAAGGTGCTCGATAAGAGGTTCGTGTACGGGAAAAAGCGCCACCTGCGCCAATCTCAGATCCCTTATCCCCATTGACGCTATTGTATCCACCACCTGATTTATCACACCGTCTCCGTTCCTCAGATGATGATGGAAGGATATGGTCATCCCATTCTTCAATCCCGCTTTTCTTATGGCCTCTTCAAGGCTGCGCACCAGCTTTTTATCGTCTCTTCCGATGTGCTTTATCGGGGGTGCTGCCTTTCTTCTGTGGGGAAGAGTCTTGAATGCGCCTGCGAACGGTATCAGTCTCCTTCCCGCAACCTCTTCCGGTATTTCCCTTCCAACTGCGTTAAGAACCATTTTATTCCTCCTTGAACACACCTGCGGCCTTTGCTAGGGTTATTATCCTCTCCGCCCTCTTAGCCACCGGTTTATCTATCATCTTTCCGTTAAGGGACACTGCCCCGGTACCTGCCTTTTTTCCCTCTTCAAGGGCCCCTATGACCTGCTTGGACCATTCTATCTCTTCGGGCGACGGAGTGTATGCTCTGTGAATGACATCGACCTGAGAGGGGTGTATCGCGCTCCTCCCATCGAATCCCATCTTTCTGCTTCTAACAGTATCCTCATAAAGTCCTTCGAGGTCTTTGACATCGGAATACACGGTATCGAGAGCCTGAATACCGGCAGCCTTTGCCGCTGCAACGATCATGGACCTTGCAAATAAGGTTTCGTAACCCTCCTTCGTACGCTCTCCGCCTATGTCCTTGGTGTAGTCCTCGGCACCAAAAGCCAGAGCGCTCACCCTCGGAGCCCTTGCGATATCGGGTGCATTGAGGACTCCCCGTGCCGATTCTATGGTGGCGATTATTTCGATCTCTCCGAGACGGTCCATCGGGTCTTCGATACCCTGCAGTGCATTGGCCATCTCCTCAACATCCTTTGCGCTCTCCACCTTAGGCATAACTATGGCGGATACTTTTTCATTAATTATTCGTATATCCTCCTCTCCCCCTTCACCCACTGGATTCACCCTTATGCTTATCTCACCGCATCCCAGATCGACATGACGAAGTGCGTTCTTGACAAGTATGCGTGCCTCGTCCTTGTTCGCAGGGCCAACGGCATCTTCGAGGTCCAGTATTATCATATCCGGTCTGAAGACCTTTGCTGTCTGTATCATTCTGGGGTTGTTTCCCGGAATGAAAAGCCTTGAACGTCTGAGCTTCAATCATTCACCCCCGCGCGCATTACTGCGGCTTCGACTCTCGATTTCAGTACCCACGGAAGAGCGCCCTTTTCGGATACGCTTACTTTGGCATCCCTGACTTCCATCTCATCGAGGGCCTCCAGTACCTCTCTCTCTATATTTTTCATAACAAGAGATGGCGCAGAGCACTTTATCTCCATATCGATTCCTCTTCCCGGCTGTATCTCGACCAGTGCGTCATCCCGGCCGTATTTTCCCGCACTCGCAGGCTGAACTATCTTCAAAGATATTCCTCCTTGACCGGAGGATTGAAAAGGGGTATATGAAAGGTTTGCAGGAATGCTCAGACCTTCCCCTCGTTGGATTCATCTTTTTCGGCATCCCTCTTCACATTCTCATGGAATGCGGCCTCTCTTATCGTGGTATCCAGAAAACCATCCAGAACATAGCCTGAGTTGAGTGGCGTTATGCTAGTGAATATTATGTCCTCGCCGATAGCGGACTTCATCCGATCCATAAGCAACACCATGTCTCCAGGGCTAACTCCGGAGAACACGGCAACTTTTCTGGGATACCATGTGCAATCTCCCTCATACACCGGAGGTCGACTGATTATGTCGAAGAGTGTTGCTCTGCGCGCCCATGTGGCGAGAGCCGTGGCGGGAATGCCTTTTTTTCGAATCTTTTTCACCTCTTCTTCCGTGAATCCCAGAAGGAGTACCGAAGGATATGGGGCCACAAAAGGAGAGGATGCGGAAAGCACACCCGGAGAGAATGCTTTTCTCGAAGTTCTGCTACCGACAAAGTACATGTGGGCTATGAAAACATAGGTATATGTCATGAGAAGGGCAAATATGGCCAGAAATATAATGGCTACCGACGGGTCATCCTTGAGTGAGAGGGCTATGAAAAAGGAAATGTAGGCTGCCATTGAGAATATTCCTGTGATAATCCCCAACTCGGCGACAACACCGGATGTCATGTCCCAGCTCATCGTTACGGACTTATTGATGTTCTTTCCCTGAAGTATAAGGTAAGGGGAGAAAAATAGCTTCGCCAGAAGTAGCCACACGACTATGTAATACATCATGATGAAGAAACATACGTCGTCCGCCTTCCTGAATGCTAGCATAAGTATTATGGGTATACCGAGTGTAAACATCCATGGAAAAAGGAAAGACACGGTTCCATACGGAAGTCTGTGAATACTTCTGGAAAAGTGATATCCGATGCTCTTCCGCTCTCCGTTAAGAGAGCTCTGTACCATGGAACCCGTGAATAAGATGATGAAAATTGATATCACACCCATAAGCACAATAAACGACAGGGAAAAGAGAGGATACATATCCTCCTGTATCGCACCTCCTCCGGAGTGAAAATAATAAGTACCATTCCACCCTATGATACCGGCAACATAGTATAGGAATATTGCTACAACCAACTGAAAGACGAATACCAGACCGATTCCCTTCTCTCCGGTCATAACATTCATGCTTCCTTTTAAGTTCTCTGCCGTAACCGCCATGTATATCCCATTGGGATATGTACTGTGAGTTTATAGATTTTTCTCTCAAAAAGAGTCAAAAAACGGAAAAGATAAGGGGTTTCGGTGTTTTTCCTTCATTTTCAACCACCTTCTCTCCAGAAGTAAAAAGGATGTTATTTTATAACTATTTAAAGCTTTGCCTCTTTCAGTACATACAAACTAAAAATAAATATCTTTCAATATCTCATTTTACATGGCCATATGCCGATGAAACATTTTTTATGGCACAATTATAAAATATTTTAAACGGACGCGCGGGGATTCGAACCCCGGTCATCCAGCTTAGAAGGCTGGCGCCATATCCAGGCTAGGCCACGCGCCCATGATGTTGCGTATTTTTCTAACAGGTTTAAACTTTGCGAGCGAGCAGGTGAACCCGAGTGGAGCAAAGCAATGTCTTTGCGACCTAGCCTTCCGCACGGAAGGCGTCGTTCTTTCTGTTCACGACCTCCTTCGGAGGTCTCTGCTCGGAGGCGTCACTCCTCGCATGATTTCTTTCTTTGGAGGGTGAGCCAGCGGAGCGAGCAACAAAGAAAGACATCGGGCCACACGCCCATAAATAGAATTAAAGCGAAATGGGTTTTGGTAATTTATTCTTCCGATTTTTCAGTAGATTCCTTTTCCTCTACGCCATCTTTATTCTCTTCTTTGTCCTTCTCTTCATCGGACTCTTTCTTATCTTTTTTCTTCTCTTCCTTTTTCTCTTTCTTCTTTCCCGTGTATTCTTCAAGGAAGACTATTTTCTCCGGTTCAAGTATTTCTCTGAGGTCGGCCACGATTATGTATTTCACCTCATGCCAGCGATGATCATATTTGCATATGTCCGGAAGTGTTATCTTCAATGTCTTTCCGGTCTGGGTCTTGAATTCGTCCCCCTTGCCATAGTATGCGTCGAATATTGCCTTTATCTTATCCTTGTCCTTCTCGACCTTTTCGGTAACGACATACTTGTAAAGAAGGGTCTTGCCTGCAAGGGGATGGTTGAAATCGACACGGACACGGGATGCGCTCACAAAGGTTATTATTCCTTTCTGGCCGTCAATCTCTATCTCTTTTCCGATATCAGGTGTTATTCCCATCTTTATTATGCGGGACATCGGAAGGAGCTGTACCAGGTTGGCATCCCTTTTTCCGAATGCATCTTCGGGTGCTATCTCCACCTCATATTCCTTTCCCGGCTCCGCCTTCATTATCGATTCCTCGAATGAGGGAAAGACCTGTCCTCTTCCTAGTATTATGGCCCTTGGCCCGTATTTCTCGGATGGCTGGTGTATATCATTCTCTCTGGCGAGCTCTTCCTTTGTTGTTTCGAAGAGTTGATCGTCATCTTTTATCCAGAGTTCGTAATCTACATATACGATATCATTTTTTTCCATTTTTATCACCGTAAGTGGGGTGTGGGAGCGATTAAGAGGGTGGTATTAAAGATTTCGGTCATAAGAACCTGAAAGCTTAATTCATAAGAGTAATTGAAGGTGGTGATGAGAAGATATCATCTGAAGGATGATGATAGGGAATCGGTGCTTCGATTGATCGATTCCATCTCCGACCTCGACAGATCCGAAGCTATCCTAGTAGAGGGAAAGAATGACCGGAGAGCTCTGCAATCCCTGGGTGTCCGTTCGGACATATGTCTTATAAACAACGGAAAAAGCACCGTTGAGAGCGCGGAGTTATTTGCTCGAAAATACTCGAAAATCATCATTCTAACGGACTGGGACCGAACCGGAGGTAGACTTGCAAAGGCCTTTGCGGAGCAGTTTCTTGCTTTGGGGCTTGATTTCTCACTTCAAGAGAGAAAAGAGATGTCCTATCTGTGTAAAAAAGACATAAAGGATGTGGAGTCCCTGTATGAATATCTGTTACTATCAGGATGATGGGGAGCTTGCGTGCTCTTTTAACGGTTTTCCGCAGTAAACACACCTGAAATCCTTTATGTTATCTATACAGCAAAGATGATAGTGAGCGCCGCACTCACAAACATATCTGCATGTGTCTTCTTTCAGAGGAGACGGGGATATGCTGAGACCGCAGTGCTTATCCGGACAGATATAATCGAAACATATCGGGCAGACATAGTCCCATGGTGTGAGATATTCGGTGGGCAGAAGTTTTTCAGCCTCCATCTTCGCTTCTTTCATAAGAACGAGGGATATTTCGGGCTGCTTCTTTTCGAGCATTATCTTTGCGGCACTATATATCTCCTGTACGCGAACATAGTTCTCATCAGCGGGAGATATCATTACATCGTCTTCGAGTTGCTTTATTATAAGGTCTGTCTTTCGCATATATTTCTTTATCCGCTCTTCTATATCTTTCATCTCATCCGCTTTCTTCTGAGCTTCCTGAGCCAGTATGAGCGCGGTCTTGTAATCCTCGGATTTCAGAAGTTCCCTTGACATTCTGAGCAGGTCTTCCGCCTCATCGATTTCCTTCTTCTTCTGGGCATATTCCTTAGCCTTTATCTCATTCAATATCTTTTCAGCTTTTTTTGTCGAGGTGAGCGCTCTTTTCTCGCTCATCTTCAACCTCTTGGCGGTGGATATGGCCTCTTTTATCATCTTCCCGCCATTCTCCATGCCCTCGTCCGTTCCCATGCGATACTCTTCGTAGGCCCTGTTGAGTATATGCTCAACTTTTGAGATGTCGTATCCTTTGGACCTTATCATCTTCTTCGCCTTGTTCACAATGGCCCTTGCGGAAAGGTCGACAGAACGGTTCACGAGAACATAGAAAGCCCTCATCTGCCATGGCTTTGTGTTCCATGCAGCGATGTATGCCTGTTCAGCCTTACTTATGTCCGCACCCACTCTTCTTCCCTTTACCAGAAGCTTGCGGGGATGCTCCATTATCTCCATTTTTCCGAGATTATAGCTCATAAAATAGAAACCGCTCCCGAAAAGAAATGCTCCGGTGGATATGAGACCTATTCTCAGAAGGAACGGACTTGCGAAAGGAAGGCTTATCAGGTCCAAGAATGCAGTGGAACCTATGAGTATGCCGCCTATTGCCGCCATGATAAACGGATCTCTTAGAGGAGATGGTACATTGAAGGATTCACTGCTCATCTTACAACCTCATATGAGATGACTATTTAGATATTTTGGGTTAAAGTCCCGCCGATTCCAGTATGTCAACGCGCTCCGGATAGGCCTTTATGCGGACGAGCGCTTTTATCGGCACCCCGATTACGGGCTCTATGGCCGCTCTGTTCTCACTCTTATCCACTGCGATTAATACCTCGCGGAGATGAGCGCCCGTTTTGCGTAGGGCCTGTGCTATCGCGACAAGAGTTCCTCCCGTGCTCAGAACATCATCGACTAATATGACGGAGGAATCTGGCTCTATACCGTTTATGTAGAGATTTGCAGAAGAATACCCCGTTACCTGATGAACGGATATCTCGCCTTCCAGACCGTACTCTCTCTTTCTTATTATGGTAAATGGAATGCCTGTCTTTACGGACATAAGGCTTGCAATGGGGATTCCCATGGCTTCGGCCGTGACTATTCTGTCTATTCCGTGCATATCCGTGATTTTCAGCATTCTCTCGACGACTTCTTCAAGAAGCTCCGGCTCAATGTACGGTATCCCATCGGTTATCGGATGTATCACATAGTTGTAGTTCCCTTTTCTAACAATCGGTGCCGTCCTAAGGCTGTCTTCAAGCATCATTTCTTCACCACCTCTTCGTTTACACCTGCATATTTCAGCAGCTCAATCAGAGCCTTGTGATAATGATCTCCTTCGGAACCGAGAAGTTCTTCCGCTCTTGATGCGAGGAATTCTCCGAGTTCACGCTCTGTCTTAGTATATCTCCATTCCTTTCCTTTTGCGGCATTCATGGCATTCAGAAAGGCATATCCCAGAGCCCTCCTGTGCTCATCCTTACCCTCTTTTTCGGATATGTAGTGAATGGCCGCTTCCTTTCCGCCGACCCTGTATTCTCTGGCGATGGTGTCGCAGAAATTCGCTGTCGGGGGAAGTCTTTCGTAATCGGGCAGTTTTGCAAGTTTCACTTCAGCTTCCAGATGTTCTATCGCACTATCTATTACGGAAATCGGGTTCTCCAGCATGTCTTTTCCCTTCTCCCATACGGAGTTCGCAAGGGACTCGTTCTTCATATATCTGCTCAGAGCCTCTTTTCCCCAATCGTTCCATGAGTATGCCAGAAGTTTGTTGACGGAGGGATTTTCAAGTATTATCGGCCCTTTACGGTTCTTCACGAACTCCCTGACCACAGGCATATGTTTTTTCTTGGGATTGAGGGCCTTTATGAATGCGCTCTCATCCTCACCGTAGCACTTCCTGCCTATGACGAGATATCTTCCTTCCTTGCTGAGTTCCCTCATTTTCTTGGCCTTATCCATGAAAGACATGTCCGAGAGTTTTCCGTGTACATACATCTCTTTGAGCTTTTTCATCCCTTTTGCTTTCTGAAATCCGGGGCAGTTCTCAGGGTCGGACACCGCTTCAAGTTCCACAATGGGTTCTATGCTGAAATCCTTCAGTGGGTCCTTTGCACCCATTGTCTCGCTGAGCCTTGCAAAAAGATTCACATCATCCGAAAGACAGCGCTCACAGACTCCTATCTCGATATCGGCGGAGTGCCATTCTATCTTCAGATAGGGGATGGTAGAGGACTTGTCCAGATGCCTGCATACGTATGCCCCCTCTTTCTTCTTCAAGTCGTAGGATATTCTCTCCATAGCCTCTTTGATATATTCTTTCGGCGGGCGCGGGCTTTTCCCCGTGCAGTAAAGGTGTTCTTTTGTCGCATAGAAATAGAGTCCTTTCTTCATCGCATAGGGCATGTACGCCAAAAGGAGAAGACGCTTGTCATTGTAATTCTGTATTCCTACCAAGGTCTTTGAGTCCACTTTTCCTCTCACAGCATATATTGCCTCCCCGAACGGTGTCTGGGCGGCTGCGGTGTATGGAACCTTTCCCGATTCCGCAACCATAAGAAGGGCTGCGTATGCTCTGGCAATCATATCTCCTTTTGATGCCAATTTTTCCAACCGCTGCATATTTCCCGCAAACTTCTGCACCTTGGAGAGCGCCCTTTCGACCTTCAAAAACGTGGAACCGCTGCATGACCCCGTGCATTCCGGAAGTATCGGAGAAAAATCATCTATCACCGCTTTTGCTCGTTCTATGAGCGCCTTCTCCTGTGATTTCGGGGGTGCCCTTGCCCTCAGGCCCCCGCGCCTTTTCCGGGCCACGGGCTGTAATCAACTACTAATAAAAAGAGATTGTCATCGTTCACCGTATGGGTCGGGATGTATCTCCACCCCGGTATTCGGGAAAATCTTCCTTCAATTGCGAGTCTATCTTGTGTATATGCTCATGGATTTCGTCCAATCCCATATCCTTGTTAAGAAATGTGTGAACCGCCAGCATATGCTTTCCATCGTAGAAATGCCTTTCTATCTTGTGATATCCCATTATATCGGGTGTAGAATCTTCATTGGTGCTATCAGAATGTTCGCAATTGTGCTTACGACGCTTCACGGTAGGCGTATCTGGCCATGACCTCCATCATCCTTGCATTTTGCACGCCTATGAAGTATTTTTCCGATGCTACCTATAGCCAATCCAGCGTTCGTACATCTCATGTTCTATGTTCAGCAGGTCCAGAACCTTTCCCACGATGAAGTCCACACAATCATCCACAGTCTCGGGTCTCGTATAAAATGCGGGGCTTGGGAGAACTATGTCCGCACCGAGTTCGGAAAGAGTGGCCATGTTCCTTAATTGTATGGCAGTGACGGGCGTTTCTCTGGGGAGTATTATCAATCTCTTTCTTTCCTTCAGAGCCACGGATGCCGCCCGGGTTATCAGGTTGTCGGATATTCCATGGGCTATCTTCGCCACTGTGTTCATGGATGCGGGGGCTATTATCAGTACATCAAAGGGGTTGCTTCCTGATGAGAAAGGCGCTTCCAGGTACTTTTCATCATATACCTCCGCCAGCCTACGAAGGTCGTCCTCTGTTCTTCCGGTCTCATACTCCATTATCCTTCTTCCCTCCGACGTGAGAACGCACACCTTATCTCCGGGAAGCTCTTCAAGAAGTCTTATTCCGTATATCGAGCCGGATGCTCCGGTTATCGCCACTATGGAGCGCATAGTATCACAAAAATGAAGAAAATGGGTTTATTTTCTCATCTCGTCGCCCAGTTTCATGGCCGCGTACATGATGGCGTTCATATTCTTCTTCATATGGGGGAGTGTGGGTTTCTTGGACTTGGAATCCCATTTTTTTATTATATCCGCATCCTCGCGCTCCATCATCTCGACGCCTTTCTTAAGAAGCTGGCCCGCAAGTTTGTGGGGTTGTCCGCTGATTATCATTCCAACGGATATCCGAGCACCCTTGTGAACCAGCAGAATCTCATCTCCTCTCGGTATCTTGACGCTCATACCGGGGGATATTTTGTCGTTTCGTATGATGTCCCTCGCGGAATTGAGCTTTTCAATGAGGTTTTTCTTGTCTATCGCACCCTTCCTTGCGGTCTTATGTCCCATGAACTTGCCTGTGCTGGTGAACACAAAGAGGTCTTTTACCATCATCGGGTTCGCTGTTTTTCTGACTTCCTCCACAACCTTTATCTTCTTGACTTCCCTCGGTTTCTCATCGATTAGTTCCATGAACTGATTCAGCGCATATTCCTCTTTGAACTCCCTGCGCATGTCTTTCATCTGTTCTTCCACATCATCGATATTGTCCGGGTCTTTCAGGTCATCTTTGAGAGATAAAGCCCTGCTTTTGAGCGATTCCACACTCATCATGGACTCCAGTTCTACCTCGAGGTCCTTGGCATGTATTAGCTTCTTAAGGCGCTCCAGATAATTCTCGGCTTTCTTCGTATGGAGGGGGTCCTTAAGAACTTGAAGCAGGTCATCCACCTCTTTCTCCACACCTGCGATGTTAAGGCTCTCTATCTCACGCTTTATCTCTTCTATACGAATTATTCCCTTCTCAAAGCGTTTATAATCCTTCTTGAAGGCCTTCATATCACCCCGGCTCAGGGAGTCTTCGAGTTTGGATGTGTCGTATCCCGCCGTGGCCCACCCGAGCAGAGTTATGGCATATTCGTCCTCTTCCTCTATCGCTTTATCCTTTGTCTTCTCTTCTTTGGGCGTTTTCTCATCTTCCGGGGCTTTCTCTGGTTCCTTCGCATCCTCGGCCGTCAGTCCCTCAGAAACGGTTTCTTCGGAAACTTTCTCCTCTTTGGCAGGCATTTCGGAAGATTTCTTGGATTTCTTACCTTTCTTTTTCTTCCTGGAAGGCTTGTTTTTCACGGCTTCTTCCTCTTTCTCTTCGACCGCTTCGGGTGGATTTTCCACGGTCTTTTCCTTCTTTTTAGAGGACTTGGAGGACTTCTTGGATTTCTTCTTTTCCGGGGATGGCTTTTCCTCTTTTGCTTCGGGAACATTATCTTCTTCCTTTTCGGACCGGACATCCTTTTCTTCCGCAGATTTGTTCTTCTTTCCCGAAGATTTTTTCTTAGCCAACCGTATCACCCCTGAACAACTTCAAACCTTCCGTCCTCGAATATCAGTGGCATAAAGCTTCTGTTATGGTGGGTGGTCCTCATCTTGACCACTCCGAGGTACAGATTCGCTCCGGAATCCGTCTGTTCCACCTTCAGGTGTATTATGCCATCCGACAGGAAATCCTCTATCCCGTACAGCCCGTAGACATTCCGATCCGTCGGAATCTCGGAAATGAGGAATATCGTTATATCCAATTCCCTTAACCTTTCAAAGAAATAGAAGAGTTCTGCCCTCGGGTTCTTGAAGGTTGTCAGTGCATAGAGGGCGGCGAGGGAGTCGAGTACGAGTACATCAAAGCCGAACCTCTGTTTATAGTGCTTGAGTACACTTATTATGGATTTCAACCAGTCAACCTTCTCGGCTTTGCTCTTGTCAAGCAAGACATCTTTTCTTATCTTTGCCAGATCGATTATTGCAACTCCATCCACTCCCTTAGAAGGCATTCCGAGCTTCTCCATATGGGTGTATATGCTGTCCTTCCCCTGTTCCAATGTCAGGTAGACGGATTTTATGCCATTGTCCTTATATGCATTGTATATTATGCTGTATGTCAGAGAAGACTTCATCGTACCTGCATGCCCACAGACCAATACGATGTGCTTCTTCGGCACACCACCCTCCATCTGCTCGTCAAGTCCTTTCACATATGTTGGTATTCTTTCCACATCCTTCATGCAACTCACCTTTACCAAACATCCAATCCGGCATCCTATTTATAAGTATCGTTTGAAGGGTGTGGAGACGAGCGGTATATGATTTGTGTTGGCCCGCGGCACTAGGACAAAGTATATATGCTACAATCCCATTTTATGAAGAACTTGCGGTGAAGAGATGGCAGGAAAGAATATTCCAGAAGAACTCTTCGAGGAGGTATACGTCTGCCCCAAGTGCGGATGCGAGATAAAGGAGGAAACGGACACATGCCCTGTTTGCGGTATATCTCTTGAGAATCCGGAGGCTCATGGACACAAGGATAAAGAGAATGATGACAAAAAGAAACTTCCTGAAGAGACTGTAAAAACAGAGTTAAAAGAAGCCCCCGTTCGGAAAAAACCAAAAGACGGCGGGAAAAAGACCAAAAAATCGGATCACCATGAAAATAAAAAAACAACACGCCATGCTGAGAGACACAAACATGCTCCCGAATCTGCCAAGAAAGCGGGATTGTTCGCGGGACTCTTCGGTGCCTCTGCAAAGGATACGCGGGACCTGAAATCCGCAATAAGAGACTGTGAAAAGAAACTCAAGGCATACGAATCCCGTGAAAAGAAGATGCGGGAGATGGAGGCGGAGATTTCCAGAAAAGAGATTGAAAATTCCAATCTGAAAAAGATGCTGGATAAGAAGGCCACGGAAATATTTGAAAAAGAGCAGGAGATGGAGGGGCGTCTTAAAGAACTGGAGGCCAAAGAGGCGGAACTCCGCGCCATGGACGAAGACCTCAAAAAGAGAGAAGATGAAATAAGAGAATTCAAAGAGCGCATAGAGACCATTGACCGGGAGATGGAAGAAAGAGAAAAGGAGGTCGCGAAAAAGACTGCCGAGATTGCATCCATGCAAGAAGACATTGAGACGAGGGCAAAAGAGATAGAAAGGCTTGAAGCGGAACTTGCCGAGCGCTCCGAATCCATATCTCAAAAAGAAGAAGAGATTGCCGCACTTCAGGAAGAGCTCCTGCCGCTCAGAGACATATTGGCGGAGAAAGAAGAGATGCTGAAGGCAAAAGAAGAGGAACTCAAATCACTTGAAAAACAACTGAATGATAGGGAGAGTCAAGCAAGAATAAAAGAGCAGGAACTTCAGGCACTTCAAGAGGAACTCTCCGAAAAGGACGAGCTTCTGAAACAGGAGAGGTCTTCGCTGGATATGGTTGAAGAGGAGCTCAGAAACCAGATGCTGTCGATAGAGACAAAACAGGAAGAACTCCGAAAATCCGAAGAAGAAATAAATACCGAGCGTGATAAGCTCAAGATTCGTTCTCAGGAACTCGACAGAAAAGAACAGGAAGTTCTGGCGCTCCGTAAACAGGTTATGGAAAAAGAGGCCGAGATAACCGGACTTTATACCGACCTTGCCCGTAAAGAGGCACTTATAAAGTCGGAAGAGGAAAGGGTCGGAGAACTCAAAGAAATGATGATGCAAAGGGCCGAAGAACTGAAGGTCCTTGAACAGGAAACCCTTAACCGTAAGAAAGAGATGGATGAGCTTGAGCTCAAATTCATCGAAAAAGAAAAGGAGCTCATGGAAAGAGAGCACGGCGTAGGGAAATAAGAGGAGCATGGGCGATGGCCGAAAAGGAACTGGTTAAGATACTTGACTCTCTCGCTAAAAGAAGGCAGAAGAGGATTGTGACAGGCAAGGTCAGAGGTGGGAAGAGGTCGGAGATAATCACCGTTGGAAAACAGGGGAAATATCTGAAGTACAGGGTGCCTCAGGACCCTGAAAAGGTGGAAGATGTGGCGCTCCTCCCGACCATAAGAGCGGCGATAATGCATGCAAAGAACGGCAAGGTGGAAGTTAAGAAAAGGGATTTCAGGGAAAAGGTGCGGAGAAGAAAGATATCGACACTTCTCTGCATAGTCCTTGACTCCAGCAGTTCCATGGCGGAGCCTGAAAAGATATCATCCCTCCGTTCCGCTATGGACACCATATTTCTGGATGCGTATCAGAAAAGGGACAGGGTCGCATTGGTGAGCGCTCACGGACACAGTGCGGAGGTCCTTTCAAAGTTCACATCCGGTGTGGATACCGTCAAACGGGTGGCGGACAGAGTGAGCTTCGGAGGTACGACACCGCTGACCATGGGAATCTCGAAAGGTCTGGATCTGATCAAGTCGAAGCTTTCTACCGAGCCCAGTTCCATACCGATAATGGCCATTTTAACGGATGGGATGGTGAACACGCCTTCCGTGACGGGCGGAGATGTGAATGACGAGCTCATCAGACTGTCTGAGAGAGCGAAAAAAATGGGTGTAAGGGTTCTGGTTGTAGATGTTGACCCTGAAGAGTACGGAATGATGCTCGCCGAGACATTCGATGCGGAATACTATCACGAAGATGTTTCCGCGGAAGAGTCCGCGTTCGTAAGCCCTGTCTATGCTATGAAAGCTGAGAAAGCACTGGGAGCGGTGGCTGTCAGCGGAGAAAAGGCCGGTGTGCTCTTCCGCAATTTCCCGGAGAACTCCATGGATGAGGCCATAGAAAGCATACGGAGCGCAGGGATAGAGATAGAGAGCACGGGCTGCATGTATCACTGTGACCCGGAACATCCGGAGAATTTCTGCAGGGAATGTCAGCTGAAACATGAACTCGGAATACTCCAGAGAACGACGGAACAGATTCCTATCGAGGTTATCAACCCGGACATAAGTCCCGAAGAACTCAAAGGAAGAATATATCTGAGATTCCTCACTGTCCCCGGTGTCTTTGACAGGGCGAACAGAGGGCTTCTTTTCATAAAGGATGTTGACCTTCTTTCCGAGGAATCGACCTCGCTCATTGCGGATGTGCTGAGCACCGGAAAGAACATACTCGATAAAGACGGGAACGGAGTGGAACATGCCGTAAGCTTCTCACTGGTGGGGAGCATAGGTGACGGGGAGGTTCCTGACATACTGAAGGATTACTTCGTATCGATTGTGGATGTTTCATCATCCCAGACTCGTGAGATGAAGATAAGGGAATCCGTGTACCGCAACGAATTCACTGCGGACCCGCTCGGCTTTGCAAAGAGGAGAGAACAAGATAAGGAAATCTTCCATGCAAAACTGAGAAAAGGAAAAGAAATGGTATCGTCCGTAGAGATACCTTCCGAGCTGGCATCTTTGTTCACTCCGGACAAAAGGGAATTGATAAGGGCCTTTTCCGCGATTAAAGGGCATTCGGTCGTGGACATAGAGGACATACTTGAGGCCTCCTCCATTCTGTCCTTTGCAGTGGATATTACCGGCAACAGAGACGAGGGGCTGACTGCGGCGGCAAGGGAATATCTCAGAATGCCACTGATAAACCCTCAGATGAGGATACTCTTCCGCAATTTCCCGGAGAACTCCATGGATGAGGCCATAGAAAGCATACGGAGCGCAGGGATAGAGATAGAGAGCACGGGCTGCATGTATCACTGTGACCCGGAACATCCGGAGAATTTCTGCAGGGAATGTCAGCTGAAACATGAACTCGGAATACTCCAGAGAACGACGGAACAGATTCCTATCGAGGTTATCAACCCGGACATAAGTCCCGAAGAACTCAAAGGAAGAATATATCTGAGATTCCTCACTGTCCCCGGTGTCTTTGACAGGGCGAACAGAGGGCTTCTTTTCATAAAGGATGTTGACCTTCTTTCCGAGGAATCGGCCTCGCTCATTGCGGATGTGCTGAGCACCGGAAAGAACATACTCGATAAAGACGGGAACGGAGTGGAACATGCCGTAAGCTTCTCACTGGTGGGGAGCATAGGTGACGGGGAGGTTCCGGGTGCCCTGAAAGAGTACTTTATCTCTCTGATAGATGCAAGGCATTTCTCCGATGACGAGCTCATGTTGAAGAGCGCTCTCAGAGAAGATGTTTCCTGCTCGGATCTGATACACGATTCCAGACTCAATCTTTCGGAGGTATCTCCTCTCGACACACAGCTGGATGCTCTGGTCCGTGTCTGCTACTCCATGGGATTCACAGGTAATGACTCCGAGATAAAGATAATGGAATATGCCCGTACACTCGCTGCCATGGAAGATAGAAAGATACCCGACAACGAGCATATAATCCGTGCCATAGATCTTATCGGACGCGGGACCGAAGAGGCTTCAAAAGATACAAGGGAAGATGTGGGGAGTAAAAAGACGGAAGAGGTGGCCGCGGATGGATGAGATCGAGGCCATGCTTCGCCCGATGTTCAATACGGATGAAAAAACGGATGTGGTCTTTCCTCTTACAGCTGTCGTCGGACACCAAACAGCAAAAAGAGCGCTCATTATATGTCTTATAAATCCCGGTCTAACACTTCTGATATATGGCGACAGAGGACTGGGAAAAAAAACCATGCTGCTGTCAGCATCCAACTTTCTTCCTGAGATAGAGAGCACGGGATGTCCCTTCAACTGCGACCCACACAATAAAGTGCTTATGTGCACTGACTGCAAAAATGGAAAATGGGTTGCAAGACGGATTAGGATGCCTTTCGTACTTCTCCCGTATACCGTTGACAGGGAAATGCTTCTGGGCTCTGAAAAGGACCCGTACTCATCCATTCTGGGGAGCGCCAACAGAGGAATGCTTGCCGTACGTGACATGGAAAACTATTCGAAAGACATAATCGATATGATATTTCATGCATTGAACGCCCGAAGGAAGACTTTCTCCGATTTCACATATCCGTCCTTCTTTCAGACGATAGCGACATATAACGGTGTTCCGAACGATGTGGGAGAGAACTTTGTCCTTAAAGTGAGGGTCGATGGGGTCAAAGACGTGGAGGAAAGGATAGAGATACTGCGAAGGGTGGAGCTATTCAGAAAGGATCCCCGGGGATTCTATAACACATACAGAAAGGAAGAAGAAAAACTCAGGGAACGGATAGAGAACGGGAGGTCAATGTTGAGAAAGATAGACATACCCGAAAGAATATCATCGTTCATAAAACAGAGCGTGGAAAGATATGGCCTGAAAAAGGAGTATGAAAGGAGGCTGATCATAGCATCCACCGCAAATGCCGCATATGAAGGAAGACTTGTTGTCAGCGAAGAGGATGTGAGAGAAGTTCATCGGATGATAATTCCGAAAACCGAACCATAAAGGATAATTATGGGAAGGATTATAGGTTGAGTGAGACACATGCTTGAAAAAGGATTCAACTATCTGCTTTACGAGGAAAAAGCCAGCATAACCTACGAGCTGGTGGCCGAACTTTCCAAACAGGGAGACCCGGTATTATGTATAACCACTATTTTCCCCAAGAAGCTTAAGAAGATGTACAACATGGAAACGGCTGAGATACTCTGGCTGACGGATTCGGGAAGCGACCCCAAAGCCCTGAAACCTACGAGACTCGATTTCGAGATAACGCGCTCCATAACCAAGTTCTTCAAAAACAACGAAGGGTCGGTCGTATTTCTGGATGGCTTTGAGTATCTTCTCTCTGAGAACGGTTTTGACAAGGCAAGACGATTCATAAAAAGAATAAATGATACGGCATCCATGACTGACGGTACATTCATAATCTGCGTGAACAAGGATGCCATTCCAAGAGAGGACCTCATAACCCTGAGCAAAGATTTCGATATAGTCAAGGAAGCAAGGGTGTTGATGGACGGCGGCAAGGCCGTGGAACAGAAACCGGCAAGTCCGCCGCCTGTTGCATCCGCGCCTGCGGGAACTGCCACCCAGCCACAAAGCGCCCCCAAGAACACGCCCTCAACCCATGGCCCAATGCCTGCGACCGCCCCCCCTGCCGCATCCATGCCGTCCTCCATGCCGAGCGGAGAGGACTTTCCCCTCGAGATAGAAGACATCTATCTCATCCACAGAAATGCAGGTATATTGCTGCAGAGAAAGACATGGAGAGATAAGGATGTCATTGACCCGGATCTTGTTGCGGGAATGTTTCAGGGAGTTCTCAACTTCGTTAACGATTCATTTTCCTCAGGAGAGCGCTCCAAGTTCAGCAGGATGGATATAAAAGGAAATATAATACTCGTTTATGATTCGGAGCTCGTTTCCCTCGCCATAGTTCTTGCGGGAGAGGATGAAGGCGCTCTTTATCGCTCCATAGATAAGATAAGGAACCTTATGAAACAGACCGCCGAATCCATAGAGAAAGCCTACCATGACGACCTTGCGACATACAGGGGTGATGTTTCAATATTCAAAGGAAGCAGGAAATTCCTTGATTATCTGGGACTTGCCATATACGATGCCATGAGTACGAAAATAGGCGAAGACGTGGATATGGGGCCCATGATAGCCCCGGAGATTGCCCCCGAAAAAGTGGATATCCCGCTGGTTGAGGCTGCCGAGGACTTCATGACAAAGGCATCCGTGGCGGCAAGGAGCGGGAAGTATGATGAGGCACTGAAATATTACGATGAGGCGCTGAAAACTCAGCCGAACAATCTGAGGGCCCTGTTCAACAAAGGGGTCATGCTCCATATGATAGGAAAACCGGCTGAGGCGGTACAATATTATGATAAATATCTTGAAATAAACCCCTATGACCCCGAAGCATGGTCGAACAAGGGGATGGCCCTACGAAGGACAGGTAATGTGCAGGGGGCTATCAAGGCCTATGAGAAAGGGATAGAGCTCAATCCCGATGATGCGACGCTCTGGTCGAACAAAGGTATCGCACTGCGCTCCATCGGAAAGGTGCAGGAGGCCATAGAATGCTATGACCGGGCACTCACCCTCAATCCGAACGATGCGGGCATATGGTCAAATAAAGGGGTGGCACTGCAGAGCATCGGAAGGCTGCAGGAGGCCATAGAATGCTATGACAGAGCGCTGGCGATAGACCCTCGCAGAAGGGTTCCGCTGCAGAACCGGGAGATTGCCATGAGACAACTTAACCAGAGGGGCAGGTTTTGATACGAAGAGGTGTGTCTCATCTTATATTCGAAAGTGATATAAAAGTAACCTATCGTCTTTTTGAAGAGATGGCATCCTCCTGCTGCAAAGGGCTTTTCGTAACAACCACATATCCTGCAAAAATAGAGAAAGCATACGGGATAAAAGGTGCGGAATACATATGGCTGTCGAATCTGGGGGAGAAGGGCGCGATAACACCGAAGGCACTTGAGAAGGAACTTATTCCCAAGATAGAGGATTTCATGCGCGGAACACAGGAATCCGTAATCTTCATTGACCATGTGGAAAGCCTGTATACGGATAACAAAAAGAAGGATTTCTTCAAGTTCATGAGATGGATTTCAAGCGTACCGTCCACCCGCAACTCAACCGTTCTTATTCCCATAGACCCCGAGGTTCTTCCTCGTTCGGACATAGAGGCTCTCTCCGGAATGTTCAATGTGATTATGGATGTGAGGAACATAACGATAGAATCGGATGGGAAAGAATGTCCGCGCTGCGGTGCCATATGGAATCCGAATGTCACACTGTGCAGTATATGTGGGTATGAATTCGGAATATCTCCCAGAGATACAAAGATGCCTGAAGAATCCCCGGAAAAAACGACGGAGCCCGAGATTACCGTTAAAAAAGATGGAAATGAGAAAAAGAAAGACTTCGACTACTTCGTTCCACCGATGGAAAAAGAGGATTTTCTCGGCATACATGTGGAAGGACCTCCGAGGGCAGGTGACCACAGTCCGGGTTCATGGTTCAAGAAAGGTGTTGACTTCGAGAAACAGGGATACAGCGAGAAAGCGATAGAAGCATATACCGAAGCGCTGAAGATTGCGCCCAATGACCCGTGGATTTGGATAAACATGGGGGTATCCTACCAGAGACTCGCCATGTCGGAGGAAGCGCTCCGCTGTTATGACAATGCGATAAAGCTCAATCCGCTGGATGCGGATGCATGGTCCAACAGAGCCATAGCTCTACGCTTGATGGGAAAGATAGAGGAAGCCGTGAAATCATACGACCGGGCGCTGGCGATAGACCCCGGAGATGCAGGCATATGGTCCAATAAGGGTGTTGCCCTCCGGGCACTCGGAAAGGTGAATGAAGCTCTGGACTGCTATGATCAGGCGCTGGCGATAGACCCTTATGATGTGGGCACATGGCTTAACAAAGCGGTTCTTCTCCAAAGGACCGGGAGAATAGAAGAATCCCTCAAATGTTACGACGAGATACTCCGCCTTGACCCATATCATCCTGTTGCAATAAAAAACAAAGAACTCCTTTCAAGGCTTCACTGATAACTGTCTACAAGTTTCTTAAGGGTTTCATAAGAGAACTTTTCCTCTTCGAAGGGCTGTTTCCTCATACGGTGGGGAAGTGCCATTTCGGCAGCGGTTATGACATCCTCGACCAATACCTCTCTTCTTCCTTCATAGGCCGCATTTGTCTGCGCCGTTCTCTCCATTATTATGTCTCCTCTGTGGCCATCGAGGTTGAAATCTATTCCAAGGCGCGTTATGGTGTAAAGTATTTTTTCGGGGGTTTCTATCTGAGGCAGCAGTTCCCTTGCCTTCTCTATTCTAGCCCTGAGCTCATTCTCCGCCTCTCTGAACTGAGCTTTGAATGCCATGGGATTTTCCGAATAAGCGTTCATCCTCTTCGTTATCTCGACCCTCTTCTTAACATCCCTTACGGTCTCCACTTCGACCTGAAGAGCCAACCTGTCAAGTAGCTGGGGCCTGAGTTCGCCTTCTTCCGGGTTCATTGTCCCGATAAATACGAACCTGGACTGGTAGCTCACGCTTATTCCTTCTCTTTCCACAGCCACCATTCCCATGGCCGCCGCATCCAGAAGAAGGTCCACCACATTGTCTTCAAGAAGGTTTATCTGGTCCACATAGAGTATGTTCCTGTGCGCTTTTGCCAGAAGACCGGGTTCGAACGCCTTTGTTCCCTCGGTCAGAGCTTTTTCGATGTCTATGCTTCCGATCAGCCGGTCTTCCGTTATGTTGAGCGGCAGTTTCACGACCTGCATCATGCGACCCTCTTTTTCCAGAGTGCCCTGTTCCTGTTTGAGTTTACATTCCGGACAATAATGCTTCGGGTCATCCGGGTCGCAGTTGTATCTGCACCCTTTTACGCCTTCCATCTGTGGGAGTATGTCCCTCATCCCCTCGACAGCGGTTGATTTTCCGACACCTTTTCCACCCCGTATAAGCACTCCCCCGATATCGGGGTTCACGACGTTCAGTACCAGCGCTCTCTTAAGTTTCTCCTGACCAATCATGGCTACCAGAGGGAACGGCGGTCTTCCTCCTCCGCTCTTGTTGAAAAATGACGAGAGGCTCTCTTCCGGCATTAGGAACCTCCTTTCTCAAGCCTCCTCACGGCCTTCTCCACGAACTCCCTGCTGAACTCGCCCTCTATCTTCCTCGCCCTGTGGGGCAGCGTGTATGTCGCGGCCACTATGACATCCTCGATGCTGACCTCGTTCCTGCCCTCGTATGCGGCATTGGCCCTCGCAGCCCTTTCAACTATTATGTCCGCCCTGTGTCCGTCCACATCGAACTCAACACACAGCTTTCCTATGATGTCCAGTATGTGAGGCGGCGTGCTGATGGACGCAATTCTCTCTTTCGCATCGGTTATCCTGCGCTTGAGCTCCTCCTGCTGAGGGCTCCATTTCTCCCTGAACAGTTCGGGATTCTCGGTGAACTCCTTTCTCCTGCGCACGATCTCCATCCTTTCCTCGACATCTTTTATTCCCACCACATCCACCTGAAGAGCCAACCTGTCCAGAAGCTGCGGCCTGAGCTCTCCCTCTTCTGGGTTCATGCTTCCTACGATGATGAAGCGTGCCGGGTGGGTGAAACTTATTCCCTCGCGCTCTATTACCACCCTTCCGGATGATGCGGCATCGAGCAGAAGGTCCACTATGTAATCGTCGAGAAGGTTTATCTCATCGACATAGAGGATTCCCCGGTGTGCCTCGGCCAGAAGTCCGGGCTCGAAAGAACGGGTTCCTTCTTTCAGAATCTTCTCGATATCTATGCTCCCGAGCAGCCTGTCCTCCGTGATGTTAAGCGGGAGATCAACGACTTTGACCGGCCTTTTAAAGGATTCCAGCTCTCCTTTCTCATATTTCGCCTTACACTCCGGGCAGAGGTTTTCCACATCGTTCGGATCGCAGTTGAACCTGCATCCCGTCACCTCTATATCCGGAAGTACCTCCGAAAGGCCTCTTACCGAAACGGATTTCCCTGTCCCTTTGTTACCCTTTATCAGAACGCCGCCAATCTCCGGATAGATGGCATTCAGAACAAGGGCCTTTTTCATATCTTCCTGTCCGACCATTGCGGTGAACGGGAAGAGGACTCTCTTCTGCTTCTCCTGTTCTTTCATCCGAGTGGCCGCTTCCTTCATCTTGAGCTTTTCTTCCTCTTCCAGCCTTTCCCTTATCTGTTTCTCAAGTTCGGAACGCAGTGTGTTCAGCTCCTGTTCCTTCATACGGAGCTTCTCTCTTGATTCCTCGTGTAATTTCCTCTGTATCTCCAGCTCATTCTTGGCCCGTATCAGTTCCTCTTCCTTCATCCTGAGCCTCTCTTCCTCTTCCATCATCTGTTCCTGCATTCTCTGCTTTAGTTCGGATTCTATCACGGTTTGAAGCTCCTGTTCCTTCATCTGAATCTGCTCTTCTTCCGCAAGGAGTTCCTGTTCCTTCATCTCTATCTGAGACTGTATCCGGGCGATCTCTTCGTCCTTCATCCTCAACTTTTCTTCCTCTTCGGCAAGCTCCTGCCCCATTAGCTCTATGTTCTGCTGCAGTTCCTCTATCTGCTGCTCCTTCAGGGCCAGCTTTTCTTCCTCTTCCTCGATGATGGCCTCTATCTCCGCCTCACGGAGAAGGAACTCCTCCAGCTTCTCACGGCCCGGGTCCTCAAGTATGGAAGGATAGCGGAGTATCGATATCCAGTCTATGGCCACTATGAGGCCGAATACCAGAAGAATCATAAGAGCGGATATCACGTCGAATGTGTCTTCGTAAGTTATCACGGAAAGAATCAGGCCGAATATCATTATGAGTGTCACAACGATGGAAGCTTTCAGATTGTTCTTTCTGTCCCAGTGGTGCAGTGCCGCATCAAGTGAAAGAAGAAGCACGGCAATGAACAATGCCGCATCATTTTCAGGGCCGAGAATGGTTCCCAGCATGGGTGCGATGCTCAACATGCTCTTGGGCACCCAATCGGTTATATTAAATATTATAAGCATAAAATCTACTAAGGTAAAGACCGCCAGAATCACGAAGAATGTTGTCGTTGCCGTATTAAGTGTGTAATAGTCGAATATTTTTCTTACATTTTCCTCTTTCTTTTTGGTGGTCTCTTCTTCTATCTTTTCCCGTATCTTCTTCCTTTCTTCCAGTTTGCCGTCAAGCGCTGATTTTTTCCTCTTTCGGGAGCGTTTCTTCTTATTCTTCTTTCTCTTCTCCCTTTTCACAGCTGATGTCTTAGCCCCTTGGCTATCTTCCGGTGATTTCAATTCTTTTTCTGCGGACATCTTACTTTTCTCGGGCTCCTTTTCAGTGTCCTTGGTTCTCTGTTCTTGTACAGGATATTCTTCGTTAGGGGCCTCCTCCACGAGCGCTTCCGTATTCTCAATACCCTCAATATTCTCTTCTCTCACTTCACCCGGCTTATTTTCATCGCTTTCAAGGTCTTCCAGTTCTTCTTCTATTTTACCCAGCTCAAGCTCGTCGTCTTCATTCCCTGAAAATATATCATCATCCGAATTTTCATCGATAGATGCTATAAAGACTTCTTCCTCATCTTCGGTACCGACATCGGCTTCGGGAAGAGCGGTGCCGCATATCGGGCAATATTCCAACGCATCGTCCGTAACGACCTCTCCGCATACCGGGCACTGTCTTTCCATTATCAACCACCGATCTTCTCTTCAGCAAGTCTTGCGAGTTTATTGCTTGATCTTCTCTGCTGAAACACGAGTAATCCGGCTACCATTGCGACGATGAGTGAAATTCCTATGGGAACCGTTGGATTTTCCATAGCGGGAGCCACGCTGTATTGGGATGAGAACGGCCCGACATACTCACATGAGACCTCTTTACGATCATAAGCGGTGACTATTATCCTGTATCCCAAGAAGGGTTTAAAGACAAAGGTCATTCTCTGGTATGTCGCATTGAACCAGTCTTTGCCCCATCCGCCTCCCGAAGGCGGACTATATGGGAATCTCTGGACATCACTTTCTTCCGGAATCAGAACCCCGCCTTTGAGGTCTGAAAAGGTATCCACACGCTGGTCGCTGCTATTGCTCGGATACTGACTGTAAAGTGCACTCTCTATGATGTTGCCGTATATGTCCGTAACATTCACATAAACCCGGAATATGTCCTCCCAACCATTGTAATCCGACACATCTACTGTCATAACTATGCGAGATTCCACATCCTGTATCTTCACAGTGACAAAGGTCGGAGGTGCATTGTATATCGTAACAACACCGTCTCCTTTCGCAATCTGCATATGGTATGACGAAAATGTAATGATGACAACCATGAGTATCACGGCCGCTTTGGCACCCGTCTTCCTATACATCCCATTCATGCATTCGCCTTTTTTCCCGTCATCTCCTTTTTCTATTTTATCTTTTTGCTGTCCGGACTCGAATAGATTTAAATACAACATTTATTTTAAATCATTGAGCGGGTCCCGTCGGATATCAGCCTTTACTTTTTCTCTTTATCTTCTTTCCGCCTCTATTCGTCTTCCTATCACCTGATTTCTCTCCTTTCTTGTTATTCGCACCCCCGTCTTCCATATCCCCCTCTTCATCTTCTTCCTTAATTTTTTTAGTATAATACACTAAAAAGAGCCCCACAAAGGCCATGACGATGATGACACCGATGAGCGCAATCATGTTTATTCCGTTCTTTTCATCGGGTGGGGGCGGTACATAAGGGGCCTTTCCCACAACAATATCGGTATATGCGCTATCGGATTTACCTTCCGACGATAGATAATAACTAACCCTTGCGGATGTGTCCTCCCGATAACAACGAATCCTGATTAGAACCTCTATCTCGTCACTATCATTGCTAAGTTGAAAGTTCAGTGTCTGAGATGTATCGCTGTTATTGTGCCATACTCCTTCCGAATACACACTGAGCATCTCCAGCCGGTTTACGGATATGGTCAGATATGTATCCGCATCGCCGCTCAAAAAGAGCCTGAGATCCAACACATCATCGAAGTCTGCAACTTTGGGTCCTTTTTCATACTGAAGTTTTGCGGGACCGATATCCAAGATATTAAAGCCCTGTCTGACGACCTTGACATTTATCTTAACCACCGTTCTGAATGAAGGTATGAATGAAACCATATCCGCGGTTATCATGTGCATCGCAGTCCCCCTCACATATTCTTCTACCGTGAATACCTGAGGGCTCCATGGCAGAGAGGTTAGATATATGGCGTGTTTCACCGAATCTCCCGGGTGAAGAACAATACTCATATTTGTTGTATAGAATATTTCTCCCATTTTACTATAATCGGAAACCAACCACAGAGGGACATTTCCAGCATTTGTTGTGGTGAATCTGTAATCTTTAACGGTAGGGGGTATTCTATCCCCGCTTTCGAAAGGCTCAACTCTGAATTCGAAAAGTGGTGTAGACAGACCAAGCCTCGGGTCCGCTTTTTCGAGTATGACATTTTCATCTATTATCGTATCCTGTATGCCTCCTACGGTCCTTTCAACCAGAAGACGCCATGTCCCTTCCTTCGCCTTTGCATGCACTCCGATGTGAAAAGCGATTTTATCGGAAAATACGGAGGATGAACTGAGATTGATGTACGCCCCATATAGAACATCGGAAAAAACTCCTTCGGAATATTTCCATAAATAGCTGTTTGTATAGTTCTCTTCCCCGACAATGTCCGAGGAGCGGAGAGAAACGGTGACCGCATCTGAATTTCCAATATAAAATGTCAGATTATGTTCGATTCCGGAAACCATTATCGCATTGTTGGATTCGTCGTATCTCGGATTTTCTCCCGGAATGAACATGACCCATTCCACGGCACTGTCCGCCCTGACTGGCATTGCGGATAGTATTAACGGCATTATCAATAGAAACGATACAGCGAGTATTGTATACTCTTTAGCATGTCGAATCTTATGATTTTTACATATGCAACTCATGATTTTCCTCCGCCATATCTATGAAATGAACCTTAAAAGGCTTTCGACACTCAAAAATGAAGAACCCAACCGCAGCAAGCTGCGGGGTATCTTCATTGGAAGTCTGACAATTGCAATTGAGTGATGTTTCCACCCTGTTCTTCAACATACTTCCTAATCTTCTCGAGGCCACCATATTCACTCACGGTGTCTATGTGGCCTCCATCTGTCCAGAATTCTCCGCCCCACAACTGTTTCTTGATCTCAGGGTATCTTTTGAATAATTCTCTGGCACTTAT
>Ga0190313_1000240_pt1 | contig 35074 bp, 36 predicted proteins | sample 4870071011_MG_FD_169989 | JGI IMG/M metagenome (GOLD analysis project Ga0190313, IMG submission 169989) | Hydrothermal vent sediment bacterial communities from Southern Trench, Guaymas Basin, Mexico - 4870-07-10-11_MG | ecosystem: Environmental > Aquatic > Marine > Hydrothermal vents > Sediment ... | reverse complement strand
GTGCAAGATATGAAATTCTTAAGGTACATACACGTGGAATGCCACTTGCAGAGGATGTTGATCTAAAATTACTGGCAAAGGTTACACATGGATTTACTGGAGCAGATATTGCTGCCTTGGTTCGTGAAGCTGCAATGATGGCTCTTAGGAGAATTTTACCGAAAATAGATTTAACAAAGAAAACATTAGATCCAAAGCTTTTAGAAAACCTATATGTTACAATGGATGACTTCAAAGCCGCCCTAAAGGAAGTAAAGCCAAGTGGTCTCAGAGAGGTATTTGTCGAAGTTCCAAATGTTCGCTGGAGTGATATAGGTGGATTAAAAGAAGTAAAGAAGAAATTGCAAGAAGCTATAGAATGGCCTCTTAAGTACAAAGCATTATTTAAGTATGCTGGGGTTAAGCCTCCACGTGGAGTTCTTCTATATGGCCCACCTGGAACAGGAAAAACACTTTTAGCCAAAGCTGTTGCAACTGAGTCTGAAGCTAATTTCATTGCAGTTAGAGGACCAGAAGTCCTCAGTAAATGGGTTGGTGAATCAGAAAAGAGAATTCGAGAAATCTTTAGAAAAGCAAGAACATATGCACCTTGTGTCGTATTCTTTGATGAAATTGATGCAATCGCACCTCGTCGTGGATTAGGAATAGGAGATGCTAGAGTAACCGAAAGAATCGTATCACAATTACTAACTGAAATGGATGGTATTTCAGAATTAGAAGACGTAGTCGTCATTGGTGCAACAAACAGACCCGACATTCTCGATCCAGCCTTATTACGTCCAGGAAGATTTGAGTTAATTCTTGAAGTACCATTACCAGATCTAGAAGCAAGACGAGAAATATTCATTATTCATATGCGTCCCCTTAAGAATGCAATTGATGGAGATATTGAACAATTTGCAGGGGAACTAGCTAAAATGACCGATGGTTTTAGTGGAGCTGACATTGCGGGTGTCTGCCGAAACGCAGCGATGCTTGCTTTGCGAGAATTCATTGAAACTAAGAAATTAAAGCCATCTGAAGTAGAAAAAATTGTGAAACAAAAACCAAAATTCATACGCTTTGAGCATTTCTTACAAAGTGTGAGCGAAATGAAAAAGAAAAAGAAAGTGATGGAGGCTTGGAGCCCAGTAACTGCTCGAGAACGAGTTCCTACTGAATATCTATAGTTTAGATATCTGCAATTAGTTTTCTCAAAAATTTATTTATTTCATGGTGGTGAATTCTCAATTAAAATGAAGTTTTATTAGATTCTTAACGTAACTATTGATTGCTCTTTTCAGAACTTGATTCTACGTTAAATCCATACTCTCTTATAAGAATTCTTCTTATTTTTCTTGGAATAAAACCTTGCTTTGCTGCTTCCTTTCTAAGTTCTAAAATCATAGTTGGCGTGTCTATTTTCATCGGGCATATCTCCTTGCATCTACCGCATAAAGTGCACGAAAAAGCTAGAACATATGCATGAAGCGGACTATACGTGAAACGTGTCCAAACTGCGCCGATTCCTCCAAAATACGTTGATCCATAAAATCCTGCAACTTGTTCAAAAACAGGGCATTCATATAGACACGAGCCGCAACGAATACATAACAATGCCTCTCTAAAAATTGGATGCTCTGCCATCTCGGAACGTCCATTATCTAAAAGTACTACATGAACTTCTCTAGGACCGTGTGCGCCATAAATTATGTTTTTTTCAATATCTCCTGTTTTGCTTGGACCAGAGATTAAGCTGATATAGCTTGGCATTGTATATCCAGCATAACGTGAAAGCACCTCTATTTGTAGCATTGCATCTTGTAGTGTTGGAACTATTTTTTCTATTCCAGCAATTACAATGTGAACTGGTGGTGCATTTGTGACGAATCGAGCATTGCCTTCGTTCTCTATAATGAAAATTGTTCCAGTTTCTGCTGCAATGACATTTGCTCCGGATATTCCTACGTCCGCTTTAAAATATTTTTCTCTTAAGAATTCACGTGCGAATTTAGTTAATTCTTCTGGATACGGCGGGATTTCTCTTTTTGCTAATTTTGAAAAAAGTTCGGCGATTTTCTCTTTGGGAATTCCTATCGCTGGCTCAACTAGGTGCATAGGCTTACGATTAGCTAGTTGAATTATGAATTCGCCTAAATCTGTTTCCCATACTTCATTTTGAAGAGTAGCCAAATATTCGTTCAGTCCAATTTCTTCAGTAGTCATAGATTTTGACTTCACTATGATCTTATTACTACCCACAATTTTTCCAATAATTCTTCTAGCGTCTTGTGCTGTTTTCGCAAAATACACATGCATATTCGCATCTTCCATATTTTCCATTGTTATCTTTACATATTCTTGCAAATTGAGAATAGTGTTATATCGAATATCTCTTAGTTTTTCTGCTAATTTTTTAACATGCGGATATTTACGAAATGCTTTTTCCCTATTTATCCTAGAACCAATAACCGATCTCCATATTGCTTCTCTGAAGACCGTATCCCTCAGCACCCGATAAATGTTCCTCTGATATTTGTTGAAGAGAACATTGTATTTCTCTACCATTACACTCACCTCAGAAATCGCAAAACAAATAATGTTAAATCGTAAACCTCTATATCAGCATTTGCATTTTTGCATGCATTCTTTAAATGGAGATAGCATGTAGGGCATGCCGTTATTATATATTTTACTCCAAGGGGAATTACTTCTTTGCGAATTTTTTCCATAGCGATTTCATCTGCGAGAAGAGGAAGAGACATTCGAATGAGTCCGCCACCGCCGCAACATGTAGTAAACTCCTTATTAAGATGAAGTTCTTTTATGTTTACACCAAGTGATCTTATTACTTCCCTCGGTTCATTAAATATTTTTAAGTGTCTTCCTAACTCGCACGGATCGTGATAAGTAACAGTTAGATCATTTGAACCTTTAATATCAAGTTTTTCCGTTTTTATTAATTCACTTAATAATTGAGAAAAGTGCTTAGTTGGTGGTATTTTAATTCCGAATTTTGGAAAAAAGTCAAGAAAAGCTCGTAAACACGATGGACATTCAACAACTATATAATCATATTCGGCTAGCTTTTCCGATATTTCAAGGGCATGCTTTTTAGCATCACGCAAAAAGCCTGAGTAAATCAATGGAATTCCACAACAGAGATTATCAATTATCTCATACTTGATGTTGGCATGGTTCAGTATTTTTATCATCGCCTCTTTAATCTCTTGAACATATTTGTCGATAGTGCATCCTGTGAAAACACCTACAAAGGAAGACAAAATTAGCACCAATAATAAATTAATAATTTAAAAATTTTCATATAAAGTCAATTTTTTATACATTTACTAACTTAAAATAATTGCAAAATATCCAGTAATTACAAAAATTTTCATAATTCAGTAATTTTGCTTAGTAAGGAACGAACTGGAGAAGTATTCAAATGCAAGCCAACATCTTCTGGACTAAATCCAAGCGCAATCCCAAGCAATTGCACATAGTAAACTACTGGAATTCTAAGTTTTGGATTCTTCATCAGACGTGCAATGGCTCTCTGTCTAGTTTCATACTCATTTTGGCACAAAGGACAAACCGTAATTAGGCAATCAAATTTTCTCTCAATAATGCTTTTCAATTTCTTCGCTCGGATCAAATTAGCTTTCTTAAGGTCCACATGATCTAACATTAACATACAGCAATCTAATCTTTCCGGATAATCTTCGGTTTTTATTCCAATAGCATTACAAAGTTCCTCAAGTTTTGTTGGGTTGTAAGGATTATCAACTGCGAATTCTCGTGGTCTTAAAATGTGGCAACCATAATGAGTAGCCGCTTTTATTTTGATTTCATGTTTTACTTTTTCCTTTATTTGTTCAATACCAATATCATTATAAAGGAGTTGTATAACATGTTTTACACGTGGTAATGAAGATAATTCAAGCCCGATTTTTCTTAACACTTGATTAATTTTGTACATTATTTGAGAATTCTCTTGCAAAACACTTCTCGCTTCATTTAAAGATAAATAACAACCATTGCACGTTGTAACTATATCTAAGTCACGAGTACTAGCTTCAGCAAGAATTCTTGAAGCAAAAACAAGCCACTTTTTAACATTGACATTTCTTAATGGCTCCCCACAACATGAAAACTCATCTATATCCACTAACTCTATTCCAAAAACTGGAAAAACACGTTTAACCGCCAGTTCGTATGCGTATTGTTGCGTTGCAGTCATACAACCTGGGTAGAACAAGTATTTTTTCCTCATATTTCTTCACCAATTTGAAGCAACATTTTTAATTTTTCTCCAGGAAGGAACTTTAGGGGAACCAAACCAATATCTTTTCTTTTAACTGGTGTTTTTTTCCAAGCAAATTGCTCGACTTCTTCGCTCATACTTCCAATTTTCATTACTGATTCTATTAGTCGCTTCCATGATGCAGTAGGTAATTCATGAAACTTAGTGGCTAAATTTCTTAAAAGTATAATCACCTCCGCTGGTTTAACATTCATTTTACAAAGATCCACACAACGTAAACATTGAACACACAACCATATCTCTTTGCCCGCAATTAAATGAGAAATCATTCCTAGTGCTACGTACCTCATAATACGTGCAGGCCGAAACGTATATACTTGAGCAGCAGTACACGAGCCCACACACTTATTACATTGAAGACAAACATTTGGATCAATTTGCAACGAAATTTCTCTTAATTTTTCAAGTTCTGCAATGTATTTATCCTCCCTAATAATTTCTTGAGCAAGAGCCATATGATTCTCCACAACTTTAATCTACTATTGAATAATTCCAAGTATATTCTACCGCGTAATAAATTCTTTGTATTTTTCTATGTCCTCCAAGCTAAGACCGTACACCTTCTCTGCTTCTTCTAAGGAAATCTTCCCTTCAATAAGATCGCGAATCACTAGTTTTCGGTCTCGCTCTTGGGGAGGCCCATATCCACCACCACCGGGTGTACGTATAATAAGTATGTCTCCCAGATCTAAATCCACAACATCTTTGCTCTTTAATTTGATTTTAGTTCCATCTTTCTTTAGAACAATATATTCTCCAGGTTTTCCTGGAAGTCCACCATATAAGCCATACGGTCTTGTTTTATGTCGATCCCCGAGAAGAGAAACAGTTACGCGAACCAAGGGTTTGTATACTCTTTCAATTCCTAGTCCACCTCTAAATTTTCCGGCACCGCCACTTCCATTTCTAAGGCGGTATGCCAGAATCAATATTGGAAATCGCGCTTCAATTTCTTCGATCGGTGTATTCATTGTGTTAGTCATATGAACATGAACTCCATCAACTCCGTCTTTATTTGGTCGCGCTCCCATTCCTCCACCGATCGTTTCATAAAATGTAAATGGTTTCCCAGTAGCTGGATCTATTCCTCCTATGCAAACATTATTCATCGTTCCTTGTCCAGCGGCAGGAATACGTTCTGGAATTATCTTGGCCAGTGCTTTAAATAACACATCAACAATTCTTTGCGAAGTTTCCACATTTCCTGCACCAACTGCGGCAGGCCATACTGCGTGCACGATGGTTCTGGGCTTAGTAATCACGTTCAATAATTGGTAAGCTCCTTCATTCATCGGAATATCTTTCATTAGGATTGTTCTAAATACGTAGTAGGATGTGGATAACGTGACTGCTTTGGTAGCATTTAATGGAGCGTCTACTTGTTCATCACTTCCTCTAAAATCGAAAGTCATTGTTCCTTTATCTATAATTACCTTTGCTTCTATTTTAACCAATTTGTCATCTAGTTCTAAGAAATCCTCCGCTTTTGCGCTTGCCTTTGGAAATTGCAAAAGTTCTTTCTTGACCAGTGATTTAGCATATTCCAAAATGTAACTTGTGGAGTCTAAAAATGATTTGACTCCGTATTTTTGCACAAGCTCAAGAACCCTTCTTACTCCAATTTTGCATGCATTAATCTGTGCAAGTAAATCACCCTTGCGAACATGAGGTTCTCTTGTGTTTGAAAGAATAAAGTTTAGAATATCCCTCTTTAATTCACCTTTTTCAACGATTTTTGTAGGTGGAATTATTAAACCTTCCTCAAAAATTGTTTTCGCATACGCGGGTAATGATCCAGGAACAGAACCACCAACATCACTATGATGAGCACGAACTGCTACAAATCCTATTAATTTAGTATCGTAGAAAATCGGTGCAATACAGGTTATGTCTGGAAGATGAGTTCCTCCTTTATATGGATCGTTCGTAATAAGAACATCTCCGGGATAAAGCTCTTCGAAGAATTTTATGGTTTCTTTTACGCATAATGGCATTGCACCCAAATGAACTGGAATATGTTCCGCCTGTGCTAGCATTCTAGCCTTATTATCAAAGATTGCTACCGAACAGTCCATGCGCTCTTTTATGTTTGCAGAATAAGATGAGTTCCGTAGTGTAATTCCAAGCTCTTCTGCGATATATTCTAAACCATATCTAATAACTTCTACTGTGACTTTATCGACCATTTACATCACCTCAAGGATTATGCTTCCGTATTCATCAACTTTTGCAATCCAATTTTGAGGAATCACTATTGTTGCTGAATATTCTTCGATTATTGCTGGACCTTCAATTTCGTTGTATGCCAGAAGTTTCTCTCGTTTGAATATTTTCACTTCTTCTTCGCAATCTTCGAATATTACTTTTCTGTTTCCAACAATCGCATCTTGTTTTGGTTCTCTTTTTCCTTGTTTAATTTTAACTAGCTTTGGTTTAGGAAGAAGTCCATACGCCTCTACTCGTGCATTTACTATTTCGATTGGTTCATCCTCCATTATGAAACCATAAGTGCTCTTGTGTTTTTCATGAAATCTTTGAGCTATATTCCTAAGTTCCACCTCTGTGATCGGGGACACTACTGGTATAATAAGTTCGTATCCCTGTAACCAGTAGCGAACATCAACAAAACGCTTCATGATGATCTTATCTGATGAAAATCCTTCTTTTTTGAGTATGTGAAATCCTTTATTTTCAAGCGTTAGGAAAATGTTTTCGAGTTCGTTTGGATCAATGTCATCAAGCAAGTTCCTTACAGATTTCACAAAAACGTGTTTGACGTCCGTGACTAATAGACCAAGCGCCGAGAAAAGTCCTGGAACTGGGGGAATAATCACTCTTCTGATTCCAAGTTCCTTCGCTAAAAAACATGCGTGCATGGGTCCTGCTCCTCCGAAGGCAACTAATGAGAATTCTCTCGGATCTAATCCTCTTTCGATAGTGACAAGTCTTAAGCATCGTGCCATGATTGTATTCACTATTTTGATCGCACCAAGCGCGATATCAATTATATCCATTCCAATTTCATTCGCCAACTTTTTGAATTCTTGTTGAGATAACTCGGGATAAATCTTCATTTCTCCTCCTAACAGATACTCCCCTAATCTTCCTAGCAATACATTTGCATCAGTAATTGTTGCTGGACCCTTTTTCCCATAGCATGCTGGTCCCGGATCTGCTCCAGCTCCGATTGGCCCAACTCTTAGTGCACCACCTTCATCAATCCAAATTATTGTTCCCCCGCCCGCAGAGACCTCTGAAAGATCAATGAATGAAAATCTAACAGGGTACCCAGAACCCTTGATTATCCTACCAAAATGAGCCTTTCCTCCAACTTCATATTCTGTCGTAAAAAGTGGGCTGAAATTAATGACTGTTCCAGCTTTAGCCGTCGTCCCACCCATATCAAAGGATATGGCTTTATTAATACCTAGAAGTTTAGATAACCAAGCCGTAGCAATTACTCCTGCTGATGGTCCACTTTCGATTATTGAAATTGGTAGTTTGCATACTTCTTCCGCAGATGATAATCCACCACTGCTTTGCATTATGAGAAATGTTGCGGTTCTGAAAATATCCTTAATAGTTTTGCTCAGTTTTGATAGATAATTTGATATGATTGGCATTAAAATTGCGTTAATTACTGTTGTGCTCGTTCGCTCATATTCTCTATGTTCAGGACAAACCTCAGAGCTAAGTGAAATCATCGCTTTGGGATACATTTCTCTGATTATTTTTCCTATTATCTGTTCATGTTTAGGATTAGCGTATGAATGCAATAATGATACTGCTATACTTATTATCTTCTGCTGTTTTATTTTCTGTACAATCTCTCTTACTTCGTTGGGATTTAGTGGCTTTAGAATTTCTCCACGATAGTTGATGCGCTCATTAACCTCAAATCTTAAGTTTCTTGGAACAAGGGGCTTTGGTTTATCAAAGAATAAATCATACAGTGTTGGTCTTTTTTGTCTGCCGATCTCAATAATATCACGAAATCCTTTTGTCGTAATTAGCGCTACTCTTGGCAATTCTAATCCTATTTGTCCAAGTAGAGCATTAGTTGCAATTGTCGTGGCGTGAATTACCATATTTATTTTCATTTGACGAATTTTTGACAAGATCGAGATTACTGCCTTCTCTGGATTTTTTGGCGTTGATAAAGTTTTATACGTCGTTATTATTCGTCCAGTTTCTGTATCGAAAATAATAACATCAGTAAACGTTCCACCAATGTCAATTCCGACCCTCATTCTATTTCCGCTTGATGACCAAAAAGAAAAATTTACAAATGATTTCAATGCTGATTTAGTCATTCCCAATTTTAAACATACTAGAGAAATCCATGTGATCTCTAATGTAATTCTCGTAAGTTATTTTCGTTTGTGTTGAGACTAAAGATTTCTGAAGAAGTTATGACATTCGCGTGATTTTATAAAATCTCGCTGGCATTATTCGCTTGAATATTTGAAATATGTTTCGTTTATTAGTTTTTAGTCTTATAGTTGATTACAGGTTCTAATGCAGATGGGGAATATAATGAGTACCACAACCATTACTGATGTAGAGAAGTTGATAGAGAGAAGAAAATGGATCCTTAATGAACTAAGGCAACTTGAGGAGAAATACAAGATGACAACAGAGGAATTTATAAATAAATGGAAGAAAGGTCTTATTCCAGAACCAGAAAAATCCGGAAATTCATGGGGACTTCATTGTATGGGAAGCTCTCGCAGATGAGCTCAAACAACTGGAAGAGGAGCTCAGGAGGAAGCTGGCTTGAAATGGAAGCTTTCAGATAGAATCTCGCACATTACAGCACTTATGACACATCATGGTTTCAGCAACATTAGACTATCAAGATTTAAACCAGGATTGGACGCTTACAGTGGATGGTTTCGAATACATGGTGAACGAAATCGCTTCAGTATTTATGTCACGAAATATTTATCTCAGGGCAAAGTAGTGAAGTACTCCTACGTTCTCTAGAAAATAACACCATGATACTTAGATACGATAATGCTCCTCATTATCCAGAGATATCCACGTATCCTCATCACAAGTATATAAGTAATAAAGTTAAACCTTTGCATGATCCAAGCATTGAAGCTTTCATGCTTGAGATATCAAAGATTATAAAAAAACACTAGTAATTAACTCTGTCAAAACTGCACATAGGTCACTAAGAGATAGTTTGAATCCAACAAGAAGACTATAGAAATTATGTGTGAAGTAAGAAACATTACATTCAATTTAGCGGAACAAAGCTGTTCTGTAATTAAACTTAATCTTTACGGAAAAATACTGGAAATTGTGACAAGTAAAGTCAATTTTAAATATGTAAAACAATGTAAGACTTAATGTGATGTAATTCTTATAGATTATTGCTGGTATCCGTTATGGGGAAATAACGTGCCGCTGAAACTGCTAGTAAGAGCAAAAGTAACGGATGCTGATATTCTAGTAGGAATTCTTGCAAATAAGCTCTTACGGATGTTTAGAGATAGATTGGTCTGTGTCGAAACCGGGGATTTCTGGAATGGCTACAATGTTCGTGTAGTTCTACGTAATCTCACTGATGAAGATGCGGAGAAGTCATAAAAATTGCTGGAGAAGTAGAAAGAAAACACAATTGCCCAGGATTCTTAATCGTAGATGTGGTATCTGAAGATGAAATACAATACTTTGATGAATAAGTTTGTTAAATTTATTGTAAGATTTGGCACTAATGCTACCATCAAGGATTTCTTAAATTCAATTTACTTCGTTAGAATGAATGCAGACCCATAAAGCGCGTATAATTGATAAAAAATGTGCAGAGAGAACTTGGAAGAAGACTAAAGAAGTTTTAAATGAATTAAGGCGTATCATGGAAATGCTTGGAATGAGTATTAATGGGTGTGAGTTCCCGAGATAAGATGTTTACATTACGGAGAAAAAATGATATTTATTTCTCGCTTGATAGGAATTTCTCAAATAGTGTTCCAAAGAAAATTCCGAGTGTGATGAAAACAATCATATTGGAAACCATCATGCTGCTTGTTAAGTAGCAGAAAAAGCTAAGAGCAAAGAAATCAACTGTCATGTGGAAAATTGTGCACGTGATTATATTTCCTGTTTTTTCTCTTACAACGCCCCAAATTACGCCAAGGAAGCTAGCGAATATTGCAATTATTACGTAAAATGCTTCTATTGTAAGGTCTCCGGTAAATGGGTTGATTGAAACAAAGATGTGAGGAATTCCGAAGAAGAATACTCCTGCTATTAGTGTTCCTTGGTGCCATTCAAATTTACAGCCAAGAATCTTTTCATACTTCTTGGTGAAAACTTCATTTAGTCGGGACTGAACGTATCCTCTAAAGAATAGTTCTTCTGCAAATCCAACCATTACAAGATACCACACAAAATCCACGGAGATTTTCATGATGTCTATGTCGCTAACAATCTTTGCAAACCCTATTAGAGAGAAGAGTTCTAGTAATACAAGGCCGCATCCGAGGAAAAATAAGAAGATGTATAGACTCCATTTCAAGCTAAACATAAGGTTATTTAGGTTTAACCCGTATTCGGAAATTTTCTTATGCGCGATCATTGCAATAAGTGCTAAGCATATCATAAAGCTTTTAGTAATCCATCCCGCGGTGTTTGATGGTAATACTACTATTAAATACCATGCAACTAGAAAAAACAAGGTTTCAAGTAATGATACTTCGATTAAAGCATACAGTTTATTACGAGTATTCCTCCTTGTTCTAGAAATCATCATAAATACCTCACATTTAATACTGATATTTCCTTAGTTTTGAATTTACTAATTTGAGAATTAATTGTAAAAATATCTAGTCTCATGTTTTAGTATACGAAAACTAGAACTATAACTAATGTGATAATCTAAATGAGTACATCGTCCTGAAGCTATTGAGTTTAATGAATGCAATTTTATGATAAATGACAGTATTACGCTTTTTGGCTTATAGTGTATTTGGTTTCTAAAGTATTAACATGATATGATTCTACATATTTTTACTTTATGGTGAGACTGTTGTTAGCTACAGATAAGGATCGAATAGAAATCCTATTTGGCGGCTTTGGAGGCCAAGGAATTGCACTTATGGGATATGTTCTAGGATATTCATTAACTGTATATGAAAGGAAAGAGACTGTTCATGCAAGAGCTTATGGCCCGGAATCAAGAGGTGGAGCTTCTTACTCATCTGTAATTATCTCATTACGCGGTGAGCTTCCAGATTATCCTTATGTCCGTGAAGCAGATATTGCTATTTTCATGTCAAAAGAAGCTTATCATAAACTAATTACGAAATTAAGAAAAGGAGGAATTCTCATTGTTGATGAAGATTTGGTTGAAATTGATGATAGAGCAAATATTGCATCAAAAGTTTATAAAGTACCTGCAACCAGAATTGCCGAACAATTAGGAAATAGGATTGTTGCTAATATGGTGATGCTTGGTTTTCTTTCCGCAGTCACAGGCGTCGTAAAACTTGAATCACTTAAAAGAACAATTACGGAACACATTCGTCGTTTTGTAGAAATAAATGTGAAGGCGCTGGAAACTGGATACCAATATGGACAAAAGATGATTTCTGAAGGTAAATAACTTTCGGTTTCGTGTTTTCAATTTTTAATAACAATAATGAACTTTTTTCTTTGGTGCCATTAAAATGCATGAAAAAGTCCGAGAGAAGGCAATTGTTATTGAAGGAGAAAAAGCAAAACCATCACTTCCTAAAATCGTGACACTATACTTTTCACGCGCTGATAATCCAAGTAAACAAATTGAGATAAAAACATCAATTTTCGAAATTTTTGAAAATGTACTAAGAAAAGCGGCAAAGCAATTGAATTTAAGTGGAGAAATAAGCGTAACAGGTGGTGGATTTCCTATTGACTGGAGAAACAAAAGCGTTGGTGATATCATCAAGGAATATTCAACTGTTTCCTTTGAATTAGCAAGCGTTGATATGCTCGGATGAAGAATAAAAATGAAAGAAAGCGTTGTTTTTCCACGAAACATTTTCAAGTATATATGGGAACGTTCTAGAGAAAGCGCAGAAGTTGGTTTCTTCCTAATCGGGATTTCTTGGAGAAATAAATATATAGTTTACGATGCTTTGGAATTTCAGTATGCCTATAGATCATCAACATTTGTTTCTCACGAACCTCACATGAAGAATCTCATAATTCAATGTTTGATTCCTATGCAAAAACTCTTGGGAAATGCTCATTCTCATCCTTTTTCTGAGATTCCGTCTCCGTCGGGAATAGACTTAGCAACTTGGCGCGGTTATGAGGAAGGAATCTTTCTGATTTTTGGAAAAAATGATATCATATGTGTAAAGGTTGCTCATGGTGAGATCGAGCCAATAGATATTGAGATTCGATCCCTTCTCCCCGAGGAAACGCCTAGACATATTGCTATTGGAAGATGGAAAATTGTGTTTCCTGCTGGAATGAATCATTCCGAACTTATGTTATATATTCCGCCGGAACTCTCCAAATTAGTCGTTAGAGAAATAGAATTAGCAAAAATAGCTATAAATCCTACAAAACGAGTTTTAAGAATTTCATGGCCAAATTACGTTGAAGTAACCCATAATTATGCATCTTATAGAATATACTTCAAAGGCAAGTCAGATTTACATGAAAAATTAAAAACCCTATTTGGATGTGAGCATTTTAAAACCGCATATCGTTCTTCACTCAATGACAATTAAAGGACGTTCTTCTTTAATTTCTTTTACAGAAACCCCCATGGCTTTTAAGATTCTAATAAAGATCACTGCCGTAGCGTATAAGCCAATTGGTATTGTTGCGAAGATAAATAATGAGAAAAACAATAAAATAAACGCTGCAAAAATAGGAGAAAGTTGTAAGAGAATTACTAATGCAAAAATCACAAAGGAATTTATAGCCCAGTGCAAACAAATTGATGATAAAATTCCTCTTTTAACAGCGATATATCCAAGAAAAAGACCCAGAACTGTCGCTTGATAAATCTTCTCAAAAGGCCATCCCGCAGTATAATGCGTGTAACCAAATAAAATTGCCGTAATAACTATTAGGGGAATATCAAGCACATCAACATTGGGTTTTCCGACCAGAATTATCTTGAAATTAGATAAGTCTTTTTTAATTATAGAATAAATTGCCGCTAGAGGAAACAGCAAGAAAAGCAATCGAAAAGTTAGTTCCTCCATAATAGGCGCAACTACCGCAGCCTCATATGCTAATTTCAGAAAATATTCCTCACCCATTTCTGTTTCAAGCATAAATCTCATTGGGAATATGAATATTAAAACAATAGATAGCGAAAAGCAAGATAGAAAAGCTTCTGACAAAGTAATAGCCGACTTAATGGGCTTCTTAGAAAGAAAATACTTAATGACATCATCTCTCATAAGAGATAGGATCAAACTAGTTAGTATTAGCACTATAAAAAGTCCATTAATAATCAAGGACCAAGTAGCATCTACTACTATTAAACTAACTTCAAAATAAGGTAGAACAAAGTAGGCAATTGCAAGTTTTGTAGCAAACATATTAACCAGAATGGAGGTAGTATAAAGAGAAATCATCAACGAAACTATAAAAAACGCAAGAAAAATAACAAATGAGACTCGCAACCAATTAGGAATATCCTCATACACGACCACACGTGCATCACTCACTACATCAGATACCATTGCATTCACTCAAAACAAATTAATAACCAAATATTAAAGCCCAGCCCCTCCTTAATTTATTACGAACTAACATATGATATTATCTCAGATAAACACACTTTCCTTGTATCACAGTAGTATATATGAAAATATTTCTAAACTCCACAAATGCACAAGCAATTCAAATTTTACGTGACGCTTTTACTATTGCATCCAATAATTCCTCCGGTGAAAATACAGCACCGCCCATTTTACCAATAAATTCAACAACCGCTTTTCCTCCCACAACTCTCTCTACTTCCCTAACGATTTGACCATAATTTATCTCGGGAACGATAAAATATTTCACTTTGCCAGCATACTTTCTAATTATCTTCTCAGGGAAAGGCCAAACCGTCTTTAATCTAATAAGCCCAGCCTTTATCCCCCTCTTTCGAGCCATTCTTACCGCCGATTTCGCACAACGGGCAGTAATTCCATATGCGACAATTGCTATACGCGCATCATCCATTCCAAAAAGTTCAACATCAACGATCTCATCAGCGTGCTTTCTTATCTTATCACACAATCGACGAACAAGGCGATCTTGAACTTCTGGATCCATTTTTGGATATCCACGTTCATCATGAGTTAATCCTGTACTATGAAACAGATAACCCTCGCCAATAATGGGCATTGGTGGAATCAAATCCTCATCTGCCTTATAAGGAAATCTAATAGGCTTCTCAATTGGTGTTTTTCGATTAATAATAGGAATCTTATCTGGAGGAGGAATAACAACTTTTTCAAAAATATGTGCTATAGTCTCACTCATTAAAACAATTACTGGAACACGATACTTCTCAGCTAAATTAACAGCACGCACACAAAAATCAAAACACTCTTGAACCGAAGAAGGAGACAAAGCAATTATCTCGTACGATCCATGGGATCCCCATTTCGCCTGCATAACATCTCCCTCACCTATATATGTTGGCATTCCAGTCGATGGGCCAGCTCTTTGGACATCAACTAGGACAAGAGGTACCTCCATCATTACAGCGAGACCAATGTGTTCCTGCATTAATGAAAAACCGGGACCAGAAGTTGCAGTAGCTGCTTTGGCTCCAGCCCAACTCGCGCCTATTACTGCTGCTAATGAAGATAATTCATCTTCCATTTGGATAAATATACCGCCAATCTTTGGTAATCTTCTAGAAATTCGTTCTTGTAGTTCACTTGACGGTGTAATTGGATACCCCGCAAAGAACCTAACACCTCCAGCAATTAAACCTTCAGCAGCTGCATCATCTCCACTCAGATAATGTACTCCAGTTAAGACTGCTTCAGACATCCATGTCTCCCTCAAACTTCTTGTGAATCCCTTTCTTAAAAGATGTTTGTAATATAGAATTTATATACATACCTCATAAGTATGAAATTCGTTAGGAAATATCTATCACTCAAACTCCCTGTATTTTTCATTCCGTTGGATATTTTTAAGATATTACGGACTTCAAGATTAGCATTAAGATAACCTCTCTTTCTTTCTTGGTGAGAAAGTGTAAAATATACGCAATTAAAGCTAATTTAAAAACGACAATGCTAGGCATTTACTCCTTCAAGGCCTTCTTCAAGGCATCACACACCATTTTCAGAAAATCTTCTCTCCCAAATCTCTCAAAGAATTTTTTCAAGGAGCTTTAGAAATTCTTCCTCAAGGAATCCAAAATTCTCCTTATTCCATTTGTAAATTAAAAGAGGAAACCCAAAAACCTCAAGTGTTCTCATCGGAACTTTTTCCTGAGATAAATCCTTCGCTAATTCGATTGTATTAAGAATATTATATCTCATCCTTAACCAGAATTTTATTGCATTTAAATCCTGTGGAAGAACCATGATATATGCAACTGAATCATATTTTCGAATATAGCGTTCTGCTTCTTCCACCAGTGCTCTACCTATATCCTTTCCCCGAAATTCTGGCTTAACAAAAACCTCCTCTATCCAATAAGCTCCGTCCCGTTTACTAATTCTCACAAACCCTGCTGAAGATTCATTCACAAATGCTACAAAAAATTTATCCTTTTCTAACATTCTCTTGACTTCCTTCTTATACTCTTCGATACTTCCTATACTCCATCCTTGTTTTTCTCTTAGTTCCTTGTAAAACGAGTAGTAAAGAGAAACAATTATTTCAAATAACTCAAGTTCACCCTCAACTATTTTTAAATTAATTCATGTTAATCACCACGATTAGTTTTTATCATAACCTTGCAATCATAAGAAGGCTTTCGTAACATATAATTGCGTAGTCCTCATTTATGTAATTTCTTCCAACTATTTTAATTCAATTAGAAACCCTACTCATGCGTTTCTTGAAAAGAACTCCTAAGAAGAGACGCAAAAAGTTTGTTAAGAAATTCATCTTGAGACGCATGCATAAGAATAAGCAATACTGCATGTAAAAAAATTCATAATATTAAACGTGAAGATAATCAATCTATAATATCCTCAGCTTAATTTTTGAAATTATGATGCATGTGGAGATAATATTATTTTTAATAGTGTGAAGAAACATGACGCTTGTTGTTGAGAGACCTAAGCTTGAGAAAAAAATCAAGCTAGGTCCACCAATTTTTATCATTAACTTTAAGCTGTATAAGCAGGGCATTGGCGAAAACGCGCTAAAACTTGCTCAAATAATTGACGATATTGCTCATGATATCAAGGAGATTACCTTTGTTGTTGCAGTTAACTTCATTGACTTAGTTAGAATTAAGGAAAACGTATCAAAGACGCTAGTATTTGCACAGCACGTTGATCCTGTGGAGTTTGGTGCTTTTACAGGACACATTTCTCCTTCTTTACTCAAAGAATACGATATTGATGGAACATTAATAAACCATTCGGAAAGAAAAATTCCAGAAAAAGATATAAAAGAAGCCATTAATTTGTGCAAAAAATATGAAATATTGCAATGTGTATGCGCTGGTTCGGTCGAAGAAGTAGAAAGATTAGTTAATTTCACTCCAACAATGTTAGCTTATGAGCCTCCTGAATTAATAGGCACAGGCATAGCAGTTTCCAAAGCACAACCAGAAATATTATCAAAGGCAATGAATATTATTCAAACAAAGTCGGGTGGAAAAGTTATTCCATTATGTGGAGCTGGAATATCATCAGCAGAAGACGCCAAAAGAGCGATAGAATTAGGAGCAAAGGGTATTTTAGTCGCTAGTGCCATTGTCAAGTCTAAAACACCAGCAGAAATAATCGAAGAAATGGCCATTGCAATGCTTGAAGGCATTAGCTAAATTTTAATAATTATAAAAACAATCTACTATGATATGTTTGGATAATTGCCGGGGTAGCGCAGTCAGGAAGCGCGTGGGCCTTCGGAGCCCAAGGTCGCGGGTTCAAATCCCGCCCCCGGCGCCATAGCAAAAATGAGGACGTTTACAATGAATATCTTGATTCTTGGACGACGACGAAATTTTGTTGAGGACTGTATTACTGTACTTGCAAATGCTCTTAAAATTAAAAGTTTTGTCTCGCAAGCACGAATTACAAGGGAGGGAGGCACATATATTGGTTTGTTATCTTCAGACGCAAGTATTGTTTTTACCAGTTTCAGTACACCATACGATGTTGCACTGTGCGAAGATCTCGAATTGGCATATTTATCACAGAGATTTCTTAAGGAGTCTGGGGTTATTATTTCATTAAAAAAGAAACCAGCGTCAAAGGTAGGTGTATCTTTTGAGTTTAATAGACGAATTTACGTTATCCCCGCGCGTTATATCGATCCTGTGGTGCTATTAGGTGGCTTATCTTTCCTAAGAATCTTGCCTATTCGTCGTGAGGATTTTCTTCAAGTGCTGAAATATGGTGATGAGAAACGTATTTCATTGTTCCGATTCGGTGAGCGAGCGATTCGGCCATTAATCAAAGGTTAATATAGTAGTTTCCTTTTTTATGTTTGGGGGAAATATTGAGTGCTTATGTAAGTTATGTTTCTGAGATTATTGAATATGAAGATGCCCTAGATGTTTTAGCCGCGATGGTAATTGCATGGAGTGCTACTAGATACGATCCTCTTGCTTTTAGTTTGAGACGAATCCATGGTATTAAAGATAGAGATTTCACATCAGCATTTAATAAGGCTCTAGAGCAAATTAAACGAGATCCTTCGTTTAAAAACAAGGCAATAGAATGTTTATTACGCGCTGTGGAAGATATACGTGTCCGGAAAGAAGTTGAGGAAGTTGGATGGCATGTTTCTACTCCACAAGCGTTGCAAAAGATTATGGCAGCTCTTGAGGATTTAGCATCGAAGATTAGAATGACGCGAGGACTTCAAACACTTCTCCTTAACTTGTCTCATATCTATGAATCACGTTTTGCTACTGCGCGATTAATGGAAGAACCAACTGCGGAAACTAAACCAGAAGTTCCCCCGTCTCATGAGTCTCAACAGATTAGGGAAACTCCATCTCAAGTTATGGAAGTAGAGCATGTTGAAACACCTCCCGAGAAATATCCAGAACAAGCAAAAATTACATCATCACAACAACAGCTTCCTCAGATTTCTGCAGAGAAACCCGTTGAAAAAGTAGTAGAACTTCCAAAGACCCCCTCTCGTGAAGTACCAGGACCCACACCACCTAAGAAACAAGAGGAAAAAGTGAAAGAAGTTGTAAGCGAGGATGTTCTTTCACGTGTTGAAAAAGAAATTCAAAGTATTCGCCAAGAATTATCTGAAATAAAACAAGTATTAACACAGTTGAGTACGCTCTTAGAAACTTTTGGTAATAAAATCGAAGAAAAACTTTCTCAAAGTTTATCCGAATACGTGGAAAAAATAAGCTCTAAAATAGACAATGTGTTAAGCGATCTAAGAGAAGATATACGTATGGTGTTGAAAGAAAAGGAAACCAAAGCAGAACATGAGTCTGAAATAAGTGAATTAATTCCATTTGAAAAAGAAATAGCACCTAAGGAAATCAAAGAGGAAATATCAATGAAAGTTGAGGAGAAAATCACAGAAGAAGCTAAGATGCCTAAGGAGGAAGAAGCACTGACACCAATTCCAGCGGAGGAAGAAATCTTACCCACTGAAGAAGAGATTGCACCGCCTCTAAAGACAGAGGAAAAAGTGTTTGTTGCCATTGGTAATATTAATAAATTGCAAAACTTACTTGGTGCACCTCAAGAAACATTTGTGTGGGTTGCTAATGTAGTTATTGGTGACACTGCATATAATGTAAGAATCCAAGGATTGAAGAAAGGTTTGCCTCGTGATGTTGTTGAAAAAACTTTAAGAGATGCTGTTGGAATTATAATTGCTCCTTTCGATACGATTGAAAAGAATCAAAAACTATGGAAAATTATTCCAATAATCGCTAAAAAAATATCCAGTTTAAAAGTAATTGGAATTCTTTCCGAAAGTGTTCCAGAAAATATACGATCATTGGGAAAAATTATCGCAAAGAAGATTTCTCGCAGTTGGGAAACAATTTTATTCTTAGAAGACTTAATAAAGGCATGTGGTGAATAGGAATGGGAGAAAAATCTGATGATTCTGTTCGTTTGACAAAAGAGGATATAGCGTATATCTTGAAGCTAATATCCGCTCTTAACAGAAATGTAACTGCAATACGCGAGGAATTAGATACTTTTAAAGTGATTTTCCAGGAAAATCTAACACACTTTATTGCATATTTAGAGGAAATTTTTGAAAAACTGAAGAAAATTACAAAAGAAGTAATAGCTCTAAGAAAAACTGAGAAGGAGGAATAATTACTAGATGCGAAACATCGGACTTTCATAGCGATATATGCGGACATTATCTGGCACATTGTGAAATATCAGAGTACCTGGTCCTATTACAGCATTTTCACCGATTAAAACTCCCGGCATTGTTCCCGTGTGTATTCCAAAATTGGCATTTCTTCCTATAATTGCGCCAAGTTTTGTTCTGCCAGTATCTATTTTCCTCTTAAGTGCGGGTACAAAAACTTTTATTGTCTTTCTGTCTAATCTCACATTGCCTGTTATGAAACCAGCACCAAAATGAACACCTTTTGAAACAATACTATCACCTACATAACCGCTATGTGTTTCTACCCGTTCGCAAAATAAACTTCTTGCTACCTCCATATTACAACCTATTATCGTATTTCGTTCGATAATGCTCCCCCTAATTAAAGCATTATCACCAACGAAAACATTTTCGCCAAGATACGCTGGGCCTACAACTTTGGCATCTCGTGAAATCTTTGCTCCTTTATCAATATATACATTACCTTCAATCTTTGCGGAAGAATTAACTTTGGCGTCTTCATGAATAAACGTACCACGAATTCTTGTTAACATAAATTCCATTATATTGAAAATTTGCCATGGAAATTTTAGGGGTTTTTTTGGAGTTATTTGGGTTCTTTTTGCAGGTGTAATGCTGAGAATTTTCCCCGTTTTTTCATCAATTACAATATTGGCCTTTTTCTTGATGAGTTTTTCTAGCGCTATTGGTATGGAATAAACAAATGGATAAAGGACTATTGCTTCAGAGCTTTCATTGAATGCATCATCTATTTTATGCAAAATTTTTATGTCACACCAGTCAACATTCACTTCGATATTTTCATTATGGACAATCAAGATTCTTCTAATTTTATAGCCTTTTAGGAAGTTTATCTGCCATTCTACGATATTCTTTCCCATTAATGTGATATCAATTAGCCTTAGAGGCCAGAGTGCATCACTACGAAAATCGATTATTATCTCATATTTAATAGACTCCACCATTTTAAACTCAAATTTTTCAAAGAAATATCAGTTAAAGATTTTTCGGAACACAAGTGGCGAAGATGATTTCATTTAATTTATCTTCTGATGATTTCATGTTTGTGCCGAGAACAATTAAAGAAAAAGAAATCACTGCAAAAATACCACCAAAGCCGAAAGAGTTAAAATTACATGAAAGTATAATTAAATTCTTTAGAAAAAATAAGATTTCTGGGTTAGTTATCACACAAATGCATGTAATTTATGGACCTATTGTGCGGTTTTATTGGCATGATTCAGATCCAATTGTTAAAAAATTCTTGGAAAATCCAATATTTACAACCGATGCTACCTTGCTTGCACGGTACACTGATGTAGTGAAATATCGTGATACAAAAAGGTGGATTATCTCAGTGATGTTTAAAAAAGTAGAAAGGAAAATAGATTGCATGGATGAAATAGTGGAAGAAACATTCTTTTTGTTCATAGTAAGTCCCAGAATTGATGGATACACAAAGAGGATACTCATAGCACAGAAATTAGCAAAAAGATTTGAGGAAATTACCCTCGATGAAGATAATATTGAAAGAGTTCTAGAGGATTTAGCCCTCAATTTTTCGTGATAATACTTTTGCTCCATTCTTTGTTACTAACACCGTTTCCTCCCACTGGGCGATGTCGGATCCTTCTTTTGTTTCTTTTAAGACAGGATAAACCAATAGCAGCCCTAATCGAGTAAGAGAAGCAAGTGCTAATTTTGCTGAACCAATTCCAAATACTTTTGCAACCCATCTAAGTGAGAATGGAAGAGTTCTTCGTTCTTTTTGAATCCATCTAAAGACTTGTCTAGCTACTTTTACATGAAGAGGAATTCTTCTTGGTAATTTTTCAAGAGAAATTAGAGAATAAATCCTAATATCATCAGTAGTTCTAACTTCACCATCCCCGTTTGTAACAAACACTTCTATCGCATAAACCTCGTTTTCCTCAGCAATAGTTCTTTCTGCACCCGCAACGACGGGAAATTCTTTATCACCGTGAACAACCCATTTTTCGAGTTTGTGTCCACGTAAATTTCTAATGACTTTAAAACCTGCCTCTTTTACGAGATCCTCAATAGCGCCACCAATTTCGGCTAGGTCTACTCCTGCTTTAAGCATAGAAATTGCTTTGTCTACCGCATTTTTTGCAACTTCGATCATTCTTTTCTTTTCATCATCTTCGCCGAAATAGAATGATCTTGCAGCGTCACAAATGTAACCATCCACATGAACTCCTATGTCTATTTTGATGATTTTATCCTCGGGAATCACTGTTTTCTCTTCGGGATTAGGCGTATAATGCGCTGCGATATCACCAATTGCAATATTAACTGGAAAAGCTGGCTTCCCTCCGCGTTTTATAATTTCGTCCTCAATTTTTTCAGCAATATCAAGAATCTTTGATCCTTTGACCACAATCTGTGTTAAAATTGGTTCTATTTCCATAAAAATACTGGCCGCTTTGGTGCACTTAGAAATCATTTCGTCTATTTTTTCCTTTGCTTCAGTAGACATTTTTTCTCACACAATTAATAAACTCTATTTCTCTATTAGTTTCCTTGCTTGTAATCACAAAACTTTTCCAATTAAATACCGCCAGGTAACTTTTTTCACTTGTGCGGATATCCATTCTCCTAATTTGACTTCTTCAAAAACTAAGACCCTTTTGTAGTTTTGCATGCGCCCTAAGTATCCCTTCTTATCTGGATAGCTCTCAAGCATTAATGCGTTTACATTTTTACCTATGTATTTCTGATTAATTTCAAAAGCTATTCTTTGTGTAAGACATGTGAGTTCATATGATCTTTTCTTCACAACCTGAGACCGAACCTTTGGTTTCATTTTAGCTGCTAATGTTCCCGGTCTATCACCATACTTTGATATATGAACTCTGTCTGGTTTTACTTCAAGAAGAAGTTTCTTTGTTAGTTCAAAATCTTCATCAGTTTCTCCCGGAAATCCAACAATGATATCCGTCACAAGCATTGCATCAGGAAAATATTTTCTAATAACTGCAACGAGATGTATAAAATCTTCCACAGAATGCTTTCGTTTCATTAGTTTTAATATTCGATTTGAGCCCGATTGAACGGGAAGATGGAAAAAATGATAAATTTTATCTGTTGATTTTATAACTTCAAGAACATCTTCATAAACCTTCATGAATGCATTAGGAGACATCATACCAACTCGTATACGAAAATCTCCCTCTATTTCCACTAACTTTTCTAGAAGATCTGCCAGAGTATAACCACGATCCCAACCATAGCACGCAGTATCATGCGCGGTTAGTCGTATTTCTTTAGCTCCTTTTTTCACAAACCTACGCACATCTTCTACAATCTTTTCTAATGGATATGATTTATACTTTCCCCAAATTAAGCGATCAGCACAGAAAGCACATTCACCATCACATCCAAAACCAATGGGAACGGGAATTATAAGGGGATTCTCGATTACGCGTGGAAGATTGACCCTTTCAATATATCGGAATCCGTGTATGTCAATGAGCTCACCCTTCAAAACGCGTGGAATTACCTCTGGGATTTTATCGAAGTGATGAACACTCACAACAGAAGCACCTAGTTTAATGATCCTCTCCGGAATCAACTCAGCAAGACACCCGGTAACTATAACCCTCTTTTTTTGTACCAGTTTCTGAACCCTAGCAAGAATTTTATTCTCCGTTGGTAGCTTAACAGCACATGAGTTAACTATGACAACATCTGCTCTGTTTTCATCATCTACTAATTCAAATTCCTTCTCTCTTAACATTCCGGCAAGCATTTCTGAGTGTGCTTGATTCATTGTACATCCGAAACTTAGAATAGCAACTTTGATTCTCTCAGTTTTAGTCATCCGCTCCCCACCTTTGACCAAAAAGATTTTACTTCATAACCTCTTAATTTTTGTTCACGTTCTGAATTCCGTTCTTGTTTTTACAAGAACTAGAAAAATGTTGAAAACAAAATAAGTATTTTAAAAGCAACTGTTCTCGTGATATATTTTAAAATGTTTTGGGAAATGCATATATTTATTTTTAGAAGAAAAAGGTGAGTTGTACAGATGGTATTTAAGTTAAAGAAGAAGACTGAAGAAAAACCATTTAAATTGCTTTCAGAAAAGAGTTTTAAGATACATTTTGGCGATATAAAAATAGATATCACGCTCTCTGGAAAGAAAGAATATGTTGATGAATTAACAATTAGATTGACAAAGTTCTTGGCTCAAGAAATTCTGAAGTTGATTGAAAAAGAGGAAATAAAACACAGCACTTAAAGGATTCTTTCCATTTCATTTAATTTCAAATCTTCTTCCATTATTCCAAGGCCAGGCCCTTTTATAATTCTATAACTCTCTTCACATAATGTCACCTTCTTTCTAACAACATCTGGTTTAAACAAGTCAGAATCTAAGTCCGCAAAATCAAACTCATATGCAATTGCAATGTGCGCATCACATGATATGCCTACGTTTGTCTCACCACTACATCCCACCATCAATTTCAAGCCATACTCTCTAGCTTTCTCGGCCGCTCTTGCGAACTCTATGATTGAATTCGCTTTAACAATCTTCAGATTAACACCATCAACATACTCTTTGACTTTATCAACATCTTTTGAAACTCTCACTGATTCATCAACAATGATAGGTATACTTGTTATATCACGCAATTTTCCAATTTTCTCCAATTCATCTTTTGGAAGTGGTTGCTCAAGAAAATCAATTTTTACTCCAAATTCGTCTATGCATTTTTCAATGAACTTAATGAACTCACTCGCCTCTTCGAAAGTATAACCTTGGTTTGCATCAATCCGCAATGATGCGTTTGTTGGAAGTCTCTCACAAATTTTTCTAATACGTTCTTTATCTAATTTCAGATCTTTTCCCACCTTTATTTTGAAGGACTTAAATCCGCGTTTGAAAGCATCTTCAAGTTCTTTTATTGTTGTCTCAACTCCGCTAATTCCTATTGTTATGTCAGTAAAAATCCTATCAGACTTCATAGGAGAAAAAAGTTCACCAAACTTAATTTCATTTGCCTTTGCAATTAAATCTAGTACGGCCATTTCGATAGATAGCGGGTATTTCCATGTTCTTGAGAGAACTTCCTTTGGAGACAAACCAACTAATTTCTTAACTTCCATTACATATTCATTAACTTTTTCGCGTGAAATCCTATATTGTTCCCCAATCCCAATGTAATCGCGCGCTTTGATAATGAGAAGTGTTATATCAGCATAGGTTATCGTTTCAGTAGCGATTACAAATGGAGAATAATATGGAATACGCTTCCAATAAACGCGAACCTCATCAATTTTAATTGATGAAACATTTTGCACAAATTCCTTAATTCGCATTTACATTACCATTTATTCCAAAAAAAGAAATCATGTAAAACTACACTAATTACATTGATACATTATTTAGTGCGGGGGGCGGGATTTGAACCCGCGCAGGCCTACACCACCGGATCCTGAGTCCGGCCCCTTTGACCGCTCGGGCACCCCCGCAAAATTGCCGTTAATTCCCCTTCTAAAATAGATGCGTTACTGCTTAAAAACTCACTGTGCTTGTGCTTCTATTTTGATGGTAAATGGAACTCTCTTAAGTTCTTTTATCCTTCCTGCTTTAACTTTTTCTAATCCCTCTTTTAAACTATCCACAACAAATTGAATTATTTGATCTTTCTGGTCAGGTTTTAATTCTCCCTTTTGAAGTTTTTGATGAAGTTCGTAAATTGTTGCAGCAATATGTCTTGCGAGAGGAGGAGCATGCTTCTTTCCTCGAGATCTGAGATCAAATATTATTTGCTTATCTGCATTCTTTAAGAAAAGAATACCTACTTTTTCGTACAATGCATTAAGTATATCATCTGATAATCCTAATACCTCTCCCATTTTTTGTGTTGCATCTCCACTTTTAATCTGTAGTTTTTCTAATCCCCATTTTAGTATTGTTTTTCCTAGTTTTGTTACAATTTCTTTTCCTACTTTATCAGCAATAATTGCATCATCTGGTAAGTCTTTAAGTGGTTTTCCCTTTCGTTCTACGATAACAAGATTTACTTGCCTTGTTCTTTCGCTTAATTCATTTCCTCGCACGCCTTTCTTCTTTCTCACATTCTTTAAATTTATTGTTCTCCAACCTCCATCTTTCTTCTGAACATAATACTTCCTAGGACGATAACCAGGTGGGCCAGAAAGAATTATCCTGTGGAATCCTGGACCTTCAACGAAGGGTACATGTGGAAATCCTGCATCGTCACTAGCACCAGCTATTTCAAAAACATAATTTGGAAAACCAAACATGTCGCCCTCTATTTTTTCTCCAAGTCGTTTGCCCCAGAAGATCTGCTTAATCTTTTCGTCAGCAATTTCGTGCTTGAAAGCAATTCCAGTATACGGATCACTGATTACTAATTGAAGTGGTGGCGCTTCTTTCTTTTTCTTTCTCAAAAATGCCATACATTCCACCAATGGTTCACTTATGTGAAAAAATCAACTTAAGATTTATTTTTTAACTGTTTACTCAAGTTCGCTTGGAGTGACAACGGAAACCTTTAATTCTAGTTCTTCTGCGATTTTTTGCATCATATCTCTTAATTTTTCTCCAAAATCTTTAGGAGCTTCCTCTGTTGGTTCAACAACAAGGCTAATTAGAGCAATTCTTAAGCGATCTATGCGAATGCTTTCTCCTCTGACATCAACAATGTTGCCACCTAATTCAGCTATTTTAGTTGAAATTGTTGCCAAAAGACCAACGCGATCACGTCCGATTGCAACAATTAAAAATTTTTCTTTCATGGTTATCTTCCTTCACACTATCTAAAAATTCTTTTTTGAAAAGACTATTTTATAAAAGATGAATTTATCTTGTGATGATATAATGGAAGTAAAAATACTATTCGTAGAAAAAGAAGAAATGAAAGAGAGTTATGATTTCCTTTTAACAGGGCTGCCTGAGATTGGTTTACCTGCAATAATTGCACTTCGTCATATTGTTCACACATTAAATATGAAATACGTTGGGTATGGGTCTATTCAACCACCTTTGCTTTTAGTAAGATATGAAAACAAAAAAGTAACGCCTCTTATTCAAGTTTATGAAAAAGACAATCTTCTTGTAGTTCTTCCTGAAATTCCAATGCAAGCTTATCTTCTTCAGCCCTTAGCAGAATTTATATGGAATATAATTGAGAAGAAAAATGTTAAGTACTCGATATTTCTCGGAAGTTTACCCTCAAGGGATAGGGAAAAGAAACTTTCGCCAGAAGAGCTACTGATGGTTGTGGCATCAGTAAATATGGGTGATATTATAAAGAAAAAGATTCCCGATGCTAAGGAATTTCATACTGGAGTATTGTTTGGTCCGTTTGCATATTTACTTTGGAGAGCTGCGGAGAAAAATAAAAGCGCTGCTTTAATCTTAAGTGAAACTTTTGCAAGACCATTGATTGCTGGTGATGTAACATCGGCGATTAGACTTGTAAATGCAGTTTCTTCAATTACTGGAATTCCAATTTCAATAGAGGAGTTAAAGAAGAAACAAGAAGAACTAAGAATTGCACTTAGGTCGCTTGAACAACTTGTAAGCCAAGCAAAACCACGCGAAGAAACATACGAATTGTACACATAAAGTTGTTTTTTATGAACGAGAAAAATAATTCACAAAACATAATTTTTCGAAATCTTTCTATTCACGACATACCACAATTAGCTATACTAGCCCAGCGCGCATTTCAACATGGTCCTGACAGTTATTGGGCTGTTGTTGGAGCAAAAAGAGTACAAAAAACCATTGTTGCTGAATACATGGGGAGACTAATTGGCGCAATTGAAATTGAAATTCTCAAATTTAATAACGAAAAGCATGGACATGTTGGATATATTTTTGTTGATCCTGATTTTCAACGAAAAGGGATAGGCTCCAAACTATTAAAATTGGCAGAAAAATGGTTTGCTGAAAGAAATGTTAAGTATGTTTGGGCATTAACAACACCAGATAATATTGCTGCACAGCGATTTTTTCTAAAACATGGATACAAAATCGTCACGAAAGAAGAAGTTTTCAAGTTATTAGGACGTAAAAACGCTAAAAGATTATTAAGAAGAATGGTGTATTGGGAGGGAGATATAATTTTTCAAAAGGAATTATGAAGATTACTATCCGTCTGTGGGTTTGCTTACTAACAGTTATTTTTTCCTTAAAATCTTGCTTTACAAAAGATTTTTCACAATCTTTTTTGCAAGTGTTTTCGAATCAGGTGATTTTATTTCAATAACTTTCAATATTTTCTCGCCATTTGATAATCTTATTTCTCCAACGATTACCTTTGGCAGACCAACTAGTTTCCTTCTGAGTTTTTCGAGAATATCTTCTTTACTTTTTATCAAGTCGGTTGTTGCTGCTGATTCAATTCCGAGGATTTTAATAAGCACGTCCGAGAATATTTCTGCTTCTATCGTATTTTTACCATCATCTACTAGGATCCTAGCAACAACACAGTCTATTCCAGAATTCATGTGACCACGTTCACAGATTTCGGTATCTTCAATGACAATCATTTTGCTTCCACATAATCGGCATCTTCGTTCGAGATCGATTCCAATAACATCTTTGACTATTGCTAAAAGTGCCACTGTTCCCTCTTTAATTGACTCAATTCTTGTTTCAACTTCTTTCTCATATGCTTCCTCCACTATCTCTTTTCTTTCTTCCTTAATTTCCTCTGCTAGTTCAATTCTTGATTTACTTCCAACATATATTACGATTTCATCTGTGAATTGTTTTGGTGTTGTAACATTAATAAATCTGACTTTCTTACCTATCAGAGACGATATTTTTTTCGCTATTTCATCATTCCAGATAAGAAGTTTTGCTCGAAGTTTTCCATCAGATACTATAGCTACAGCCTTTGGAGCATTCTCTTTCTGTGATACTACTTCCTCAGTTTCCTCAATAATACACTCCAAATTGAACTTCATTTTAGGTGCTATCTCAGCAAAGTCGATAATAAGAGGAAGCTTGAATTCCTCCTCTATAATAGTTACCTCGGGTACCGTGGTCAATGGGAAGTCTTGGGGATTAATTTCAATGGAGCCGTCTCGTGAAATATGAATTTCTGGGCCTTGCAGTCCTTCCTTAACTCGGCCGACCACTTTTACAGGAGTATTCTCAGATATAGAGGAAAGATAATCGATAAGTTCCTCGTTCCACACTATAACACGTACTTTTCCAGTATCATCTGCAATATTAAACGATAACATTCTATGTTCCTCACCATTCTTTTCATAAACATGAATTCTTGGTGGAGAGACTGCAAAACCAAATACCGTAACATACATACCAGGTGCGAGATTGCTTATTTTACTTTTAGTATCACCAATTTTTTCAACCGTGGAAAATGCGCCTAATGTTATTGATGGCAAGATAACTTCCTCATCTCTAATCTTCACTTTTCTTTTCTTAAGAATTGCCCCTCGGATTATTACTTCATCGCCTGTCCTTATCTCAGATGATAGGAATTGATTTACCGTATTTCCCCATGCAACTGCACGTAAGGAAATATTCTCTTCCTTGTCAACTATTCTTAATGGCAACATTTTCTTTATTCTTCCTCCAGCATTAACTGTTTTGACATTTCCAATATTTCCTATTATACAGTGAATATCAACTTCTTCCCATTCATCTTCATTTAACATCTGAAGAAGCTCATATGCTTCTCTAACAGTTATAACTGGCTTAGGTTCAGGACAAGAATTAATTAAATCCTTATACTCTGTTTTGCTAGGTATTTGAATATCAGAGAAATCTCCCGCTACAACTATGAATGTATTGCGTCTTATATCAATAACACGAATACGTTTAATTAAAATAACATCACCTACTTTTAGATTCATCTGATTAAATTTGTCCAAGCTCTTTCCAAACAAGAGAACAAGAGCCGTCCCGGTATCATCCTGCAGTAATATTTTTCGAAACACCCTTTCCTTTTGCGCCATTGGAAAAATTCTCATTATTCTTCCTAAAATATTAGCACCACGCATTCCAATTTTCAAATCGCCTATTTTTATCACAACACCTTTTGATTCAAGATGCTCTGATATTTCCTTTATGGAAATACCAAATTTTTTCATGACCAGGGAAAGCGCTAATCTTTCACTTTTCACACCAACCATCTTGTCAAGTTCCTCCTTTATCAAGTTCTCTAGTTGTTCTACGCTTATATTGAGTTTCTTTGCCACGAGTTTCTTGAGAGTAACTATATCCAACATGTGCACCCAAAATAATATTCACACGCAAACAAAGAAAAGACAAAGGAATATTATTGAATGTTAGTATGTGAAGAGAATGTGTGAAACATGTCAATACACCATGTAGAAGTTGGAACTTGTCCCATGTGCGGACATGGAAAACTACTCGCCTTATATCATACTACATATATACCCCAGTATGGCCATGTTGTTCTGCTGACATTAGTTTGTAACTTATGCCACTTCAAAGAAACAGATGTCTTATTTTTATCAGAAAAAGGACCTAATCCCCCAATTCAAAAAATAAAACTCACAAAAGATACTCTAGGATACTTGCTGATAGTCGCTGCCGGCGCAACCGTAAGTATTCCTAAACTTGACTATGACATTCATTTCTATCGAGGAGAAATAAAATCTGTTGAGGGTTTATTATTAGAAGCAAAAGAACATGCAAAAGAATTTTTAAGACAAGCAACAAAGGAGGAAAAAGAAAAAGTCACCAGAATTATTAACACATTAGAATCCGAACTTCAAAATCCGTCAGGCACGCTTGAAATAGTCCTCAAAGATGAAAGGAGATATAGTAAGATCTTACCAAAAGAAGCTTGGGAAAAGAGAGTAATTGCAGAAAGGAAATTACAAGAACTTGGTAAAGCATTACCGCCAGAAGAAATCAAAGAACACGTGAAGAAACGACTTGAACGATACTAGACAAATTTCACTTCAATTTTTTCTGTCGTCTCTTTTTTATAACGAACACGAATAACTAGTATATCATATTTTGTAAACTCTGCTTGAATGTCTTCTACTCCCACGGGAATATTGAGTCTTAAAGAATAACCCTCCACATTAGACACACCAGACAAACAAGGCACTTGAATAGATTTTTTCATAGCAGCATTTATGATTAATTGATTACCGCATTTCTCCACTTTTATACTACTTGGATCAACACCAGGCATCTCTATATGATATCTAATCTCCCCAGGAACCTCCTCCCTTAATACACGAGGCCTAATCTTTTTTTCCTCACTGTGCGATCTGGTAATATGAGAAAAAACCGCAGAACACTTCTTAATATCTACTTCGCTCATGAGAATCACCAAAAAATAATATAACAAGAAAAAATCAATCTTCAGAATTTGATTGTTTTGCCTTCCGATGTCTTTTTCTTAAACGCTAGAGTAAGAACACCATTCACAAACTTCTTCTCCACAATTTGATCAGGATCAATCGGATGTGGAAGCTTAATTACCTTTCGATACTTCCTTCCAAGTTCTGGCGCTTCTGCCCTTATTTCAACTTCAGTTTCCGTACAACGACACTCAATGCTCTCTTTCTTTGCACCAGGCAGATCAACAACAATTTTAATTTTATTATCTTCCTCATAAACAGTTGCCAGAGGTTCAAATTCTTCAGTAGATACCTTAGGAGGTGCTTTAATTCGGGGCTTCACATTGCCAAATTCTTTAACATGTATTTTACCGTCTGGCCCCATATAGATGGAAAATCCCCATGTATACACCTTAGGTTTTCCAGGAGCTGGTTTAATTTCTCGTGGAAACTCGGGAAACTCCATTGAAAATGAAAACATTTCACGCATTAATCTGTTAATTTCTTCAAAAATTGATCGGAATGGATCTTCACTGAAAAATTTTTTGATCCACTTCTCGAATGGATCTTCTTCGTCATGACCACTGCTCATACAACCACCAATTAAAAAGATAATGAAAAACTAATAAAAAACGAAAGTTAATGTTAGATGTAGCGCCATAATTCGCGAAGCTTTTTAATAATATCAGAGAGATGATTGTTCAATTGTTCAGCAAAATCTAAACACTCCTTCAAGTGAGAACCACATACCGGACATAAAACGTCCCCTCCCTCAGTTAACACGCTTTCCTCTAATCTGTAAAATAATCTACATTGATCGCACCATTGTAGTTCATTCGCATTAATTGATTGTAGAAAACCTTGTACTAGACTAAGTACTTTAAGGAACCTCTCCTTCATTGCTGCCCTAAGACCGATTTGGTCTATGAAAAAGTAATAATCCACCCAGTTACTTCTTGCTCTCTGTTCGAAATAGGTGACGAATCCAGCGGATATGAATTGAGATACTATTCCCCGTATGGTTAGTACGTTCATTCCAGTTACGCGTGCTAAGTCTTCATCGCGCATTGGTCCATTTGAAAGTAACGCTGAAATTATTGCCAAGCCAGAATTTCCTGCCATTTGATGTGCGAGATCTAAAAGGAATTTCGCAAGTAGTTTTCTTGTCTTTTCATTCATGGTATACCCCTAGCAAATTTTTCATTGATGTATATCTCCGCCTAAACAATATAGGTGTCATGAAAGATATTAAAAATATAAGACATGTAAATAACAAGCGTATTGCACTCACTTTTAAAGCCAGAGAAAGAACCAAATCGACTATTTTTACTTTCAATTTTCGTTAAGCTCTCTCTTATTCAATTTTTCGTTAGTTATAAATCGTAAATACCATGATGAACAATACAAACGTTAATACTGCCTGTAATGCTTTTAAAAGTATATGTAACATGCGCTTAATAATCCATCAAGTCTAGCTGTAATTATTTCATATTTTAAACCAGGAGAAGATATAATACCTCACAATGGGTTTTCCATTTTTGTCTTTTCTTACAAATGCCAGAGCAATCCTCTTTCTAACGGAATGAGCCAATCTTCCGGTACCAACTAGGTCACAACCCAAAATCTTCTTATTGGGGTCCAATACTTTAATAACAAAAAGTGCGTGCTCCACGTCTGGACCATACAAATACGCGAGCCATTCACTACCATATTTGAGACCACTCCTCAGAACATAACCTTTCTCTCGAAGATCCTTATAAATGTGATATTTGTAAAGAAAATGAGGAATTTCTCTTTCCGCAATTTCTTTTAGCTCTTCTAGACTCAATTCTTTTCCATTTTTAACCACTTTTAGAACTCCTTTTTCACATAAGTAAACGGCTTCGAAGAAATCAAGAATATAAGGTTTTGGATATCTTATTCTCTTCGCTTTCTGGATTCCAATTGGATTTCCATAAAAATGCTTCTTAAAGAATTCAAATCCAACATCTGAATCCAAAACGACTCTATCACCGATAAGATGACCTATGGCTGGCTTTGTAGAATCATTAGACATTTTATTCCCTCTATTTTCTCAAAGTGAATACTTCACTGCTTCTAAAAAAACATTAATCCAAGCAAGAAGCAATTATGTTTGTAAAATCAATGTCATACTAACTGCTTAATTCTTTTTATTATGTTTAAATTAGCGTAAAATAACAAGTAAGGTATAACAAATAAAACAATTCGTGAAAGAACAATAATGTCGGAGACTCAACCATAGCTATTGCAAAGAAATGGGAATGTATACTCTTTAACTTCATTGGAGCTTCCTAAGAAACTCCGTCAATTCCTTTTCCCGCGACTCAAGATAGTCTAGTCTAATGAGATCATCGTGAATATCAACATCGCTTAGAATTCCTTTCTCAACAAGGGACATCAAATCTCTAAAGCTTCTTACTCCATATCTAGAGTACTTTGCAGTTAAAGACATTTTCTCTGCTCTTATCTTCTGAAGTTGCAGCTCTACAAGACTTTTAATGGCATTCCTCAAGATACGCTCTGGCTCCTCTTTGAATATCCCTGCCAATTTTTCAATTAACTTTACAGTTCGCATCATCCCCATAATAAATGACCAGTAAATACTTATCTAATAAAATCACACTTAATTCAGTCATTACTGGTAGCTAGCGAAAAAACTTCCGATAACATAACAAGAAGAGAAAGATTATCGAAATTTGTTCTTCAGCTACAAAATAAACATTTCATTGTTTCTAAAAACATTGATCTCTGAGTTAACACAGATGTATTCACAAATTCAATAGGCTTTGTCGCACTATTATTATTGAATCCACAAGGGATTCTGATGGGGACTATAAAGAAAATTACAGAGAAGCCACCAGGTGACGAAGAAATTCTTAAACTGCTAAGACCTTACGTAGCAGAATGGTTTAGAAGAACTTTTGGTAAATTTACTTTGCCCCAATTATATGCAATTCCCCGAGTAAAGCAAGGGAGAAACATACTCATTTTTAGTCCCACAGGTACTGGAAAAACATTAGCCGCGTTTCTAGCGATTTTAGATGACCTCTTCCGGCTTGCTGAAAAAGGAAAACTTGAAGACCACGTTTATTGCCTTTATGTTTCGCCTCTGAGAGCTCTCATAAATGATATTCGTAAAAACTTACTTGTACCCCTCGAAGGAATCAAAAAAGTTGCCGAAGAACTTGGTTATGAAATTAAACAAGAAATAAGAGTCGCGGTTAGACATGGAGACACGCCCCAAAGCGAAAGACAGAGAATGCTTAAAAAACCACCTCACGTCCTCTGCACGACACCAGAAACGCTGGGAATCATCCTAGTCGCACCGAAATTTAGGGAAAGGCTTAAAGGAATACGCTGGGTGATTGTTGATGAAGTCCATGAGTTGGCATCAAATAAAAGAGGTGCCCATTTATCCTTGTCACTCGAAAGATTAGTGCACTTAACTGGTGAGTTCGTTAGAATTGGTTTGTCTGCAACGCAAGCACCTGTTGAAGAAATTGCAAAATGGCTCGTTGGTTTTGAGGATCCCGATAAACATCTTCCTCGAGACTGCGAAATTATAGAAGTTCCAGCAATTAAACGCTTTGATTTGAAGGTAATTGTTCCAGTTCGCGATTTAAGAGAAAAAACTAAAGCTAGTGAAAGGATGTATAAAATAATGAAAGACTTAATTCTCAAGCACAAAACCGTTCTCGTTTTTACTAATACCCGGTCTGGAAGTGAAAGAGTGGCTTTCAAGTTAAGTAAAGAATTAGGAGAGGAATTTAAGGATTTGATAGGCACTCATCACAGCAGTCTTGGTAGAGACGTTCGTTTAACCGTAGAAGATAAGTTGAAGAAAGGCCAAATGAAAGTTGTTGTAACATCAACATCTCTTGAGTTAGGTAT
>Ga0190313_1000239_pt1 | contig 35090 bp, 14 predicted proteins | sample 4870071011_MG_FD_169989 | JGI IMG/M metagenome (GOLD analysis project Ga0190313, IMG submission 169989) | Hydrothermal vent sediment bacterial communities from Southern Trench, Guaymas Basin, Mexico - 4870-07-10-11_MG | ecosystem: Environmental > Aquatic > Marine > Hydrothermal vents > Sediment ... | reverse complement strand
ATATACTATTTAGGAGATATCTAAAGAGGAGACTGCATAGGGGGGTTCGCCGGGTCGAAACATAATATTTATCCCATTACTCTCCCCTTTTTACTCGAGAAGTTTGTCTAAAAAAAGGTAATTCTGTCGTATGGCTCTACAGATAGGATTTTTTGAGGGCGTCCAGATATCTTAAGATCTCGTCCTGACTGAACACTCCTTCAGAATATTTTTCTAAGGCTTTGTGTACCGAGTACTTCGGAAAGAGAAGCGCTATGACCACATCCGTGAACAAATAGTACTTATCAACATTTTTTCTGCATACTCCCAAGTTCTCTAAGTAGTCCGCATACGCCACCCTCTCACCCAATTCCTCCGCTGTTAGTATTCCCTTCTCTCTGAATTCTTTGAGAAGTGAGTATAGGGCTGGGTTCGCGAATATCTGGGCTAGCATTCCTTGCTCATCCATCCATCGCCTATCTAGGAGATAGGCTTCTCGGTACTCCTCCCAAGAACCCTTATAGTCTGGGACTAGCTTCTTTATGTGATCGAATAAGTCTGGCTTCTTTCGGAGAATCACTACATCCCTCAACAAGAATATGTATTCTCTGACGGCTTCCTCGTCATAGTAGAGCTGGATTAGCTGTAGGGAATTCATTATCTCCAGATATGCTCTTACAAGATCTTCCTCCCTCGTCCCCGATAAAATGTTTAGCGACGACAGCAGCATATCGTACCTTATCAGACCCCATTCTAACAGCGTGTTGAATATCCTCCGAAAGAAAGCATCGCTGAAGAGCTCACCTACTTTCTCCTCTAGGCTCATTGTCTCATAGAGAACAACCTTATCATACACATCCTTCCAACTCTCCATCAACTGAGGCAATTCTCCTCTGACGATTATATCCAAGACAATCCTAGTCAGAGCCCCCCTAACAGCACCTATATTATCATCCTCGTCGACAATAGCACCGAGACTCATCCTCGTCTGCATACCTGTGAAGTATATTACGGTTTTTTCTCCTCTCAACTCAACCTCAGAGAAATGTGCAGATTCGCCATGCCTAAGAGCTAAACCGAAGAGATCAACAAGTTTCTCTCTATCTAAGGGAAAATCTGGTGGATACTGCCCTAGTATTCTCGGCCCTAATCGCGAATCCCAACCCATTAGGAAGACTACTTTGACCATCGCAACCACCTATTTCATGAGTTCTAACGCTATTTTGTTTATATCCTCCGTCCTGTCGACTGGTTCAAATTCCTTATAGCCCCCTTTCACAAGCTTTATGAGCCTACTCAGATACTTAACCTCCCAAGGTATATGCACATAGATCCATAGATAATATATCCCCCCTCCCAATGCAAGAAATACACCTACTAGCGATGGGACCACCACCAATACAGGCATTTTCCTGCCAAAAAGCTCCACAGATCCCCCAAAATAGTCCACCTTGACCAGAACATTAACTATGCCTCCCTTGGCATTGGTTATCGTTGCGTTGCCAGCAACTATGTATATTCTAAGCCTATAAGATCCAACCTCAAGCTTCGTGACATCGATGTTGAAGCTGTACCTGCCATCGCTATAATTTGCTGTTCCCGAAGCTAAGACTTTATAGCCGCCTAACAATTCGTATCTTACTTCGTCGGCTCGGAAGGGCTTCTCGTTGTGGCCCTCCGAAACATCACGCAGTTCAAACGAGTAGCTAAGTTTGCCCGACGAATCGATGGGGTTCTTGTATACTGCGACTTCTTCGGAATAGTAGATCTTGAGTGCTATCGGGTTAACAGTGAGTTTTATAACCAATGATTTCTCCTCGTAGTATCGCCTATCGAACCACACATAAACATCGTATGTCTCCCCCGCCTTAAGAAGGCTTGAATTAAACCTCAATACATAGGCTATCGAGCCCTGATATAATGATAGCTGCAGACTAACAGCTATCGGTATCACAAGATTCGATTTGCCTATTATCTTGACGCTTATGTTTTCAGCGTATATTGGACTGCCATTTATCATATCGATGTACCAGAAATAAACGAGCACCTCATCCCCCCATACAACAGAAACTGATCTCCTATTAGAGGCGATGTAGGTTGGTCTCTCCTTTACCTCCAAATAGAGCTCCTTGCTGATCTCCTGGTAGTTCGGCTTACTTATTTGGATTTTCGTAACATATTTTGATGGCATAAGATTAGATGGGTAGTAGATAACGCATGTACCATTGCTCAATATTGTTACTAATGCGTCAACAGTAGTTCCTCTAGTTAGATCCCTGACGCGCACGCTAACGTCGTTATTGGATAGCGTCACTGGTCTCCGCGATAGTAAATCCTCAAGATAGAATGTAGCGGACGTCGGCTCACCATAGTAGCTTGTTATGTAGTCTGAACCAAGAACTATATTGGTGGGTCTTTTCTCGACGATTACTGTTATCGAGGTTTTCTGCGACTCATAGTTAATCTTGGAGAACTCCACTGACAAAGCGTACACACCAACATCCATGCTGCTTATATTCAGCTCAGCATCATATGTTTGACTTGCCGCATTGTAGATAAGCGTTGGGCTATACATAAGAACGTTGCCTTGAGGTATGATTTTGTATACCTTAGCGCTAATAGAGCTATCCAATATGCTTGTTAGTTTCAGCAGATCTAAATACTCAAAACTAAGACATAATGTATAGTCGCCCCAGTAAACCTTAACAAGATCTTCTGATGACTCGATCGGCGTAGGCTCGATGCCAACAGTTCTTAACGTGGTGGGCCTATTAAGCACAAAGATATCTTTTGTTGGTACATATCCTGGGGAGTAGTTGGGTTTCGAGTAGGAAATATAAAGATAGTAATGCCCCGGTGGGAAGGAGCACTTAAGCATCAGTGTGTAAACACCAGTCTGAGATTCTGGCATTCTCGTCTTGTTCACAATATTCATATACTCATCGTAAAGCGTCAATTCTACATAAGCTCCACTAAGCGGATTACCATCGGAGTCCCAGATGTAAAATTTGACATCAAGCGTTTCGTTCCAGTAAACTTCTGTCGAAACATCGAGTGTATTTACCGTTGGTATGCTATTTACGTCAAAGAACAGATACAGCTGGGGGGGTTTCTGACGTATATTTATGTACCCATCAATAACGATGTAATATGTTTTATCTGCTTGGAGGATAGATGTGTTTAGGGAAATCTTGTAAAGAGGAACACCGTTAGAATAATCTATACACAAGCTAACATTGCTTGGTGTATAGTAATACTTGACAGGAGTACCATCATTCGAAATTACAATTTCATCTGTTGATGCATACCGAAGCTCCCACATAAAGTAATCCGTCGTTTCATTACCATCAACAGATAGGTCCAGAGCCGAATCGAACTGATCGACCCACTTTATCAACCATGATAGTGTAGAACTCCATTGAACCGATTGTGCGGGGGATCCATAGTATATTTCAAATTTTGAGGTTGGCTTAACTTTTTTCATTAGGAGGTCTACTATTATTAGGTTATGGTACCTCAACATATCAATCTCTATCCCTTTCTCGCCATCAACATTTTCAGCAATAGTATCCCCAGTTAGAGAATCCTTAAGGGTAAAATTATCATATTTGAACCCTGGATATGCAGCTTCCAAATGTCCAATCCACCATGTTTCAGGTCGAATATATATGGTTGCATAGCCCTCAAGATTACTCTCTAAGGTTGCATTGCCATAAGAGGGATTCGAAAGAACAAGCTTTGCTCCTTGTATAGTAGTGACATTATCTGCGGCGACGAATTTTAATACTAATTTTACGACGTCCATAATAAATGTATAGTTAACGAATTTATCTGCAGAATAATTGGAAGTATCTATGCTTAAGTACGTTATATTTTCATAGGTGAAATTCCCAGAGGTAAAGTTAACATTAACAACATAAAAATCCCTTTCTACCTTAAAAGTTATTTCACCAGTATTATTGGTATAGCCACTATAATCGTATGTTCCATTTAAATTCACGTAGACACCAGGTATAGGATTATGGTCTTTATCTATAACCTTAATAGTAACATAGGAATGATATTGCTCAACAACATCGCTTATATCTACTAAAGGTGGGGTTTGAAGCTCAGAGCTTATGTCCATGTACCATGACTCGCTATTGTTTTCCCATGGAATTATACTGTAATTAAGATCTACATAACCCCCTTGGATTGCTGATATTTTGATGCGGTATCCCCAAAGAAGATAATCATCGAAAATAAATTGATTACTGGATGTTAGATAATAATAGGTAGCTTCCCAATACATATTATCTGCACTACCATCCTCCGCATCGTCGTAAATTATATGCAAACGATAATACCCCGTGATCTGAGCATTAAAAACGAAGTAATCTTCCTCCTGGTACGGCTCCCCACCAGGCCACTCCCAATACCATGTAGTTCCTATCTGATTGCCATAAAGATCATAAAGCGTAACGGGGTTTCCGTTAGGATCATATATGGTTAATTGCATTGATGCATCTTCAAACGGCCATATCCCGCTTGGATTTCCGATATAAAAGTAGTAGTCCAAAACCACTTTTCTTCCAGCGATAACATAGAAATACCAGTCGAACTCAGCTGGATTGTCTGTTGAGCCATAACCATATGTCTTATACGTCCAATCGTCGGAGGATCCCTCATTTATCCAGTAGGAATCAACACTGCTGATGGATACTTGATAGAAATCGGAGTTTAGATATAAGTAACCTAATCCGAAACGCCATGTAGAGTTAAACACATAAAATTTTGTCCACGTAGTGGTCTGTCCACTGTTAGAATCATAGGACACATCAGCATCGTCTACAGCCTCTACATCTTGCAGAATGTAAGGATACGTGTAACCGTTTATGCTTCCAGTGTCCATATATACGATGTCAAAAACTCCAGTTCCCTGACTGTCATCTTGGTCAACGTGCCAACCACTCATCCATAGTTCTCCACTTACTGACCCAGCAAAACGAATTTTTTCTTGAACAATAAAGAAATATCTGTAGAACCTATATGTTACGTCGGCATAACCTATTACAGTTCCTTCTTGCTGTAAAGCTATGTTCTTCACCTGATACTCTACAAAAATAGGCCCAGCTATCGTTATAATTGGTGAATCATGGCTACTAGTATCTGTAATATAGCCCATGTAGTGACCATTTAGTGCTAAATCTGATGCATTATTTACTTTGGCGATAGAGTAAACAGGATCAAATATAGGCGAGAAATGAGCCGACTTATCCATATACTCATCGTTACCATGGATTATATCTAGCCCCCCAAATGATATTCTATAAATTTTTCCTCCAAGATCATCCCGGGTTTCAACTTCATACATATCCGTTGTAAAAACATAGCCCGTGGATCTGATCAAGTAGCTCACATATGGATTATAACTCACAGAACTTGTTGGCTCATCAGACCAATACAGATAGTATATTGTTGATTGAGAGGCTTGTGGATCACAATAAAAAGCTATTGTTGCGCTCCTAATGAGTTTTTGGGAATAGTCATACCAAGATATGTTGTATATCTGTATTGGAACCTCCATCAGTTCCTTATAAAGTCTTATCGAGTGGGATGTTTGGGACTCAAAATACGCGGGGGGGTCAAACGTCACGTAGATTTCTATGGGAAAAGATTCTGGTGGCAAGGTCACACCTGCGGTTTCGGTTATCGTAATAGCTCTTCTGTATTCGAATGTCGGATCTGCCCATACTGCTCTCGCTTTTACTATTGGCTTATATTCCGCGTTTGGCTTTTCCGCATAGGCTTTCTTCTTGCCATATGACGATAGATTGGCCTTACTTTTAATTAAAGGTTCTGACCTGTATATGCATAGGAATGTTACCAATAGCAACATAGAAATGAGCAATACTGCGGAGATTTTTTTCATAATTAAGCCCCTGATGAAAGTTAACGGTATTCATAATGAGGCTCTATATATCATATATATCTACTGTTATTCGCTTTATAAGCTTTGATAGGTTATCGAGAAGACGCATAATCAGATTCTCTTCCACACATAGGAAAACCTACATCCCCCAATCTCGCTCCCACCGATCTGATTTACCATCCATATTCGCAACGAAGACTTATAGGCTTGGTGCCTTAGGATTGGTCTTACCCAGACTTCATTAGTCAGATTTCTATTTTAATTTCTTATCTGTCTATAATGGATATGTCTTCAAATAAAATATGGGTATAGTGATTGCTTTGGGATAGGCTATTCCACAAAACTATAGTTGCCCATCAGAAAACGATACTTATTCGAGGTCAGATAGTATTTTCTTCTATTTTCTCGATTTCTTCAATAATGCTTTTGGGGGCTCCAACAATTTCTAGTGAATATCTTATTCGCGATAGCCAACCTGGAGTATGATGTATAGCATTTTTTTGGTACTTTATCTCTTGTAGGAAGAGTTTCCAGTCTACTAATCCACTTTCAATGATTTTTTTCATATCTCTTATGTCCTTCCTAAATCTCTCGCGGAGGAGTACCGCCGATTTTAATAGTAGGACATCTTGGGGGTGCATCACTAGGATCTCTTTACCTGATATACTAAGTCTTTTGCAGCGTCTCTCCATAGATCTAGAAAAAACAAACTCTATTAAATCACCAACAAAAATGTCGACATTATATAAGTTTGTAAATCTTCTTAACACGTCGCCTCTATAATATTCTATCAAGCCAAGCTTATCCAATAGAATTTTCTCAACCTTACGAAAGTCGCTTTCTGATTTAAGAAATATATCGATGTCCTCGGTTGCTTCTTTGAGCCCCCAAAGGACTAAAGCCGAGCCAGCTAAAACAACGAGCGATACATCAGCCTCCAGCATATCCCGCAACAACTTCAGTATGCCCGTTTTATCAATGCTTGGGTCCACCAGTTTTCTTATCTCGTCAATACTTAGTATCTTCCTACCATAGATTATGAAAAATTCCTTGAAATCATCAAACGCTAGTGATGTCTTAATAGACCACCTCCGTGCAAGCTCATCTATGGGGTCTGGTTCAGATAGTCTATCAATAAATAGGAATGTTTTTTCTTTTCGCTCGAGCTTATAGAGTTTATCTCGGAGATGCCTTATACTATCGTTCTCCCTAAGCGCTAGGGCTATGTCACACATCAACCCAAGTTCTTGGTATACATTATACTTCCTAGCGATCTTGACCAGCAAGTCGATATCTAAGACATTTACGTTCAATAATAAGAGAGTAGGAATCGACAAAACAAGCCTTATCCGTGCATTTAGAGGGTTATCAAGCCCAGAATTTTCCTTGAGGATCCATGCAATTAGATCCTCAAGGCTTAACACGGGAACAATAATGCCTCCCATATCAAATAATTTTGCCCTCTTAAAAACATCAAAATCCTCACACACATAAACATAATCAACAAAAGACAAATGGTGTTGAGGATCCTCAGGAACTATTATCTCAATGCAAGGCTCAACAAGACTAACACCATAAGCCGAAAGACTTATCCCAGGACCGAAAACAAATGTCCCATTAATCCTTGAAATAATATCCTTAAGTCTCTCTGTAATAGGCTTTATAAGCATTAACACACACCACCAACTCATGGATGGCATAAAACAGTACAATCTTATCATAAAAATGACACCAACTAATAAAACAATATACGCGGAACAAAAATATAAAGCAAAAACTTTTAAAGTTGTCACAAAACTAGTTTCGCTGGCTAATTTTTTTCTTTTTCAGAATCCTCCTTATAGTTTCCTCAGAGATATTTATTAATTTTCTTATGTCTCGGGGGTCTTTAAGACCGTATTCCTTATAAGCGTATAGGGCCATGTGCTCAGTAGTTATCCTAAGAAGTTTTCTCTTCTGAGGGATATGGATCTTTAATTCTTGCTCTATTTGTTCTAAGGTTGTTAGGACAAGTAAGCAATAGTGGTGTTTTGTGACAAATTCTACTTCCAAAAGCGTGTCTACTAATTCTTTCCAGTCTATGTTTCCTCTTCTAATAATTACCTTAGCATCTTCAATATCCCTTGGCCGTGCTGATATGAGCTTTACTAGCAAGAGGTCAGTATCTGATAAAAGGGAGAGTCTAAGTCTACCATATTTTTTATCCATTACTCTATTCAAAATTCGCTGTACTATTGGAATCTTTCCAATTTTGCTCAAATAAATGTCAATGCGGGTTTTGTTCTTATGTTCATATACGAGGATATCGTTTCTTGATTTTTGTTCATATCCCAGTGTTTCTATCGTTTTTATGAATTCTTCCATCTCTTGCTTGCTGAGGAACGCTATGTCAATATCTTTTGTACTTGTTTTGTACCCTCTTATAACCATTTCCGCACCACCAAATAAAATAGCTCTTATCTCCTCGCTAAGCTTATCTCCTATTTCTCTAAATATAGCCTCATTGAATTGTTTCCTCTTATAGGGTGATAAATCTACATTATACAATCTTGCTAGATCCTCTAATTCACTCCAAGGTAAGAATAATGGTTCCTCGCTTCCCCAGATGTAATGCTCTAACTGAAAGAGTTTTTCTTCCTGTTTGAACCACCGAGCATAAAACATGAGTTTTGAGTGATCTATCACGTAGTAGTACTTCGCATACAGGAGTGCTATTAGAGTGTATTCTTGCTTTGATTTTGCAGCTAATAAGGAGTGAATTATTACCTCCTCGATACTTATCCTCTTTGGTGGATATAAGTATATGTCTCTGTTAGGCTCTATAGGTATCCCATACCTATCATAAATGCTAAACGCCGTTAGAACGCCATTTGCCCTATGACCTCTGGGAACCTCCTTAACGATATAGTAGTTATCCCGATAGATCACATGGGCCTCGGGTTCGACACCCTCAAGAATACGGGTAATCTGCATTACTAGAACTCTTAATTGTGGATCCATAACTAGGACGTACCTATCATCAAGTTTCTCCACAATACCCCTTACGGATAAGGCATTGAGTATATTTCTAACATATTTCTCAGTAATGCTTAGCTCCGCTGAGATATCTTTTACTCTCTTAGGTTCAAATAGCCTGGACAATATTAGTGGTACGCTCCCTCGGAGAATTTCCTCTAGGGGGTACTTAGAGTTCACTTGCACAATTAAATCTGCTAGAAAGGGTGGAGCTTCAACGAACCCTCGCCCCAACTTTACTAACCCCATACGGTCAAGTTCTTTCAGTATGTTAAGTACAGTGGCATATGAAAGCCCCAAAATCTCACATAACTTGCGCGTACGAATTCTCTTTCGCTGGGAGACCACTACTAAAATTTTTACCATATTCTTGCGCATTTTTGTTCCCATAAGGAAACGAATATTAAAATTTTTAAATACTTATTAAAGATTTAGTTACTACTGTGGTAACAAAAACTAAAAAATAAGTCTAGTTAGCGCCTCAGGATACGCATAATTTTCTCGTAGCCCTTTTAGTTGTCTCTGCTACACAGTAAGTTATGGGCTATCAGCAATAATATCCGCGGACAGAATAGTAGTATTGCATGGAGGGAGAATACTCTGTAAGGGTAAACATTATAATCTTACTAAATTATGCGAACACTACAGAAAAACTCATAGAAGGACAAATTATAAAAGAATAATCCCCCAACTAATCTTATTTATTAAAGAATAACTCTGGACTGGCATGCCTTAAAATTATTTTTTATTCTAATCTATAGGAAGCAGTATTTTTATTGGTGTTTTAATGAAGATGAGAAGCCAACTATTTTTAATTCTGGGGCTTCTCCTAATGACTCTCTCCATATTCAATCATACTACTGTTTATGCTTCGTATAATATCAACTTCTCGATAGATTCGGACTCTCTACCACCTGCTCTGCAGGATATTATCAAAAGTATTGCTGGGATCCAACGTGTTGTTGTTTCTGGCACGTTTACAGGTCAGAAAAGGACAGACTGGTTTTTTAGTGGCAATCTTATTGTAGAGACCACCCATGGTACGGCATTTAACGGAGCGCTAAATATCAAATATAAGGATGGTATTGTGGATTGGAGTCTTAAGTTCGGTAGCGGAATAAAAATAAAGATATGGTCCTTGGGAACTAAGCGCTTTGATGTTACCTTTAAGAAAATACCTTTCATCAAGCATATCGATGTTGGGGCTGATGTTTTCCTAGAATTTGGCGGTACTGGAGGCCTAACTAACGGTGTTGGTCAAGCAGATGTTTACATAGGCCTCTCTGCCCATGCCGTCTTGGGCTTTTTCAAGGAGAAAGCCATAACTTCTGACGCTTCTATCGATGCTCATGTAAACGGTAAAATTCATCTTGTCTTGAGCTACGATGGAAAATATCTTCGGGCTGGGTGGTATCCAGAAATAGGAGCTAGAGCGGTCATCAGAGTTGGTAAGTGGTTCTCTTGGAATTGGGGTGATACATGGCGACCAGAAAAAATTCCTTGGCCGTTGGGCGAGTGGGATCTTTCTTCCGGAACAACAGTTAAGATCAGAACTGCAGATAGCTACGAGGATATACCCGGTGCAGTAATAAATAGTTCTGATGGGGGCGGAAGCACAAATAGTTTTGTTAGTGATGCTCCTAACGTACTTAGCCTCACTTTAGACGTGGGTTACGTTATAATGCAAACTGATGGTACAGATTATGTTTATCCGATATATGGTTCTGCAAGCACAGGTTCCCATGATTATGATTTCTTTAAGGCTAAACTCGTACCCAAATCCGACATTGTTGTGTATCTCAAACCAGAGGTTGCTGACTATGATCTCTACATATATTCTCCCCTAGGAGATCTCTACGCGGAATCTAGGCTTGGGGGAGATTCCGTCGATACTGTTATTATTCCAAAAACAGTTTTGGAGTCCTGGAATAATACCATAATCATTGGTGTTCAGCACTTTGCTGGTAATGGTATTTATGTAGTAACTTTTGGGTATTTGTCGGAGGAACGGCCAATATATCATCCGCCAGTCGCCATGCAAGGAGATATCACTGGTGATGGATCGATAGGTCCTCACTACAACAATCCAAGCTCTCCAGCATGGAGGGAAATACTTGTAGAACTCACCGCGGGAACACAATATCGATTCACCCTTAGTTGGGTAGGAGATGCAGATCTCGATTTGTATCTATATTCTCCTGGAAAAGCACCTAGTCAAGATGGTACTGGTAATGATTTCATTAAGAGCTCAGCCAGCATTAATAATCCCGAGGAGATCATATATACGCCAATGACTTCTGGTGTCTGGGTGCTTGGTATTGATATGTATTCCCAGCAAGGTACAGCAAACTTCATTTTGACTGTCGAGATCCTCTCTGGCTCCTCAGAAACTAACAACAATGTTTACGTTCCCCCTGTCATAATAAACGGTACCATAGAAGGTAGCACCTCCGGACCTCATATCAACGATCCTGATTCCCCATCCTGGATAGAGTATCAGGTTTCTTTGGAGGAGGGAGTGACGTATGTTTTTAAACTTTGTTGGGATTCTCGTGCTGATCTTGATCTATATCTTTATGCACCGGGTACTGCTCCCTCCCGAGATGGGGCGGGAGACGATTATGTTGCCGCTAGTAATTCAGCTTTCCAAAGGCCAGAAGTAATAGTATACACGCCTAATGCCTCTGGTACCTGGGTTATTGGTGTGGATCACTATAGTCTAGATGATTCAACTGATTTTGTTCTGGAGATAAGTATCCAGCAGAATAATTCTAATATCTCTAATATAATCACTGGTAGTGTTAGTGCAGATGGCATAGGATCTCACTACAATGATTACAATTCTCCGGCTTGGTCTGAACATCAGATATATCTTGAAGCTGGCAAGAAATATAGGGTTGTTCTAGACTGGGATTCTTTCGCAGATCTTGATCTATATCTTTATGCACCAGGTACCGCCCCATCCCAAGATGGGACGGGAGATGATTACTATGAACGCTCATTCACATCGAAGATGCCTGAAGTAATAGAGTTTGCTGCCGATGTATCTGGGTATTGGGTGGTAGCTGTAGATAAGTATAGTGGTGAGGGACTAACGAGGTACAAGATAACCATAGACGAAATACCACTTAATAGCACTGGGATTGTCAAGTTTGTTGGTGAGGTTAGGGGGATAGGCACATCTGGCCCCCACTATGGTGAGCCCTCAGCGTGGTCTGAGCATGGGGTATATTTGGTGGGAGGCCAAAGATATAGAATAACATTATCTTGGAATGGCAGTTCGGATCTCGATTTATATGTATATGCTCCGAACTCGTCTCCGCTTGTTGATGGTACTGGTGGCGACTATGTTGTTAGGGCCTACTCCACCGCGAAGCCAGAAATTGTAGAATTCATTGCTAATGTCTCTGGAGTATGGATCGTGGCGGTGGATCACTATTCTAAGAGCGGATCTGCGTCATATGAGATCAGAGTGGAGACTATCGGGGATATCTATAGGTCAGTTGTTTCTGGGTCAACAGTCGGATTACCCAAGACGAACTATAATGCTGCTGTTGATTCCGATTTAGACGGTATACCCGATAATATTGAAGAAATGATCCCTCTGATGGACGCTAAAAACCCGCTGCTACCTGCTATATACCCACCACTAGTAGCAATATTTGTAGCGGCTCTGATAATGAGAAAGACAAATAGAAGAGCCCAAAGGTCGAAGTAACATTTTTATCTTTTATACATTATTTGAGATGGAACTTATTCAGTGTTGTTTTAGTTTAAAATTCCTTCTCGCTTTAGGTATCCTTCATTCTGTCTACGAATCTTCTTGCTTGCTCTATAGCCTCCTTCATTTCTTCCTCCTCAAAAAAATACGTAGGTGTCGTAATCTGCACTTTCTCCAATTTCCTTCAATTTTCGATATATTCGAGCATACTCCCTCTCGATTTCTCCAGTCCTAACAAAGTAGTATCCAAATAGAGATAGTGCCGTTGAGTGTCTCCGTGTTCTCACCCCTTTGGTTAACAGAACTGCTAGGGCAGCATAGAAAATAGCATAGTATGCCCGATTTATTGCATCTTCTAGGTACCCATCATCAAGCATTCTTATGGCAACTTGCAGCCTTCGTTGAGCCTTTTCAATTAGGAGCCTTACTTCATCCTCCCACATTCCCATAGTATCTTCCCTTCCCTAAGCACATTCTGGATAAACCAATCCCCAAATTTTAGTCTCTCGGGCTTCACATACACTATTGATATAGGAACGAAATACTTTAAAAACAACTCATCAGCAATCTCACCAAAGAAACTTTTGGCCTCCTTTATATCTGTTGAGACAACCATAATATCAATATCACTATCAACATCAAAATCGTTCCGAGCTACGGAACCAAACAGAATAACCTTAACTGTACTAGGAGGGGCTTTCCTGCAAGCGTCAGTAAGTTCCGCTAGGATCCTCCTGATAACTTTTCTTGTCAACATGCATAGGACACCCAGAAAGTAGTGGTCTAACTTTCTTGAAAACGGATTTCTTCTCCAAAAAATATAAACGGTTTTTTCTCTTGCTTTAAAGGAACACATTTATCAGAGGCGCGCTTGAAGGAAAAACTTTAAATTTGATTTTTTATATAGACTATTGGGAATTTTGTGGTGTATTTATATGCGTGGTAAATACATCACAGTGACCAGTCTTCTATTAGTACTTATTCTCACTATAGCGGTGTTCTCAGTAATACCGACACCACACCGAGGCAGTAAGAAGTACTTAGAGAAACATAATTTTCCATTCAAAATTGAGAGCCGAGGAGAATCAGCATTTCGGAAAGTAGAGCCAACTAAGTTTAGAACATTAGCGACCAGTGACTATAAAACCTACGATGAGCAGGGCGTCTATGAGCTCGAGTGGTCTGTTGCTCCTGGAGGAATTCTCAAAGCAATAGTAAAGGCGGAGTTTAGCTCAGGTTTGGGTTATGTCTCTATAGAAGGCAATAAGATAAGAGCCTATAATGGAAGCTCACTAACATCTTTGGCTTGGGAAAGAGTTGATGAGGGGGCCATATATTTGATATCCAGCGATACAGATGGTGACGGATACACGGAGATTGGTGTTCTTGCTAGAGATAGGGCGTATGTATTGGATGATGGAGGAACATACATGGGCCCCGCAACACCAACACTAAGCTCGCAAGTTCTCGGCAGTGCTCTTGGTGGTGCGTCGATCAACGGAAAATTTGTTGTAGTTACATCAACGGGACAAGTAATCATATGGGATAGCAAGACGGATCCTACCATACAGCAAATAGGAGCTGTCTCCAAGGTAGCATTTGCTGCAGACTACATATTTGTTGCTAGTGGAAATGTCCTCAAGGTTTATGATTTATCATTGGCGCTGGTGGCTGAAACCTCATTTGCAGATAACATCGCTAGTATCGATGCTAGGGCTTTCTCCAGCACATACGTTGCTGTTGCTGCCGGGCGAGAAGTAACATTACTAAGCTTTGATGGCTCATCTTTCCTTAGTTATTGGTCTAGCTATCTCCCCAAGTCACCAAAATTTGTTAAGCTGATGGAAAATGCTAACAGTATCAATGTTTATGTTGCTCTTACCGATGAGATCATAAGAATCATCTATGGTTTCGAGGTGAACTCCGTTAATGTGCCTGCTTCGATAGATGGGATGCTCGTAGATGATGCTAATGGCCAAACTCCCGAAGAGATAATAGTCTATTCGAGATCTGGCAATGTCTACGTATATACCTATGATCTAATTCTATCCAAAACCGCAAGCGTCGGCGAGGGTCTGAGATATGTCATTGTTGATGGGGCATCCCTAAGAATAATAATGGCCAAGGATTTCGAGGTCGTTGTTGGGAGTATTATTCTGGGCGAGACGAATATCAGTATTGATAATAGGAGGCTCACTGGAAATCAGTTCTATGCTTCGCTTATCTACAGCGATACTAACGGTGTGAAGAAAATAGTTGCTGGAGGCTCCGATGGGAAATTATACTTCTTATCAATGGATGGGAATGTTCTACGCAACATAGACCTTGGCGGAAACATAACGCAGATTCTCCTCTTTAGGCAAGACGCCACCAAAACATGGTTTGCTGTTAATAATGGTAGCCTAGTTTTTGTGAGTGATTCCGCTGACATTGTTCGAAGTATTGGTGATGGAACCACGAGAATCGAGATTGGAGTAGGAACATTCAAGGGAGCTGAGGGCGTAATAGTCCTACTGGGAACATCTCTCTATTATGTTGCTGGGCCGGAAGCCCCAACATCAGAATCAATAAGTGACTTGACATACAAGGATTTTGTCATAGCCAATCTTGATGGTGCGGGCGACGATGATGTTGTTGGTGTTGACGACCTAGGAAAGCAGCTAGTGGTTATAAGGGCTGAGTATGTCAGTGGATCCTATGTTTGGAGTGATACCACAACTGTTTCGGTACTATACAACATACTTGATGTTGTTACTCTTGAAGGGGCTACTGGTGATAAGGTAGGTATGCTCATGCTGAACGGTACATACTATGTTGTTGGCGTCTTCGATGGTACAAATGTTATCTATAGTCAACTAGACTTTAGGAATGTCGACGGAAATGCGTTGCTTGGGGCCATGGATTATAATGGTGATAATGCCGATGAACTTAGCGTTGTTGAGGTATATAATACGTATTCTAAGCTGATAGTTTATGAGCAGGATCTCACGAGTATGGCGCAGTATGACTTCTCTGGCATTGTTAAGAAAATATTCTATGTAGACATAGATCATGATACTCCTGACGAGATAGTAGCTAATCTCGATGTTGATTCAAAATACATTATTAGAATCCTAGACAATAACTTCACGGTACTTTATGAGGGCACCATAGCGGGAACAATATACTCCGTGGCGGAGCTCGATATTGATAATGATAGGGTAGCAGAATTAGTTCTGAGCATGAGTGGGCTACAGTATCTAAATAGGAGAACGGTCTACATCCAGTTGATATCGCCGGAGGTTCCTGAGGGAATCTACGGTATAATCGATTGGAGAAGCTATGTTGTTGTGAAGTGGAAAGTTTATAGTGAGGACCCAATATCAGCAGTATCAATATTGGTGGACTCAAAAACAATAGCCACACTGACGAGTGATGTGAATCAATACAACATAACGTTCTCCTCGGAGGGCAGATACACTATCGCCGTTAAGGTAACGACAGCCAGTGGGCTCTCATGTAGTGTAGCGTTCTGGTACGAATATAACGCTAGCGCAAGGAATATGCCCGTGGAAGTACGCATTCTGACACCAAACCCAGATCAGGAGCTCCAAGGACCAGTAATGATATCTGGTACGGCGAAAGGCCTAAGCACGATTAATGTATCCATAAAAATCGACGATAATGATACTGAGATTCGCGCAAATGTTAAGCCCATTGGGATAGGAAAATGGTATTGGTGGGTCGAGTGGGATCCGTTTGGATTGGTAGGCACACACACAATAACAGCAATAGCGACCAATGGTACGCACTACGCAATAGCTTCGATAAGAGTTAGGATAATTAAGCCTGATATCTATGTTTGGGCCGATTTGGATGGTAATCCGGACCCAGCAATAATAGGCACATTCCTACCCAATGTCAGTGTGCCCAATACATTATATGTAAGGGTTGCTTGGCCAGCAAGCTCGATCAAGGGAGTAAAATTCATCTATAATGGGATAGAGAAGGCAGCAACGTACGATTCTAAGCGTAATGCTTGGTATACAACCTTGGATATGGGGATGTTCCAGACAGATACCTTTGTTAGCGTTGTTGTCGTGGGGACAAACGGAAATACTATGCGGACAAGTGTTCGGATAGAGGTAATGGAGCTACCACTATGGATACTCGAATTGGTTGAGAGGTACACTAAGGGTATCATACAGTTTAGCTGGGATCCAACAGAGAAAGCATATAAGGCTCAGACTGATGTTATTAGCCTATTAGACTTTCTGAGGGCTACGGGCATCCTAAGCAAGTTGGGTATCAACTTCACCATACCGAAGGAAATACCCGTCTTTGGAGAGAAAATGACTCTTCTAAACCTAGGTGTTATCATAGGATTTAAGCTCTACATCACAAAATATATTTCGATGTGGGCCAAGGCACAGCTATCTGGACAGATCCTGGACAAAGGAATAACCGTAGGGCTGTATGTTGATGGGCTATTCAGCAATGAGCTAGAACTAGTAAAACTCATGATCGATGCCGTATTTGGAGTCACGAACCTCGCAACATTCACCTATAGACACATAATACCCTTCGAGGTCGCTGGGATACCAATAGATGTAAGGCTAGGAATAACATTCTCTATAGATGCTTTTGTGCACGGGGGCGCTACTATTGATGGTAATTGGAGTGTTGAGAGCTTTTTAGTTGACTTTAACCCCGTGGTGAAGGCTGGGGCATGGGCATACGTTGATGTTGCGTTGGGTCTTGTTAGTGTTGGAGTCATAGCATCCCCAACAGTCGATATACATGGAATATACAAGTACTATGACGATGAGAGTATGTGGAAGGTATCCGCAGCTCTTGTTGTCCCATACAAAGTAGTATTATCCCTATTCTTTGACGCCATAAAAACGAATGTACTGAGCGGCACATTGGGGCCATGGACATGGGAGAAGACAAGTGATAATTGGAGAGTGCCCGGCGACACATCCGATTCTGTGGTAATAAACATGGAGCCCTTCACAAAGACAACACTGCTACAGCATGCTGATATAAAGTCTGATGGAGACCAGACATTGGTGGTATGGGTACATGGTGAAGAGCTCGCATATGCTGTGTATAATGGTTATGATTGGTCTGATGTTGACCTGATTACCTATGATGGTTACCCCAAGAGCAACCCAACCATTGTGCCTATGAATGGAAAGTGGATGGTTATTTGGACACAGACCAATTATTCAGGAGACCTATCATCCTTGAGGCTATATTACTCTATACTCGACAACAATGGTTGGACAGTGCCTGCTAGGGTGACTGGTAGTAACTTGCCAGAAGGCTATCCGAAAGCAGTTTATCTCGATGGTAAGGTATACTTGGTGTACTTAGTTGACAGTGATGGCGATCTAGACACAAAGGATTGGACATTGTGGTACACAGTATTTGATGGTAGGTCCTGGAGTGAGCCTAAGAAGGTTACAGATATAGCACCAGTGGTATCGCCAGATATCACTGTGTACGATAATAATGTCTACATCACATTTGTTACCGATGAAGATGACTTTACCACCCCTGAGGGACAAAAACTGTATCTAGCTAGTATTGATGGCGACTTGGTCTCCATCGCATCAGATACGCTCATCTCATCCCCAGCAATATCTGTTTATGGTGAAGCTCTGAAGATTGCATGGGTCGAGGCTACTGATAGTTCTGAAGGCGCAGCTACTTATACGCTTAAGGTCGCAACTGTTGTTGATTCGAATATTATTGATACTTCAGTAGTAGCTACGGGAGCGTATAAAATAGCTGATCCAGAGTTCGTTGTTAAAGATAATGAGTTGAGGCTCTTCTGGATAGCGACCGAGAAGGGTGCTGATGGGGACATTATGAGCGCTGTTTATCGATCTGGAGAATGGCAGATCGATCTGGAGCAGAACGATGATATCGCGTTGTGGTCGCAGGAGTATACAGTTGCTGGCACTTGGATGGGTGTGCTTAGTGAGCCATATACAATCGGTGTGCACATAGTTTCGGCGGATCGGCAGTGGTTCTTGGTTTCCGATGAGGTGCCCACACAAGGAACTCCCGAGAAATACACCGAGCCGAGCGTCTCCAATACCTACACCCTTGCCGATACCGTCATGTATATCGCGCTGGGTGTGCCCTTCGGAGTAATAATTGGTCTGTTAGGGGCATTATTTACTTTATCTCGGAGAAGAAGCTTTATCATTGCTCAATAACTATTTCTTCATTTTTTCTTTCTTTGCTACAACTTCGCTAATGGTTAGAAAAAATCATGTTTTTATGTCTGCTTAGTCTAATCAGCAATAAAAATAGGGAGGTAAAACTTTATAAGCTAAATTTTATATTGGATTTTCAATAAAAATTTGAAAATTTAGGGTGATAATATGAAAAAATTCTTAGCAATATCACTTTTTCTCTTATTGTTTATGTCAACACTAGCACCCTTCTTCACAACCAAAGCGCAGACAACAACCAAGGTAATAACAATAACTCCCGTTGTTGTAAAGTCTCAGAAAAGCGTTGAGCACCACTACGTATACATCAATAAGGAGAACAGCTACGCGGGACTAGAGAGCTGGATCACAACACTAAAGTACTACGATAAGGACATGGATAAAATAGAGGATCTACTGGAACAAAAAATTGCTAACACCAATAAGGATGTCGAAGTCGTCGTAATAGCAACGCGCGACCTGGACTCTGCGATAGAAACATTTGAGTCCCTCGGAGGGAAAGTACTAAGTATCTATAAGTCCCTCAACGGCTTCAGAGGATTCATACCAGCATCAGCAGTAATGAGCCTTGCGAGCTCATCAGAGATAGGATGGATAGAAAGTTTCCACAAGGACTATGTGCCTTTCCTAAGAGTATCGATACCACAGCTAAGAGTAGGAACACTTGAATCCAAAGCTGTGCCCCCAAGCCAATACCCTGAGATTGAGTGGACACCATGGAAGAAGGGAATACATGGCGATCCCCAAACTGCAATAGCCGTTGTTGATACTGGGTTGGATGATTCACACCCAGAATTAGGTCCATACGGAGGACCAAGTAGTGGATCTTGGCAAAACTACCAAACTTTAACTGGCTCAGTCTCTGGTACTGGTAGCTCAGGAACTCACTACAATTATCCAGATTCAAGCGCATGGTCTGAGCACTCTGTCTATCTTGAAGAAGGAGTAAAGTACTTTTTTGAGCTGAATTGGGATACAAATGCCGACTTGGATCTCTACATATATAAGCCTGAAACAGCTCCTTCCCAAGACGGCTCTGGAAGCGACTATGTGGCGAGAGCATACACTACCAATAAGCCCGAGACCCTAACAATAACAGCAGATGTTAGTGGTTATTGGGTAATAGCTGTGGATCACTACTCAGCATCAACATCCACAACAAATTACCAGGTTGTCATCAAGAAATATGTTGAGGGATCATCTGGAAACATCGATTGGAGTGCTAAGATAATCTACTGGAAAGATTTCACTCCCGATGGAAGATCCGAACCTGCTGATGGAGCAGGCCACGGCTCACATTGTGCTGGTATCGCGGCGGGCTCTGGGTGGGCTTCAGATCCATATGGAGCCTACGCACATAGAGGCGTAGCTCCAAACGTCAAGCTCGTAGGTTTAGCGATATTCAAGATGGATGGCAACTTCGATGCCGATATTATAGCTGTTATTGATTGGCTTATTCAGAACGCTCGAACATACCACATCGTTGTGTCCTCAAACTCTTGGGGTGGCGGAGATAGTGCTTCGCTGAACGAAGCTATGAACAGGCTTGTTCAGAGCGGAGTGGTTACAGTTGTTGCGGCTGGAAACAGCGGGTATGGTGCGAATATTGGTAGTCCTGGAAGCGCGGAGCTGGTCATAACCGTGGGTGCTATTAACGACCTGAACGAGATGGCTGAGTATTCTACGAGCGGAGATACGTCTACTGGTAATACCATTAAGCCCGATGTTACTGCGAATGGTGGTAGTGGGTGGAACACTAATCATGCTGCTAACAATGATGATGAGGATGGCAATGGGTACATAGGTAAGATTGGTAGTGTTGATAGTAACGATGCTAATAATGCTGCTGGGCAAAACAACTATGTTGATTGGCCTGGAACATCGATGGCAACGCCCCACGTATCGGGATTAGCAGCGCTAATAATAGATGCCATGGGTGGATGGGATTCTTGGGACTATTCGCTCGAGAAAGCGTTGCTCGTAAAGATGATAATCCTCATGACTGCCGTTGAGTTTACTAGAGCTGAGAACCCAAGTAAGGTTCCAGCACCACCACTAAATAGGGGCGGTAAAGATAGGGTCGAGGGATATGGAAGGATAAACGCTGACGCAGCGATAATGGCTGTTCTAAACCAGTTGCAGGTTGGACAAACATACTCATACTTCTTGGGCTCCCATGATGCTAATGCGCAGTGGTATGCTCCTAGGGCCTGGGCAGGATGGATTTACCTTGAGGCCAACGAAGAATACACATTTACTTTGGATGTTCCTGATGACGCTGACTTCGACCTATACATCTACCGTGGATACCCAGACCAATACGGAGAACCAGTAATTGTTGCCAGTGGAACAAACGCTACGCTTGGAGGAGATGAAGTGGTTACATTTACGCCCTCAGAGTCTGGTAAGTACTATGTTGTTGTTAAGTGGATCGATAGGAGTGCTGATGGGGTATCAGATACGCAGAACGCGGGACAATTCACGTTGGCAATTCAGCAGGCAAGCCAACAACCTCCAAGTCCTCCTCCAAGCAACGAGTCTGAGGTGTATACACCGCCAACAACGATTACTGGTAGTGTCAGTGGTGATGGACGCACAGGGGCACACTACAATAATCCTAGTAGCCCAGCTTGGGCTGAATTTAAAGTTTACCTTGAGAATGGCGTTAAATATAGATTCACTCTAAACTGGGATTCGTCAAGCGATCTAGATATGTATCTGTACAAACCAAATACTGCTCCATCGCAAGATGGTTCTGGAAATGACTATGTGGTGAGAGCCTACACTACGAATAAACCAGAGGTATTTGAAGTAACAGCGGATATTACTGGTGATTGGGTTGTAGCTGTGGATCACTATAGTGGTTCTGGATCAGCGAACTTTGAGATAAATGTTGAGGTATTATCTGGAGGAGAGCAGGGGGGAGAATTTCCAATAGTGCTTAATGGACATGTCGAGGGAGATGAATCATACGGCCCGCACTACAGCAATCCATCGTCACCAGCATGGAAGACTCATGTTGTTACTCTTACTGCTGGAAATACGTATAGAATAACTCTGGATTGGGATTCATCAAGTGATCTTGATCTTTATGTGTATAAGCCTGGTACTAGTGGGTCTAACTATTATAAGAGGGCGTACACGACGAACAAGCCGGAGGTATTAGAGTTCACTGCAGATGTTAGTGGCGATTGGATAATAGCTGTGGATCACTATAGTCCGTACGGAGGTGCCAATTATCAGATAACGATAGAGCTTATTAATGAGGGTAGCTCAGGAGAGAATGAGGGTCCAATAACAATAACGGGGAATGTTGAGGGAGATGGATCGTATGGTCCACATTATAATGAACCAAGTTCCCCTGCATGGAAGACCCATACAGTTCAATTTCAAGCTGGTGTTAGGTACAGAATCACGCTTTCCTGGGACACGTCTGCGGATCTTGATCTTTATGTGTATAAGCCTGGTACTAGTGGGTCTAACTATTATAAGAGGGCGTACACGACGAACAAGCCGGAGGTATTAGAGTTCACTGCAGATGTTAGTGGCGATTGGATAATAGCTGTGGATTATTATAGTCGCTATGGAAGTGCTAATTATGAGATTAGGATTGAGGTTATATCTACGAGTAATATAGCTCCAATAACCACCGGCTCTGGTAAAAGTTCTGTGCCCACAGCTGATAGTGATTTGGATGGAGTTCCAGATTCCATAGAGGACGCTATTCCGCTGATGGATAAGAGGAACGCGTTGGTACCGGCTATATATCCGCCTATAATTGTTTTGATTGCGGCAATATTCCTCGCGTTTAGGAGGTGGAAAAAAGAGGCTAGTGCCTAATACTTTTATTTTTTCTTTTTTTCTAAACAAATAATAGGCGGATATTTTCTGCTCTCACATTAGGCTTCTATGGGTGTGAAGTTTGAGGAGAATTCTACTATTAGTCTTGATAGTAATGTTATTAAGTGCGGCTTATTTTTCTCCTGTGGTCAAGTTCCAAGGTAGTGATTCCTCCCCTACTGTGCTTTGGGAGTATGGTTTTCATGGATTACCAAAAACGGATATAGTCTATATTTCTAATGGTGTTTTTAGTGTTGGCACAGATCTCGGCGTTGTGTTTCTCGATGAGAACAATGTGCGTTCCGTTGCATATGTTGGTGATGTAGTTGCTGGGCCTATAGCTATTGGAGACGTTGTATATGTATCTACGTCCTCTATGGTATTTGGTGTCGGGTTGGATGGTTCCATTATAGAAAGCATTAATATTTCTGGTGTTAAGGGGTTATACTCGTGGAATAACTACTTAGTGATAAATAGTGTTGATTACCAAAGTACTTTGATTGTTTATGGAGCTGACCTTGAACTACTAACTGGTATTATTGTTGATTATGCATGCGAAGGTAATATCGACGGCGAAGGTACTGAGGATCTGGTAGTATGCTCGATCTTGGGGCAGATAGTTGTTTATTCATGGTTGGGAGATGTGTTGCTAAGAGAAAACCTGTCCCTAGACGAGGAGATATCGGAGTATGTTTCGGGAATGGTAGTAGGAGATGTTGCACTTGGTGGCTATGATGAGATTATCCTTGGAACAAAATCAAGATATGATCAAAACTTCGGAAGGATATTTGTGGTGAATGAGAGTGGCGTCTTCTACACGAATGTGAGTCGTGGCGTTGAGTTAATCTATCTATATGATTTTGATGGTGATGGATTCCTCGATATTCTAGTTGGTACGGATTTATGGTATGCCGTTCTGGGAGCGGAGGATTTCACAACTATGTATAATGTATCAACAGCTGAGTTTGAGGAGGGATTCAGAAGACCTATCACTATCAGGGATGTGGATGCTGATGGGGTCTCTGAAGTGGTTTATCTTGGGGGGAAGGGGTCTCTAGTTATTGGGAATATAAGTGCTGTTGAGAAAATAGTCAATGTTCCAAATGAGCCCTTCACAACATTCGCTTTCGGGAATAACGTAGCGTTGATCTTGAGTGTGAGTGGTAATGTATATGTGCTCACTGAGGATCTCGATGTGGAATATAGGTACTATCTGATTCCATCCAGATCATCTATTAGTCCCATAGCTTTTAGTGATGGTTCCCTAGTAGTTCCTCTTGCAAACAACAAGCTTCTTATTGGAAACCAACAAGGAGAAGTAAGCATATGTAATGTGGAAGGCCTAGAAAATGTTATTTATGGAGATATCGATGGAGACTCAGAAAACGAGGCAATACTTATTATAACATCCAATGGAACAACAAGGATATACATTCTGGATATGTGGAATGATACGCTTAAGCCGTACGCAAACATCAAAGCATTAGCCTATCAAGCTGCTGTGGCCGACTTCAATTATGATGATAAGGACGAAGTTATTTTGAGTTCCCAAAACGCGGTTTATATTGTCAACTCAACAGGTGCTATTAGGATAAACTTTACTGAGGAGCTTCTTCCATTCCCACCAGTAATATACGATGTTGATAACGATCTTTATCTGGATATCGTGGTTGCTGATGTTGAGGGTGCTATATACGCTATAAATAGAAGCCTCTATCCGAGAAAAATGTTTTCGCTAGGATTCATACCGAGCTCTCCATTGGTTGTTGGAGATGTAAATATGGATAGGGGAGCTGATTACTTGATGTTTTATGGGGGATCCCTATACTGTGTTGATTCCTCTGGCAGAACAAAATTTGCCATATCAAAAGCGGGGATAGCTATGCATCCCTACCCAAAGCTAACAGACTATGATGCTGATGGATATCTAGATGTTGCTGTATTGGTGGGCCATAGGATACTCATATATGACCACCGGGGGTCTCAAGTTCAAGAGTATAGCTTTGAGGGCAATATACTTGACTTTCAGATGGTAGACCTCAACTATGATTGGTCTGAAGATCTGGTTATTGCTACTGATGAGAAACTCATAGGTATAAATATGCTTACCTACGAAACTCTTTTCGCAATTAATTCAAAGTATATTCAAAATAGAGCGGTGATTCTGATAGGGGATATGGATAGGGATAGCAAAACGGAAATTGTGGTTGTCTCATCCGGAATAATATATTTAGAGCTCACAGCAAAAGTAAATGGGGCCGCTAATGGAGCGTATGTCAATAAGCTCTCAAACCTCAACACAATGGACTACGATAGGGACTCTGATCTCCTAAATGAGTATCAGGAACAAGTAATCTATCATACGAACCCGTATCTAAAGGACACTGACGGTGATGGCTTCGACGACTATGAAGAAATAAAGAATGGTTGGAGCCCATGTAATCCCAATAGTCCCAGGAGAGTACCCATCTTCTGGATTTCATTAATACTCTCAATAGTAGTACTGATCATAATAATCATAATCCACCGAAGTAGGATCAGACGCGTAGAGAAGAAACAAGCCTAGGAGATACCCAGAAGTATATGTTTCAGCAGCGCTGAGAAGCTTTCTTCTTCTATTCATTTTCTAAGAATATAGAACTTCAGCAATTGTCTGTCACCTATGATACCTTGTTTAAGCTTCCTAATGTATTTTGTTTCTTATCCTTATAGCTAGTTTGTATCCTGGCCGATAGTAGATTCGATCGACACAGAGCTATATCTATATGGTAGGCTAAATGAACAACTATATTTGAAGAACTCCGCTGATTTCTCAGAAAATCACTACTTTGTATGGTAGCAATACGCGATTATCAAGCTGTTAGTGTTGATAACAAAGATAGGAGATAGATTGCTATGGAAGCTAGTATTAGCTTGGTAGGTGACTCAATATTGTTCTCAAGGATTTTAATTGTATGGTGTTTAGGGCTTAGCAATCAAGCAGTAAGATTTATAAATAAAAATAAGGAGGTTATATTGTGTATCACATCTTCGCTTAGACTTTCAGAGACCCGACCACCGATGAGGAAACCCCCATTATCTGGGGAGAGGAATGGATTTCGCTATTTTCCTTCCTCTAGTGGGAAGAAAATTTTAAGGTTTACTTGAGATTATGGATTTATGAAAGGGTGCGTAATTTGAGAAAATCTCAAGCCCTTCCTATAGTTTTTATATTACTAGTATCGTCGTTTTCGGTGGTATTTTGGTTAAGCCAGTCAATAGTCGAGAAAAAAATCGTTGAGATAACATTGGGAGGAACAACAATAAGGTACGAAGTCATAAATAATAGAGTTGTATCTAGAAGCGTGATTCGTGGGGAAAACAAGGCACAAATTCACGGTAATAATCTATTAGTTGCTGAGTGGGTTCGATCCGAAGAGCCTATAAATGGAACAGTCTACACATTTGGTAGCAAAAGAAAGAAATCGGGAGTGTTATCGATCATGGGTACTGAGTATATCCTAATGGCGGAAGACTTTGAGGGCGAGGATCATACTGTACCTGGCATGTATTGGGAGAGCGAAGACAATAATTTTGATTCTGGTAGATTTTCATGGACTGATGTTCATAAGGATTATGGTTTTAGAGCATATTCTGGTAATTGGAGTATGTGGTGCAATGGCTGGATATACAATGAGTCTATTACTGGGATCGTCTCTGGTGATGGTACAACCAGTAATTATGATTATAATGACACGACATCACCCTCCTGGTTTGAGCTTGGTGTTTACCTTCTCAGTGGTGAGACATATTCATATACAATGACATTTAATAGCTCGGAAGATCTGGATGTTATAGTGTATGATCCCAATGGCACTTGGAGAGATGATGCTTCATCTTATAGTGGGGGTCCTTCAGAACCCGAATCAAAAACATTCACAGCCGACATCACTGGTTGGTGGATTTTTATAATTGATGATTGGCAGGATACAGCTGGTGCGGTATCTGAGTTTACATTGACATTTACTAGTGGCCCCGTATGGATGAATATATATAAGGATTCATATCCGAGATATGCTCCAGATATGGATGCTCTTGCATACTACTATGAATGGTTTGATGTTTCAAAATATGATGTTGCGATATTGGAATTCTATACTTGGTATGAAACTGTTGAGGGGTACGACTTTTTTGAGCCTGGATTCTATGTGAATAAGAGCGGAACTTTAGTCAGGTATGTTGCGAGTTATGATGGTAGTTCTGGTGGTTGGGTGAAGAAGGGGCTTCTCCTACCAGATGAGGCGTATTCATATCCAATAACACCTCTATTTAGCTTCATAAGTACTCCCGTTGTGGAGGTCGAGGGAGCGTATGTTGATGATATAGCACTTATAACCGCGGATATAACCCTAGATGACTATTATGTAACTGTTAATCCTGCTCATCCAGGAGATACGGTGGTTTTCAAGTTTATTGTTGATAATCCCCTCGATTGGGTTCTTCCTAATGTTAATATGTCTGTTTATCTTAGACCTGCTGGATGGAGTAATCCATGGAAAATATATAATCTCACGGATGACCTGTTGCCTGGACAACACGAATATAATTTAACAATACCAGTCTCGGATCTTGACTCAGCACCGCTTGGGTATTATGATGTTAGGTATGTTGTTTGGGGAGGGGAGCCACTAAGCTCTAGGATATGGGATGAAAGTGGATGGTTGAGTAGTTATTGGCAGGTCAAGCATTATACGGATCTTAATTTCTTAAGTTCTCAGTACTCTGGTCGCTATGGTGACACAATAACTATAACCGCTCACATAGAGGACTCCAACACGAACTCTCCTCTAGAAGGCAAGGATGTAACGCTCTACTATTATGATGGGCACTCATGGGTTTCCTTAGGAACATCCACAAGCAACTCAAGTGGCGATGTAGAGTGGACAATAACTCTAACAATGGATGCTGGAACATACGACCTAAAGATAGAATTTAAGGGGGATGATGAATATGAACCTAGCTCAGCTACATTGAGCGATGGTTTAGTTGTTGATCCAGAGATAACTCAGATAAGCTTTGACCAGCAAGGATATACGGTTCAATATAGTGATACTATAACGATAAGTTGTGTTTTGACGGATGATGAGGGAAATCCGTTGGTTTCGAAATTAGTGTATTTTTATTATAGTACTGATGGTTCTACGTGGACGTATTGGTTCTCAGCATATACTGACACCAGTGGAAGAGCTAGTAAGAGTGTCGCTGTGACTCTAGACCCCGATAATTATTATATAAAGGCTCAGTTTAATGGGGATAAAAATTATCAGCCAAGCTATGCACAGACAACATTAACTGTGAATCAAGAATCTACTCAGACAACTCTTGATAGTGAAAGTTATGTCGTGGATTATAATGATCTACTAACAATAACGGCTACATTGAAGGATGATGATGGGCAAAATGTTGATGGGAGAACTGTATATTTTGAGTATTACGATGGGTCATCATGGGTAGTTCTGGATAGCGATGTGACTAGCAATGGTGTAGCATCAATATCGATAAATGCTGATCTTACTCCCGGAGGCTACACCATACGGGCGATATTCTATGGAGATAAACAATATATTTCGTCTTATGACACGGCAACCTTGACGGTTAATAAGGAGACAACAAGTCTAACTAACCCATCAATATCGGGGCATTATTTGGATTATGTAACAATTACTACTACCCTAACTGAAGATGGTAATCCATTAGGGGGGTACACAATTTATTTCTATGTGGACAATAACCTAGTCGGTTCCAACACTACTGAGAAAGATGGTACTGCGAAATTTAGATACCTCCTCGATCTAATTCCAGGAACGCATTCAGTAAGAGTTGAGTTTCCAGGGAATACCTACTATGAGTCATCCTCATGCCAAGGATCATTAGATGTATATAAGGAGATAACAGTTCTTTCGGATCCCAGCACATCTGGTGTTTATTCCGATAAAGCAACAATAGGTTCTACACTCACAGATGATGAGGGCAACCCAATAGAATCAAAGCTTCTCACATTCTCAATGTATGTTGGAGGTTCTTGGAGCGATTTAGGATCTAACACAACTGATAAAAGTGGTTATGCGTATGTAGCATTTGTCGTTGAGTGGCCCGCAGGTAGTTATAGTGTGAAGGTTTCTTTTGCTGGGGATACATATTATGAGTCCGTCGAGCAGTCTGGGATACTTACAATCTCTAAGGAAAAAACGGCACTTGATGATCCATCCACGAGTGGTTACTATTCTGATTCCGCGGTTTCAACAACATATCTGACGGATGATGATAAGAGCCCCGTACCCAATGTTTGGGTTGACTTTAAAGTATATTATGATGGGAGTTGGATAAGTTTAGGATCAAACCAAACGGACGATAATGGTATGGTAAGGTTGAAATTCACGGTTGATCTGCCATATGGTGAGTATGATCTAAACGTTAGCTTCTCTGGAAACGAATACTATGAAGGCACATACCGTATCGGAACCTTAACAGTTCTCAAGGAGATAACAGAGCTCTCAAATATATCTGCGAGTGGATATTACTCAGACAGTGTGACATTGGTAACATATTTACTCACCGATGATAAGGAGCCTGTATCGGGAAGAATAGTGGTCTATAGCATATATATAAACGGTTCCTGGTCTACGCTTGGTAACGCTTACACGCAGTCAGACGGAAAAGCAGAGCTCACAGTGGATCTAAACTATACGCCAGATACATACAGCATAGAAGCATCATTTGTAGGGGATAACTACTATGACTCCTGTGAGACCACAGGTCAATTAGTAATATACAAAGAGAAAACTGTTCTATCAGACCCATCAACATCTGGACACTACAGCGATGATATAGTTATAGGTTCGGTTCTAACAGATGACGAGCATGTAGGGATTTCAGATAGAGCCTTAACATTCGAAATCCGCTTAGGTGATAGTTGGCAGACACTTGGAAGCAATACAACAAATTCTAATGGAGAAGCTTCTCTGAGAATATTACTCAGCTATGATCCTGGGACATATGATCTGAAGGTTATGTTTAATGGCGACGAATACTATGAGCCATGCGAAGCCTACGGAACACTTACTGTTAGAAAAGAAATAGCGACTATTTCAGCGTTTGAGTCGAGTGGTAATTATAGTGACACAGTGCTGTTAGTTGCTAAGTTAACAGATGATGATAATACACCGTTAGAAAATCTTGTTGTAGGATTCAATGTTTCGAGTGACAACATAACATGGATATTCATCGGCGAAGCATACACAAATTCCTCTGGATACGCAGAGCTAAGCTATGTTATCGATCTACCATACGGCAACTATACTCTAAAAGCATATTTCGAAGGCAACGATTACTATGAGGCCACATGCGCGTACTCGACACTCATCGTTCTAAGAGAAGAAGTAGTAATTATGCTTGATTCTCAGTCATATACTGTTAATTATTCTGACTCCTTGAAAATCTTGGTAAGAGCGATTGATAACGAAGGAGACCCGATAACCGACACTACTATATGTGTTAATGTATCTGATATTCTGCTTGGTTCGGGGATGACTAATGAGTCAGGATATACGCTAATTGATTCTAAGATTGATTTAGAACCCTCTCAATACACATTGCTTATTTATCATAAAGCCGATGAGTACTATGAGTATGGAGAAGCCCAAGCAGAACTTATTGTTGGTAAGGAGGAGACAATGATAATTGAGGTTTCGGGAATTGGACGATATGGGGATGAAAATGCCGTTATACAAGCGCGTCTAGTTGATAATGAGAATACATCTATTGAGCAGAGAACCATAGAATTCTACTTCTATAACGAATCTGATGAATCCTGGGAGTATTTAGGATGCAACATTACAAATAGTGATGGATACGCTACTATAAAGACAGCTTTGACTCTTCCATTTGGTGAATACGATTTGAATGCTACTTTTAATGGTGATCAGTATTATCAGCCAGCGTCGTCTCTTGGTACACTCTCGGTTGATAAGGAAATAACCATTATTATTGCTCCCAATAGTGTTTCTGGGAAGTATTTATCACAAATAACAATAACAATTCGCCTAGTGGATGATGAGAATGAGACATATCTAGCGAACACTAGTATTGAGTTTGTGTATTGGAATGGAACACAGAATGTTTCTCTCGGATCAAAAATAACGAATTCGAGTGGATACGTGGATATGGTTTTGGATCTCACTGAGATCCCCGGTACATATCATCTATATGCGATATATGGTGGGAACCAATATTATTATGGTGCGGAGAAGGATATATTGGTAATAATAGAGAAGCTTACTCTAAACATATCGAATCCCGCTGGGAGTGGTAATTATTCGGATATGGTAGGGATAGAAATAAGCATATTTGATGAGTATGGAGGATTGTATAATGGATCAGTACTCTTAGAGCTCAATGAAAGTGGAAAATGGGTTATGCTGGCTGAGACAAATTCTGTTAATGGCAGAGCAGTTTTCAACCTGACTATAAATGTCACTCCAGGGGAATATCAGATTCGAGCTAGGGTGCCAGAGAGTGAGATATATCTTGAGTCTTTGTCAAATATCGGGGTTCTGGAGGTTTATAGGGAAGAATCAAAACTTGTTGTTACTTTAAATAGTACATTCGAGTATGGTGATGAACTCATAATACATGTGGTGCTTGAGGATAACGAAGAGATACCAATACAGAATAGGACATTGACTATGATATTTGCTAATGCGACATATAATATCACCACGGGCAGGGATGGAGTTGCAAAACTATCATTGTCTCTTAATTATGACCCATCCAACTACTCACTTAGCATATGTTTCATGGGGGATGAATATTATGTCGAGTCCTCTTACACAACATCCATACGTGTGGTGCAGGAGGAAACATTAATGATTATACAGACAAACGGATCTGTGATAGCTGGCGGAACTATCGAAATTGTAGTTAATCTACTCGATGATGATGGTAATCCCATAGCGAACAAATCGTTGTTAGTATATGTAAATGATTCGTACGATGGTGAGATAATCTGCGATGAATACGGTGTTGCTAAATACACATACACAGCACCAAATATTACTGGTGAAATCACAATACATTTTGCTTTTGAGGGCGATACTTATTATGAAAGCTCAGATGCTCAAGTTGTGATAAGGATAATTCTTCCAAGAATAGAAATACTTACAGATAGGGATTCCTATCAGACAAATTATACGGATGAGCTCACAATATCAATTACACTGCTAAATTATACTGGCGATCCAATACCCAAAATTGAGGTTGTCCTTCTCATCGACATTGATGGAAACTTGACCCAAATTGCCGTAGCAGTTACTGATAATGAAGGAGTGGCAAATATAAGTTGGAAAGTATTATTAGTGCCAGGAATTTATGATGCATACATATATTGCCCTGAACTTAGCGATTACAATGGTTCATCGAAACATATCATTATTATAATAAATAAGGAAACAACAATGCTTCGTGGTGTCTCTGAGACTATAAAAGCCGAATATACTGATTACTATACTGTTGGTGTTTATCTAGCAACGGATGATAATGAACCAATAGCAGGAGAAGAGTTAAATCTGTATTTAGTGATGAGTAATGATACAACACATATAGGATCGGCAATAACTAATGCTGATGGGTACGCTGAGATGACAATTCTTTGTGACTTAATACCTGGAAACTATAGTATACTAATAGTGTTTAATGAGACCAACAATTATTTAGGATCAATAACCACGATAAACCTTGTTGTGGAGAACGAGAAGCTAGAGATACTCAGTTTATCTATATCTCCTGAGAAGATATTTGTCAACAAAGAAGTTACGATAGTGGTCGTGATCGGTGAAAACGATGAGAATATTATATATGTGCAAGATGCAAATGTATCTCTCTATGTGGATGGAGAACTCCTAGCATCACAGAGAACCGGTTCTGATGGAAAAGCCATATTCAAATGGATGCCGAGAAAAGTTGGACAGCACAGATTATCGGTTGTGGTTCAAAAAGAATACTATGAATCAGCGAGTACCACCATTGTGAAGAATGTTTATAGTGCACCAGCACCGATAGGATGCATATTGCTTATAGGATCAATAACTATAGTGGCTTTGGGCATTGTTATCTACATCGTAAAGAGGAAGCGAAGAAGCATCCGCTCTGGATCCATAGAATTATAACCTAGGTGATGATTATATTAGAATTTTATTAAAAAGTGGGTGGTTTCACGCTTCTCAGTAAATGTGTTTTTGTTTTTTCTTGTTTGTATGGGGGCGTGCTGGGCTTTTATTGGGGTTGGGGATGCTAGAGTTTTGGGGGTTGATGCTATCTTTATCTCTGGTTGTTGATCAATCACAAAATTGGTTCTGTGGGCGTCTTTATGGCTTCTAAGCTGGGGCATAAGCCTAATGCTACAGCAAAAAGTCCATATTAGATGCCTTAATAATCTTTTTGCTCCTAGTGCTTCCCGTGGCTAGTGTTGAGGAGTACACGAAGATAATATGTCTCAAATTTTCCTCCAGATTTCAAGAATATGAAAAACAACTCAAGAGTCAATTCCATAAAGCTGTATGTCCTCGAATAGAATGAATTGCAAGAAAGCTTTGGGAGCAAATCCAAAAACACCTAAGAAACCACAATAAAAACTGTTTTGTTCATCTTCGAAATATTTCAGGTACGCCCTAGAGATCCCCTACAATTTATCTATTCAGAGCTTCTACTCTAAGTTTCGATGCCTAAGGCTTCCGCGACTATTTTTGTTATCACATTATATAGCTCTCTGAGTAACTGCCCGGCTTGAGCAACGTTGTCTTTGTGTATTACCAAGCCTAGGTTGGATAGGTAGGCTGTTATCCGCCTAATTTTAGCTCCTATGTATCTGTCCCTATCGAAAATATACATTACACCTACTAATATTATGTAGAGGAGAAAGGAGAGCGCTAGAATTACGATCTCCATGATTACCCCTAGTATGGGGTTCACGACTCTGGGAAGCTTACCGACAAAATCCGTGAGAAAAAGCCAGTAGAAATAGGTTATTATCGGCGTTGCGAACAATGGGAATATTACCGTCAATATAAGCCCCCCTACGATTTCCGCACACAGAACAAAGATAGAGAGCTCTAGGGGCCAACTAATTGTTAGGCTAGCATAGAGGTACATGATGCCCAGCAATATTTCGAGGAAACTCTTAATTATCGCCTTTATCTTCAGTATAATCAGTGTTCTTCTTAGGGCCTCATAGTTGAGCATAAATACTGCCCGTGACCCATATAGTGTGTCAACGAGGCTGTCGAGTACACTCCTTACGCTGTCGCCGGGAGAGATTCTTCTTACGATATCGCCTATCTCAGCTAAGTTGGGTGTTATCAGAAAAATTACCTCTTTTTTACTTTCACCGGCTTTTATAGTACTTCTAATGGTTTTTATAAGCCATGCCAACTCATAGAGTGTCGCTCCACATATAGATGCGTTGCTCAGAAGACGGTGAATTCTTTTTCGAATAATAAAAACAGCTATGCAACATAACAACAATCCAACCGAAAACGTAGCTATAACGCCGATATTACTTAATATTACTAACGGCCTCTCAACATTGATTATCACTAAACTAAGGAAGCAGAGCAGGGAGCACATATATAGGCTAGCCGCAAATCGATGAGCACCAAGTAGATCCGCAATAGACTCTATGTTTTTCTCAACCGAGCATGACGCTAAAAAACCAAGCGAAGAGATTAGCATAACGAATAGAAGGAGGATCGACACTGAGACATATCTGTCATTTGAAATGAAGAATAGCGGATTTAGCCCTAGTTCAAGCATGATGTAAACGCAGATCCCGACAAAAACAATGAAAAGGAGGCCAATCCACGGCATGGTTGCTAGCCCTATATCTCTACCTATATCGTCAACGGATATCACTCCACGCCGGATACTCATAGTATGCCACCAGACAGGCCTAACCACAAGCAGGTTATCGTAAGAATATGTTATAAGCTTTGTCTCCAAAAGTTTTTAGTAATGATTCTTCCTTAAAATTCCTAAAAAGAAAAATCGCTATTTAATGATAATCGGAGAATCTAAATTTCTATCTCATTTGGCTTCTTATCTCTGATGATCACAAAGGGGTAAGTGTTATAAAAACTATATTTCTACCCTTTATATATTAAGTGCCTCAACTACTTTGGGTGGCCTTTATGATTAAGCTTCTTGGGGTTATTAGCCATGCGGGGCTCCCCATAAAAATTAGGTCTTTTATAGAGATACAGAGCGAAGAGCTTGTTGCTAGTCTCATGGAGGCAACAAAGGCTCTATCAGGGGTTCTTGGTAGGGGATCTGTTAGGAAGATCGATTTTGGGAAGGACAAACTCTTAGT
>Ga0190313_1000237_pt1 | contig 35511 bp, 35 predicted proteins | sample 4870071011_MG_FD_169989 | JGI IMG/M metagenome (GOLD analysis project Ga0190313, IMG submission 169989) | Hydrothermal vent sediment bacterial communities from Southern Trench, Guaymas Basin, Mexico - 4870-07-10-11_MG | ecosystem: Environmental > Aquatic > Marine > Hydrothermal vents > Sediment ... | reverse complement strand
TTGTTTCTCACGAACATGCCGATCACATCAAGGGTGTAGGTGTATTTAGCCGTCGTTACCGGGTTCCTGTTTACTTCAGTGAAGGCACCTTTAACTGTTTGCCTCGATCGGTTGGAAACCTTCACGAAAGGCGGCTTTTCTTTCGAGGGCGTCGCTTTTCAATAGGCGATTTGACATTTTTTCCTTTTTCGGTTTCCCATGACGCCGAAGACCCCGTGGGGTTTATAGTAAACTCCAACGGCCGGAAACTGGCACTCTGTACTGATCTAGGCATTGTAACTAACCTTGTAAGGGAAAGTCTTAAAGGCTGCCATGCACTGGTGATTGAAGCAAATCACGAAATTGGAAAGCTCGTGGAAGGCCCTTACCCGTGGCATCTGAAACAGAGAATAAAAAGCAGGATTGGACATCTTTCCAATGACGATAGTTTGAAATTGTGTCAGGAGTTGTATCATTCTGAGTTGCACGTTGTTGAGTTTGCCCATCTCAGTGAGGTCAACAATTCACCAGAGATTTTATCGGGAAAAATCAAATCTAGACTGTCCCATAGCTGCTGGCGATATGTCACTTTGGAAATAGCCGATCAACACACGCCCGGACGGGTTTTCGAGCTTTAAGGAAATTACGTAATTTGGATAAACGTAGCGTTTTTGTTCCAGGAAGGAGTTTTTATGGAATATTTACCTAAAGCCTTTTTGATTCCCATAGATGAAAACGAATCTTATGTCCGGTGTCTCGAGTTTTTAAACAATCTTTATCCTCGGAAAGACCATCTTACACTCATCTTGAATTACATTGAACCTTCCCTTGCGCCCGTGTATAAGGGCACGCCTGCGACATCGTCCATGCGCGAGAAGAAAAAAGACCTTCTTCATGAAAGAAAAGGGCAGACCAGGTGGATTCTCGATAATGCAAGGGAAAAGCTCATTGAACTTGGATTTTCCGGAGAACTTGTTCAAGAGCACGTACAGGAAAAGCAGGTGAGTTTTGCACATCACTCGTGCCGGCTTGCGGACATGAAGAAGGTAGATGCGGTTGTTGTTTCGCAAAGCATAACAAGTGCTTTGGAAGGGTTTTTGAAAGGCAATCCTACCCCGGAGTTTCTGCATCACTGTCTGGTCAGTCCGATATGGTTCGTTGAGGGAAAACCCCAAGTAGAGCGCGCCGTGGTTTGTGTTGGAGCCGAAAATGCTGCTTTGCGGGCAGTAGATCACGCAGGATTTATGCTTGCAGAAACAAATGTGGCCGTTGACCTTGTGCATGTTACTCCGAAGGTGTCCAGACTTCAGCATTTTTCTCTTGATTCGAAGGATTGGGAAAAATTTTTGCCAAATCGAGAAGCCAAAACCTTTATGAAAGAGTCTGTTCGTATTTTGACCAACGGTGGTATTGCTTCAGAACGAATTAGGATAGTTCTACTCCCCGGCAAGAAGATTGCTGATGAGGTGCTCGCTTACGCTCGGAGTCAAAAGGCAGGTATAATCGTTCTGGGACATTCAAGACCCGGTGGTACGTGGGGATTTTTAAAAAGTTCGGTTACCGAACGGATCCTTCATTCCATGAGGGACCTCAGCGTCTGGGTTAACCAGTAAATGCAAGGGTCGCAGGCGAAATGTTGATAGCTTATTGCGATTGTTTTTCCGGCGTTAGTGGAGACATGTTTCTGGGAGCGCTCATTGATGTCGGAGTTGAAAGAAGAGAGCTCGTCGATATGGTACAATTGGTTTTGCCCGGTGATGAATTTAGATTGAGGGTTCGCAGGGAGAAGCGAGGCGCTCTGTGCGGCTCACGGGTCATGGTTGAGTCTTTTTCCGAGCGTCGCAGGAATTATAAGGATATACGTGAGGCCATTGACAGAGCTGAATTGCCAGATTGGGTCAAGAGCAAAGCTGCCCGTGTGTTTTTGAAGTTGGCGGAGGCAGAAGCGAAGATTCACGGCATTCCTGTTGAAGATGTCCACTTTCACGAACTCGGAGCGGTGGACACGATTGTAGATATAATCGGTGTGGTGGCCGGGTTGTATCTCTTGGGGGTTAAAAGGCTGTATGCTTCTCTGTTGCCCATGGGACGGGGCTTTATCGAATGTGAACACGGCGTCATTCCTAACCCTTCACCAGCAACTCTAGAGATCTTGCGGGGCATACCTGTTGAGGGTCGCAATACAAACGCAGAGTTAGTTACCCCTACGGGCGCAGCCCTCATTGCGACACTTTGCAGTTCTTATGGATCTTTGCCTAGCATGGTCGTTAACAGAGTCGGATACGGAGTCGGAGCAAGGGAAGAACATCATCCACCCAATTTATTCAGGCTTATTGTTGGTGAAGCCCTTCGTGAGTCGGCTGTTGAGGAAGACCTTTTACTCGTGGAGACCACTGTTGATGATATGACACCGCAAATCTTTAGCCATCTCTTTGATGATTTGCTTTCTCAAGGAGCTCTCGACCTGTGGGTATCTCCCGTTGTGATGAAGAAAAATCGTCCTGGATGGGTAATTTCGATCCTCGTGCAGCCGGGTTTGCGCGATGTGGTAATGGGATTACTATTTTCTGAAACCACCACAAGTGGAGTTCGCTACTATAATGTTAAAAGGGTTTCCCTTCCCAGATTTCATTCAACGGTCAAGACTCCTTGGGGCGAAATCGGGATCAAACGATTTTGCCTGCCCGACGGTTCCACCAGGGTTTATCCGGAGTATGAGGATTGTCTTAAAGCAGCCAGGGAAAACAAAGTACCCTTTGAAAAGGTTTACAGAAGTGTTCTCGCAATTCTGGAGAATGAACCGTAATGTGTAGAACGGCCAGAAGTGTGGAAGGGACTTTGATTGTTGTCGGAAATGAGGTGCTTTATGGTGATGTGGTAGATATTAACACGTCCACAATAGGTAAAACTCTTTTTCAAGAGGGCTTTTTAATTGCTCGATCATTGATCCTTCCAGACAACCGGTCAGAGTTAGCTAAAGCAATTCGCTACTGGCACCATAGATCTGATTTTCTGATAACTACCGGAGGCTTGGAACCAGCCACCAACAATGTTATCTGCGATGCCCTATGCGATGCCTTTGGCCTTCAGCAAGTTAGAAACAGAGCCTATTGTGAGACGTTTCGTAAAAGGATTAACGATGCCGGATTATCATGGGCAGATGAAACTGATCTGCCAGAGGGAGCAGTGGAACTGACAATGGACAGACCTTATATGGGTTTTCGTATGGTCGTAGAAAATAAGCCTCTGTACTGCTTGCCCGGCGTTCCAACAGAGGTAGCTTACCTGGTGGAGCGGGAGGTTTTACCGGATTTAAAGAATCATTATCCCGAAAGAACCTGCTTCAAGCGACGCATTATCAGGGTTCAGAGACTTTCAGAATGGGAAGTAGCCAAAAGGGTCGGTAAGCTTGACCTTGCGGCTGTTGGAGTGGGGTATTTATCAAGAATAGAAGGAGAAACCTGGGTTACGCTGACGGTATGCGCAGATAATGGCAATAAAGCCGACGAATTTTTGAACGAAGCTGAGCGGCGTGTAGTTAATGCAATCGGTAGGAAGTTCGTGAGCGGAAAAGATGGTGAGGAGTTAGAGAAGGTTGTTGGAGATATGCTCAGAAGCAGAGGAATGAAACTTGCCGTTGCCGAGTCCTGCACGGGAGGAATGCTCGCTGCGAGGATAATATCCGTTCCGGGCGCATCGGATTACTTTGAACGAGGTTATATAGTTTACAGTAACAAAGCAAAAGTAGAAGAACTCGGTGTTAACCCGGATGTGCTGGAAAGGTACGGAGCGGTAAGTGAGCAAACGGCGCGGGCCATGGCCGTTGGGGCGAAGGAAAAGGCGGGAGTGGATGTCGCTCTTGGCATCACAGGTATAGCCGGCCCGACTGGTGGAACGAGGGAAAAACCTGTTGGAACCGTTTTCATCGGCTGTGCCTGTGATGATAGAACCGTCGTGGAACATCATGTTTTACGAGGTGAGAGGCAGATAGTTCAGATGAGGAGTGTACAGGCTGCCTTGAGGTTACTTTGGGAGTTGCTAACGCATGATTCGAGCATTCATAGCAGTTGATATTCCAGAGTCTGTACGGCGTGATCTGAAGGAGCTTATCGATGGACTCAGGCCTTATGGTGGCTCAAGTGTCCGATGGGTTCCACCGGAAAATATTCACGTCACATTAAAATTTCTCGGTAACATAGAAGAAAGTCAGGTTGGGATCGTGGAGTCGGCCATTCGGGAGGGTGTAAAAAACCAGGGGCCTTTTGTTCTTGAAGCCCGCGGTACCGGAGCGTTCCCATCGATCAAGCGTATGCGAGTTCTGTGGGCCGGGCTTCAAGGAGACATTCTTTCGCTTGCCCGCGTCCAGAGCTCAATAGAAGGAGTACTTGAAAAGCAGGGCTTCGAGAGGGAAAAACGCGAGTTTAAACCGCACCTTACTATTGGCAGAATTAAAGGCTCGTCATTCGACAGGAGGCTGGCTAAAAAACTCGTGGAGTATGGGACTTCTTTTCGTAGTGGGCCTTTTGAGATTGAAAAAGTAACTCTTTACCGAAGCATATTGAAGCCTTCAGGGGCTAAGTACGAACCTCTTGTTAGTGTATTTTTTACGGGTTAGACTATTTTAATTTCAGAAAAAATCGTGGAGGTTGCTAGGATATGTCTGTGTCTGAAGAACGCCGTAGGGTTATAGATGCCGCTCTTGCTCAGATTGAAAAACAGTGGGGCAAGGGCGCAATAATGAGAATGGGAGAGAAAGTTGAGGATGTTGCCCTGTCGGTGATTCCAACCGGTTCTCTTTCGCTGGATATTGCGGTTGGAATTGGTGGAGTGCCTCGGGGTAGAATAGTTGAAATATACGGACAGGAATCGTCCGGTAAAACCACACTGGCGTTGCACATTATTGCCGAAGCGCAAAAGCAGGGAGGTGTGGCTGCTTTTATAGACGCGGAGCACGCACTTGACATCACCTATGCTAGAAAATTGGGCGTTAACGTGGAAGATTTGCTCATAAGTCAGCCAGATTATGGAGAGCAGGCCCTTGAGATTGCGGAGATACTTGTTCGAAGTAATGCTGTTGACGTTATAGTGATAGATTCGGTGGCCGCACTCGTGCCCAAGGCCGAAATAGATGGTGAGATGGGAGATGCCCACGTTGGCCTTCAGGCTCGCCTCATGAGTCAGGCTCTGCGGAAACTTGTGGCGGCCATAAACAAGTCGCGAACCTGTGTGATTTTCATTAATCAGATTCGTTCGAAGATAGGAGTGATGTACGGGCCATCGGAAACCACAACAGGTGGCAACGCCCTAAAGTTTTATTCCACGGTGAGGCTTGAAATACGTCGCATAGCTCCCGTGAAGGATGGAACGGAACAGATTGGTAACAGGGTTCGTGTTAAAGTCGTTAAAAACAAGATTGCTCCGCCGTTTCGGGAAACAGAATTTGACATAATATTTGCCGAAGGTATTTCGAAGGAAGGCGATGTGCTCGATCTGGCCGCTGATTGTGGGGTCGTTTCAAAGTCAGGCGCGTGGTATTCCTATGGTGATATGCGTCTGGGGCAAGGTCGGGAAAATGCGAAGAAGTTTCTAAAGGAACATCCGGAAGTCATGCTAGAAATTGAAAGTAAAGTGCGTGAAATTAAAGGTATGCCTTTGGTTCATGGTGGAACTCCCAGTCAAACAGCGCAGATCGATGAAGTTCAGAACCAAAAGACTGTAGAACTTGCAGATTAGGATGGATGTGAACCTGTGATTTTACCGATAGCGCAATAGTGCAGAAGCTGTCTGAGAACAAATAACAAGGATTTTGCGGGGAATTCAGGAGAAGGTTATGAAAACAGCGTCGGAAATCCGATCTGAGTTCCTAAATTATTTCAAGGAACATGGGCATACTGTGGTGAAGAGCTCGTCGCTGATACCGCGTGATGATCCTACTTTGCTTTTCACCAATGCCGGTATGGTTCAGTTTAAGCGATGTTTCTTGGGAGAAGAGAAGAGAGGGTATGTACGGGCGACTTCTAGCCAGAAGTGCATGAGAGCAGGAGGCAAACACAACGATCTTGAAAATGTCGGTTATACGGCGAGGCATCACACCTTCTTTGAAATGCTGGGTAATTTTTCTTTCGGCGATTATTTCAAAAAAGAAGCCATTGATTTTGCTTGGGAGTTTTTAACGAAGCGCATGGGCCTACCGGTGGATAAGCTTTACGCTACGATACATGAAGGCGACAGGGACATGAACCTTGGCCCGGATGAAGAGGCCAGAGAGCTGTGGGCACGTTACCTACCGGAGGATAGAATTCTTGAGTTTTCCACGAAGGATAACTTCTGGGCAATGGGCGATACGGGACCATGCGGACCGTGTTCTGAAATCATCATAGATCAGGGGCCTGAATTTGGCTGTGGCTCCCCTGATTGTCGCCCTGGTTGCGATTGTGATAGGTACCTTGAGTTGTGGAACCTTGTGTTCATGCAGTTCAACCGCAGGGAAGATGGTAGCCTGGAGCCTTTGCCTAAACCCAGCATAGATACAGGGATGGGACTGGAACGAATAGCCGCGGTGGTCCAAGGTGTTCGCTCTAACTACGATATTGACCTCTTTGTTCCCATTATGGATCGGATTGGTGAACTAAGTGGCCATCATTACGGAGAAAAGCCCGAGATAGACGTTTCCATGAAGGTGATCGCAGATCACAGCAGGGCGGCGGCATTTTTGATAGGTGATGGGGTACTGCCCGGTAACGAGGGTCGAGGATACGTACTTCGCAGGGTAATAAGGCGAGCCTTGAGGCATGGAAGGTTCTTGGGCTTGAACGAGCCTTTCCTGTATGATGTGGCAGTTGCTGTTATGGAAGCCATGCGAGATGCTTATCCTGAGTTGCTCGAAAATAGGAAGTACATAACTGAGATAATAAGGCACGAGGAAGAAAGGTTCAACGAAACGCTGGACTTTGGTCTTAAACTTCTGAATCAGGAGATTGAACGCCTTAAAGAGAGCGGGGCAAAGGAAATTCCTGGCGATTTAATTTTTAAGCTCTACGACACTTACGGTTTTCCCGTTGACATCGTTACGGACATGGCACGGAACATGGGTTTTACCGTGGATCTTGACGGATATGAGCAACGAATGGCACAGCAAAAGGAGCAATCTCGTAAACACTGGAAAGGGAGCGGCGAAAGAGAACTGCACGATGTTTATCGTGAGTTGGTAGCAGAGCTGGAGCCGACGGAGTTTCTTGGCTACAAAACATTGCAGGCCGAGTCTCGGGTTGTTGCCCTGGTGAAAAAGGATGTTGGTAGGGTATCAGAAATTCTGGAAGGCGAAGAAGTGGAGGTCATAACAGCAGATACGCCCTTTTACGGTGAATCGGGAGGGCAGGTTGGTGATCGTGGGGTTATTATCGGACCATCTGGGCGAGTGGAAGTGGTCGATACTCAAAAGTTGCCAGGCGATGTGTTTGTTCACATAGGAAAAGTCGTTGAAGGCAAGGTGCGGGTTGGTGAGGTTGTTAAACTTGCGGTTGATGAAGAAGCCAGAAGGGCTACAGCTCGGCACCACACCGCAACGCATATTCTGCACAGCGTACTAAGACGTGTGCTTGGGGAACACGTGAAGCAGTCAGGCTCTCTTGTTGCACCAGATCGATTAAGGTTCGACTTTTCACATTTTAAGGCATTAACCCAAGAAGAACTACATAAGATTGAGGATCTTGTTAACGAAGAGATATGGAACGGACGATCTGTGCGAGTTGCGCAGATGGCTTTTGATGAAGCTATCAAAAGTGGGGCTATTGCACTTTTTGAGGAAAAATACGGTGACGTGGTGCGGCTTGTGGAAATTCCCGGCTTGAGCAAGGAATTGTGTGGTGGAACCCATGTTAGTAATACCGCTGATATTGGCGTATTTTTTATAGTACAGGAATCCAGTGTTGCTGGAGGTGTCAGGCGAATTGAAGCTGTTGCTGGTAAGAAAGCACTGGAATGGGTGAGATCTCAGCGATTGGTTCTTCAGGAATCCGCTCAGATGTTGAAAACTCAGCCCAACATGATTCCAGAAAGAATTCGGAAAATTCTGGATCGAGAACGAGCCCTGGAGAAAGAAATTGAGTCTTTACAACATACCGTCATGGCATTTAAGTCCAGAAGTATCTTTGAGTCTCCGGAACAATACGGCGACATTTCGGCTATTATTGCCAAGGTTTCAGTGGATAATCCTAAGACTTTGCTGGAAATGTATGATAAATTTAAAGAGCGGTTTAAGGAAAACGCCGTGCTTGTCCTGGCGAGCGAACATAGAGGAAAAGCCCTTCTCTTGGTTGGTGTAACGAAAGATCTGACCGGTAAGCTCCATGCCGGTAAACTGGTAGGGCGGCTGGCCGAGGTCATTGGCGGCCGTGGTGGTGGGCGACCTGATATGGCTCAGGCCGGAGGCCCCTACGCCGATAGAATAGGTAGTGCCTTGGAGAAGGCGAGGGGGTTTCTTAGAGAGTTACAATAAAGGTGTAATGAGGAGAAAATAAATGTTATCCGAGGTGGTTGACGGACCACCTGTGAGAATCCTGGTCGTTGACGATGAAACGGATGTGGCTGAGTCTCTTGCTCAGCTACTTGTAAGGGAGGGGTATTATGTTCGCACAGCAAAAGATGGAGAGGACGCGTTAAGCCAATTTATTTCTACTCCTTTTGATGTGGTTATCACGGACATGAGAATGCCAAAAATGGATGGCCTTGAGCTTACTAAGGAGTTGAAGAAGATATACCGATACACCGATGTTATAGTAATTACAGGATTTCAGGACAGCTATCGCTATTCGCAGGTGGTGGAGGCTGGTGCAGCGGATTTCCTGAGTAAACCTTTTAAAATCCAGGAATTGCTGGCTAAGTTGCGGCGAGTGTTGAGAGATAGGCGTGATAGGATAGCTCTTGTAGAGCTTGTTTTACGGGACGCCCTGACAGGTGCTTATAACCGTTACGCTCTTGATTCAATTCTGGTTCGTGAAATTACTCGTGCCATAAGGCTACGTTACCCTGTGGCTATTCTTTTTATGGATTTTGATAATTTTAAAAAATTCAATGACGCGTATGGGCATCTTGCGGGAGATCAGTTGCTTAAGAATTTTGTTGATATTGTTTTAGCCAATATTCGAAAAGACCTGGATTACCTATTTCGCTACGGTGGCGATGAATTTGTGCTTTTTGTTGTCAATGTAGATATCGATGGTGTTGAAAAATTAGTAAAGAGAATTATTTATGCGTTTCGCGAACTGAACGGGGGAGAGATAGAGATTTCTATTGGGATTGCTTATATTGACCACGAGGTTTTGGACCAATCTGATGACCTCAAACTGGAATCGTTGTTGAAAACCGCTGACGAAGCCCTCTACGAGGCGAAAAAGAAAAAGGGCTCTTCGATCATTACAAAAATTGTATCCTTAGCAACCTAATACCCCTCAAGATTTATCTGCACGATTCACTCTTTTCTTGACATGGGACTAAACTGACCTTTATATAGTGCCGCTTTACTAAACTAACGGTTTAATATAGGTAAACCATGGAGGACGGTTTAAAGATAGGCGAGAAGCTGCGGCGTCTGCGCATGGAGAATGGGTTGACTCAAGAAGAGTTGGCAAACCGGGCTTATCTCACGAAGGGATTTATATCCCAACTCGAACGTGATCTCACTTCTCCGTCTATTTCGACCCTGAAGTCTATTCTCGATGTGCTGGGCGTAAATCTTGCCGATTTCTTTCGGGACGTTCAGGATACTTCGGTGGTGCGTTACGAAAAGCAACGTGTACTCAGTTCAGCTTCAACGCAGGAGTGTCAGGTTTATTACCTTTTGCCCAGAGCAACAGGTCGGTTGATGGACCCGGTTTTGCTCCGGCTAAGTCAGGGTGCAAAAACGCCGAACGAAGATTCGCATGCTGGTGAGGAGTTCGGATTTGTGTTGAAGGGCAGGATAAGGCTATGGCTTGACAACCAAAGTTTTCGCTTGAAGAGTGGGGATTGCTTTTATTTTAAGAGCTCGGTGAGGCACAGGATCGAAAACATAGGAAAAAGCGATGCAGAAGTCCTATGGATTGCTAGCCCAACGCGCTTTGAATGGTAATTGCTGTTAATGCGCGGGTATGCAGGTAAGAGCATGGGCGTTGGAGTAGAGCAGATCGGTTTTGATGGATATGTGGTCGCTCCTTTTAAAATCGTAGGGACTAGAGTTTGAGAGGGGGAGGTAGTCGAGATGGGCATGAGGAAACCTGAATTTGGTTTTGGCGTGCACTTGATGCTTGATGGTTATGGGTGCGACCGAGCTGTCTTGGAAGACATTCAGGCCATATATGATTTTCTCGACCGGTATCCCGACGAAATGGAAATGACCAAGATCATGCCCCCTTATGTTTTCAGATACGTTGGGTCGGTACCTGAAGACTGGGGAATTTCCGGTTTTGTGCTGATTGCGGAAAGTCATATTAGCATTCACACATTTCCGGAAAAACAGTATGTCAGCGTGGATATGTTTTCCTGTAAGCCCTTTGATACGGGAAAAGCTGTGGAGGCGTTGAAAGAATTCTTTTCCATTAAGAAATGTGAAATTCACGTCCTGGACCGAGGGCAGGAATTTCCGAACAATGTGAAAGAATCGGCTCAGATTGTTCGGATGGACAGGATTTTGAAAACAAGGAGTTGAGTTACGGGAAGCATGGCAGTAGTAAATGATCAGTTGGAGGGGATTCCGCTGGATTGGGGGTCCCCTTACTCGTTTTATGGATTAAAGAACGACCCTGAGTCTTGGGAAAAGGCAAGAGCCGTCATTATCCCGGTGCCTTATGATGGAACTACTACGTATGTTTCGGGAACTAGGGAGGGACCGAGGGCGGTCATACTTGCATCCAGAGAACTTGAGCCGTACGATGAGGAAACGGGCACTGAACCCTGGAAGTTTGGAATTTTTACCTTAGAGGAATTGCCAGTTGTTGTTTCCTCACCTGAGGAGATGGTTGCTCTCGTAAAAGACGTGAGCCTCAGAGTAATTCAGTCTGGTAAGGTCCCGGTTCTGCTCGGCGGTGAACATCTTATGAGCCTTGGGGTTATCCAGGCAATTGGGTCGGGATACGGAAAGGAGGAAGTAACAATCCTTCACTTTGATGCTCATGCGGATCTGCGCGATGAATACCAGTCGAGCCGTTATAGTAACGCCTGCGTAATGCGAAGGGCACTTGAGTTTTTCCCCGTCGTATCCATAGGTGTAAGGTCGCTGACCAGGGAAGAGCACGAATTTGCCATTGGAAACAGCGATGTAAACATTTTTTTTGCTCAAAATATATGGGAAAGCCCAGAAATTCTGGATGAAGCTATAAAATTACTCAATCCGCACGTATATGTAACTATTGACCTGGACGTGCTCGATCCTTCAATCATGCCTGCCGTAGGTACCCCTGAGCCCGGAGGAATAACCTGGTATCAATTGCTTAAAATCCTTCGTCACACTAGTGAAACCAGAAAAATCATCGGCTTCGACGTAATGGAACTCCGCCCCATTCCCGGGAACGTTGCCCCCGATTTCACCGCTGCCCGTTTGATTTACAAGATGCTCGCCTACGTTTTTTCTTCTCCCTTTTACGGCGAATAAAGGTAAATGCTGGTTTTAGACGGGGATTTCAAGTACGGAGCAATCTCTGCTTCGATCGCCTTGCGTTCTTCGCTCTTTTCCCATTCTTTCCATTCCTCTACGCTGTTCCATGTACTTACGACCAAATACCTGTGAGGATCATCGTAGGAACGAAGGGTCTCGCCGGAAATATACCCGGGTGCCATCATTGCCCTAGACCTTAGTTTTATTAAGGCATTGTGAATATCCAGTTCCCGACCCGGTTCTATTTCCCGCTCTATAAAAACCTTTATTGCCATGGTAGCCTCCTCGTCCAATGCGTTTAAAAGATTTTGGCTTGACTAAGTTCACTTGTTTTATTCTATCAAAGGTTCCGAAAAAAGCATCTGGAAATGAGTATTTCTAATGATTATCAGAGGATTTTCCCAAGATGGATAATTCGGACAACGCTATATTGAGGCATGTTAGGTTTTATTACGAGCGGATTTATCGCGAACGGCAGATCCCTTCAGTGAAAGTTCCGGCCGGTGTGGAATTTGCCGTTTCCTTGGGATATCCGGAACGGTTTGTTTATAAGGTTTCAAAAGCAGACATTAACTGGGAAAAGGTTTTTCCTTGCGGGTGTCCTTTGAAGGACATTTCCCTTTCCGACGGTGTGCTGATATTGAATGTCGGATCGGGAATAGGACTGGATGCCTTTTTTGCAGAGTGGAAAGCAGGATTACAGGGTCAATGTCCTGTCACAATTAATGTGGATGTTGTTCCGGAAGTGCTAATAGAAGGCAATCAACTGGCTGAGCGGCTGAATGCTACCGGTATTTTCTGGGTTTGTGCCAATGGCGCAAAACTACCTTTCCGGGACAACGTCTTTGACCTCATTTTGATGAATGGTGTTTTCAATATATTTCCGAACAAAAACACCATCCTGAGGGAAGTGTACCGCGTTTTAAAAAATGACGGTATATTATGCCTTGCAGATCTTTTTGTATCAAAGAGCCTGCCTCCGTATTTTTTGAAGGAAATGGACGCCTGGGCTTGGTGTATGAGTGGTGCCATGACACCAGATAGTGTCATGAATACGTTCACAAATTGCGGTTTCCAAGACACCAGATTTTCCCATCTTGTGTGGTTGGACAAAGAAAAACTTTTCGCAAGGGGAGTGGTTTACTCGCGAAAATCAGATTCTTCCACCATCTGAATCGCTTTAGTGGGACATTCTTCTGCACAAATGCCACAACCCTTGCAGTAGTCGTAATCTATGGTCACCGGAATGGAACGCTTTACCACTCCTTCGGGACAGTAGAGCCAGCAGAGGAAACAAGAAGGCCGTTTGTTCTTGCTGGGTGTGCATCGCTCGTAATCTATAACCGGTCTATAGCTCCTCCAGCCACCGGTTTTTCCAGCTTCACCTATGCAAAGTTTTGAATGAGCGAAGGTAAAATGATCCTTTGCCAGGTTTTCCTTCATTTCCGCCACCTTTCACGTCCTCTTATGCGCATTTAATTGTGCATGTTCTCAGTATTTGTGTGGATTCAAAAGCCAGTTTGGCTCCTATCACGTTTTTTTCCGCCGCTTCGCCACGAAAATGCTTTCTAAGGGCTTTTTCAATACTGTCCATAGAAATGAGCCCCGTTGCTTTTGCGAAACCACCGAGTATGGTGGTGTTGAAAAGCACATTTCCTGCAACTGTAAGATCGGCCTTTATTGCGCAGTGGAAAGCGTCAGATGTTGCAACATTGAATCTGTCGGCAATTTCGTATTCATCTGGAGCTTTTGTTGAATTGATAAGGACAAGTCCGTCCGTTTTCAGGCCGCTGGTTACGTCAACTATCGAAAGAAGGGACTCATCAAGAACAACCACTATGTCCGGTTCGTTGACGAGCGAAAACGTCTTAATAGGTCTGGGACCGAAGCGATTGGTTGCAATGACCGGGGCACCTCGCCTTTCTGCCCCGAAAAATGGCGCGGCCGTAACCCCTTTGTAACCTTCAATGTACGCTGCTTCTGCAAGTATCATAGCGGCAGTTACCGCTCCCTGACCTCCTCTACCGTGCCACCTTACTTCAACCCGATCTCTTTTCATTTCACCGTCCTGATCTTGCTTATTTTAGTTCGAGATGCACATGTTCAATGTCCGGTTTCAGGAAAAACCGACTCTCGTCAACCTTTTTCTTCAAAGAGTGGGTCGTAAATATCACTTTTTGGGACGCATCGAAAGAGCTAAGGCTTCTTACCGCGTAAAGGGTAACTAGCTCGTCGATGCAGAAAGCCCATTCTATTTTTTTGTCATCTTCACGATTTAACACTGCAACATCCACAGGCCTGTCAGAAATGCGAGGTGGATAGAAATCGGCAATAACTGGCCACCCCTCAGCTGACCACACCGCAAACAGCCGACATTGGAGCGTTCTCCTGATTGTGGCCGAATTGCGGAAATGTTTCGGTATTTTCGCCCATGCCTGCAGCAATTCCGATGCAACCCGGTCTAGATCTAGCGCCATTTTAGAAACCTCCGCCTTTTACAAAACAGGCAACTCCGCTGTTCAACGGCACGCCTATCGTTTCAGCAACGGGCCTGCATTTTGCCTGAAAAAGCAAGAATACCCTTTCGTCTCCGGAGTTACCCAGCGTTTCAAAGTGCCCCATACCTTTACCAATAATGATATCTGCCTTCCCGTAGAGCTCTCGAAAATAACCCGAACATCGGTCAAGCTCAAGCCCAACCATAGCTGCTCCAGTGCTTACCACTTGAATCCCGTTCCATTCGATACACAGCCGGGAAACATCATCCCAGCTCAAATCATTCTGAATTGGAGCGCCCTTTACCCCGTAGAAAACCTCATGACCTTGTGAAGCAAGTGCCCGAAGTAACGGCAGGTCGAAGAAAACCTCCCCTGCATTGTCACACAACACAAGAACCTTTTTCGAAGCTCCACGAAGTTTCTGAATTAATTGCTCCCTTTCATCTCTTGCTACCGTAAGCCCCTCGTTCAGGTACTCTTCCAGCTTTTCGGGATTTCTAAAAAAGTCAATGCTGTTGCCTATCAGGCTGTATTTTACGTAGTCCTTAAACGTCCACTCTTTTCCAGGCGGGTATTTTGCTGCCAACTCCTCGGCAGTTAGAATTTCCCTTTCCTTCATTTTCCTGAAGGGGTCAGGATTTTCGCAGATCGTCTTAATAACCGGATGAAAACGATTGGCTATGTGTGCCGGGTTAATCCCCGGCATGTTTTTTAACTTTTCCAGTATCTGATTTGCTGACTTGACGGCTTTTTCTCTTATGGCCTCATCGGAAGTTGCTTGCTCGGCCGTAAGTTTTATTAGCCTTTGCAAACATTTCTCGCAATCAGGCAGAATCCCTGTCCCAAAGAGTTTTCTTGCTTGCAACTTTTCCTCCCTGTTGATAATGGAAGCTTCCGATGTAAAATGCAATTGAATAGGGCAATGGAATACAATGAAATTTCCGATAAATCTTTGCCAGCCCGATGGTCGGAAATCCTGTGGCGCCTGTTGCGGTATTTATAATTTCAAAAACAATTCCAAAAGCCATCTTTCACATCGCCTCTGCCGCAACACGCGTTCGCTTCAAAGTCGATCTTCTTCCTTCGAATCCGTCGTTCTTTTTCATTCTGCAAAGTATCGTGCAGAAGATAACGGTCAGGCAAAACTATTTCAAACTATTTTTAATTGCGAATATGTAGGTTTTCTTGATGAAAATCGTTTAAGAGTTGGATGTTTACTGCATCCATCGCTTCATCGCGGACGGGACTATCGGGATTTTTCTTTTTACGGGGCTGAACTATGTGCCGGACACTTTTGTCTTTCTTACTATTACCTGACCGCTGAGGAACAACGGCTGGTTATCGATACGGTTCACGACTGGTATCTGTACGGGCTTACGATAACCGATATAGATCTGGTCAAGGGTGTGTTCAGGGTACTGTCCGACAGGGTAGGGGAAGCGATCGATCCTGAGAAAGTCGGTTCAAGGGAAGTTCTGGCTTCCATAGTGAGAACCTTTTTTAAGTTGAAGCTGGACTGGCCTTATCGGCCTAACGATGGAAGCCGTTTCGGCAAATACGTGTTTCGAGGAGACGAATACAGGCAGGTTTCCGTTCCCTATGAGAAATTTGGTCTGAAGCGATCTTTCTTCGACAGCATTTTTGTTGCGTATGGTTCGGAGTTTTCTTCTTCGGATGAGATTATGAAAGCTGAAAGGAAGATGGAAGAACTGGTGGAAGCTTTTGCAAGAAAGTATCGGCAAGTTTAATCAATAAAAGAGGGTGCGGTGATGGACCTTCATCGCCTCGAAATTTTCTGCAAGGTCGTGGATCTTAAGAGCTTTACCCGAGCTGCCGAGGCTATGTTGTTGTCTCAGCCGACGGTTAGCGAACACATAAAGCACCTTGAAGAGGTTGTTGGTGGCACTTTGCTTGACCGGCTTGGACGTGACGTGGTTCCAACTCCTCTTGGTCGCATGCTTTACAAATACGCCAGACAGATGCTTCGCCTTCGCAACCGTACCTTGGAAGCGTTGCGTGAATTTCAAGGAACAGTGTCTGGACTTCTGGTAATGGGAGCCAGCACCATTCCTGCTACTTACATATTGCCAAGAATAATAGGGGACTTTCGAAAGCAGTATCCTGATGTCTGCGTAAGCTTGAAAACGGCAGGTTCAAGGCTCATTGTTGACATGGTGTTGAATGGAGATCTGGAGCTTGGGTTTACCGGTGCCAGATGGAACGAGAAGAAACTTGAATGGATGGAATTATGTCGTGATGAACTTATTTTAGCAGCTCCTCCTGGCATGATAAATTCCACTTCCGACGAGGTGCCACCAGATGTTCTCTGCGACATTCCCATGATTGTGCGCGAAAGTGGTTCCGGCACGAGAAAGGTCATGGAAGATGTGTTGACGAAACATGGCCTTTCTCCATCTAAACTTAACGTGGTTGCTCAGCTGGGAAGCACAGAAGCTGTCAAGCAGGGGATAATTGCCGGCATCGGGGCATCTTTTGTGTCACGTTTAGCTGTAAGGGATGAAACCAGAGCGGGGCGAATGGCTGTTTTTAGGATAAAAGACGTAAGGATTTTTCGTTCTTTCTATGTGGTTAGAATTGCCAGAAAGCAGCTTTCACCAGCCGGCAGGGCTTTTATAGGCATGTTCGAAGCCAGAAGTGGAGTGGATTTTGAGAAGGAGCAGTAAGTGGCGATGATCTGTTACGGTAGTGTTTTTGCTACCCGATGGGGGGAATTCGTGCCTTAGAAAGTACTTTTAAGGTATTGGCAATTGTAAAGTGGTGCGGACGATACCATTCAGATCGTTTTTCAAACAGGCCCGGAGGTAAATTTGTTTTATGCAGAATATTATTAAATCTACTTATAGGTTTATAACGTCTCTTCGCTGTGCCATTGTACTTTTAATAGTACTGGCAATTTCTTCGATAATCGGAACGGTAATTCCTCAGGGAATGCCAGATGAAGCTGTTATTGCCACTTATGGAAGAGATTCTTTAAAAGCATGGTTCATAACCCACCTGCATCTGAACGACCTTTATCATTCTCCCTGGTTTCAATTCCTTTTGACCGTACTAGCAGTGAACATAATACTTTGCACCGTGGAGCACTTTCCCAAGACTATGAAACTTTGGACTCACGAACATAGGGATCTGTCGCCAGAGCGTCTCAAAAAATTTTCTCTGTCTCGTGAATTCAAAAGCGATTTTGGTTTCAAGCAGACCGTGGAAACCATCCGAAAAGTTTTAGGCAACCGCTTTGGCAATATAAAAGAGTTTAACAAGCCTATCGATGGACAATGGGGCTGTATTGCTCATAAGGGACGGTTTTCTCTGTTCATGGTGTATGGTATTCATCTCTCCATAATCCTGATTCTATTGGGAGCTTTTGTTGGTTCGGTGCTGGGTTTTAGAGGGATGATGACCATAGTTGAAGGTGATTCCGACAATCTTGTAAGGCTGGCCCGAAAAAATAAGGCCATAAAACTTCCCTTCACAGTGCGGTGCGACGATTTTCGCGTTGAATTTTACGAAAACGGCATGCCCAAAGAATACATTTCGTTCATCACCGTTTTGAAAGGGAAGATGGAAGTTCAAAAAGCCAGGATTAAAGTAAATGAACCATTTACTTATGAAGGTGTAACCTTTTATCAGGCGTCTTATGGTTCACTTATCAATGAAGTAACCCTGGTGCTAACCGACCCAGAAGCAGGGAAGTCTTGGACGGTTACTGTAAAACCAGACAAGCCGGCTTTTTTGGAATCTCAAGGAATAACAGTGCATGTGCTTGATTTCCGAGAAGACTTCAGCGGATTTGGGCCCGCCGTTGCCGTTGCCATTATGGAACCGAACAAAAAACCAGAAGGTTCGTGGATTCTTATTAAGTTTCCTAAATTTCACGGAAACAGAATCGGGAAATACCGCGTAGCTGTCGAAGACTACAAAACTATTTATTACACCGGCCTTCAAGTAAAGAGAGATCCAGGTGTCTGGATTGTGTGGATTGGCTTTGGTGCCTTCATCGTGTTTCTCTTTGCTACTTTTTACTGGAGCTATCGTAACGTGTGGGTATCGGTAGTACATGATAATGATGGAATCAGGGTTTTCATGGCCGGGCGGTCCAGCAGGAATTCCTTTGCTTTTGAAAGGGAATTCGATAAGGTTTGTGCGGAAATTATGCGTGCCTTTTCGATGATGGAGGCAGAAGGGAGATGAGCAGTTCTTTTGTTCTGAGCCTGGTTACCTTTGGGTGGCTCGCCTGTTCGATACTTTATGTTTCGTTGATGGTTTACAGGAAACCGTCTCTGGGTCATGTTGCAAAGCTCTCCGCTTTTCTGGTCTTGTTTGCTCACACGGCCGGGCTATTGTTAAGATGGAAGGAATCTTACGATATGGGTATTGGCCATGCCCCACTGTCAAACCTGTATGAATCGCTGGTTTTCGGAGCGTGGGCGCTCATGGCCGTGTATCTGTTCTTCGAGCAGAAATACGGGAACCCTGTTTTTGGTGCGGTTCCATCGCTTCTTGCCTTTCTGGCAATGGCGTATGCGTCTTTCTCGCCAGGTGTCGATAGCAGAATTCAGCCCCTGATTCCAGCTCTTAAAAGCAACTGGCTGATAGCTCACGTGATTACATGCTTTTTGGGCTACGCCGCCTTTGGTGTATCTTTTGGTATAAGTCTGGTATATATCGTTAAAAAGAAATTTCCCCATTCCAGGCTTGCGTCTCTTTTTACAGACATGCGCGTCCTGGAAGAATTTAACTATCAGACGATCATGTTCGGTTTCCTCTGGCTCACGATCGGTATTATAACCGGATCGGTTTGGGCCAATTCGGCTTGGGGTTCCTATTGGAGCTGGGATCCGAAGGAGACTTGGTCGCTTATTACATGGCTTGTCTATGCAGCGGTTTTGCATGCCCGATCTGTAAGGAATTGGCGGGGAATGAGAGTTGCTGTTATGTCCATTGCCGGTTTTGGTTGCGTGCTTTTTACGTATTTTGGGGTTAACTTTTTACTTAGCGGGCTTCATGCCTACGCTACAAAATGAGAAAAGCTTATGTTTAATTTAGGTTTTCAGGAATTGCTTGTTATTCTCATAGTTGCAGTAATCGTGGTCGGGCCAAAGAATTTGCCGAACGTGGCCAGAGCTTTGGGAAAGGCCTATGCAGAATTCAGAAGAGCCATGCGAGATTTGCAGGAGACGGTGGAGTCCACTGATGTGGTGAAAGAATTCAAGGAAGAAGTCAATAGGGTACAGCATGGAATCCGTAAGCTTCCACATGAACTCCAACAGCCTGAAAGAGAGCAGAATTCTTCTGCTAAAACTGAGCGATGAGTGTCCACGGACCAGAAGATAAAGCCCCGTTTCTCGAACATTTGGAAGAACTCCGGAAGCGTCTCATAATCTGTCTGGCCGCGGTGGCCGTTGGGTTTGTCATAAGCTATGGTTTTAAAGAAAAGATTTTTGAAATTCTAATGTTGCCCCTCGTAAATGCCCTTCCATCAGGGCAGAGCAAGCACCTGATTTACACTGCCCCTCATGAAGCATTCCTTACTTACCTGAAGGTATCACTACTTGGCGGCATAGCTCTTGCCATACCAGTCATCATCTTTGAATTCTGGCGTTTTGTGGCTCCAGGACTTTATGAACACGAAAAAAAATATCTCTTTCCGATTGTTATCCTTTCGGTGCTGTTTTTCCTTGGAGGTGCGTTGTTTGGCTATTTCGTTGTGTTTCCGTTCGGTTTTCGGTTTTTTGTGTCTTTTGCTTCTCCGCATATTGTCCCCATGATTTCCACCAGAGAATTTTTCTCCTTTGCAGTTAGGCTTCTTCTGGTTTTCGGTTTGATATTTGAAATGCCACTCGTGGTATTTTTCATGGCAAGACTTGGTCTGATTTCTGATAATTTTCTTAGAAGGCAAAGAAAGTATGCAATTGTTTTAGTTTTTACCGTAGCAGCCATATTAACGCCGCCGGACGTGATGACCCAGCTTTTCATGGCAGGACCGCTACTGGTGCTTTATGAATTGAGCGTGTGGATTGCTTACTTTTTTTCAAAGAAAGATGTGAAAGGTGAAGAACAGAATGGTGAGGTGAATTGAGATGAGTGAACCCTTGATGCTTGTTATAGCTACCAGAAATGCCGGAAAATCAGCGGAAATAAAGGATCTACTGAAAGATTTTCCCATTGAAGTGCGGGATTTGAACGACTTTGGACCAATCCCCGAGCCTGCTGAAGACGGAAAAACTTTTGAAGAAAACGCATACAAAAAGGCTTCCTTTACAGCAAAGGTTCTGGGGATTCCTGCTCTTGCCGACGATTCTGGGCTTGAAGTGGAAGCCCTCGATGGTCGTCCTGGAGTTCATTCAGCGCGGTTTGCCGGACCCAACGCAACGGATGAAGAAAACAATGCCAAGCTTCTGGAAGAGCTTAAAGGCGCTTCTAACCGAAAGGCACGGTTTACCTGTGTAATATCCATAGCTGTACCGGCTGGGTTTGCCCTGACCTATGAAGGAACCTGCGAGGGGATTATACTTGAGGAACCTCGTGGGAGTGGAGGATTTGGCTACGATCCGCTTTTCTTTTACCCACCTGCTGGAAAGACTTTTGCGGAGATGACCAGAGAGGAGAAGTCGCGGGTAAGTCATCGAGGTAAGGCTTTGAGAGAGCTAAGAGCAGAATTTGACAAGGTGATAGTGTGGCTTCGTCAGAGGCTTGAGGAAGAGCGAAGAATGCTTGGATTAGGCGATCATGAACACTGATAGGGCAGTATTCTTGGACAGATTGAATGGACTTTTAAGTGAGTGGGAGAAGAAAAAACCTCCGCTTTGGACCTTGCTCAAGGAGCTTGACGACCTGGCTCGCCAGAGAAAAGAATTCATTATCGATCCACTGGTTCAAAACGATGTTTTCATGTGCACAGGCACTCTTGATGACGGCTGGGGACATGGCCTTCAGGTTATACATAAAGCATTGGACGTTCTGGGAGTGCGTTACAGGTTTCTGGGGCTTCTTCTTGACTGGCGGGATGTGATAGATGCATGTCAATCATTCAGGCCAAACCTTCTGGGCCTGACAGTCCTTCACGAAAGCAGCGAGGATGAGCTTAGGCGGGTAGTGGAAAACATCCCTGGTGGGATCACTGTTATGGTTGGAGGCAATCCCTGCTGGGCTGAGCTTTCTTTATGGCCCCAAGTGATATATATGCAAAACGTAATCAAGTTTTTCAGGTTTTTTCTTAATTTGTAAGGGGGGAAACTGAGCAATGGAAAAACAACTTAAATACTATATCCCTGACAGAGAGATATCACTCGCTGAAAAGATAAAAAGGCTGGTGTTGAAGCGGGAGTGGCCGGTGTGGGATTTTCCAAGGATTATTCAGATTCAAACCGTTGCCGCATGCAATGCCCACTGTGTTTTCTGTCCTCATGGAAAGACCAAGAATCCATTGCCCAAGGGTCGCATGGACTGGGATTTGTACCGTGCCATAATTGACGAGTGCACCAGATACCGTATGTGGCGTATAAGCCCTTATCTGATGAATGAACCCCTGATGGATCCAGAAATAGGCGAAAGAATACGCTACATATCGTCTCGAAAGAAGTTTCCTACCTATACCAAAATAAACACAAATGCGAGTTTGTTAACTGAAGAAATGTCCAGGGATCTGATAGATTCAGGTCTGGATATTCTGACATGTAGCGTACACGGAATAGATAAGGAAAAGTACGAAAGCACCATGGTTGGCTTGAGACTTGAACAGGTGCTGGAAAACATTGATCGCTTTCTTGAATTGCAAAAAAAGCTCAAAAAGAAAAAGCCTGAGCTCAGGGTTACAATGGTGCGCACAAAGCTGATAGAGCCTGATGTGCCCAAAATACTGAGTTATTGGAAAAAGCGTGGGGTTAAAGTAAGCATTCGTCCCATGAGCAATCGAGTGAATGCGAAAGTTGCATCACTTGGCATAAATGCGAGGCCTCTTGAACCCTTTGATTGGTGCGTGAGAATGATGCAACAGGCGTATGTAAATATCAGAGGAGAGTTGCTTCTTTGCTGCAATGACTGGGAACAGACAACTATACTGGGCGACGTTCGAAAACAGAGTATCCGTGAAATATGGAATGGCGAGAAGTACAACGACATCAGGCGGCGCTTTCTTGCTGGTAAGTGGAAAGGACTGCTGTGTGCTGCTTGCCGTATGCAACGTGAATAGCGTTACGTAAAAGGAAGACATGCTATGGATGACGAGCGGATAGGTAAGGTATTTAGGGTTATTGAGGAAAGAAGAGATGCATTCATTGAGGAACTTTTGGATTTTCTAAAGATACCCAGTGTTAGTGCAGACTCAAGCTACAGGATTGATGTTCGCAGGGCTGCTGAATGGTTGGTCGCTTCTTTGGCTCGTCTCGGCATGGAAACAAAAATCTTTGAGACAGGAAACCATCCCATCGTTTTTGGGGAGCTTTTTACATCTTTTGATAGGCCAACCCTTCTCGTTTACGGTCACTACGATGTTCAGCCACCAGATCCGCTGGATGAATGGACAAACAATCCCTTCGATCCTTCAATACGGGACGGCTATGTTTACGCTAGAGGAGCCAGTGATGACAAGGGACAACTCTTTGCCCATATGAAAGCACTTGATGCCTGGCGCCAGTGTGGCTTTGAACTGCCCGTTAATCTGAAATTTGTTTTCGAGGGTGAGGAAGAGATCGGCAGTCCAAGTCTTGAGGCTTTTTTGAAAAACAATGAAGATCTGCTGAAGGCAGATGCCGTCGTTATTTCCGATGGCCATCAGTTTGCGAAAGGAATACCCGCGATTACCTATGGCCTCCGGGGCCTTGCCTATTTTGAAGTGGAAGTAGAGGGTCCGAAAATGGATCTTCACTCCGGTGGATTTGGCGGATTGGTGATGAACCCTATTCATGCCCTTATTTTTATCCTTTCTCGTCTTAAGGACTTAAAAGATCGCATTCTGATAGACAATTTCTACGATGATGTAATAATGCCCGACGAAGAAGAGCGAGAAATGATAAGACAGCTTCCCTTCGATGAAGAAGCTCTGAGAAAGGAACTTGGTGTCCAAGAGCTTTTCGGTGAAGATGGATTTCTGCCTTTGGAGCGAAAGTCTTTCAGGCCAACCCTTGACATTAACGGCATCTGGGGCGGGTACCAGAAAGAGGGGGCCAAAACGATTATTCCTTCAAGAGCTGGGGCAAAAGTCAGCATCAGGCTGGTTCCAAATCAGCGCCACGATGTGGTGACGCGACTTTTTGTCGAGTATTTGAAGAAAATTGCACCTCCGGCCGTAAAGGTAAATGTCAGGGTTTTAGCTGGCGCTGATCCTGTTCTGGTGGACAGGAAATTGCCTGAGATGAAAGCAGCGGAGCATGCCATTGAGATTGGATTTGGGAAAAAGCCCGTTTTTATTCGTGAAGGCGGAACTATTCCGGTGGTGAATATGTTTTACGAAATCCTGGGGGTTAGACCTCTTTTGATGATAGGCTTTGGACGCCCAGATGATAGAATTCACGGTCCCGATGAGAGGTTTCACCTTGACGACTTCCTGTGCGGGATGAAAACAGCGGTTGCGCTTTGGATTGAGCTTGCGAAGCTGTCTTTTCGTAGCGAAGGAAGCTGAACTGTTCGTCAAGAATGGCAAGAGAATGTTCCAGCAGACCCGCTTTAGGGCGGGCCAGTGAGTTTTAAAACAAAGTACGGAAATGTTGCCTGTACTCTTTGAATCTTAAATTTACTGTTGCAGGATAGTGTAAAGTTATATTAAACTCATATTTGAGGGTTGTGTGATTATGGGCACAAAGCATTCACGCAAATGATGGTATATTTTGGATATATTTGCATAAATGCTAAAAACGGTCATGTGGAGGGTTCTTAGATGGTTCAGCAGCTACAAGGGTCGGTACTTGTGGTTGGAGGAGGAATTGCCGGGATGCAGGCAGCTCTGGATCTTGCCGATTCCGGTTATTTTGTATATCTCGTCGAAAAAGAGCCATGCATTGGTGGGGTGATGGCTCAATTGGACAAGACATTTCCCACCAATGATTGTGCTATGTGAATTATATCACCAAAACTGGTCGAGGTCGGCCGGCATCCGAATATAGAGCTTATTCCTTATGCAGATGTTGAAGAAGTAACGGGTGAAGCGGGAAACTTTCGAGTCAAGGTAAGAAGGCGTCCGCGGTACGTCAGCCTTGAGAAGTGTACCGGTTGCGGTGAATGCACCGCGACCCAAATTGACGAAGAACATCCCCCGAAAGAGAAAGACGGGCTCTTGTGGGTTGATCGTATACACATTGATGAACAGGCCTGTGTGCACTGTGGTGAATGTGTGCGAGCTTGCATGAAGGAAAACCCCGAAAATCCTGCCATGACAAACATTGCCGTCAATAGAATAATTGAGGTTTCTAGATCAAAGGGCGAAATCGAAGAAGAGCCGGTGCTTTTACAGAAGCTCATTAGAATGAGCATTCAGGAAAGGCGTGATTTTTGGGATGCTCAGTTTCGTAAGTGCATAAAGTGTTATGGTTGCATCGAGATGTGCCCTGTGTATCTGGAGCCTCCCGAGAGTCTTCGCTTTGAGAGGTGGATTCCGAAAGGTGAGGTTCCGCCGCCATATCCGGCTTTTCATCTACTTAGGGCCTATCATGTTCTGGACGTTTGTGTTCTTTGTGGTGAGTGTGAACTGACCTGCCCGGTTGGTATTCCCTTGAAGACCCTGCAGGACATTACCCAGTATTTCCCGCCGGAAAAGGTGTTTGAGCTGGTTCCGGGGCTGGATGAAGATATCCAGAAGGCTATTGTGGAACACTTTACCGGGGTGAGGGGGCAACTCAGGAGGATGGACTATGCCGTTTGATATTGTACAAACCACCTGTCCTTTTTGCGGCACCGGTTGCAATATGTATCTGGAAGTTTTGGACGATGAGATCATAGGGGTGAACCCTGTGAGGAAGCATCCGGTCAGTAGGGGACGGTTATGTGTGCTTGGCAGGAATGCTCACCGTTTCGTGCGCCATCCTGAAAGGCTTACGAAGCCACTTAAAAGGGTTGACGGAAACTTTGTAGAAATATCATGGGAGCAGGCGATAGATGAGATAGCATCCCGGCTTTCCAAGGTTAAAGAAAACCACGGCTCTGACGCGATCGGGGTGTTTTCTAGTGCAAAATGCACCAATGAAGAGAATTATCTAATGATGAAATTCGCCAGGGCTGTGCTGGGAACCAATAATGTGGACCATTGCGCCCGTCTTTGTCATGCATCTACCGTTACGGGTTTGGCGGCTTCCTTTGGTGCCGGTGCCATGACCAATTCTATTCCGGAAATTTCCGACACCAATTGCATGCTTATAACAGGCAGCAACCCCACCAGTCAGCATCCTATAATTGCGGGATGGATGTTGGAAGCAAAAGAAAGGGGAGCGAAGCTGATTGTAATTGACCCTCGACGAATTCCCATAAGCCTCCATGCAGACCTCTGCCTTCCTATCCGCCCCGGCACAAACATTGCCCTTTTTAACGGGTTAGCTCACGTAATCATAAAGAAAGGCTTGGTGGATGAGGCTTTCATAAAGGAAAGAACCGAGGGGTTTGAAGAGCTAGAAAAGAAGGTTCAGGAGTACGATCCCGAGAGGGTTTCAAAAATAACGGGCGTTGATGCATCCCTTATAGAAAAAGCGGCTCTCATGTATGCAGAAGCCGAAAAGGCCATGATCTTTTACGCAATGGGAATTACTCAGCACTCAAGCGGTACCGATAATGTCAAAGCAATTGCTAACCTGGCCATGCTGACCGGTAATGTGGGGCGTCCATCAACGGGCGTTAACCCACTCAGAGGTCAGAACAACGTCCAGGGTGCTTGCGATATGGGAGCACTTCCCAATGTGTTCAGCGGATATCAGCCCGTATCCGATGATGCGTCGAGACAGAAATTTGAAAATGCCTGGGGGGTAAAGCTTCCATCGTCTCCGGGACTTACCGTGGTTGAAATGACCGATGCTGCCCTCCGAGGTGATATGAAGGCCATGATTATTATGGGTGAAAACCCGGCCATTACAGATCCCGACATATCCCATGTATCGCGTGCCCTTGATGCACTGGATCTTCTCGTCGTTATAGACATCTTCATGACGGAGACGGCAAAACATGCTGATTATGTGCTTCCTGCTGCAACTTTTGCGGAAAAAGACGGGACCTTTACGAACACAGACAGGCGGGTGCAGCGTGTGCGTTCCGCACTGAAACCCGTTGGCGAATCAAAACCTGATTGGGAAATAATTTGCGCGCTGGCAAAGGCTTTAGGAAGCGCGGGCTTTTCTTATGAGTCACCCGAAGAGGTGATGGAGGAGATAAGGAAACTTACCCCATCCTACGCTGGCATTTCTTATGGGCGGTTGGAAGCAGGAGAAAACATCCAATGGCCCTGCCCGTCGGAAGAGCATCCCGGCACACCTTATCTACACAAGGATGGCTTTCCTCGTGGAAAAGGGCGGTTTTTCGGTATTGATCATGTTCCTTCGAAAGAACTTCCCGATGACAAATATCCATTCATTATGACAACGGGCAGAGTACCTTTTCATTGGCACTCGGGTAGCGTAACACGCAGGATTGATATGCTCGATCGTGAAGTTCCAACCGGCTTTGTTACGATAAGTTTCGAAGATGCGGAGCGGCTCGGGATTCAAGACGGCGATGAGGTTACGGTATCATCCAGACGTGGGAGTATTCGAGTTCGCGCCATGGTGTCCGGCGACGTAAAGCCTGGCGTTGTATTTGTGCCCATGCATTTTGCAGAGTGCGCCGCTAATGAATTGACAAACCATGAAGGGCTGGATCCGGTGGCCAAAATACCGGAATTCAAGGTTTGCCCGGTGAAGATTGAAAAGCAGAGTTGAGGCGTAAGACGTAAGACGTAAGGCGTGATACGTGAGACGTAAGACGTGAGACGTGATTGGAACCAATGTATGCTCAAAGTGATCAGAGGGAGCTTTTGAATATGGCGGACTGGATGGAACAGGTCAGAGAAGAAGCCAGGAAATTACTTCAGGAAGGATATGATGGCGTTCTGGGATTCAGGTTCAGAGCGGGCCAGATTGGGCCGTATTTATTCAGAACCCCTGAAGAAATAGACCACCTGGAAGTTGACACGCGAATTCCAACCCAGATGCCTCCGCTTTTTTCTCAAATTCAGGGGGGTGTACCCAAGTATAACCTTGCAAAGACACTAAGGCTTATCCTGAAGAAACGGCCGGACATGCGCATAGGAGCGGTGCTCCGGGGGTGTGAGGTTCGAGCCATTCGAGCGCTTCAGGAAAAAGGCGAAATTGACGCATCTAACCTGAAAATAATCAATTTGGTTTGCCCCCCCGAGCAGGCTGCAATATGTAATTGTGAAAAGCCTTCTTACGATGTTTTCAAGTGTACAGGTTGCTGGAGTTGCATTGAGGCCTGTCCTGAAGATGCAATTACTCGCATAAATGTTTGTCCCATCCTAAGCCCCAGCGAATACAACGAAGGGCTTTCTTACAGGAAGGCCATTTACATCAAATATCCCCAGGGCGTACCGTTGAAAGCGGTACGGGATGCTGAAACCTGTTTGAAAATAACCGGGAAGCTGGACTGCAAGGGGTGTGAGCGGGTTTGTCAAGCAGAAGCTATCTTTCACGACGACGAAGAAAAAATAGAAGAGCTGAATGTTGGATCCGTTATACTTGCTCCAGGGTTCAGGTCCTTCGATCCCAAGGCCTTCGATGTTTATCTTTACTCCAACCATCCGAATGTGATCACTTCCTTAGAGTTCGAACGGCTTCTGGCCGCATCAGGACCGACAATGGGGCATGTCGTAAGGCTATCCGATCACAAGGAACCCAAGAAGATTGCCTGGTTTCAATGCGTCGGCTCTCGTGACATAAATCGTTGTGACAACGGCTATTGTTCTGCCGTTTGTTGCATGTATGCCATAAAGCAGGCCGTTATAGCCAAGGAGCACGTCGGGAAAGATCTCGATACAGCCATTTTCTTTATGGACATGCGGACCCATGGCAAAGATTTTGAGCGGTACTATGAAAAGGCGAGGGAAGAGCATGGTGTTAGGTTCATACGGTCCAGGGTTCACAGTGTAGAAGTCGTTCCGGGCACGGATCAGCTTGAGATAACTTATGTCACCGATGATGGGTCGGTGAGTCAGGAACGGTTCGATCTTGTTGTACTTTCCGTGGGTCTTGAAATCACCGATGAAATAAGGGAGCTTGCAAAACGAATCGGGGTGGAGCTGAATCAAAACGGTTTTTGCAACTTCAGCGCTTTTAAACCGGTAGCCACCAACCGGCCGGGCGTCTATGTTTGCGGAGCTTTCCAGGGTCCGAAGGATATTCCTCAGTCGGTCATGGAAGCCAGCGCGGCAGCGGCTGATGCCGGTGCGTTGCTAAGCCCCGTCCGTGGAAGCCTCATAAAAGAGCGAGAATTCCCGCCTCAGGTGAATGTTGTAAATGAGCCACCTCGAGTAGGCGTTTTTATCTGTCACTGTGGGATTAACATAGCCGGCATGGTGGATGTTCAGGCCGTAAAAGATTTTGCAAAAACGCTTCCTTACGTTGAGTATGTAGCAGACAACCTTTATACCTGCTCGCAAGATACTCAGGCTTTAATGCGTGAGGCGATAAAAGAACATAACCTCAACCGGGTTGTTGTAGCCGCCTGTACGCCGAGAACCCATGAACCGCTGTTTCAAGAAACTCTGGAAGCAGCCGGCCTGAACAAGTACCTCTTTGAAATGGCCAACATCCGAAATCAAGATTCCTGGGTGCATGATGACCCGGAGGCTGCAACCAAGAAAGCAAAAGATCTGGTTCGTATGGCCGTAGCAAAGGCGGCACTTTTAAAACCACTGGATGAACCAGAACTCAGTGTCAATCAGGAAGCCCTAGTTGTTGGGGGTGGAGTTGCCGGAATGACGGCAGCCAAGAGCCTGGCTGATCAGGGGTTTAAGGTTCATCTTGTCGAGCGGAGCAACAGGCTTGGAGGAACTGCGTTGAAGCTTAATTCGGCGTGGACGGGTGAGAAGGTTGAAGATTTCGTCAGGGAGCTGGTATCGGATGTGGAAGCACACCCGAACATAAGCATTTATCTTTCCAGCGAAATCGAGTCTGTTGACGGTTTTGTCGGCAATTTCAAAACGGTTATCAAAAATAGCGCTGGATCTAAGGAAATAAATCACGGCGTAGCTATACTTGCCGTTGGCGGTAAGGAGTACAAACCAACAGAGTACGGCTACGGAACGGACCCAAGAATTTTAACCCATCTGGAAATGGATGAACTTCTGAAAAACGGTGATGCTCGAATTAAAGATGCCAAATGCGTTGTGTTCATCCAGTGTGTTGGTTCCAGGGAGCCTGAACGGCCTTACTGCAGTCGAGTATGTTGCACCCACACCCTGGTGAGTGCGCTAGAGATAAAGGAGAAGAATCCTGAGTGCTCGGTTTTTGTTCTTTACAGGGATATGCGAAGCTACGGTGAACGGGAAGAACTTTACCAGAAGGCCAGAGAAAAAGGGGTCATATTTATTCGCTTTGACAGGGATAGAAAACCTGTTGTGTCTTCCGAAAATGGTTCAATCAAGATTGAAGTGGTTGATCATGTGTTACAGAGACCCGTTGCATTGACCTCTGATCTTCTGGTTCTTGCATCTGCCATTGTCCCGGGTGATTTTGAAAAGATAGCTCAGTTCTTCAAAGTACCTTTGAATGAAGACGGCTTTTTTGTGGAAGCTCATGCCAAGCTGAGGCCTGTTGATTTTGCCACGGACGGTGTGTACGTTTGCGGGCTTGCTCATTATCCAAAATCCATAGATGAAAGCATTGCGCAGGCAAAGGCCGCAGCGGCAAGGGCTGTAACGGTATTGTCCAAGGAAACCGTTAGGTTTGCGGGCACGGTGGCGGTAACCGACCAGAGGCTTTGCAGTAGTTGTGGTACATGTGTAAATATATGTCCGTTTTCGGCGCCGAGTTTCAACGACAAGGGCAAAGCCGAAGTCAATCCTGCGCTTTGTAAGGGTTGCGGGCTTTGTGTTGCTTCGTGCCGCAGTGGAGCGATCCAGCTACTTGGTTTTGACGATGCTGAGATTTTCTCAATGATCGAGTGTGCCTAGAGGCGTGATACGTGATACGTGAGGTGTGAATGGAGGAAAAATAATGGCCGAGTGGGAACCGAAGATTCTCGCTTTTTTGTGTAATTGGTGTTCTTACGGTGCGGCGGATCTTGCTGGTGTGAGTCGTCTGAAGCAGCCGCCCAATATTCGAATTATCCGTATTCCTTGTTCCGGGAGAATGAATCCCAAGTTTATCCTTCAGGCCCTTCGTAAAGGTGCTGATGGGGTATGGGTGTCGGGATGTCATCCGGGGGATTGTCACTACATAGAAGGAAATTACTACGCTCGCAGAAAGTTTGCCCTTTTTAAAAATCTTCTTGAATATGTCGGTATTGAACCGGAAAGGCTTCACTTTTCGTGGATTTCATCGGCGGAAGCGACCAAGTTTGCCGCTGTTGCAAAGGATGTAGTAGAGAGTGTGAAAAAGGTGGGACCGTCGAGTCGTTTGATAAAGAGGGAAGCTGAGGTGGAGTAAATGTTCGACTACACGGAAAAGATTAGGGAAATTGCCCGAAGGTTGCTGCAAGAAAAGAAGGTTGATGGGATCATCGGGTTCAAGAAAGGCACGATCCCGATGATGAATCAACCTGTTTTTATAACCAGCCCCGACAGGGTAGAGCTCTTGCACTGGGATAGCTGGTGTGGAGTGAATCTGGCAAACTACCTGCCCAAGAGGGAAGGCAGGATTGGTATTGTTGCCAAGGGATGCGATACGAGGTCCATTGTCGTGCTGAGTCAGGAAAATCAGGTGCAGCGTGACCAGCTTTATATAATCGGTGTGCCATGTCGGGGGATGCTGGACAGGCGCAAGGTTTGGGAAGTTGTAGGCAGTGCTGACGTTAAGGGCATTGAAGAGGGCAACGGTAAAGTTAGGGTCTGGGGCAATGGGTTTGATTTGAAGCTTGAGCGCTCTGAATTGCTTCAGAACAATTGTGTTATTTGCGTTCACAGGAATCCCGTTGTTTTTGATGAGCTTGTGGCCGATGAGGTGGAAGAACAGTCGGTGGATCGCTACGAGGACATTCGCAATATAGAAGCCATGAGCTCTGACGAGAAGTGGAATCTTTTTCAGGAAATTTTTTCCCGTTGTATCAGGTGCTATGCCTGTCGGAATGCGTGTCCCTTTTGTTATTGCCCTCAGTGCTTTGTGGATGAGTCAAGGCCTCAGTGGGTTGGAAAAACCATTGATAGGACCGATACCCTGACCTTTCACCTGCTGAGGGCTTTTCACATGGCAGGGCGATGCACCGACTGTGGTGCCTGTGAAAGGGCCTGCCCGGTGGGTATTCCCGTGAGGTTACTCACGAAGAAGCTGGAAAAGGATGTCAAAGAATTATACGGCTACGAAGCGGGTGTGCAGCTTGATGAGAGACCTCCTCTGGATACTTACAAGCCCGACGATCCAGAGGATTTCATAAAGTAGGGAGAAGGTTGATCAATGAAGAGGCTGGTTCTTACGAAGGATGAGCTTACTGCCTGGGTTAGACGAATGACCGAAGGCGTTAAGGTTTTTGCTCCTGTTGCGGTTGGGGATTATGATGAATTCCGTCTTGTGGATTCCGATCAGGCGGATCTTATTCGGTGGAGTTACCAAAATACGCGGCTGTCCCCTAAGGGGCTTTTTCACCCTCAAGCTGAACGAATGTTCAAATTTTCGACATCAAAGGAAGATCCCGAATGGAACATTTTGAAGGAAGTCCCGAAGGATTTTTCGCCACGGGTCATTGTGGGCATGAGGCCCTGCGATGCGGCGGCATTGAAAATAATGGATGTGAACTTTGATACCCCTGAGTATAAAGATCCCTGGTGGGTTCGAAGAAGAAAGGCTACGACAATAGTTGGTCTTGCCTGCACTAGTCCATCTTCTACATGCTTTTGCACATCGGTGAATTCGGGCCCGTTCGATACCAAAGGCCTTGATGTTTTGCTGGTGCCTTTGGGTGGTGGTCGGTTTCTGCTGGAAGTGGTGAGTGAGCGAGGTGAAGAGCTTTGCCAGCAGTTTGGTCCGGGAGGAAAAGAAGCCGATTCGGAAGCGATTGCTACCTACGAAGAGTTGAAGAAAAAAGCCGAGGCAGCACTCGTTCCCATAGGAGATTTATCGCCGTTCAAAGAGCGCGACATGCTGGAGTTTTTCAATTCTCCGATCTGGGATGAAGTTCAGTTTGCTTGTATAAACTGTGGAGTTTGTACGTACCTGTGTCCGACCTGCTGGTGTTTTGATATTCAGGACGAAGTGTATGAATCAGAGGGTTGCAGGCTGAGGCTTTGGGACTCCTGTATGTTTCCTTTGTTTACGTTGCACGGGTCGGGGCATAATCCCAGGGCGGAAAAACTCCAGAGGGTTCGTCAGAGGTTTATGCATAAGCTTAAATACTACGTTGACAAATATGGACAGGGGGTTGCCTGTGTTGGCTGTGGCCGATGTGTTCAGTTTTGTCCTGTTAACATAGACATCCGTGAAGTGATACGCCTTATGCTGGTGCAGTGTGAATGCGCGGTTTAAATGCATGGTTCGATGATGGAGGAGATAAGGCCGTGAATAATCCCTACAGACCATATCCGGTCGTGATAGATGACATAATTGTTGAAACCGATGATAAAAACCTACGGACTTATCATCTTAAATTTTTGAATCCTGAAGACGAAAGGGCCTTTCAGTTTTTGCCCGGCCAGTTTGCAGAGATATCCGTGCCGGGTCAGGGTGAAATTCCCATAGGAATAGCTAGTTCTCCGACGGAAAAGGGCTTTTTGAAATTCACAATAAACAAAGTCGGTAAGGTTACCACATATTTGCACAATGCAAGACCCGGGGAAGTAATCGGCGTGCGAGGACCTCTGGGAAAGCCTTATCCTTGGGATAAACTGGAAGGCAGCAACGTGGTGATAATCGGTGGAGGTTTCGCCTTTACGACGCTTCGCTCGTCTTTGGTTTACATGCTGCATCCGGATAATCGCTCCCTTTTTGGGGACATAACGGTTGTGTATGGTGCAAGAAATCCAGGGTTGTTGCTTTATAAAGACGAGCTTTTTGAGTGGGAAAAGCGCGATGACGTAACCTTGCACATAACCGTTGACGCAACTGATGATCCTAACTGGAAATACAATGTGGGGTTTGTCCCGGCGATAACAAAGGAAAAAGCTCCAAGCTCCGAAAATGCCTATGCCATTGTTTGCGGCCCGCCCATAATGATTAAGTTTACGCTTCCTGTGCTGACAGATCTTGGCTTTCCGCCCGACAGAATAATCACAAGCCTTGAGATGCGAATGAAGTGCGGAATTGGCATGTGCGGACGGTGTAATATTGGAACCGAATACGTTTGCAAGGACGGACCTGTTTTCACGTTTGAGCAGCTATCCAGGTTGCCTAATGAATACTGATGTTAAAAGATCAAGTGCAAGAGCTATCATAGTGCATTATTTACCGCCGAGGACACAGGGAGCACCGGCAGAGAAATAAAAGTTTTGGTGTTCTCTGCATACTCGGCGGTTAAATTTGACTCTTTCGCCAAATCAGCACTCTAACGTAGTCAAAATAAGCTTGTCTGTGGAACTTATTCGTCGGATTTTCGTAAGTGATCACAGGGTAATCATAGGGGGGTGTAGATTTTTGTACACTCGGATAGTCTTTATCGTAAGCCAGGGGGAGAGGTCATCCTGAAGCGAAGCAGCAGTTATTGGAGCCTATTGAGCTGCCCGCAATTCCACTGGAAGTGTCACATTTTATTCGTGCGGCAGGGAGGGGAAGGGTTACGTTCCTTCGGAATACCAGGTGGGATATGGTCCCCAGCTTTCGGCGCTTATAGTTGAGCTTGCGGGGATAGCGGGAAATAGCCGCAGGATGGTTCAGGGTTTTTGCCACTCAGTGCTTGGGTTGCCTATCAGCCTTGGGGCAATCCAGAAAGTAGTTGACCGTGCTTCTGAAGCTATTTTGTCTCATTATGAGGCGATCTAGGATAAGGCTCGATCATTGAAAAACTCCGTGGTATAACTCCGGTGGTTTACACTGGCTGTGGGTTATGGTTAATCCTGTGATAGCTTTTAACGTTCTTGTGGATGCATTCTCTGCTTATTTCGAGGGACAAAAACCTGACCTTGAATAGTTAACCGAAGCTGGCAATATATAACCGCCCTGTGATCGCTTATGTTTTTCTCATCTCATAAATTCTTTTCACAACGTCGCTTAAGTATTCGCGATACCCGGGGAAAATATTAAGCAGAACGTTTGCAAAACTCATGGCTTCTTCATATTGTTTATTTTTTATCATTTGCTCAAGTTTTCTGAACATATCTGAACGGTATCTGTTCCACAACATTCTTCTGGTGAGTAGAAATTCGTGTGGTCTAGCACTAGTTGTAGTACTACCGTCATTTCTCCAAGAAAACTCACATGTTATTTTCTTTATGTGAAATAATCTGTATCGCTTCGCAACTCTTATCCAGAGATCCCAGTCTTCATGTACATAAAGAGATTCGTCAAATTTTCCAACTTCATCAAGAATATTTATATCATGCATAACACAAAGTATTGGAATATAGTTATTTATGAAAAGTTTTACGGGATCAAAATCTATAGAATATGGAACATCTTTTAGCACAGTTTTCCACCCATGAGACATCCTGACCTGATGAGCCCTGTATGCGTCAGAGTATGCAAATTTGCATTTTAAGTTACTGGCCAGAAAGTTAACGAGAAGAGCTATATGGTTGGGATAAAATATATCATCATCATCGAGGTAGGATATGTATCTTCCTGTTGCTTGAGTTAACGCTACGTTTCTTGCCGCAGACCTTTCTCTATTGCTTTCTAACTTTATGTATTTAACCTTACTATTCTCCAATTCCGGAACAGTTTCTTCTAAATCTATGCCACCATCGTTAACAACAATAACTTCCAAATCTTGCCACGTTTGCCTCAATACACTTCGAATTGCTCTTCTTAAAAAAAGAGGCCTATTATATGTAGGTATTATCACAGATACTAACGGCATGATACAAAATACAGCCTTCCTTTCCGGTGATGTCCTATTTTTTCCTGTAAAAAGGGTGGCCAAAATTGTAATTAGTGTAACTGGCAAAAACCAAACTAGAAAGGAGGCCACCCATGAAGAGGATACCAGCAAGTCAAAAGATGCGCAAGGAGTTGGAAGAGCTATTGAATGGAAGAGCTGACAAAAGGTCTCTTTTAAGCGAGCTGATTAAGAAGGGGGCAGCAATCATTCTTCAGGAGTTGCTCGAAGAAGAGGTAA
>Ga0190313_1000236_pt1 | contig 35522 bp, 39 predicted proteins | sample 4870071011_MG_FD_169989 | JGI IMG/M metagenome (GOLD analysis project Ga0190313, IMG submission 169989) | Hydrothermal vent sediment bacterial communities from Southern Trench, Guaymas Basin, Mexico - 4870-07-10-11_MG | ecosystem: Environmental > Aquatic > Marine > Hydrothermal vents > Sediment ... | reverse complement strand
TATCTGATCAAATGAAATATGGCATAGTGGCAACACATAAACGCGTCGTAATCGAGCCTTATGTCGATGATTTCGGTGCTTATTATCTCATCTTTCTGTATCCATTTGGTCGAAAAGTAAATGATGCACTATCAAGAGCTTATGCTTATGTCGCATCAAAAATGTATGGTACATACGTTAGAATTGGTATTGACGACAATGGTTTTGTTCTCATCTTTCCTGGAGATGTTAGACCTGATCCAATGAAAATTGTAAAGGCATTAAAAGCCGAAGAACTTATAGATGTTTTAAGGAAGGCACTAAAGGGAACTGAACTATTTGCAAATAAATTCAGACACGTGGCAACACGTGCATTTATGCTTTTAAGATGGTACCGTGGAAGAAAGATCTCTGTTGAGCGCAGGCAATTAAGAGCAAAAACATTGGTGAATCTACTACCTGATGACTTTCCTGTTATTTGGGAGACGTACCGTGAGATCTTAGAAGATTACATGGATGTGAAGCATGCTCTCAAGGTACTTAGGGGAATTGAGAATGGAGAGATTAAAGTTGTTGTACATCAAAAAGACGATCTGTCAGCATTATCTCCGTTCTCATTGGGAGTAATAACTGCTTCGCATGCCGATATGTTAGTTACAATGGAAGCAAGAGAAAGATGGATTCTTCGGATGTATCAACGTCTTTTGGAAAGAGAGAAAACTAATATGTAGAAAATTTGGAACTTATTTTGATGCTATAGGGAAAACCCAGTTTATTCTATACGTCTTGTTCTTATTTCTTCAAGAATGCGTTCTAGAAATTCCTTGAGGGAGAAAGATCCAAGATCGCCAACACGGTGTTTTCTCACAGATATCCTCTGTTCTCGAATTTCTTTATCACCAATCACAATCATATACGGAATTTTTTCTTGTTCTGCCTTCCTGATTTTTCTCGGTAATCTGTGTTCGCTTTCATCAATGTCAGCACGAATCCCCACGTCAATAAGCCGTTGAAGGACTTTCCTTGCATACTCGATGTGTTGTTTCTGAACGGGAATGACACGAACTTGAATGGGAGCTAACCAAACAGGGAAATTGCCAGCATAATGTTCAATGAGTATTCCGATGAAACGCTCAAATGATCCAATTAATGCGCGATGTATCATTACAACTAATTTTTCTGAGCCATCTTTGTCTACATAGGTTAAATTGAATCTCTTTGGAAGATTAAAATCGAGTTGAATTGTGGAACACTGCCATTTTCTCCCTAATGAATCAGTTAAATGAACATCAATTTTTGGACCATAGAATGCTGCTTCTCCAACTCTTTCGATGTACTCTATTTTCTCAACTTCAAGTGCTTTTCTTAATGCATTTTCTGCCATTTCCCAGTCTTCATCAGTACCCATGAATTTTTCAGGTTGCTTGGGATCTCTTAGAGATAATTCTGCTTCAAACTCCTTAAAACCAAAGGCACCAAGTATTTCTTTCATTAGACGAATTACGTTAATTAATTCATCCAACAACTGGTCGGGTCTACAAAATATGTGAGCGTCATCTTGTGTAAATCCTCTAACTCTCAACAATCCGTGAAGTACGCCACTTCTTTCATAACGGTAGACTGTGCCAAATTCTGCAAGTCGTAGAGGTAGCTCGCGATAACTTCTCCTCTTCGATTTATAGATTAGAATATGAAACGGACAATTCATGGGTTTTACGCAGTACAATTGATTTTTCTTCTGAATAATCCACATGTATTCCCGATAATATTCAAGATGTCCAGATGTTCTCCAAAGCTCTGCTCTAGCAAGATGTGGTGATATGACAAATTGATAACCATGTTTTATATGTAAATCCCAAAGAAAGTCTTCAATTATCCGACGTAGAATAGCGCCTTTTGGAAGCCATATTACTAAACCAGCTCCTATTTCTTCTGGCATCATAAAGAGACCTAATTTTGGTCCAAGAACACGATGATCCCTCTTCTTTGCTTCTTCCAACATTTTGAGATATTGTTTTAATTGAGACTCTGTTGGAAATGCAATACCGTAAATACGTTGCAATACAGGATTTCCTTCCTCTCCCTTCCAATAACATGATGAAACTGATAGTAATTTCACATGCTTAATTAATCCTGTTCGAGGAACATGCGGTCCTCTGCACAAATCAATGAATTCACCTTGCTTATAAATGGTGACCTCATCACTGGGGATTTCATCAATTATTTCAAGTTTGTATCGCTCACCGCGCTCCTCGAAGATCTTCCTCGCTTCCTCTTTTGTAACAGTAATCTTCTCAATAGGTATGTTTTCTTGAATAATTTTCTTCATCTCCTTCTCTATTCTCTTTAAGTCATCTGGAGAAAGAGGTCTAATGTCAAAGTCATAAAAGAATCCAGCTTCAGTTGGCCATCCAGTACCTAATTTTGCCTTAGGGAATAAACGCTTAACGGCTTGAGCAAGAATATGCGCTGCAGAATGCCAATAAACATCTCTTCCCTCTCTTGAGTTGAAATCAAGAATTTCAATTTCTTTCCAATTTGGTTTTATAATTTCTGTCAAGTCAACAAGTTTATTGTTAATCTTTGCAACAATAGCGAGAGTATTCTTTGGAATGAAATCAATTATTCGTCTTCCAGGAGAAGCTTCAACAATACGCCCATCTGGTAATTTGATACGAACTTTGCTGTCAATAACAATCACCATTCTTTCAAACCAATGATAAATGTAAAAAGATTTTAAAATGAAGATAATTATGTTTTTTTGGATAATCTGATGGGCGGGTAGTCTAGTGGAAGGACACAATTAGCCTGAAGCCGCGCTTACAACGCGGAGGTCGGCGGTTCGATTCCGCCCCCGCCCACTAATCTAAGCTGACTAAAATCTCCTTACAATCCTGGCCACAATTCCTTTCCTTGTTCTTTTGATGACATTTGATGGAAATAATGCTAATGCCGATGCTACGGGTTCGCCATCTTTTAGGCATACAAAGTAATTTCCAGACTCTACATTGTCTGAGATCCATTCTATGTTTTCAGCATTGACATTGTTATCTTTGGGCAATTCCTTTATTTCAGCAAGATGAGTTTTTGCCTCACTTAGTATTCTTGCTCCCTCTTTTAATGGAATAAATAATCCAAAATCTGGATCGAATGCAAATAGATTTCCAATTCTGATGTCCCCTCTCATAATACTTCCACGTAGTTCTGGTGCATTATTAACTATTTCCTTTGCGATTTCATTCCCAAATTGATATGCAAGTATGTTTCTTACGTCTTCTAATTGTCGTTTCATGTATCTACTTTTATCAAATTCCTCGCCAGATAAAACCTCATTTAATTTTGATGCCAATTCTCGCAAGGATTCGTCTGAGCGTACATCTCCTCCCTTTGTACCTGTAATGTAATACTCTATCTTTGATTTCTCAAAGAAAGTAAGTGCTGCCTCAAGATAACCTCCATCCACATGGAGCAATACAATGGGTTTTGAAGATATTTTATTAAAGTAATCATCCAACATCTTCGCAACATGATTTTTTTCCCAATCACTCCAATGTCCTGTGGTCGTTGTATCATAATGTGCACATGGGTATGTTCTCTCAAGTTCTCGAGGAACCGTGCCTATAGGTGATGTTATCATTAATTCGTGAATGAGATATGTTAATCTTCCAGCTCCGGATGTTACTGCTTGCTTGAATAGTTTATGAGATTTTGAAAAGGAATATGGTTTTCTTGCTGCGCATGGAAAGATTATTACTGCTTTCACTGTTGGGGGAATATATCTTTCTTTCAAGCGGTTGTAATACCATGTAATTATTGGCCTTGAAAATGATAATTGGGAAATGAAAATGTTTACTTTTGGTTTTCGCATAGAAACATATGGTATCAGTCTATTTTGAAACTCATTATCAATAATCGCGAGAAATGCATCAGTATCTTGATTTCCTAGTGACCAATTTTCAATAAAATGCCGGAACAATCCTTTTTCTATTAGCTTCCGGATTTTATTAAATGTCGATAAGAACCATTTGAATAACATTTCTTTCTTCGTCTTTTTGTCTTTTTCGCGGCTAATCTCTAAGAGAAAGGAATCAACAAAAAAACTTTCTAGGATTTTCACAGTGGTCCCATAATCAATTTTGAAAAGTTGTGCGCTTACATCAATTATATCTGCACCGAGATAAACGAGAAAGGGTATGAAATCACTTCTTATGTTAGACACAACGTGAATCGGAGTATCCCATGGAATAAACTCGCGTAACCTAGTGAAAAAATCAATTATACGTCTGATGGTTGCTATATGTAGATTTCGTATTAGAACATATTTTGGAGCAATCCCTGATAATGCTTCATACACATCTGGATTGGGATAATAACTTATGGAAATTACAGCGTTCTCCGGTACATTCTTGCAAATGTCTTCTATAGTTTTCTTAACAATTTCATCACGAAACATTGGGGCTAAGTCGGGAAAATAAAAGATTTCTTTTGGGTCTAGATAATACTCATTCTTTCCATCAGTAATTGCGATCTTACCATTTTTAACAAAAGAAATTGCGGGTGTAAATACCTCTCCTAACTTTCCAATTCGTGCAATATGGTCATGAGTTATTACTTCAAACATTTTTCATTCACTCACTTTATTCTCTCTCAAATACCTCAAATAAACTTCAGCCATCTCCTTTTTGATATCTTCTAGCAACTCGTTAACACCCTCCTTTGTTATAAGACTCATTTTATATGCACGAATTCCATTTTTACTAACAAAGTGTAAGATTTCCTCCAGTATTTCCTTATCAACTATATCTATTTTGTTTATAGCGACAAACAACTTGATTTTACTCATATCAAAAAAGCTCGTCACAGTATTGAATATGTTTATTTGTTCTTTTGCCGAACAAACAGCGTCTGTTGACCCATCAAACAAAAACAGAACTGCATTTGGTAATGTTTGTAATGCTTTGAGCGCTAATTTTTCCTCAGGTTTCCTCTTTTCTAAGGGTCTATCAAGAAGTCCTGGAGTATCAACAACTTGCAAATAAGCATCCAATGCCGGATTAAGCTTCCATTTCATCACACCAAAAGTAACATTTTTTGTTGTAAATGGATAATTTGCAACCTCGACTTTAGCGTTTGATACGGTTTTAACGAACGTTGACTTGCCCGCATTAGTTGGACCGGCAACAACAAGAATTGGTAACCTTGGATCAAAATCAGGCAATTTTGCTAATTTACGAACGAGATCATTGAGCATACTAAATTCTTTCTTCAATTTCTTCACAACACTAGATATTCTTCCATAGGCTTCAACTCGAAGCTTATCAATTTCCCTAAGAATCTTTGCAGTAGGAGTAAGTTCGTCTTCCTTTCTTACAGCTTTTATCTTAATTATATACTCCTTTCCGAGCCGCTCTATAAGAAGTGCGGAAGACTTTATTTTTGCTAAAGCAATTTTAACATCATCTTTTTTGCAATAGATTTCCATCACCGATGCATAGAAAGGATGCAACTCATCTAAATTAGGAAAGGATCTAACGATTTTCCATAAACGCTCACTTAATTCTGTAAAAAGTGCTCTGATTCTGGTAATAGCTAAACTCTTTTTCCTTTTAATTGCGGACATCTTTTGCTTGGAAGGCGCAGAGATACGTGTAGCACGACGAAATGCTATATCCAGCAATTCCTGTGGGTTTTTTGGTATCCAGATTCCTCTGAATGGATTTCCGAATTTTTCTTCTTCCATTAATATCCCCAGAAATACTCCTCAGTTAATGATACGATACGAAACAATTAAATGTGAAAGGAGTATTTCTTAAATTGACCATGATGAGCAGGAGGTGATCTGAACTCTGATGAACTTGTGGTCGTCTGATTTGTTTGTAAGCATCTGTGGCGTATTTTATTTTTCCTTTTTAGGTGATAAATTTTGAATGTTCGCTTCATCCTCGAAATAGCTGTGTTCTTTGTTATGTCATTCGTCATGATTTTGGGATTCTATTTGAAAAAAGTCACAGCTTCTGACTTTGCAAAGGTCTTAATTTCAACGATAATTTATATAGTCACACTAATCATTTTATCAGCAATCATCCCAGCAATACCAATAATAAACATGTATGCAAGCGTTTTAATATACATGCTTGCTGCTCTTTCCTATGCTCTAGTTATTGATTTCTTTTACGAAGCACACAAAGTTTGTCGAAAACGTTGGACAATTTCTATCCTTGTTGTAGTGCTTTCATTAATAATCTATGCACTCCTCATTTATGTTCTTGGATTATTTGGAATACAAGTTTAGTACTTTTTATTCTTTAACTCAAAAGTATGTAACTGTCACTTTGTTTGCAATTCTTTTTACTCTCCCGTAAAGTTAGTGAATATTATTCCATGTACTCAGTACCTAACTTTTTTGGAGACATGTTTTGATTTATTTGGTGATTAAATTAGTAATACATCAACTAATTTGATTCAAATGATACAATCATAATACAATTTGATGATACTCATAAAATTGGTTGTAGCCAGAATAATTTTGTCATAAAACAGACCAAAATCTCACTAGAAAAAAATGTTAGGTACTGAGTTCCATGTAGATTCTACTTTTTAAGAAAAACATGATTAAAAATTATAGAATGATGAAGGAGAGCCGACCTGATTAAAAATGAAGACAAGACCGAGAGCTGATGAGTATTGTCTTTCAGCTCCAGTAGTATATGCAAAAAAGCTTTACACGATCCTACGAAGCTTAAACGTACTTGATATAACGAAAAAATTTGTTGTTCATAATGCTAAAGTATTCTTTCCACTTAGGAGTAATAAAATCCCAGAAAGAATTTTGAATAAATACTCATGCAAAATAATCCAAGCTCCTTTTTCATTTCCACGTAAGCAAAAGCAGATAAGTCTTCGTACTTTAAGAGACAAAACAAAATTAGATATTCCGCAGAGTATAACCCTCGTAAACGATATAATCTTAATAAGTAAATTTGAAATTCCAACGAAACAACTTGAAGAGATAGGTAGAATTCTTTTAGATGCTTTTTCAGTGCGAGCAGTATTTATAAAAGAAAGAGAAACCTCTGGTGAATATCGTATTCCATCCTGGAAACTAATAGCGGGATGGGGTAAACCCGAAACAATACACATTGAAGATTCATGCTGGTATTATGTTGATTTTGAACGTGCATTCTTTAATCCTCGAATGCAAGGGGAAAGAAGTAGAGTCTATATTAATGCACAAAAAGGCGAGAACATTCTAGATATGTTTGCAGGTATAGGAGGATTTTCAATAAGATTAGCTAAAAAAGCACGGAAAATAACATCAATAGACATAAATCCACATGCAATAGAACTCTTGAAGTTAAATGCAAAAATGAATAATGTTGACAAGATAATTAATCCAATTAATTGTGATGCGACTAAGATAGTTCCAAACTTGAATGAAACATTTGATAGAATAGTAATGGACTTCCCAGCAGGATCATTAAAATTCCTAAATTGCGCATTAACTGCAACAAAGCAAAACACAATCATAAACCTGTATGTATTTTGGCGTGCTAAAAATAAAGAGAAAGCACTAAAGGAAGTCATACAAATTATAGAGGAAGAACTACAAGACATTAACTACGAAATCACATATAGGAAAGTAAGAAGAGAAGTTGGAAAAAGAAAATACCTAGTCGTACTTGATATCCTGGTGAGATAAATATGAAAAAATTTATCGTTGATGAAATGTGTGGAAGAATCGTAACATGGTTAAGACTACTAGGATACGATACAAAATATGTAGGTGACTTACAATCAGACGATCGAGACCGAACTGCACTTGCCGTCGCAATACTCGAAAACCGAATATTAATCACGCGCGATAAAGATTTAATAAGAAAAGCAGAAGAAGCAGGAGTTACTGTAATATCCCCGCCAGAAACTAAAAACATAGCAGAGATACTAACGCATATATTTCGTGAAATCAAAGAAATACCACCAGAAAAACCACAATCAAGATGCCCCCTATGCAACGGCGAACTCACAAGAATTCCAAAAGAACATGCAAAAGAAAAAGTTCCACCACTAACTTACAAAACATATGATGTATTTTACATATGTAAACAATGCGGGAAAATTTACTGGCATGGATCACATTGGAGACATATAAAGAAAATCCTAGAAACAATTAGAAAAAACCTAACTTCCGAGAATCAGCGATGGCAGGCTTCATCATAATTCAGAAGGCTCTCCCATCATCATCTATAATGAAATAATGAAAGAACATTTTTAAACTGATTACGAAACTAAGCAGCACCACTAAAAAACCATTAAAATCTTTTAAATTTAAGTTAATTTCTACTAGAAATATGGATTAGTCGCGGGGGTGCCCGAGGGGACAAAGAGGCCGAACTCGTCCAAAGGGGCTGGGCTTAAGATCAGTCCCATAAGAAACCCAGTGGCGTAGGCCTTCGCGGGTTCGAATCCCGCCCCCCGCACTAAAATCCTTTTCAGCTCAATTAGGAACTTCCACCTGGTAAAGAAATACCTTGCTTTGCGAGAATTATAACCAAAAGAGAAATTAGCTTCTTTTCAATTTCCGCACTCATTTTTAACACACGTTCAAAATTTTCCCGCGCAGCCTCTTCTTGCAAGCCTCTTACCATCTTCAAAAGCGATAAAAGGAACTCCCGGAGAATTGCACAATTCATGCATTCTTTCTTCGTAAACATGTTCGCACAAACATTTAACATACGCGCGATATACTTTAATTGCAACTCTCGATTCTTCTCTATATTCCGTTTATATTCAAAACACTCTTTGCACAACCAACCAATTGGTGACGTACATTCCTTACAAATCAGTCTCCTACATTGAATACAGACAAATGTAGCTGGATGCTTACCGCAAACCTCGCATAAGCGTTCAGACATCAAAAGACAAACCCTTGCATTACCAAAAAGAAAAATTGCGTTTTAATTAGAGAACAAACGATCAAACATCAGGAAAAGCTAATAAGTTTTTAAATAATCACAATTATTCTCTTTTTGAAAAGGGCCCGTTGTGTAGCCAGGAGAGCACGCCGGCCTTCTAACCAAAAAAGGGAGAGAGCCGGTTGTCGCGGGTTCAAATCCCGCCGGGCCCACTACCTATTTGATTATGATTTGGACGACCTCCTGGTGTTTTTTTGGTGCCTTGGTCTGATTCTAGTTTATTGACCAGAAAGTGTTTTACATTGTATTTAAGTTGGATGTAAGACTACTGGTTTGGGTTCATGTCATTGCACTGCACGTGATTTCATAATGGATATTCATAACATCTTTGTCAAATAAGAGCTCAATAATTATAGCACCTAATTGAGTGCAATTTGGAAAAGCAATCTTTTAAGAATCAAAAACATTATTATTTGGAGATTACTATGTCAGAACCAGAGCGCGTTGGAAAGATTATTGAGGGAAAAATAATTGCTATATTAATACCACCAGAAGAGGGAGAGGAAATTGGTGATAAGAGTAAGGGTCAAAATAACGCATAGAAATAAGGAAATAATTACTACTGCACTCTTAAATTCTGGATTTGGAACAAGCGTCCCAAAAGCATTAATTCCCCTAAAACTCGCGCAAATGCTTGAACTGTATCCGCCCCGAAAAAGGATCGGTACTAAGAGAGTATATTGTTGGAGGGGGAGCTCGTGTACAATTTATTGAAACTGGTTATGTAAAAATTCGTGTTATTTTGTGAAGATAAAGAAAGCAAGGATGCTCAAGCGGTAGCTGTAATAGCTAGTGGAGAAAAGGAGGTTATTCTCAGTGATAAACTCATTGATGAATTGGGAATAATATTGCTAAAACCTGGTAAAGGTATCTGGAGATTTCATGATGACCCACCAAATGTTATGAGAACGTCTGTTCCTGGAGAATATTGGATTTAATAGAATAAATTGATTCCCCAAACCTGACAAATTTATCAAGAGACTTCAGTCCATTCATATTTAGAATATTACAAAGCTAAATTCATCATTTCTTCAATATTTTGTTGAGAGAAAAAATAAACTTCTTAAAACTTATTAAGTCATATTAAATCGGACGGGTAGTGTAGTGGTAGCACGCCGCCCTCGCAAGGCGGAGGCCGCGGGTTCGAATCCCGCCCCGTCCACCAAATAAAAAAGTTGCATACCATAATCTATGATACATTTGTGTTTATCGTAAGAATATTCACCTTGTTTTCTACATTGCACACTTTAGTATTGTTTTCGAATCTATGAATTCGACTATTTCCTTTAATTATCACACTGAAGTTAAGAAATAATATTCATCAAGAACAAATTTGCTTTTCCTATTCGAATTATCTCCAAGCAATTAATTTAGCAAAAAATCTGGAACAAATCAGCTGAAAATAAAATTTAAAAACTTCCTTCACTTTTAGAATGAATGGAAATTGCGCGGGTGGTCGAGGGGTAAGATGCCGGCCTTCCAAGCCGGTGACGCGGGTTCGAATCCCGCCCCGCGCACTAATCCTTAACAATTAATTAACATGTGTTGCTGTCTTTATAAGGGATTTTCATAGATGCTCTGGTTACTGGTTACACCCAAATCTGACGTAAAAATAACCAACTAGACAACTATATATGATACTCCAATAATCACCGCAAACGAATGAAAAATTGTCCTTCAAAATCTAATTCTAAATTTTGCATAATGAAGATATTTACTAAATTATGAGATTCCTCTGGGTACTATGAAGATGTAGCAGTGCTTCACTTTTGCCCTTGAGAATTCCTTTCTCATAAAGCCAAAAACTTGAATGAATGTAAATGTTTAGGATTAACTGTAATTGGTAATTTACGATATGCTTCAGCTATTGGGTTGTTCTGAGAAGTTTCAATTTCAACTTTTTTCAAGTCTATTAGCGGCCTCGGCAATGCCTATAAAGTCCTCATCTGCTGTCACTAAAGTCTCATTTCTGTTTATGGTGATAGCCGCGATGAGGAGATCCGCGAATGACTGAGGGTTTCCCATCTTGTGAAGCTTCACTTGAAGTCTGTACGCGAGAACGTAATCGTCCATCGTTGGGAAAAGCACTCTACCGGTGAACTTCTTATACATCATGATTCTGGGGAATTCTATCACTGTCACAATCGTAATGTCGTCATCTATGCTCTCCTGCTTTTTGTACCTCAGTATCACTGCTGAAGTATCGAGTAGAGCCATCTGATTCTCCTTCTCTCCTTTTCTCTCACATCGTAGAACTCTGGAACTTCTTCTCCCTCGAAGATCTCCCTGGCCTGCTCTGCAGTGAGCTCTCGTGGGACAAATGAACTCAACTCATCAATTATCCTCTTGATGATCTTGTTCACGTCTTCTTCACTAACCCACACTGGGACTCGAACTCTTATCGTGATCTCCTTCGTCTTCAATACGTTCACCAAAGATAGAAACTGGCTTAAGCTTTAAATAGTGCACGTTTCTAGTCGTATCGGGAGTTTTTTCTTAATATCTCCCTTAGTTATAATAAAACCGCGGAAAAGCAAAACACAGTCGCACAAAAATATCGGAATTCAATTTCGCAATAATTACCCAAAATACTCACGACCAATTTAAACGTGGTCAAAATCTCAACAATTAATTAACAAGTGTTGCTGTTTTTATAAGGGATTTTCATGGGTCGTCAAGAAATCATTCTAAAAATCGCTCAGCGAATCACAGAACTTGCAGAAAGTGGAACGATTATCACTAAGCAATTGTTAGCGAGAATTAAACGCGAATTATGTAAAGGATCGAAACATTTCCCACAGGATTGGGAGATCCTTGAAGCACTGCCGGATCATGTAAGAAAGAAAATTTTGCCGTATATCCGTTCGAAACCCGTTAGGACTATTTCTGGCATTGCAGTTGTAGCAGTGATGACCAAGCCTTTACCATGTCCTGGTAATTGTATTTATTGTCCTGGTGGGGTTGGTTCTGCTATTGGTGATACTCCAAAATCATACACTGGACATGAGCCAGCTGCACGTCGTGGTGCGCGTTTTAATTATGATCCGTTTAAACAAGTTAGGTATAGGATTCAACAATATGAGGCACTTGGTCATGTTCCTCAAAAAATTTCTGTCATTGTCATGGGTGGAACATTCATAGCGGCTCCAGAGGAATACAAAGAGTATTTCATGAGGGGAATTTACGAAGGTATCCTTGGCCAAAAATATCCAGACTTGTCGCTGGAAGAACTTCAACGTAAATTAGAAACATCAAAGTATCGTCTTGTTGAGCTTACCTTTGAGACTCGTCCAGATTACTGCTTTGAAAAGCATGTTGATGAAATGCTAAAGTATGGTGCTACGCGTGTTGAAATTGGTGTTCAAACTCTTGATGAAGAGATACTCAAACTCATTCAACGTGGTCATGGTGTTGAGGAAATAAGAAAAGCATTTCAAATTGCGAGGGATGCTGGACTAAAAATCTGTGCACACATCATGCCACAACTTCCAGGAAGTACTCCAGAAAAAGATTTTGAGATATTTATGCGCCTCTTCGAGGATCCAGATTTTAGGCCAGATATGTTAAAAATTTATCCTACAATCGTCGTTAAGGGTACAAAATTGTATGAAATGTGGAAAAAAGGTGAATACGAACCATATCCTGATGATGTATTGATAGATCTTATTGCTAAAATGAAGAAAGAAGTTCCACCGTGGGTTAGAATACAACGCGTGCAAAGGGATATTCCTCTATACATGACAGAGGCTGGAGTTCCTTGTGGAAACTTACGTCAAGTCGTTAAGGAGTACATGAAGAAAAGAGGCTGGCGATGTCGATGTATAAGATGCAGAGAAGTTGGTCATGCTATGCTTAGAGGAATCATTCCTCGAGAAGAAGACATAAGATTAATCATCAGAAAATATGAAGCTAGTGGGGGCGAGGAAGTATTTATTTCATTTGAAGACATAAGAAATGACTTAATTGTCGGTTTCATAAGATTAAGAAAACCATCTGAAAAAGCACACAGACCCGAAATCGATCAAAACACGACAATAATTAGGGAGCTTCATGTATATGGTCCATTAGTACCGCTTCGTGAAAGAAGTAAAATGGCATTTCAACATAAGGGATATGGACGAAGACTTCTAACGGAAGCGGAGCGAATTGCGATTGAAGAATATGATGCAAAGAAGATGATAATTATCTCAGGAATTGGTGTAAGGGAATACTATTATCGTTTTGGTTACAAAAGAGAAGGACCTTACGTTTCAAAAAGACTTTCTTGATTCAAGAACGTCATTCTTCATCAGAATTGCTAATTATAAAATCAAAGTTAATTTATGATGAGGCAAATTCTAGAAAAACAACAAAACTGTTATCTAGTTGTACGTGTAGGAGCGCATCACATTCGAATTGAACTCAGATGCTGAGATTACTAACGAAAGTTAATAATGGTTTTGAATACCATTGACTCATGTTAGAGGTATTTTAAATTCGGAAAGAGCTTCTGAGTATACTGAGATTATTGGAAAAGAATGCTTGTCGGGGCGCTAACTGATGAACATCATCTCGATCAAAAATTAATGATACAATGTATATTCTGTTTAACCAAATTCCGAAAATGCTACCAATGAACAATTGGGAGATAACAGAACCAAGCATGTATGCGATGAAACCAATTACTCCCCACTCGCAAGAACATCAGCGAAAATAAACCAGATAATCTCAAGAATAAGTGGAATGACAATGTTGAGTAGGAATGGAAGATAATTAGCGGGATTAACATCAAGCCTGGAAGAGGTATAGGTTAGCGGTGGGAGATAGAAATCATAGAAAAGAATATCGTTAATCACACTAATAAACGTATCATACATAGCAACAAAAGTAGCACCAAAAGTTAGACCAAGCAAGAACTTAGCATCCTCACCTTAAGGCAATACTCCGACATTCGTAAGAGCATCACACATATCATCGAGTTCACCAAGAGCCCACGCTAAAGCAGGCACCCATATCGTTTCTGGATCAGTGATAAAGGAATTCTCAGGGCACAAACAAAGTACTGCTACATCTACATAGCACTGCGAGTTACCTCATGATTCGATAATGCGTTCATCTACATGCTTTAAACTTCAAGCACCATTTTGTTCTTTCATAGTGTCTCTGATACACAGCGTATATGATCTGCTAATCTGACACTCAATTAGTCACTCTACATCAGATTTGAACACAACTAAGGCTTAATCAAAAAATTAGATTATTAACAAAACTCTATGAGAAACTACTCTTGCGGTTTCCACCTTTTACCATATTCTTCCAGAAAAACGACTTCGTCAAGAGGGCGTCTAGGAGGAGGCATAGGCTTCTCATCAGCTTTCCCAACAGGAATTATGGCAACTGGCCGTATATGTGGAGGAAAGCCCACTATCTCTCGAACTTCTTCATCGTGAAATGCGCCAACCCAACAGGTACCATAACCAAGTGCATATGCTGCGAGTAATAAGTTCTGTATAGCCGCTGCGCAATCAAGTAAACAATAAAGTTCTCGACCTCTTTTACCATATCTCCAAGCACTTCTTTCTTCATTTGCGCCAACAACAATCACGGCTGGTGCTTCAGTTATGAACATTTGTCCCAGCGCTGCTCTAGCTAATCTTCTTTTTCTCTCTTCATCTTTTACAATAACAAAAACCCAAGGTTGGAGATTTCCGGCACTTGGCGCCCAGGTTGCTGCTTCTAAAATTTTTCTTAAATCTTCGTCTGGAATTGGATCTGGTTTAAATGAGCGAATACTTCTTCTTCCTTTAATGGCTTCGAAAATATCCATGAGATATCACCTAAATAAAATGTTCTTGAAAAAATGAAAAACTCAAAACTCATTTGACGTATCATAATTGAGAAGAGATGACGGAAGTTTGGGTATTACGCTTAGGACACAGAAGAGATCGTGATAAACGTATTACTACTCATGTGGGATTAGTAGCCCGCGCATTTGGTGCAAATGGAATTTATATTCATGGCGATTATGATGAATCAGTAATAAACTCCTTAAATGATGTTACTAAACGATGGGGTGGTCCTTTTGAAGTTAAATATGCTAAGAATTGGAAAAATCTCATTAGAGAATGGAAACAAACTGGTGGAGTTGTAGTTCATCTCACAATGTATGGCATTAATTTACCTAACATTATTGAAAAAATTCACAAGGAATTCTTTGAAAACAAACGAAAATTGTTAGTTGTAGTTGGAGGTCAAAAAGTTCCAGGTGAAATGTATCATCTAGCAGATTACAATGTTGCCATTGGAAACCAACCACATTCAGAAGTTGCAGCACTAGCGGTTTTTCTTGATTGGCTTTTTGAAGGCAAAGAGCTGAGGAAAGAATTCAAGGGAGCAAAATTAAAAATAATCCCTCAGGAGAGAGGCAAAAAAGTTGTTCAACTCAGTAATACTTAGTAATAGTTCATAAGTTCAATAATAAATAGTATTTTTTGTTTAAGATAGGTGACAATATGAGTGCAGAAGAAATAAAAAGTGCACTACGAGAGGCAGTTAAGGCTCCTACTGGAATTATCATCGAAACTCCCGACTATGTATATGCACTTTGGGAGGTAACTAAAGGCGTGTGGAAGCAAGCATGGTATTCGTTTGTTGATAAGGAAGGTGAAGTAAACACAATTGACGAGAGAAGAGCATTACTATTACTAATTGAGGAAGTATCCAAATCCCTAGTACGCTTTGCCAAGGGTGGTTTTAGAACAATAATCTCCGAACAAGAGTTAGAAAGTGTTTTGGAAAAAATCGGATGAGTGAATAAGAATGAAGAAGATAAGAAAAAGGAAAAGAAAAATCCCGTGGATAAAAGGATTCTTAAAACCATCATTCACATTTGCTCCGCCAGAGCTTCGTTTATCTGATGAAAGCGTTAGAAGAAACATTTACCTAGCGCTTTCGATTATATTGATTATCTGCTTCTTGGGATTTATTTACTTATGGACTCAGAATCCGCCTGCATATGTAGCTGGTCCCGGCGGTGTTCCTACACTTTTAGTTCATGGCATTTATGCATCATCAATAGCCGAATCAATTGCCGTTGGATTTCTATTTGGACTTGGATTATTTGGTCTCTATCTCGTTCGATCCTCTGTTAGAACCCAAGAACATGTAGAAAGAAGGGACTTGACGATGTGGCTTGGATTCTTCTTTATATTCCTATCAATTCTTTCACTTTACTTGATTTTCGCAGTCAAGACCGGTCGAACATTCAGAATAGGATAGAAAATCATCGTCGTGCATAAGGATATTCCCTTTTTGGTCTTAGCTCAAGAGGAGTCTTCCCGTTCCATAGTAATACAATTCTGGCTCTTTTAATTTCATCGTAAACTTCGTATCCTATAAGCTCCGCAAGAGCATATGCAAAATTACGAATATCCTCCATTGTTGGCACATTTTTTCGCGATAATCCTCTGCTTTTTGCTTTTGCACCACCAATGTATGAAAAACCTTTAACTTCAACAAAATCTGGTTGTGCTAATGAAATCAACCTTGCATAATTTTCAATATTCTTCATATTCAAATACTTGACTGCCGTTATTCTGATAACAACCCGCGTGTTTAAACTTGGAATCAATTCAAGAGTTCCTAAAAACGCTTTCCACTGTTCCCTTGCATTTATTAATGGTCTAGTAGCAATAGCCCATGTTTTAAAATCACCTCCAACCATGGAAATATAAAGTTGATCTGGAAGCGTATGCATTCTTTCAAGAACATCTGGTCTTGTTCCATTACTAACAATGAAAGTAGTCATACCATATTTTTTCTTCGCAAGCCGCATTATGTCATCAATAAACGGATAAAGCAATGGCTCACCTATCAAAGACGTCGCAAGATGACCAGGACCTTTCCGCCAAGCATCTTCCCAAACCACGGGATCCGTCTTCTTTCGATATCGAGGATCAAATCCCTTTAATCTTTTCTTAAATGCTTCAACAGCCAAATCTAATAATTCTTCGGGATTATCGTATACTTCTCGTACCTCCTGAACAGGCGGCAATCCAAAGTCTGCTGGTTGAGGACGCCAACAGAACAAACACATTTGATTACAATCTATAATTGGACTCCACTGAATACACCTATGAGTCGGGATTCCATAAAACCAGAATTTGTAGCAAAATATACGCTCCGTTAAAGCTAGTTTCCAATATTCACATGGCTTGTATGCCGCGTGTTTGTGTTCACCTAGAATATCATATCCTGCGTGCCTTAAGAATCTCACATAATATTTTTGAAAATCAGCAAGTTGCTGTGCCACATAAATCCCCAATAGAAATTCAGCAAATTCTTTTAATTGTCTAGGACTTCTAGATATCTAACCGCTGAAATTACATGTTAATTAATGTCACTCCTTATGTTTAAATAATCAGTCACAAAATGAAAACATGTTAGGTGCAATTGGATTCAAAAGCTCATCGATGATAAATTCGTTATTAATTGATATTTTAAATTTAACCTGACTTAAAATTTCAAGCTTCTTCGAGTATCTAAAGCAAAATCCATGAATAATTTTAGTTAATCCTTAAATTATAATCCATGTAAATGTTGGAGGAAGAGAACTAAATCCAATCTCCCGTCTCCAATTTCGTTGGCAAGTACACTTGAGTTAGAAACCGTAATCCTCGAGACGCCAATGCCTGAATCTCTGCTTTTTCTTTTGTTTGCAACATTATTTTTAGCTCTTCCATCCACTTAGGTCTCTCCTTGAGAAATGGTTCTTTCATCAATTCCACTCCTCTTTTAACGTCCTTATCTGTCATCCGCAATCGAGCCCATTTGGGTAGATCGTATTTCTCAAAGTCTGTTGGTCGTAAGCCAAGCCATTTTATATCCCGAACTGCAAGGAATGGTGTTTCATATGATGTTCTTTTCGCACCTACAGCATACACCAAAAGTATAGACATCCCATACGGATCGGCGTCAACTAAACCAAACACAGGTAGTTTTAGTTCCCTAACAAGTAGCTTTAAGAACTCCCTTGTTGCAATATCGGCGAATCCTTTACCAGTAATAATAATACATGGATACTTCTCCCAGAACTTATCTTCAGCTAATCTCAAAAAGGCAGCATCTTTCTCGACAAGTAGGATGAATTCTGCGTCTGAATCTATGTCACGAATAGTATCGAGGAATGGTGTTATAGCTTTTCCACCTGTTCCCATCTTAGTACAATCAATGAGATCCCCTCCCTCTCTAAAGCGTAATCTTCCAATGACTGCACCTTTTGCAGCAGCTACTACATGTAATGCTGTTCTGTGACAATGCAACATTGCTGCTATATCTTCGAGTGCTTCGTCGCTTTCTCTTTGTTTCTTGAATAAAGCTACATCACAATAGAAAACTTCTCGCTTAGTAGCGTGAATATTTTGCTCTAAAAGCTCATGGATAATTTCAAGAACTCGCATAGTTATTGTCGCTTTTCTCACACTCTTTAAGTTCAATAATTCTCTTCGAGCATATGATTTCCTCATTAAGATCATATCAACTTCCGGATCATAAATAACGTTATCGGAACTTCGCCGTGGAATTTCAAAGTAAGGATTTTCCTCATTTAGAATTTGTTCTGCTATTCTTCTTGCTACTTCATGAAGTCTCTTGTGAACTTCCTCTGCTGGGGGAAAATCAACTACAATTGCATCTGAAGGTAATTTGATTGGTTTCTCTCTTTTTCTTATGAGTTCTCTTCGTAATTGTCTCACTTTAGCTAAGATCCTATCAATGTTCTTTGTAATTGCCTTTGACATCATCATGTCCACTTGGTGCTCATAATATATCATGCGAGGTTGAATAATAATTATTTTATCATACCGACGAGAGAAATGTAAGCTTAGAGACTGAGCAAAAACGTGAAACAAGGGAACCTGTTGCAATGATTGCTTCCATTTGGTCAACATCGAACCTTCTCAAAATTGGAGACAATAACATTCGCCCTGGAACGTTAATATCAGTTCCTCCGAACGGAGTCATTGCTGGCAATACTATAACGTTAATATCTTCAAATTGTCCATACAGAAAACATGGAACGCGTTCTCGGTTTCCTGCTTCGTCCATTAGTAGTAGTGCTGGATGTTCATGTGCTAAGATAAGTGTTTTGAATGAATAATCATTTAAGTCGAGATTTTTGTGCCCATGAGTTATAAGATAGTCCCCTAATTCTAGCGCTGTTTCTTCTACTTCAACACCATATTTTCGAAGAATTCCTCTAACAAATGTGTCATGATTTCCTCTAACGAGGATTAAGTTTTTCTCTGTTTTCATGAGAAACTCTAGCATTCTAACGACCTCATAGTATTCCTGAATCGTTCTTTGTTCAAATTTGTGTTTTAGATCACCATTTATTATTATTGTCTTTGGCTTTAGTAATTTAATGGCTTCTTGAATATCGCTGAGAATTCTTTTAAATTGAACTGGTGGAACGAAGAGACCCTCCTCCGCATACGCATATTCGATTCCCAGATGTAAGTCTGCGAAAATTAGTGCTTTTTTGCTTTCTATGTAAAGCATTTTTGATGGCAAAAAGACTATGTCATGTATTTTTAACCACATTTAAAACACAAATATAATTTCTTTCTCTAATATTCTAATGATTTCAGAGTTATTGAAAAATAGGGTTGATGCAAATGGGAGTAATGAGACGAATATGCAAGGAATGCAAATGGGCTGTTCAATTGGCATGGAATAGAAAATATGTATGGTGCCGGGTTTTCAAGACTTGGATGAAAAAGATGGCACAAGCTTGCAAAAAGTTTGAACCTAAAACAGAGGAGCTTCCATCACCGCCACCATTGAGGTGAAAAGCATGTCACGAGAACGTATGGTAAAGAAGAAAGAAATTCGCCCACTTTATTTTTGCCCAAATTGTGGTAGAGTTTTGAGCTATAATCGCGTAAGAGTTTCTCAATTAGGTCTCGTGGAGTGTGACGTATGCGGTTATAAAATATTATTGAAGGTTCCTCCAAAGACTAGGAAAATAATTCTTGGCGTTTAAAACAGATATCTAACAACTGGGTTACTATATGAAAGTAACTCAGGAAATTTTGAGGGAATTTTATTCAAAACACTTCTCAGTTACACCATTAATTAAGATTATTGGTTTGAAGAATTTTGAAAGGCGTGAATTCGGATTCGAATTGATTATGGATGAAGAAGAGCGCTTTACGCGAAATATTAGTTTTAAAACTCCCAGTGATTTAGTCGAATATCTGTCCACAGTTGCACCAAAATCAGCCTACGTGGGAGCAATATATGATCCACCTCCACAACCTAGTGTCTCAATTACGAAATTACGCTGGTTAGGAAGAGAACTAGTTTTTGATTTGGATTTAACTGATTATGATGACGTTAGAACTTGCGGTAAGGGAAAAGAACATGTCTGTCCACGTTGTTGGCGTATTGCTCAAGATGCTATTTTATTTGTCATAGAGACTCTTGAAGAAGATTTTGGATTTGAAAAAATTGTTTGTTTATTCTCTGGCAGACGTGGATTTCATGTGTGGGTTCTGGACGACATAGCAAAGGAATTTGATGAAATTACCCGAGAAGCTATTGTCTCATATATTGCACCAGAAGATCCCGTACGAACACCTTTACCATTACGATGGAAGAAAAGAGCTATGAAAATATTTGGAAAGAGATTTGTTAATCCAACGTTCCAGCATATTTTACCGTATCTTCCAAGGCTAGATAAGCGTGTTACAATTGATATCAACCGTTTAATGAGAATGCCGGGGTCTGTTCACGGAGCAACAGGTAGAATTGTTACGATAGTCAAGGATCCTCAAGAATTTTATGTTGATGATGCACCTCACGTTAAAGAAATATTGGGCCTTGACTAAACTCTGTTTATTTTAAACTATTCACAATACAAAGCAATTTTATCAATAACTTGATAAATATTTTTAGAAGGTTAGTCACATGCTTGCTAAGGATGTTGCTAGACCTTTCACAAAAATAGATAAAGACTCGCAGATTCCTCAGGCCTGGGAGACACTTGAAGGTCGGAAAGAAAGCCATCTAGTTGTGGTCGAGGATGATGTTGTCATTGGAATAGTATCTATAAAAGACTTTCTTTTTCCCATAATTGATAAAGCTAGACGACGACATTTTGCACGATTTTACGTATCCTCGATAATGACTCCAAATCCAATTAGCGTTAAAGAAGATACGCCTCTTGTGGATGTATTAAGAATCATGTTAGAGAAAGGAATTTCCAGTGTTCTAGTTTATAAAGAAAAACCACAATTTGCAGATCGAATAATAACCAAGAAGGACTTGCTTAAGAACATTTCTAAATTTCCACCTAGTAAAGTGAGCGATATCGGAACGATGAATAACATCATTACAGGATCCCCAGGCACAAAAATAAACACTGCAGTATCAATTCTAAAAGACAAAAAAATATCAACACTACCCATAGTCGAAAGAAATAGACTAATAGGATACTCTGATGTAAGACTCATCTCTGAATTTATAATCACTTGTTATCTTGACCATCCACAGCATTTTCACACAATATTAAAGCAAGCCACACTTGAAGACATAATGAGATCACCGATAACCGTTGAGCCCGAGGATACCATTCAAACAATCGCTCCAGCAATTCTACGAAGAAACTTCAAGGGTGCAGTAATTGCGAGAGAAATTACTCCTCTTGGTGTAGTAACTGAAACTGATGTAGCGAAATACATTCTTTCGGTTTTGACCAAGCAGTCACAACAAAGTTAAAACATTTTTAAAACTTAAGATTATTTCTTTGAGGGAATAGATGAAAAAGCGGGGGTGCCCGAGTGGTCAAAGGGGCTGGACCAAAAAGGAGCTAAGCTGAGGCCCCAGTGGCGTAGGCCTGCGCGGGTTCGACTCCCGCCCCCCGCACTAGAATCTTTTGAAATACTTCAAACAAGTTTTGGCGGTCAAAAAACATGTAACTGAAATAACTTAGGAGAAGAAGTTAGACTGAATAAAAAAGAGAAAAATACTTGTTACGGTAATTCTACGGTTGTTACAATCTTCTCTTTCTTCTTACCAAAGATGGGTTCTAGTACTGTTTTAACAATAATTTTTCTTTTCTCATAGTCAACTTTTATCATGAATGTTCCTTTGACGGGTTTTCCATACGACATTGATAATAGTGTTCTGTGGACAAACGTTAAAATAGATGCCATTTTCCTTGCTTTATCTCTTGGAAGTTCCCTTGATAATTCTCTTCTCAATAACATCTCAAGATAATCTATGCTTTTTCTCAAGTTACGTAATCGAGTTAAACTTGGCAAAATTCCTCGTCGGTACAGTACTGCTATTTTCATCGTTTGTCGTCTTAGTGATGATATTGCTCTTCGTAAAACGTATGACATCTAAACTCACATATGCTCCAACTAATTATATACCATTGAAGTTTATCAAGATTACTTTGACACAAGGAGATTGCTGTGTTATTCTTAGAATTAAACATACTTCAAAGTGAGAAATAGTTTTTTATGTGAGAGAAAAGCTTTATTGTCCTTGTTCTGTTTCTTATATGTGAAAAAGATGAAACCAAATAGGGAAGTTATTAAGAAAATCATTAGAACTGTAATGACTGTGGAGAAACCACATATACGAATCGGAAAGCGAGGGATTCATGATAAATTAGTGCAACATATACGCAATATTTTACAATCAAGAGGAATTATTAAGATACGAATTCTAAAAAATATTGCAGAGAACAAGGAAGACGTTATACGAATTTCTAATGAATTAAAAGAAAAACTTGGTGATTTTGCTAGAATTGGAGAAATACGTGGACGATCAATTGTGATTTATGCTCCCAGTATTTTGAGAAGAAAATTGAGTGAGGAAAATGATTTTCAAAAAATTATTAGAAAATAAATTTATCCATGCACGACTAAAAGTTCCCTAACTTTGTATCCTGGTTTTCCTTTTACTCTATATTTTAGAATCATTTGCTGCCCTGGCTCTAATTTTTCAATGATCCAAGTAATATGATAACGTCCAGCAATAGTGTCAATGGATGCTGCCGCGGGCTCGATACTATCCTCAATCAATTCGAATTTGTCTGCTGGAATAATATCTTTAATCTCTAATCTTTCTTCTGGTAATTGACCTTCGTTCACAACATAGAACAACACTTCAAATACATCTGCTTCGATAGGTTTAACCTCTTTTCTCTTAGCAATTTTACGTAAGGCTGGAACACATTGAATCTTTGGGGGTTCTGGAGCAATTTCAAATACCTTAAATCCAGCTTCCGGCGCAATGTGAATTATTGCTGGAAACTCATAGGTGGTATCCTCCTTAGGATCAATCGAATTAAATGTATACTCAACATGGATCTTATCGCCTTGTTTGATTCCCCGGCGCAATATGTTAAAGACACCAGAAATCGTTATTGTTAACTTATGTTCCTTCGTTGGATCATAATCATCAGGTTCTAGCTTAAAAGACCAAAGTTTGTCCCTTGGTAATTCATATTCTTCTTCACTTATCAGTTTCACGAGAATGTCATCTGGTTTTGGTGGCTCAAACCCAGCAGGGATTGTGTTTATAATTTGTACAAAATCAAGCTCAGCACTACCCTTGTTTTCAATTTCAATGACTGTGTGTATCTCCTCTTTCATGTGTGCTGCAACTTGGACTTCTGTAAGCCCACTAATGTATGGTGGATGATGTACCTTTGTTACTTTCTTTGCAGTACCATCTACAACTCTTATTTCGATATCCTCAATTTCAAATATTCCACCGGTTCTCTTGATTATTGTTGGTATGATCCATACCTCTGGATCACCAATAATCCTTGGAGATGTTGGATTCTTAACTACAAATGGTCCCAATTTAACAGTCTCCCCTGGTTTAACTTCAACAGGTTTAAATTCAATCATTGGATATTCTCTTTCTCCTGGCGCTTTTTCATAGTATTTGAATGGAAGTTTCTGTAGTTCCTCTTCGGATTCTGGCAAAACGAGCTCTCCTTCTTCAATGTAACATCGTGCTATTATCTTAACTGGAGCTTTGCTCTTATTCGTATAAATGAAATAGCAATCCCACACTTCTCTCTCAGTTGGTCTCTCATTTAACTCGATCCTATGTTCTTCTGGAGGAATTCCTTTTACCTCTACAATATCTAGTCCTGAGATAGCAATTCCCTCCGCAAAGTATGTGGCAGTAACGGGAATACTCCTAAACGGAGAAACATTTTCAGTAAATAAGGTTACATCAATGCTCTTCTTTGCTTCTTGTTGTGGCTGTACTTCAATTCCCTTCGCTATCAGTTTATCAGCACTTCTCTCAAACCCTTCTGGCAAGGTTGTCGGTAGCTTAAATTGCTCTGGAATTCCTCTCTCGAAATCTACTTTAAAAGAAACAGATGAATTGTTTTTAGCCACAAACGTCATCTTAAAAGGTATTTCAATTCCTTTGTAGGCAGTTATGACAGGTAAATCACTTGGAGTTTCAAATATCTCCTTAACTTCCACAGCAATTGGTGCCTCCTCCACTTCATACTCAATCTCATGTGGTTTTTCAGTATATTCAGAAACAACTGGAACTGATACTACTTTACTAAGTCTCGTCTTCTCGTAATTCCTCAAATGTAATTCAAGATCATATATAGGTCCACCAGTTTTATTTACAATGATTATTTTCCCTGCAGTATTTACTGATTTGTATTTTCCATCATGACTAACTTTACCCGTTTGCAATTCTGAAATTATAAGGATTAAGCCCTCTTGAGTAGGAATTTCATTAAGTAGCTTTTCAACGTCCATATTACACCATCTCTTTACTCTACTAAAATATAAAACTATTCACATTCTTAATTTGACAATACAAAACTTAGATAAACAAATATTACTCTTCACAATATTATCATCATGAAATTAATGCTTACGGACTATCAAAAAGCTTAAAAAAAGTTAGCCATAAATATAGTTTGAAGAGAGGGCCCGTTGTGTAGCCAGGAGAGCACGGCGGCCTCCTAGATTTGGCGAGAAAGCCGCTTGTCGCGGGTTCAAATCCCGCCGGGCCCGCTACCTATTTAATAATAATTTAGATAAGTTCTTGGTGTTTTAATTTTTCTCATTGATTCAAGTCTATCAAAAACATGATAAAATGAAGTGGGTTTCTGTTGAGAAACAAGCTTGCATTTATATTTGTTCAAAATAAAACAAAAATGATACTTATTGCAATTTCTATTGCCATTTACGTGTTGTCTTGTAGTCCCTCCTGCCTCTTAACCTTACCATTTGAATTACTGCGAATTACTTTTAAGGATTTTTCTTCTATTATAAAAACTACTCATCATGATTTCAGACTTCCATAAATTCGTTTTCATATTTTCTTATACGTGATTAAGGATGCCTTGTGGTGTCTACTCAAAGGACTTTGAGCTCTTGAACTTTGGTATCGATCACCCTCTTCAACCTTCACGATTTATTCGAGAACGTATTTACTTCAAAACTGTTTTTAATCTTAAAATCCTAGAACCAAAACAATATTCTGAAGATTTACTGAAGAAAGTACACAGCGAGGAATATATTAGACTTGTCAAAAAATATGACAGTCGAGGATTCGGAGCACTTTCCCCAGACACTCCTGTTTTTCCAGGAATTTACAAATATGCTCTTGCATGTTGTTGGGCTACATTAACTGCATGCGATTTAGTAATGAAAGAAAAAGTTGTATATCAGTTTGCCGGCGGATGGCACCATGCTAGGAGAGATTCTGATGGTGGTTTTTGTGTTTTTAATGATGCTGCACTTGCATTAGTGTATTTAAAAGAAAAGGGTTTAAAACCCGCCTATGTTGATATTGATGCCCATGCTGGCGATGGCGTGATGTACATCCTTTATGAGGAACCCATTCTTAAAATCTCTATTCATCAAGATCCACTCACACTTTACCCCGGCTGTGGTTTCATTGATGAATGGGGACGTGGGAAAGGTCTTGGATACATGATTAACATACCACTTCCGCCATATTCGGGGGATGAGCAATTGGTTCAAGTTTTTTCTGAAATAGTAATTCCTGCATTGAAAGAATATAAGCCAGACGTGATTATTCTCCAAGCAGGAGTTGATGGTCATCGTTATGATCCTCTTACTGCACTTGAGTATTCAGCTTGGGGATATAAGTCAATTGCAGAAAAATTGAAAAAACTCAATGTTCCAATTGTATTACTAAGTGGTGGGGGATATCATCTGTATGTTCATGTGATTCATGGTGTGATTTTTGGCATATTAATAGATAAGTTAGAGAAAGTATGGGAAGATGCAATAAAGATCGATCCACAACCAATTGCTGGAAGAGAGAATGTTTCTAAAAAAGTCAAGGAATTAATTCGAGAACTAAAAGAAACACATCCATTTATTTCAACATTAAGCTAGATCTATTCCTATCTTTACACCCTCGTTTTCGATAATCTCTCCAGCGAGCTCTCCGAATTTCACTATTTCTGCCCTATGCATTGCTTTTAAATCTTTCTCAAAAGGTTTGAGTTCTAGTGGAAGATAAAGAACCTTTACCTTAGCCTTCAAACTTAAGCCTTTATTCTTCTTGAACTTCCAAATAGCAGAATTCACAGCGGTGATAATCTTCGTTAGTTTGAGATAGTTCTTATCTGGTTCCCTAACCTCGGGCCATAGTTCATTATGAACAGACTTACCATACAACTTTCGGTATATATAATCAGTCACGAAAGGTATGATTGGTGCTAACATTATCAAAATTGCTTTTAGAACAAAGTGTAAGGTCCACCATGCTGCTTTTTGTTCTTCTTCATTAAAACCAGCACCGTATGCACGATCCTTTGCCATTTCAATGTAATGATCAGCAAAGAACCAAACAAAATTCATCAATTCATTTGTTGCAAAGAATTCAAAATCATCGAAATACTCCGTTACACGTTTAATTAAAGAATATGTTTCAGCTATTATCCATTTATCAGATGGCATCAATTCTGGCTTCTTTTCTGGCTCTGGGAACATACTTATAAATCTAGCTATAGACCACAGCTTCTGAATAAACTTCGCACAAGCTGCAACTCTTCTCTCATCAAACCTGATATCTTCAAGTAACATAGCAGCAGTGGCTCCAGCTAATCTAAGAGCATCTGCACCGTATTTTTCAATAATTCCTTCTGGATAAACAACATTTCCTAGAGATTTAGACATCTTTCGCCCTTGTGCATCCATCACGAGTCCACTAATCCACACATGCTCGAATGCTGGTTTCTTAGTTAGCATGTATACTCTCAACAGAGTATAATACAACCACGTTCTGACAATTTCCTTACCTTGTGGTCTTAAACTAACAGGAATTCCAATCACTTTGAAAAGCTCTTTGTCACGCATCCAACCAGATATGAAGAGCGGAGAAATACTTGAATCCATCCAAGTATCTAGCGTCCTCTCCTCACCAACAAATTCAGTATGGCCACATTTCACACATTTTTCAAAAGGTGGTTTGTCTTTCCATGGTCGATAATATCGACCCGGTGGAGGAAGATGTGGGGTTCCACATTTCTTACAATACCAAATTGGAATTTCTGTTCCATACCAACGTCGACGAGAAATGGGCCAGTCAGTTGTAACAGAGTTCACCCAATTTAACAAAAGTTGCTTAGCATGGGATGGATGAAACTTCATTTTATCAGCAATGTTTCTTATCGCGTTTAAGAAATCAACTTGTTTCAAGTAAAATTCCTTCATTGGAATTATCTCAATGGGCGTTTTGCAGCGCCAGCAAATAGGAACTCTGTGTTTGATTTTCTCGATTTTCTCAATGAGCCCCATCTTTTTAAGATCCTCAACAATTCTTCGACGAGCCTCTTTAACAGTAAGTCCAGCATACTTTCCCGCATTCTCAGTAAGCTTTCCTTCCTCATTAATCAAGATTATTGGTTTTAACTTTAGTTCCCTGAATAATCGAACGTCTCTAGTATCTCCATAAGAACATAACATCATAACACCAGTACCAAACTCCATGAGAGTCTCTTTATGCGGAATTATAGGAACTTCACGCTCGTAGATAGGAACTATCGCATGCTTACCATGTAGATGCTTGTATCTATCATCATCTGGATGCACGGTAACAGCCGCACATGCACCTAATAATTCAGGTCTTGTAGTCGCAATAATTAGTTCTTCGCCTGTCTCCTTAACCTTAAACTTTATGTAAACTAATTCCGTCTCCTCCTCCTTATACTCTACCTCAGCATCAGCAATCGTAGTACGACAACGAGGACAATAGTTATTCGGACGATAATCCTCGTAAATTAATCCCTCTTTCCATAACTTTATGAACGTAGCTTGTGTGAGTGCACGATACTCTGGAGAATCTGTTCTGTAAGGATTATCAAGATTAAACATCGAAAAGCCCATTCTGCGACAAATGTATAGAATTTGCTTCTCGTACTTATCTAGAAGCTCCTTACACTTGTTTATGAAATATTCTCTGTCAACTTCCCAAATACGCAAACCAAACTCTTTCTCCACTTGTACTTCAATAGGCAATCCATTACGATCAATACCCATGGGGAAATAAACATTATACCCCCTCAACCGCATATAACGAGCAATCATGTCAATCTGGCTGTAGTGAATCGCTCCCCCGACGTGCCAGCGACCAGATGCATAAGGAGGCGGAGTATCAATGGAGAAAATAGGCTTTCCCTCCTCATATTTGAATTCATATAATCGTTCTTCTTGCCAAATTTTAATAAGCTCCTCCTCAAGCTTTGGATCCCACCTCTTAGGTAACTTTGGTTCAAAACGTGCTGACATATTAGAACCCTTATAATTTTCGAATTTGAATAAAGAACTAGCATTATGCTCAGAACTATGTTCATTCTCTCTTACAAAATACGATTTTCTGCTGTTACCAATAGGCAACACCTCTGCTATAATTAAGAAACCTAATTATACGAAAATTTAAAGTTTAAAGCATAGAACCCACCTCAACCAGAGGCTATGTCGAGTATATCTCACGTAATTTTTCAAACCTGCCATATTAACCTACTACTAGCTAATCACTGTGCGTAATTAGTAATAGTGTTATATTGCGACAATTTTTGAAGGACTGAAGAAGCTAATTCTTAAACTAGATATTTACATAAATATTTTATGAAGACTGAGTGAGTGATGATGCCGTTACTTTTATTATCATACGCTGGAGCATTCTTATTGAGCGATGACTTAAAGGACATAAAATTTGCACCCTTTGGAAAAGAAAAACCCGATAAAGAACGAGCAATAGAAGCACTTTCATTAATTGAACAAGGAAAAAAGGTTCCAGAGGAAATCGTTGAATTACTGAAAAATGTTACCGGTAAAATAAAAGTTGATAATCCTCAATTACTCAACATGCTGAAATCAATATTCCCCGAAAAAGAGTTTGAAGTCATAACCAGTGGAGATGTATTAGTTCGAGCTCGAGAATTAATTAGTGAAGAACTCGCTAAAATTTTCGGTACACGAGAAAAATACGTCGAATTTGCTAATGAAGTCGGCTGCGAAATCGCACGAGAAGCCGTAAAAGAAGCTGGAGAAAGAAGAGATCAAATAGTAATCAAAGCACTAGCAATTTTCGAGGACATGACAAAGTACATTAACTCCCTAGTGAACCACATTCGCGAATGGTACGGACTTTACTTCCCAGAACTTAACAAACTAGTTGAAGATCATGAACTCTTCCTCGAATTAATAGTAAACTTAACACGACATGAAGCATTCACTGAGGAAAATCTTAGAAAATTCATTAAAAACGAAAGATTGATAAAGGAGATAATAAGTGCACGAGAAACAACCGCGGGCGCGAGATTTCGAGACGATGACCTTGAAAGCGTGAAAATAGTCGCCCAACGTGCTTTAGATTTAATTCATGAAAGAGAAAGATTACGAAATTACATCGCAGGAGTTATGAGTGAGATCGCACCTAACTTGACAAAAATCGCAGGACCAATTATCGCCGCAAAACTTTTGGCAAAAGCAGGATCACTAGAAGACCTAGCAAAACTCCCCGCATCCACGATCCAAGTATTGGGAGCAGAGAAGGCGTTATTTAGGGCCTTAGCGGGCAGGGGAACTCCCCCTAAGCACGGAATCATTTTTGTACATCCTCTAATTCAGCGAGCTAAATGGTACTTACGAGGCAAGATTGCACGAACTCTTGCTGCTAAACTCGCAATAGCTGCGAAGGTCGATTATTACTCTGGTGAATATATTGCTGATGATCTAATGAAGGATCTTGAGAGAAGATTTAAAGAATTGCACGAAAAATATCCTAAGCCACCGGTTGAGAAGCTTCGTAAAAAGAGAAGAAAACGTGCTAGACCGAAAAGAAGAAAGTAGATTTGTTGAAATTTATTGTTCTATAGTTCTGCTATTTATGTGGGTTATTTTACTGGTAATTTTTCAAATGGGCTTGGGATAAAGTCTATCTTCTCAAATTCTATCGCTATGAAAGGCTTCTTTAGTTCTCTCGTACTATAAAGAGATTTCAATGTTCTAATAAGTTCTTCTTTTGTTTTTCCTGGAAGTATCCGCGAAACGTCTTCCTTTTCTGCTAATTCGAAAGCATCCTTATAAACTCTAATTTCTTTTACCCTTGCACGTACAATGTTCGCGGCAGAGTCAAACATCAGTAGGATGTCTCCCTCCTTAATTCTCTTGAAAGGTGTTTTTAATAAGTGAACTTCTACTGTTTTTTCTCCTCGTGCAATCATCATTAAGAAACGTGCTTTGACGGGAAGGCAATGAATCATCTCTCATCCCAATTAGAAATTTAATCGTTGTTTTTGAGAATCGTGATATCCTCATTAATGCTAAGTGATTTCGCTAAAGATCATTAAATTTGCTACTCATCCTATTTGCGAAATCTTCTCAAGTTTCGTGTGCTTGTGCTAGGTATAAGGGGGTGTCTGATGATAGGATTCAGATTCACGCTTCATGCAAGAGAAAAGCTTCGGAAAGAATTGCATAAGTTTGGAATTGACGAAAATGTTGTTATTCAGACTATCTTATCTCCAGATGAGTTGCTGACAAACACTAAAACGAAAAGATTTGTTGCAGTGAATTATTCAAGAAAAATCGCGGTAATATATGAGACCAATTCAGAAGTTTTAATAATAACGATCGTGTATAGTAGTATTTTGGATAAGATCGTTAAAAGAAGAAAGAAATCAGGTAGATGGATATGAACCACAATGAAAAAGACATAATTAGATATGACCCAGAAGCGGACATACTCGTGATTAAGATTGCGGAGGGAAAACTCTATGACGAAATCCTCCTAGATAATGATGTAGTCATCCAGTTTGATAAAAATCGGAACATTATCGGCATCGAAATATGGGATGCATCTAAAAGAGGCTTGCTTAATGTTCTGAGGAAGCTAAAGGCACGCATCTAGAATATAATTCAAGCATTAAACCATCTCTATATCTTTCAACTCCCAAGAGTTCCCATGCTGAAAATGCAATTCCTCTACGACTCTTCAAAAAGAAAATAGAGATAAGAGAACATGCAAAGAAGAAAGAAACAGAAGTAACTTAAGAGTAATGTGCTAGGCTTCTGAAATTAATTTTTTCCAATGAGAAATCAGCCCTCGATACGAATCATTGCATCACCTCAAGTGAAAGTTTAATCATTGCTTTTAAGAATCATGACATCCTCATTAATACTGAGCGACTTCGTTACAAAAATCCCTGAATTCGTTGTTCTTTTTATTCGTGAAATCTGCTCAAGTTTTTCGCGTGTTCGTGCCAAGTATAAAGCATCAATTCCAAAACTATTTGCTCCAGAAATATAGCGTGTTGAGTCATCAATGAGTAAAACCTTATCTTTGCTAACCTTAGCTATTTTTAATGCATATTCAAAGAATGTTGGAAATTGTTTTCCCGTGTAGATTCCTTTAACATTTGTAGCATACTCGAGCATTTTAGCAAATGCCCCCTCAACAAGATAGATATCATCCTTATCGTATTTTCGTCCAATAGCCCATATATCCCCTCCAATCACAATGAGTTTTGCACCATTTCGTAATACTTTGAATGCAAAATTAAGTTGCTGATACGTTACATCACGTGAGGCACCAAGCAAAACTATATCAATGGGTGAATTATGGGTGAATTCTATCCAAGGTATTTGGGCAAAGTCCATGTGTTGATACTCACCAATCATAAACACTCGTAGTTTCTTTTTCTTTTTTAAGTAAATTTCGCGTAGAACCTCAAGAGCAATCCTAGTTGGATTTAGGATTTGATCTGTTTTTGCACAAATATTACAAGACTTCAGTATATTGGCAATTTGCATTCTTGAAAGTCTTCCAACATTGGTAGTAAAAAACACTTTAATTTCTCTCTTTTTGCAAAACTCTAATAATTCGGGAACATCCTCAAAAACTTCTGCGTGTTCCAAACTCGTTAATAGTGTTCCTTCTATATCAATAAACAAACACTGTTTCCCTGAGAGAATATCAATCATCCTCATGTAAATTCACCAACAATTTGAATGTACTCATGCTTAGTTACTACAAATCATGCTCATGTTTAGAAGAAATCGTAAATACATTTACTCATAATTATCTTTTCATTTTAAATGATGGGATGAAAAATGGTTCTTAAATGGGCAAAGTTAGCAAAAGAAGCAATTGCCGTCTCACTCAAGCCAGTAACTGAGCATTACCCTTATAAGATTACGAAGGAAGCACCACCCGGATTTCGAGGAAAAATACAATATAATCTCGAAAAATGCATTGGCTGTGGCATGTGTTGGATGAATTGTCCTGCAAAGGCGATTGAGCCAGTTCCTACCGAAAAAACCAGAACTAAAAAGAAGCCAAAGTTTTACCTTTATCGCTGTATCTTTTGCGGCTTCTGTGCTGAAGTTTGCCCAACAAAAGCCATCACTTTAACTCAAGATTATCATACTGCGACACTAAGGAAAGAGGATCTCGTGATTGAGTAAAAGAAAAAAACTGATTTACTAAGTTTTTTAACTGTATTCTTTAAGCAATTTTCCTAAAAGTCTAATTCCTTCATCTATCATATTCTCTGGCAGAAGTGAATAGCTTAATCTCATCGTGTGAGTTGGTACTTCTTTCATTTGGTAGAGCTTGTTTTCATGTACATCATAGATATATGCAAATTGCGGTAATGGGTAAAATGCCATTCCTGGCACGTACGAAATAGCATTTGGAATTGCTACTTTCTCGAGGAATACTTTTGAATCGAAATCTTTTTTGCTGTGCTCATACCAGATAAAGAATCCTCCAGTTGGGGTTGTATGCCAACCTTCTGGGAATGACTCATCAATTGCTTTTTCCATAACTTTTGCTCTTTTCTCGTACTCCTTAACTACATTAGGCAGCACTTTATCAATGTATTTCTCATAGTACTTCTTGAGCACAATTTGCATAAGCATTGGTGTGCACAAGTCCATATATCCCTTTGCCTTAATTAGTTCTTTCCTAATAGGATCTGGAGCAACATAGTATCCAATTCTTGCAACGAAAGCTTCCTTGGATGATGTTCTTAAATACATAACCCATTTGTTCTCCTTATCAAAGCTCTTAATTGTCGGTAATCTCTTGCCACCAAACTGAATTTCTCTGTATGCAGCATCCTCAACTAGAAGAATTTCATGCGAAGCTGCTATTTCATAAAGCTTCTTTCTTCTGTCTAGTGGTAGTGTTTTGCCCGTGGGATTATCGGAGTCTGCAACAATATAGATCATATCTGGTTTCTTATTAAACTCTTTTTCGACTTTCTTAATAGCTCCCTCCACCGCTTCAGGAATAATACCTTTTTCATCGCATGAAACCATGACTAGTCTTGCACCAAATCGCATTGCTGGGCCTAAGAAACCAAGATAAATAGGTTCTGTCGTAATAATGACATCACCGGGTTCAATCATAATATCACACAATGCATACAAGGCTTGCTGTGATCCTGTAGTAATTGTAACATAACTTGCGGCTTCCTCAGGGTCTTTTGGAATAAAATCGAGGCCATCAGTTCTACGCATACGTTCAGCTAAAACTTGACGAAGAGGAGGCCAACCTTCTGCTAAACCATAATTCCACAAATCAACGACTTCTAACAATTTGCCTTGCTTTAACATTTGCTCTTGTTCTTCAGCGATTTCATGTAAAATTTGAATAAGCGTATTAACCGGAAGAACTCCTGGTTTCCCTCCAGCAAAATAGTATTTTATTCCTTTAACTCTTAGTAAGCGTCGTATTTCGGATTCGGCTATGATTTCAGTCCATTTTGCCAAGCCATAAATTTGCCTTAAAAAAACCTCTGTCATCCTACTCACGGCAATACCAAATATATAATAAAATTATAACAATATATTGAAGAATTTGAAACTATATTGCATATTTTGTAAAAAATCGAAAAGATTTTGGAAAAATATTTATTCCTTTCTTTCCTTACTCAATTCCTCCTCTAGCGTTGGTCCTTTAAAATCTTTTCTCAATGGATGATATCCCTCTGGAAGAGTTTCAGGCAATAATAATCTCTTCAAGTTAGGATGACCAATGAACCTAACACCAAGTAAATCATACACCTCCCGCTCATAGAGATCCGCTGGGGGAAATATGTTTGATAATGTCGGCACCTCTGGCTTATCGCGTGGAACCTTAATACGAACTGTTAAGTACACGTATCGACCTTCAATCTCAGGAGACAAATGATAAAGTAATTCTATGTACTGCTTTCCATCATCTCTTCCGGTAATCGTTGTAATATATGTACAATTCAGTTTTTCTTTGACAAATTTCGCAAATTCTACTAACTTCTCTGAAGGAATATCAACCCATATTTTATCAAACTTATCTATTGACACTTTAGCCTCCGGAAAACTATCACTAATCACCTTAGCGACATTCTCAACCACTTTCCTTTCAGCAGCAGCTATTTTCGCTACCATCCTCCTCACCATAACTAATTTATTCTAGTGGAACCTCACCACTCTCAATCTTCTTTATCAATACCCAAAATGCATCTAATATCGCCTCAACTTTTGGTGGACAGCCAGGAATATAAGCATGAACTGGAATCACCTTATCAACTCCACCAGCAATATTATATGCCCCAGCGAATGTTGCCCCACTGCACGCGCAGGTTCCAACCGCAACAACAAATTTTGGAGATGGAGTTTGCTCATAAATTCTCCTTAATAATTCAACATTCTTACGCGTTACGGGACCCGTGACAACCAATACATCCGCGTGCCGTGGAGAACCAACAAGCTTAATTCCGAACCTTTCTGCGTCATAACGTGGTGTTAATGCTGCCAAAACTTCTATGTCACAGCCATTACACCCGCCAGTGTTGACGTGGAACACCCAGAGAGACCTTTTAAATGCCCATCTCTTAAGTTTTGTTATTACCATGAGTATCACGCCCATAAACAGAAATTAATTATCTTCATTACAGTATATATACTGCTGGATTCTGGAATCTCTAATCTACCCGGAGTAAGAGAACGATATCAATGTGAATCTTGGGAAAAAATATATAATCAAAATATTATTCCCAATATT
>Ga0190313_1000235_pt1 | contig 35532 bp, 40 predicted proteins | sample 4870071011_MG_FD_169989 | JGI IMG/M metagenome (GOLD analysis project Ga0190313, IMG submission 169989) | Hydrothermal vent sediment bacterial communities from Southern Trench, Guaymas Basin, Mexico - 4870-07-10-11_MG | ecosystem: Environmental > Aquatic > Marine > Hydrothermal vents > Sediment ... | reverse complement strand
GCATTATTTGCTTTATAGAAATGTTTTTGTAATTCTTCAAACTTTCACCTCCTTCCTTCTGGTTTCTTAATCCCAATAAAAAATAAACATCTATTCCAAATTCCGCATTTTTCGAACAGGCTCCGAGCGTAGTTGACACCACCCTTTTTTTTAATTAGAGTTCAAAGCTCCCAAATTTTACAATTAAGTTGTCATTTTAGGCGTTCACAATGATAAAAAATGGTTTAGGAAATTTAAACATCTCAATTGAAAAGGGGTGTAATTTTTCATGAAACTCAGGGGAGCCCAAATATTTTTTGAGTGTTTGAAAAAAGAGGGGGTTGAAGTCATTTTTGGCTATCCCGGTGGTGCGGTGTTGGATATTTATCATGAAATGCCGAACTACGATATCCGTCACATTCTGGTTCGTCACGAGCAGGGTGCCACTCACATGGCCGACGGCTATGCGAGGGCATCGGGTAAGGTAGGCGTTTGCCTGGTAACGTCGGGTCCTGGAGCAACCAATACGGTAACCGGCATTGCAACAGCATACATGGATTCCATCCCTATAGTGGTATTTACCGGACAGGTTCCAACACCTCTAATAGGAAACGACGCCTTTCAAGAAGTGGACATTGTTGGAATTACCCGCCCCTGCACTAAACATAATTACCTTGTCAAAGACGTTCGGCATCTTCCGCGTATAATCAAGGAAGCCTTTTACCTTGCTCGATCTGGACGTCCCGGCCCCGTGCTGGTGGATCTACCCAAGGATGTAATTCAGGCATCTAACAACTTCTCCTATCCCAACGAAGTGGAACTGAGAGGCTACAAACCCACCGTTGAACCTCACAAAGGCCAGATAAAACGCGCTGCAAGAGAACTCCGCAAGGCAAAAAAGCCGGTTATATACGCAGGTGGTGGAGTGATACATTCCAGCGCGAACAAAGAACTCACCCGCCTTGCCGAGATGCTTCAAATACCCGTAACAACAACACTCATGGGACTGGGTGCTTTCCCGGCCGTAACGAAAAAAGGTTCCAAGGAACTACATCCGCTGTGGCTGGGTATGCTCGGAATGCATGGTACTTATCGTGCCAACATGGCTGTAACCAACTGCGATGTGCTTTTTGCGGTAGGCGCTCGTTTTGATGACAGGGTTACCGGGAAGGTTGAGGGGTTTGCACCAGAAGCGACCATAATTCATATCGACATAGACCCGACGAGCATAAGTAAAAACGTGAAAGTTGACATACCGATTGTAGGTGATTGCAAACGTGCACTAAGGCAATTGATTAAAATCTTTGAGGAAGAGCCTGTTGAGGACCTGGAAGCCAGAAGGGCCCCCTGGTTGGAGCAAATTCGGGAATGGCGGGAAACATATCCGCTTGCTTACGAGCAAAAAGGTGACATCATAAGGCCTCAGTTCGTGGTGGAAAAAATATATGAGTTGTCCGAAGGGAATGCCATTATAACCACCGAAGTCGGTCAAAATCAGATGTGGGCCGCTCAGTATTACCACTTTACCGAACCAAGAACCCTTCTAACATCCGGTGGACTTGGAACTATGGGCTACGGCCTTCCGGCCGCTATTGGTGCTCAGGTAGCCTGTCCAGATAAGTTGGTTATAGACATAGCCGGTGATGGTAGCATCCAGATGAACATTCAAGAGCTATCCACTGCAGTTTGTAACGATCTACCTGTTAAAGTAGCAATCCTCAATAACAGTTATCTCGGTATGGTGCGTCAGTGGCAGGAACTTTTTTACGAAAGGAACTATTGTGAAACCTGCCTAAGAGGGTCCCCAGATTTTGTAAAACTTGCGGAAGCCTATGGAGCCGTGGGCTTCAGGGTAGCAAAACCCGAAGAGGTTGAACCGGTGCTTAAAGAAGCTTTCTCGGTTAAAAAGCCAGTTATTATTGATTTTATTGTGGAAGAGGAAGAAGACGTGTATCCTATGGTGCCGGCAGGAAAAACAATAAACGAAATGTTGCTGGTGTAGAACAATGAGCGGAAATTACAGAAACAACCATGAACCTCGTCATACAATAGGCGTTCTTGTTGAAAACCAGCCGGGAGTTCTTTCCAGGGTGGCAGGTCTGTTCAGCGGACGCGGATTCAACATCGAAAGTCTCACCGTGGCGGAAACGAACGAGCCCGGAATGTCCAGGATTACTCTAGTAACAACCGGCGATCAGGGCATTGTTGAACAGATCATAAAACAGTTAAACAAGCTGATAAACGTAATTAAGGTTCTTGACTTTAGGGACACTGAATTTGTCGAGCGGGAAATGGCTTTGATTAAAGTTAGAGCGGACGGCCGAAGCAGGGCGGAAATCCTCAGAATTGTCGACATATTCCGAGCCAAGGTCGTTGATGTATCACCTAATTCGTACATCATAGAAGTTACCGGGGATGAAGGGAAAATTGCGGCTATACTTGAATTGCTCGGACAGTTTGGGATACTTGAACTTGCCCGAACGGGCAAGGCCGCCATGGCCAGAGGGAAAAAGGACATCCACAAGAAGAAGAAAAATGATAACGGAATGTGACAGAATTGAAATGAACTGGCCGTAGCAGATGTTTTTGTAGAAAATTCAAGGAGGGATTGGAAAATGCGCATTTTTTACGAATCTGACGCAGACCTGGCGATGTTGCATGGAAAGGTGGTAGCTGTTGTGGGGTATGGTAGTCAAGGGCATGCTCAGGCTCAAAATCTTCGAGATTCCGGGGTCCAGGTCATTGTGGCACAGCGACCGGGCAGCAGAAACTACGATCAGGCTGTCGAAGACGGTTTTGAACCTGTTTCTGTCGAGGAAGCAGCAAACAAAGCAGATATTGTCCAATTACTCATCCCCGATCATGTTCAGGCAGACGTTTATAATAAAGCAGTAGCACCTCACATGACCGCCGGAAAAACGCTTATGTTTTCCCATGGCTTTAATATACATTACGGCCAGATTATTCCCCCTAAAGACGTTGACGTGATAATGGTTGCCCCAAAGGGACCGGGTCATCTTGTAAGAAGTGAATTTGTGCGTGGTGCAGGGGTTCCAGCTCTGGTGGCGGTCCATCAGGATGCTACGGGCAAAGCCTTGGATATTGCCCTGGCCTACGCCAAGGGCATCGGCGCAACCAGAGCCGGGGTCATTGAAACGACCTTTAAGGAGGAAACGGAAACGGATTTGTTTGGGGAACAGTGCGTTTTGTGTGGGGGTGTTTCTGAACTGATTAAAGCAGGTTTTGAAACACTCGTAGAAGCTGGTTATCAGCCGGAAATTGCCTACTTTGAATGTTTGCACGAACTGAAGTTAATAGTAGATCTTATATATCAGGGTGGCATATCTTATATGCGTTATTCCGTGAGCGATACCGCTGAATATGGTGATCTCACGAGGGGACCAAGAATTATATCAGAAGAAACCCGCCAAACAATGAAGGAAATCCTCAAGGAAATTCAAACTGGCGCATTTGCTAAGGAATGGATAGTTGAAAACAAGGCGGGGCGTCCCATGTTTCAGGCGCTCCGGAAGTGCGGGCGTGAACACCTGATAGAGCAGGTGGGTAAGACATTGCGATCCATGATGCCTTTCCTTGAAGCCAAGGAAGCTCCGGCGGATTAGAAAAATGCGGGGTGACTCCATTCCGATCGTTCGTGAAGGATACCCCTTTATAGGTCTGGTAGCTTTCCTAACTTTCATACTGGCGATATTGCACCTCCAAGTTCCAGCCCTGCTCGGGCTGGCAACAACCTTTTTTGTCACTTACTTTTTCCGTAACCCAGATCGGATTGTACCCACCGATCCGGATGCCGTTGTGGCTCCCGCCGATGGTAAAGTCATTGCCATAGAAACAAACAAGCCCGCCTTGCCTTTCTTTTCCCAAGAAGAATTCACTCGGATAAGCATTTTTATGTCAATTTTCGATGTTCACGTAAATAGAGCTCCATGTGCCGGATGCATAGAAGATATGAAATATTTCAGAGGAAAGTTCATAGCAGCCCAAAAGGAGAAATCTTCCGAGAAAAACGAGCGAAATTGTATCTTGCTGAAAACTAAGTCTGGAAGTCCGGTGGTGGTTGTGCAGATTGCAGGGCTTATTGCAAGACGCATTGTTTGCTGGAAAAAGGTTGGAGAAGGTGTTAATGCTGGGGAACGCATAGGAATGATCCGATTTGGATCCAGGGTGGATGTTTTCGTGCCCGCCACATGGCGTCTCGAAGTTCGGGTGGGAGCCAGGGTTAGGGCCGGTGAGGATGTAATATGCAGACAGATGTGAAGAAAAAAGCACGTACTAATAAAAGAAGGAAAAAGAGCCGTGATCGACGGAAAGGAATTTATATATTACCAAATCTGTTGACCACAGGAAACCTCTTTGCCGGGTTTGTTTCTATCGTAAGTACGATAGACGGTCAGTACGAAAAGGCTGCCATAGCTATATTGATTTCCTGGATCTTCGACATACTGGACGGAAAGGTTGCCCGGCTGTCTCAATCGGCCAGCAGGTTTGGCATAGAGTATGATTCGCTGGCAGATCTAGTGGCTTTTGGTGTAGCACCATCAATCTTGATTTACCTTTGGGCACTAAAACCTCTGGGGCGAACAGGATGGTTGGCCGCTTTTGTGTTCATGGCCTGTGGGGCTTTGAGGCTTGCGAGATTCAACGTCCAGGCATCTACGGAAGCAAAGCACTTTTTTACTGGTTTACCCATCCCAGGAGCGGCAGGTTTCATAGCCACCATCACGCTATTTCTATACCCCAAGGTACCAAATCCAGGGGTTACCTTTTCGTGGGTCCTCCTGTGTTTGACCTTTATCATCGGCCTTTTGATGGTAAGCAACATCAAGTACAGCGCTTTTAAGGAACTGGACTTCGTAAAGGCAAGGCCAGTACCGGTTATTCTTGCGTTCGTTTTAATTCTGGTTACAGTTGCGGCAAAACCAAGACTAATGCTATTTGCCATCCTGACGGCTTACGTTCTTTCTGGCCCATCTTTCCACATCACAAACCTGTTCAAATATCGTCAAATAGGACGTGATAATTCGTCAGCTTCAGATCAGCTAAACGAAAATGAACACATAGCGGAAAGGGAAGCCAAATGAGCGGACAAACACTGGCGGAAAAAATTCTTTCGACCCATACTGACAACGGCGTAGCTAGAGCTGGTGATTTGGTTGAGGCAAGGGTTGATTTCGCCTTTGGAAATGACGTAACTGCACCTATTGCTATAAAAACTTTCAAAGAGGCTGGGGCAAAAAAAATTTTCGATCCATTGAGGTTAGCTCTTATCCCTGACCATTTCACGCCAAATAAGGATATAGCTTCTGCAAATCAGGTAAAAGTACTGAGAGATTTTGCGCGAGAATTTGGCCTGCCTTATTTTTTTGAAATCGGGCGGGTGGGAATAGAGCACGCGTTACTTCCCGAGCAGGGACTTGTGCTTCCCGGAGATGTAGTTGTTGGTGCTGACAGCCACACATGCACCTATGGGGCATTGGGAGCATTTGCCACCGGAGTAGGCAGCACCGATCTTGCGGCGGTAATGATGACCGGGCGAGTGTGGTTCAGGGTGCCTGAATCCATAAAGTTTGTTTTTAAAGGGGAATTACCCCGGTGGGTTGGTGGCAAAGACTTGATTCTCTATACCATAGGTCAGATAGGTGTTGACGGGGCGCGGTACAAAGCCATGGAGTTCGATGGTGAAGTTATAAAAAGTCTTTCCATGGCGGACAGATTCTCGTTATGCAATATGGCTATAGAAGCTGGGGCAAAGGTGGGGCTAATCGCACCCGATGCAATAACGGAAGAATACGTCAAGCAAAGAGCCCAGAGACCGTACAGGTTCTATCAAAGCGATCCGGACGCTCGTTATGAAAAAATATACGAATGGGACGTTTCATCACTGGAACCTCTGGTTGCTTTTCCTCATCTTCCTGAAAACATCCATTCCGTATCGGAGGCGACCAATATTGATATAGATCAGGTTGTTATAGGTTCCTGTACTAACGGGAGACTGGAAGACCTTAGAATCGCTGCAGAAATTCTAAAAGGCAAAAAAGTCCATCCCCGCGTTCGGTGCCTTATCTTTCCGGCAACTCCCACGATCTACAAACAGGCAATGAGAGAAGGACTGTTCGAAATATTTACCGAGGCCGAAGCAGTTATATCTCCGCCGACCTGTGGCCCTTGTCTCGGTGGACACATGGGGATACTTGCAAAAGGCGAAAGGGCTTTGGCCACGACAAACCGAAACTTTGTCGGACGAATGGGTGATCCAGAAAGTGAAGTCTATCTTTGCAACCCTGCCGTTGCGGCGGCATCAGCGGTCCTGGGACGGATTGCTCACCCTGATGAAGTAATGAATGAGTAGTGGAGGAATTTTCACTATGAAAATATCAGGACGAGCGTGGATATTTGGAAATGATGTTGACACGGATGCGATTATTCCAGCGAGATATCTTAATACGAGCGACGAAAATGAACTGGCAAAGCATTGTATGGAAGATGCCGACCCGACTTTCGCCAGTAGTGTACAATCTGGAGACATAATAGTTGCCGGAAAGAATTTCGGCTGCGGATCTTCCAGAGAACATGCTCCCATTGCCATAAAAGCAGCAGGAGTATCCTGTGTAATCGCCGAAAGCTTCGCCAGAATATTTTACCGCAACGCTTTTAATATGGGCTTGCCCATCCTGGAATGCCCAGAGCTGATAGGCGAAGTACAACAGGGTGATATGTTATCTGTTGATTTATCCACAGGCATAATAGAAAACAAATCCAGTTCGAAGACTTATCACGCCAAACCTATCCCACTCTTTATGCAGGAACTGGTGCAGGCTGGCGGATTGATCCCGTACATAAAAAAGAAGATGAACAATCGAAGTTAGTAGAATTCAATCGGAGGAAAGCAGTATGTCAAAGAAGTCTTACAAGATTGCCGTGATCCCTGGTGATGGAACAGGTCCAGAAGTTATTCGAGAAGCAGTTAAGGTGCTTAATGCTGCGGCTGATAAAGAGGAAATAACCATAGAATGGGTGAACTACGATCTCGGCGGAGACAGGTATCTTAGAACCGGTGAAATCTTACCAGATGGTGTTGTAGATGAACTCAAACAAATGGACGCAATTTTGCTCGGAGCCATTGGCCATCCGGATGTACCTCCAGGGATACTCGAACGAGGTCTTTTGCTTGAACTGCGCTTTCAGCTCGATCAATACGTCAACCTAAGACCGGTTGTTCTCTATCCCGGCGTTGATACTCCTTTGAAAGACAAAAGTCCTGAAGACATAGATTTCGTGGTGGTTCGTGAAAATACGGAGGGTCTTTACTGCGGTGCGGGGGGGTTTCTACGCAAGAACACCCCTTATGAGGTTGCTGTTCAAGAATCAGTGAACACAAGAATGGGTGTTGAAAGATGTATTCGATTTGCCTTCGAGTATGCCAAAAAACGTAATAAAAAGAAAAAGGTAACACTCTGCGGGAAAACTAACGTTTTGGTTTATGCTTTTGACCTCTGGGAAAGGACCTTTAACGAAGTGGCAAAAGATTACCCAGATGTTGAAGCAGATTACGCTCATGTGGATGCTATTTGTATGTGGATGGTTAAAAATCCTGAATGGTTTGATGTAATTGTCACCGACAACATGTTTGGCGATATTATCACCGATCTAGGCGCCATGATTCAAGGTGGAATGGGAATTGCCGCGGGTGGTAATATTAACCCGGAAGGTGTTTCCATGTTTGAGCCCATCGGAGGTTCGGCACCAAAGTACACTGGGAAAAATATGATAAATCCTTTAGCTGCGATATGTGCCGGGCAAATGATGCTAGAACATCTCGGAGAAGAATCGGCCGCCGATCGGGTGTTAAGAGCGGTTAAAAAAATAGTTGCTCGGGACATAAAAAACCTCGGTGCCGGCAAGATGGGTATGACCACTTCAGAAGTCGGCGATAGAGTAGCCGAATATGCCGTTCAGGATTGAAAAGGTGGAGGAACAAACAATGGCTGAAGGACTCAATGTAGCAGTTGTCGGCGCAACCGGAGCAGTTGGCAACATGATGATAAAGGTGCTTGAGGAAAGAAATTTTCCAGTCAGCTCCATCAAGCTCTTGGCATCAAAGCGATCCGCCGGCAAGAAGTTGAGTTTCCGCGGTAAAGCCGTTGATGTTCAGGAACTTACAGAAGATTCCTTCGATGGTATGGATTTGGCCCTCTTTTCTGCCGGCGCTTCTGTAAGTCGAAAATTTGCACCCATAGCCGCATCCAGGGGTTGCGTTGTCGTTGACAATTCCAGCGCTTTCCGCATGGATCCAAATGTGCCCCTCGTTGTGCCGGAAGTTAATCCGAAAGCACTCAAAAACCACAAAAATATTATAGCCAATCCTAATTGTTCAACAATTCAGATGGTTGTTGCTCTGAAACCTCTTCATGATCGTGTAGGAATAAAGCGCATAGTGGTAACCACCTTTCAAGCAGTGTCCGGCACAGGGCAAAAAGCAATCGTGGAACTGGAAGAACAGGTAAAAGCCTGGTCCCAGGGAAAGCCAATTGAAAAAAAAGTCTATCCCCATCAGATACTTTTCAACTGTTTGCCTCATATTGGAAGCTTCCTGGATAATGGTTTTACCGAAGAAGAGATGAAAATGTTAAATGAAACCAGAAAAATATTCGACGATCCATCTATAGAAGTTTGTGCTACCACCGTTAGGGTTCCCGTTTTCTATGGACATTCGGAATCGGTAAACGTTGAGTTGAAAGGCCCTCTTAGTGTGGAGGAAGTAAGAGAACTTCTGGAAAGTGCTGAAGGGGTCAGGATGGTTGATAATCCTTCCGCGGCTCAATATCCGTTGCCAATTGATGCAGCGGGAAGTGACCTAACCTTTGTTGGTCGTATAAGGAAGGATCCCTCGGTGGAAAACGGCATAGTCATGTGGATAGTAGCCGACAATATACGAAAAGGAGCCGCTACCAACGCGGTACAAATTGCCGAAATACTGCTAAGAGAAAATCTCCTGAAAAAGTGATAACCGTAACGGGAGGGAAATTTAAAGGCAGAAGGCTACGAATTCCTCAAGGTCGGGGCGTAAATGTGCGTCCCACAACAAATCGAGTCAGACAGGCACTTTTTGATAGTTTGGGACATGAAATATACAAATCGTCAGTATTGGATCTTTTTGCAGGAAGCGGTGCTCTAGGCATTGAAGCCATAAGCAGAGGTGCTACGCGGGTGGTTTTTGTTGAAAATGATCGCCGCGCTTGCGCAATAATCAAGGCCAATGTGCGTGATTTGGGAATTCAGAAATCATGTGAAGTATTGTGCAGTCATTACATACCTGCTTTGAAAAGATTGGCCCGTCAAAGGAGGTTATTTGACATTGTTCTTTCTGATCCTCCGTACGAAGCAAATGTGGAAGAGTCTATCTTAGAACTCGCTCTTCCTGTTCTGAAGAAGAACGGCTTGCTAATATTGGAAAAGACTACACGGAAATGTTTCGAAATTAACAGCTTAAAGTGGCAAATGTTCAAAATCAGAAACTTTGGAGATACAGCTCTCTACTTCTTGAAACTCGCGAATAGTCTTTAAGGAGCATGCGAATGGAAGCACAAAAATGTACTCTAGCTGTTTATCCAGGATCCTTTGATCCTATAACTAACGGTCATCTGGATTTGCTTAGAAGGGGCCTGAAGCTGTTTGACAGAATTGTAATTGCTGTAGCTATTAACCCGGCTAAACGTCCCCTTTTCAGCCTAGAGGAACGTCTTGAGATGATCAAGCAATCACTGGAAGATTTTCCTTTCAAAGACCGAGTTGACGTTGACGTTTTTTCCGGACTTTTGGTGGATTATGTAAAGAAGGTTGGAGCAAAAGCAATCCTGCGTGGGCTTCGAGCGGTCAGCGATTTCGAATATGAATTTCAAATGGCACTCATGAACAGGAAGCTCTGCGGGGATGTGGAAACTTTTTTTCTGATGACCGGAATGCGGTGGATTTACATAAGCTCTAGAATAATTAAAGAAGTGGTTATGGCGGGAGGTTCTGTTACGGGGTTAGTTCCGGAACCTGTAGAAAAAAAATTGCTGGAAAAGCTCTCCCAGGAAACCACGAGATGAGTGTGATTGTTTTCTCTAATTGCTTCAATGACCGATACTTAAAGTCATTCCCGGCACAAACTGTGGCCGAACTACAAAAAAAATATTTCACAAGTCCCCAACTTTGTGCTATAGGAGTTTACCGTGGTGGGCGAAGGTGAATCAAACCCTTAGCTTATGGGGCCAACTGGTGGGGACGGCATAAGGACAAAGTGAGCCCATCTGAAGATTTTAAAAAAAAGAGAACCTTTGTTGAGTATCTCGCCCTTGTCAGCCAGTTGGGCCTCACAATGGCAGGGTCGATACTTCTTTGTTTTGCTGTGGGTTTTTTTCTAGATCTGTGGCTAGGTACAGGCGGTATTTTTCTGGTGATTTTCATATTGCTTGGTGTTGTTGGTGGTGGGGTCACGGCATACAGGCAAATAATGGATCTTGAGAGGAAGCAACGTAGTGATAACTAGCGACATGGAAATGGAATCGGGAGCAAAGGCGGCTGTTGAATACCGGAGGTTTCACACGCGGTTGTCACGCCAGGCTTTCTTGGTCGTTGTAGTACTAGGCTTGCTGTTTTTTGTTTTAGGGTTTAAGAATGTCGGACGTGGGTTGGTCCTTGGTGGCTTATTTAGCGTAGCGAACTTTATTGTAATGGCACATTTACTCCCTTTGCAGATAGGACTTCAAAAAAAGAAAACGACAGTGGTTGCTTTTGCTTCCTTTGCAGGACGCCTCTTTTTTCTTGCTTTTCCAATCGTTGTTGGTTTTGAAAGTGACCGCTTCAATGTGGTCTCGGTAATTATAGGTTTGTTTGCAGTGCAGTTTTTTATATTTCTCGATAGGCTTGTTTTGATGAGGTTTAAAAAGGCTTAAAAAGTGAGAGGCCCTTATGGAAGAATTGGGTAAAATCTGGGTTTGGTCAATTAAACTTGCGGGTTATCAGTTGACGTTCAACGTGACGACCATTTTAATGACCCTGATTGTAATGGGCATCTTGATTATCTTTGCTCATTACGCGTCTCGAAATGCGGGGATGGTTCCTCACACTTGCCAGCTTATTGGGGAATTTTTCGTTGGCAACTTTTGGAAGCTTACAGTTGACGCCCTTGATGAAGAAATGGCAAAAACCTATTTTCCACTTATTTGTGCTTTGTTCATGTTTCTATGGTGTTGTAACGTTCTTGGAATTCTACCAGGTTTGGAAGAACCAACGAAAGACCTTAATACTCCCTTAGGGCTGGGAATTATGGGTTTCTTTCTGGCCCACTACGCGGGAATAAAAACGAAGGGGTTTAAGGGCTATATAAAAGAGTACTTCCAACCCATATTTTTCATGGCACCTTTGAACGTGGTTGGGGAACTAGCAAAAGTGATTTCTATCTCTTTCCGTCTTTACGGAAATATAATGGGAGGTTCTATAATAATAATTGTGGTGTCTTATCTTGTTTATGACCTTATTTTGCCCCCGTTTCTTTACGGATTTTTTGGATTATTTGTTGGTACAGTGCAGGCTTTTGTATTTACAATGTTAACTCTAGTTTACATTTCGGTGCAGGTAAAATAATATGATAGAAGCCAGTCTTATCAAAGCAGCAGCGTATTTGGGAGCCGCGATTTCAGTGGGAGCGGCTGCAATTGGTGCGGCGCTTGGTGAAGGCTATGCAGCAGGAGAAGCCAACGCAGCCATTTCTTACAGACCTCGCTACTCAGCTCAGGTTTTAACGACCATGCTTGTCGGACAGGCAGTAGCGGAAACCCCTGGCATTTTTGGATTGGTAGTGGCTATAGTTTTAATATTTGCCGCCCCCAGTCAGGTTCCGCTGACCAAGGCTTTTGCTTATGTGGGTGCCGGTTTTTCCATGGGGTTTTCCGGAATAGGTCCAGGACTTGGATCCGGGTTTCCCGTTGGTAGTGCCTGTCAGGGAATTGTCAGGCAGCCTGAAATGAGTGGGGATTTGATGAAGGTAATGCTTATAGGGCAGGCCATATCTCAGTCCACGGCCATATATGGTTTAGCCGTGGCTTTAGCTTTGATTTTGCTGGCTTAACAAAAACCACATAATTTAAAAACTTGAAGGAGGTTAGAACTATGGATCTTGGAATTTCAGGTGCTGACTTCATAAGAGGAATGGCTCTTCTCGGGGCAGGAATTGCGATGGGGATTGGAGCAATTGGACCTGGTATTGGAGAAGGTTTTGCGGCGGGTAAGGCATGTGAGGGAATTGCAAGGAACCCAGAAGAGGCTGGGTTATTGACCAGAACTATGTTGGTTGGGCAGGCAGTATCAGAGTCCACTGGTATATATTCGTTGGTGGTTGCCCTGCTACTTATGTTTGTGGTTAAGTAAAAACCCAACAAGGTGCAAACCATGATAAGCCTTAACGCGACGATTTGCGTGCAGGTATTACTGTTTTTAGTGTTGTTGTTCATTTTAAATAAAAAAATGATCCAGCCGTTGCACAAAGTGATCCTGGAGCGGCAAAATTACGTTAACGATAAGCTTCGGGAGTTTGAAAACCTTGAGAAGAAACTCCGCGACCTAGAGTCAGAGTATGAGCGAAGATTACAGGAAGCCCGCACTGAAGCACAAACGGCCAGAAATAGATTAAAGGAAGAAGGTATTGAATACTTTCGGCAAACGATGGCAGACGTGCAAAGAATGGTCAGCGAGATGAGGCAAAAGGTAAGGGCCGACATGGAAGAGGAGCTCAACAGAGCACGACAAAATCTCCATGAAGTTGCGGAATCGCTGTCATACGATTTCGTGGAGAGAATTCTCGGCCGTAGGTTGTGATGTGAAATATCAAGGGGAACGGGGTTATGGGTAATCGAAAAAAGATTATTTTGTTCTTCTTGCTTTATGGGATGTGGTGGGTTGGTCCTGCATTGGCCGCAGAAACAGTTTTCGGGATTGACAGACATCTATGGAGTTCCTTCTGGCGAGTGGCTAATTTCCTTATCTTGGCTTTTCTTTTGTACCGCTGGTTAAAGCAGCCGGTCGCGGATTTCTTCAAACACCAGCACAATGAAATTGTTGGCCAGTTAGAATCGATAAAGCAAACGGAAAGCAAACTAGCGGAACGGGAAAGACAACAGCAAGAGCTTTTTGATAAGCTTGATGCCAAGATTGCTGAAATTAAATCCTACTACGAAGAGGTTGGTAAAGAAGAAAAGGAACGGCTATTGAGAGAAGCCGAAGTTCTCAAGAAAAAGGCTCTGGCTGATGCTGAAGCGGCAGCAGAAAGGGAGTTCGAGGAGGCTAAAAAGAAATTTCGAGAAGAGGTGGTTGAGGAAGCAGTAAAGCTCGCAGAACAGCGCATAAGGGAACAGATAGGGTTGGAAGACCACAAAACTTTGATAGAACAGTATATAGCCATGCTGGAAAAGACAGCTCAGAAGCAGTACAGTTAGTAATCATGCCCGAGCGATAAATTGGAAGACATCCAGTAAAGGAGAGATGGAATATGGAAAAAGTATTAAAAAGTTTAACATTAGATTTTTTTGGAAGGGGGAAACATAAAACATCTCCCCATGCGTTTTTTCAGGTTCAAGACGGTTTCCTGCTGGACGTCAGGTCCAGGGAAGAAGCGGAATCAATTTCTATAAGGTTGGAACACCATGCCAACATAGAATGCAAAAACATACCGATAAACGAAGTTCCTGATAGGATTGACGAAATTCCCAAGGAGAAAACCATTGCTGTCTTTTGCCCGGCTGGAGTCAGGTCATCTATAGTTTATGCTTATTTGCTGTCGAAGGGGTATTCAAACGTTCGAATCCTTGAGGGTGGATATGCTGCATTAACTGAAGAGTTGAAACCGGGCAAGGTCCTAAAAATTCTTCAGGGCGAGGGGTAAATCATACAATGTTGACTTTGGCTGTCGTTAGCCTTCTCATCTTTACCGTGGCCGTCACCATGACGATGGTCGGCAAAGGGGGAGGGAATTTTTATGTTGTGATTCTGGCTATGGCCAATATTCCTATGCATGAAGCGGCCACAACGGGCCAGTTCATTCTTTTTTCAGCTTCCGTTGCTGCGATGGTCATCTTTCAAAAAAGCAAATCAATATCATGGGCCCTGGCCATACTTATTGGAACTCTTACTGCTCTGTCGGCGTTGGGGGGAGGGTATTTTTCTCACCTGTTCAGCGGCTTTACGTTAAAATTAATATTCGCCGTCATGTTGTTTATTGCCGGCGTGCTTATGCTGGTTCCCGTCCCGGAAAATAGAGACATTCCGAAAGTCAAACACTTTGGAGTAGTAAATGTCAAATGTGGTGATGAAATCTATAAAGTTAACCTGGGAATTGTGGTGCCGGTTACCATTTTAACCGGTTTCGCTTCCGGAATGGTTGGTGTGTCGGGTGGATCTTTTTTGGTTCCCCTTATGGTGTTGGCCTGTGGCGTGCCGATGCATACAGCAGTTGGAACTGCATCTACTCTGATAGCGTCAACTGCTTTTATGGGCTTTGCAGGTCATGCTATTCGAGGTGATTTTAATCCAAGGTACGCCATTCCGCTGGCTCTAGTTACGATTGTGGGTGGCATTGTAGGTAGCAAATTCTCTTTGAAATCAAAACCCAAAAGTTTGAAAAAGCTTTTTGCCTATACAAACTGGATCGCCGCTATTTTTATGGTCTTTAACGCCCTTCGCACAAAAGGCATAATTTAGCAGGAACTACCCTCTAACAACTGGGCTTAACGTCCAGAGTCGCTTGCGGATGCGAAGCAAACTTAAAAGGGGCAATAGATTGTTGCTTCTCTAAGGCAAGATTGATGATCGTTTGTCATGTAATTTAGGTATTTCGTTCAACGCTCTCAACCAGATCAATCACGAGATCAACGGCTTGTTCAAAACCAAGCTTGCTCAAGTTTATGATTAAGTGGTAGAGATGAGGATCGTTCCAGGAACGATTGAAGTAATGTTCAATATATTTTGCCGATTCTGTTTCTTCCCTTTCTATAAGTTCAAGTGCTCCTCTATCGTCCAAGTCCAATTTCTCCTTCAGGATTGCAATTCGTTCCTCGATATTCTTTACGATTCTCACATGAATAGCTCTGGGGTGATCGGCAAGTATGCATTGCCCGCCCCAACCTACTATAATAACGTTGTCCTGTTTGGCAGCCTTTATCACCAGATTTTTAATTACTTCAAAATAATTCTGATCGTCCAACCTACCGTAGTCGCGACTCACCACCTTTTGAATGGTACTGGCAGTATATTTGTCAATGAGCCTGAGAAGCCGTGACTCCCTACCCCTTCTTAAAATAGAAGCTTCCGTTTCGGATATGTTTAATTGTCTTGCTGCTTCTGCTATAAACTCTTTGTCAAGTATGGAATATCCCAGTCTTTCTGCCAGCTTTTCCGCAAAGACTTCACTTTCTGCCGCAAATTCTTTACTGATAGTCACAATAGCCATGATTCTCTCCCGCCTTATTAATCCATTTGACCTGAACCCTTCAAAGCTACCTTGTCTTAAAAAGTCAACAATCTATTTTTATGATACTGTCAGCCAGGGTTTTGGGCAAGAAAGAGATAGCGTTTACGGTGGATACACACCGAAGTTTACTTTTTCACAAAAATATGAGTAACTATGGCATATTATCCATGATCAAAAGGTAGGGTTTTGGGGCTATTAAATATTATGGAGGTTGAGCAACACTATGTTTGATAACCTTACACTTCGTCTTGAAAAGGTCTTTCGGTTCCTGAAAGGTCAGGGCAAACTCAACGAGCAAAATATAAAGGAGGCCCTCCGAGAAGTACGGCTGGCCTTGTTGGAAGCGGACGTTAACTACGGTGTGGTCAAAAATTTCATCTCTCGGGTTAGGGAGCGAGCCCTTGGACAGGAAGTAATGGCCAGTCTTACGCCAGGACAGCAGGTGATAAAAATTGTACATGAGGAACTGATAGAACTCCTCGGTGGAAGCGCAGTTCCTCTAAATCTCTCCGCACCCTCCCCCGCCGTAATCATGATTGTCGGGCTTCAGGGTTCCGGTAAAACCACAACAGCTGCAAAGCTGGCATTAAAGCTCAAAAAAGAAAAAAGAAGCCCTTACCTTGTACCAGCAGATATTTATCGTCCGGCGGCAATCAAGCAACTCAGAATTCTGGCAGAACAGGCGGGAGTGTCTTTTTATGAAGCATCAACGCACCAAAAACCCGAAGATATAGTAAAAAAAGCCCTTGATCACGCAAAAACCATAAAAAGTGATACCGTGATAGTTGATACAGCCGGTCGGCTTCACATTGATGAGGAGTTAATGGAAGAGCTGGTACGGCTCAAGTCTATTCTCTCACCGGCGGAAATATTACTCGTGGCCGATGCCATGACCGGTCAGGAAGCCGTCAAAATATCCCAGGAATTCCATGAAAAACTTGGTCTAACCGGTGTTGTTCTTTCCAAATTGGACGGCGATGCGAGAGGGGGTGCTGCTCTGTCGATCAGGGCAGTAACAGGATGCCCCATTAAGCTTGTAGGTACGGGTGAAAAACTCGATGATCTTGAGACTTTTCACCCAGATCGCATGAGTTCTCGTATTCTGGGCATGGGTGATGTACTGACCGTTATTGAGAAAGCTCAAGAAGCCATAAATGAAGAAGATGCCGAAAGGTTGGTAAAAAAGCTCCAGGATGATACGTTCACCCTCGAAGATTTCCGTGACCAGCTCCGACAAATAAAAAAGCTCGGCTCCCTTGAACAAATTCTAAGCATGCTCCCCGGAATGGGAATGCTCAAAGAATTGAAAAACATGCAAGTTGATACCAAAGAACTTGTCAAAGTGGAAGCAATCATTAATTCTATGACCAAGGAAGAACGACGTAATCCGTCAATTTTGAATGCAAGCAGAAAGCGTCGTATCGCTAGGGGTAGCGGTACAACCGTGCAGGACATTAACCGGCTGCTGAAAGGTTATGAGCAAGCCAGGAAGATGATGAAACAGATAACGGGTACAACAAAGCGAAAGGCTAAAAAGGGCAAAAAGAAGCGCAAGAAACGCGCATTTTTTCCTTTTTAATCCCAATGAAATGGGCTATATGACGAAACTCGGTTTTGTGGGTTGAAGCGAGACGAATGTAAAAGGAGGTTAAGTAAAAGTATGCCTGTTAGAATTCGACTTGCGCGGCACGGAAGAAAGAAAAGACCTTTCTACTGGATAGTTGCAGCACATTCGGAAGCCCCCAGAGATGGAAGGTTTCTTGAAAAGCTGGGCACTTACAATCCCCTAACTGACCCGGCAGAAATCGTAATAAAATGGGATCGTCTTCAGTACTGGTTGGCTCAGGGAGCTGAACCCACCGACACGGTGAGAAGTCTCATCAGAAAGTATGAAAAAACGATGGCGGAAAAGGCTGAATCGGCTTAATGTTTCATTAACTGAGCGGACACAGAGGTTGGAGGGAAGCAGGTATGTTGAGAGAGCTGGTTGAGCAAATGGCTAAGGCTTTGGTGGATCATCCAGATCGCGTACAGGTGTCTGAGATAGAGGGTGAACAAACATCTGTGATAGAACTCAAGGTAGCTAAAGAAGATTTGGGAAAGGTCATTGGTAGACAGGGGCGAACAGCCCGGGCTATGCGAACAATTCTGAGCGCGGCTTCTACTAAATTAAACAAGAGGGCGGTGTTAGAAATCATTGAATAGATGAAAGGTCAAAAGATGGTGCCCGTGGGCAAGATTGTTCGTGCCCACGGCATTAAAGGTTCTGTCAAAGTTTTACCTTACGGTGAAAGCCTAGAATACGCCAGAAAAGGTGATGTAATCTACGAGGGTTCTCAATTCTTGGCCTACACTATTCGTTCTGTACAGAGGCACAAACGGTGCTGGATTATCACCTTTGAAGAAATACGAGATCGATCATCGGCAGAAGAACTGGTCGGGTCAGAGCTGTATATTCCAGAGGATAGCTTGCCAGAAACCGACGAAGATGAATATTACTATTACCAGTTAATAGGTTTGAGGGTTGAAACCACGCAAGGAAAATTCTTGGGAATACTCCGCAATATTATAGAAACCGGCGCTAATGATGTTTATGTTGTTATAAAAGACAAACATGAAATTCTAATACCAGCTATAAATGATGTGATCAAATCGGTCGATCTTGAGTTGGGCATTATGATTGTTGATCCTCCTGAAGGGCTTGTGGACGATGATTATTGACATTCTCACAATCTTTCCTTCCTTTTTCAACACTCCCCTGAAAGAGAGCCTGCTGGGTAAGGCCATCGAAAAAAGAATCATCAGCATACGGGTGCACGACATAAGGCAGTATGCCACCGACAAACACAAGACGGTGGACGATAGACCTTATGGTGGCGGTGCTGGAATGGTCATGAAGGTGGAACCTATAGTAAGAGCAATCGAGGCATTGCAGAAATTGCCACCTAAGGGATGGATTCTCCTCCTGTCACCTCAGGGGAACATCTTTACTCAAAAGAAAGCTCGTCAACTGAGTTCACTACCAAGGCTAATCCTCATATGCGGACGTTACGAAGGGATTGATGATAGGATTAGTAATTTCATCGATGAGGAAGTATCAATCGGAGATTATGTTCTTAGTGGCGGAGAAGTGGCAGCACTTGTCTTGATAGACGCCGTAGCCAGGCTCATACCTGGAGTGGTAGGCAATGTTGAATCGGTGATCTCAGAATCCTTTGAACGATGCTTGCTTGAATACCCTCAGTTCACAAGGCCCCGAGACTTTCGAGGATATAAAGTCCCTGAAATACTGATTTCAGGAAATCATGAAGCCATAAGACGATGGCGGATAAAACAATCCATCCTGAGAACCAAGAAAAGAAGACCGGATTTGTTTTCCAAAGCCGTGCTGACAGATGAAGAAAAGGCCATTCTGCACGAAATTGAGGAAGGAAATGATCAGTGAGCCAGGTGTATATTGGGCTGGTCCATTATCCCGTACTTAACAGGAAAAACGAGGTAATAGCGTCAGCCATAACAAGTATCGACCTTCATGATTTGGGAAGATTGGCCTGCACTTATGATTTGCCCACCTGTTACATTATTACCCCCCTCGTCGATCAGCAGGACCTGGCAAAGCGCTTAATTAAATATTGGTGCGAAGGCACAGGCAAAGAACATCATCCAAACCGAGCTGAAGCTCTGGAACTGTTGAAACTTGTCAACACCACGGAAGAAGCTGTGGAAGATATAGAATCTCGTGAAGGCGTCAATCCCGAAATATGGGCTACATCTGCAAGAAAACGAGAAAAGAAAGCCCATTTGTTTACCTATCGAGAAGCAAGGATCCATCTTGCCTCGTCGTCTAACCCTGTCCTTCTTCTTTTCGGAACTGCATGGGGACTTGCCCCCGACCTCATTGAAAAATGCGACAGAATTCTAACTCCAATTCTCGGAAAATCTAATTATAATCACTTGTCTGTTCGCTGCGCTGCCGCTATTATACTCGACCGCTTGCTCGGCAGAGAAGATACTTGAAATAAAACACGGAGGATAGAACAATGGGTTTCGACGTCATAGAACGCATAGAACGTGACCACATGAGAATGGACATTCCACAATTTCGGGTAGGCGATACAGTACGCGTCTATACGAAGATTCGGGAAGGAGACAAAGAAAGGATACAGGTCTTCGAGGGGGTTGTCATTCGCAAACGCAGAGGACGCACCAATGCAACATTTACTGTAAGAAAAGTATCTTATGGCATAGGTGTGGAACGAATCTTTCCCCTGCATTCACCTCAGATAGATAAAATTGAAGTTGTCAGGCTTGGTAAAGTTCGCAGGTCGCGGCTTTACTATCTGCGAGGTCGAATTGGTAAAGCGGCGAGGATCAAAGAAAGAATCGTCAAGCGTTAAAACACAGAAAGTACCATCCCCGGTTTTGGATCTTTATGAATTCGACGAGAAATTCCAAAACCGGGGATTTAAGCTCATAGCCGGCATTGACGAAGCAGGCCGTGGGCCATTAGCAGGGCCAGTGGTAGCTGCAGCGGTTGTGTATACCTCGTCGGCCCGTGTGCCCGATGGCATAAACGATTCAAAAAGGGTAAAAGAAAGTCAAAGGAAAGTCCTGTTCCAGGAAATCCTGAATTCTGGGGCTTTTGTAGGTATTGGTTATGCTTTACCTTACGAAATAGATTCTCTGAACATCTTACGAGCTACCCTGCTCGCAATGTCAAGAGCCCTCTCGGCTCTGCCCCTAAGCCCAGACCTGGTCCTAGTAGATGGTAATTATGAAATTCCCTGTGGCAAAAACCTCACACAGATCGCAATTACTGGCGGAGACAGAAAAAGCCTGGCTATTGCTTCTGCCTCAATCATTGCCAAAGTTTTTCGCGACAGAGTTATGATACTTTATGATAGACTATATCCGGAGTATGGCTTTGCAAAGCATAAAGGATATCCGACAAAACAGCATATTGAGGCCCTGAAGAAATACGGGCCCTGTCCAATACACAGAGAAAGCTTTCGCACTGTGAGGCAATGTTCAGAAAAAGCAAAGGAAAACAGTCAGAAGATGTTGCAGCTCAGTTTCTTAGACAAAAGGGCCTGAAAATTATAAACAAAAATGTACAAACGCGATTTGGCGAAATTGATATTGTAGCCCTGGATAGAAATACGATCGTTTTTGTGGAAGTAAGGTCAGTGTATGGATCTCGTTTTGGCGATCCCGCCGAATCTATAAATTTTCGCAAGAAAAAGCGTATACTTACCTCGGCAATGATGTACTTGAAATTGAATCCCGATTACCAGAATCTTCCCGTAAGGTTCGACTTTGTGGGCATAAGGTGGACAAAAGACAAACCGGAAATCAAATGGGTTCGAAGTGCCTTTGATGGACTAGATTAACTATGAAGCAGAAGACAGGTAAGCTTTATATCGTTGGGACCCCGATAGGAAATCTTCAGGACATAACCTACCGGGCTGTGGAAACCTTGCGATCCGTATCAACAATATTTGCAGAAGATACAAGACATACGAGGAAGCTCCTTTCAGCATACGATATACATAAACCCCTGTACCCTTACCATGATCACAGTTCAGGAAAGGTGATAGAGTACATAATTTCTCGAGTGCGCCGTGGCGATTCAATCGCTATTGTGTCAGATGCAGGAATGCCAGGATTTTCTGATCCTGGCTACGAGCTAATCAAAAAGGCCATAGACGAAAAAATCCCAATAAGCATAATTCCAGGACCATCAGCAATTCTAACGGCTTTGCTTCTCTCCGGCCTTCCGCCTTATCCTTTCTCTTTCTTGGGATTTCCTCCACCCAGGGGATCAAAACGAAGAAGTTTTTTCGAAAAATACTCAGACGTTAGGTCAACGCTTGTGCTGTTCGAAGCACCGCACAGATTTCACAAAACACTTGAGGATATCCATCGTTATTGGGGAAACAGAAAGCTTGCTGTAACCCGGGAACTAACCAAGATTCACGAGCAGGTTATAAGGGGCAAAGTGGAAGAAATCCTGTCAAAAACTCCCGAAACGATTAAGGGCGAGATAACGTTGGTTGTTGAAGGTGCTGGCGAGGACAAAGAGCACACCCAGGATGACTCTTGGATTGATGAACTCGAAACCTTTATTCACTCCAAAAACTTGTCCGCCTCTGAAGCTGCAAGGGTATTTGCCCGTGAACATGGACTTTCCAAAAAAATGGTCTATAAAAAAATCCTGGAACTTCGGGAAGATAAGAATGATACAAAGGTCAACATCACGCCAGACTAAGACGGTGGTAAAGTTCCGTAATTTCACTACGGGTACAAATGGCTTCGACGCTGGATACAAACTTTTTTATATTTGCCATGCCGTTCATTTCTTCCCTATCAACCAACACAATTACTTTGCACACTTCAAGCCCTGCGTTGAGGCACGCCTTTATAGCTTTTATTGTTGACTCGCCAGTTGTTACAACATCGTCAACGACAACAACACGTTGACCGGGCTTAAGGTTACCTTCAATTTGGCTCATTGCACCGTGATCTTTGGGTTCTTTTCTGACTATAAATGGATAGATGGATGCTCCTTTGAGCCAGGAAGTGTACGAAACAGCGAGGGCAATGGGATCAGCTCCGAGAGTAAGTCCACCTATTCCATCAACGTTGAGGTCTGCAATTTGGTGATAAATCAGGTTACCAATGAGAAATTGACCTTCGGGATGAAGGGTAACCTTCTTACAGTTGAAATAGAAAGAACTCATTCCACCATGAACCAATTTAAAGATAGGTTTTTCCGAAAATTGAAAAGCCATCGTAGCTATCATGTACTTCAACCGTTCCAACCATTCTTTCTGCACCGCTATCCCCTTTAATCCCACGTAAGCATCCTCAAGAATCTATCCCAGAATCCCTGACGCTCTCGCACATTCTCAGAGACTGCTGGAACCTGAGTAGTTGCTCGACTTTCATCGCCCCTGAGTTCCTCCAGCCGTTTACGAAGTCTTACCACTTCATCCGAAAGACGTTTGTTTTCTAATCTCAGAAACCCTATTTCTTTTTCAAAAATCTCGATTCTGTACCTCAACTCGCTTTTTAGTTTCTCCACTTCCATCTCTTTTTCCTGCATCACCCTCTCAATCGAAGCTAACCGGTCGAAAATAGTCGCTCTTTGCTCCAACTCTTGCCTTACTGCTGCCATATCTTCAACAATATGATCCAAGCGATCAACAATGGCCCAATACATTTCTTCTTGCGACGGTTTGTTTAATTTTCCCACCTTTTCTAGGGTCTCTAGGGTTCTTCGGAAAACTCTGATAGCCCAATCCGGAATTAGCCATTCTCCGTCTTCCCTTCGCGCAGTCAACATACCCCTGTCGATATATTCTCTGATTTCCTTTTCGCTGAGATCCAATATTCTTGCAGCTTCTCGGATATCGTATTCCATATTTACGAATTCCTGTAAGTGTTTACGTCGATATCATATCGCTTTATCAAGTGTTGCAATGCTTGTCGTTCAACCCCACACATCCTTGCTGCCTGTGAAATATTACCTCCCGTTCGCCGAAGAAGGTTTCCTATAAATCTTTGGTGAAACTCCCGAAGCACCGCCTCCTTGGCTTCCCTGTAAGGCAGGCTCAAATCCACATGAGTACAGAATATTCCTTTTCCGTTTTGATTCTGAAAACTGACGTGCTGCAAGCCAATTTCATCGTCCATCGAAAAAAGGACTCCCCGCACAATAACATTCTCCAGCTCACGAACATTACCTTTCCATTCATAACGCATAAACATTTCCATCACTTCCGGAGATACCCGTTTCTTGGGACGTCTCAACTCTCTGGAATACTTTTCAAGAAAGTGCTCTACAAGAAGTGGAATATCTTCTTTACGTTCGCGCAGGGGGGGAACTGTTATGGGGACAACATTCAAACGATAAAAAAGATCTTCTCTAAAAGAACCCTCTTTCATTTTCTTCTCAAGATCTTGATTAGTTGAAGCGATCACCCTGACATCAACTTTGCGGGTTTTTGTATCTCCCAAAGGTTTTATTTCTTTCTCTTGGAGTACACGCAAGAGTTTTGTCTGCAATCCTGGCTTAATGTCGCCTATCTCATCGAGAAATATTGTGCCTCCATTGGCTTCCTGAAACAAACCTTTTTTGTTCTGAGTAGCGTGAGTAAAAGCACCCTTACGATAGCCAAACAGCTCACTTTCAAGAATCTGCTCCGGCACGGCTGGGCAATTCACTGCCACATACGGACCGTCTTTTCTATGGCTCAGTTCATGAATCGTTCTGGCCAGAAGATCCTTGCCCGTGCCGGATTCACCGCGCAAAAGCACCGTCATATCCGTTGGTGCTACCACTTTGATCAGTTCGTAAACCCGCTGCATCGCTGCACTGCGGCCCACGATATTGCGAAAGGCTTCCTGAGTTTGCACACTTCTTCTCAATCTGAGGTTTTCCCTCAGCAATTTCGTTCGCTCAAGAGCTTTTTTAAGGCTCAACAGAAAAACGTCCTGCTCCACTGGTTTAGTAATAAAATCATAGGCACCCTCCTTTATCGCCTTAACTGCAACCTCTATGCACCCATAAGCAGTAATCATAATGACGGTTAACCATGGATAATTCTCCCGCACGTACTCAAGAAACTGAAAGCCGTCCACTTCAGGCATCTTTATATCAACAAAGGCAAGATCAACATGGTTATTTTTAAGTATTTCAAAAGCCAATTCGGCGGAGGTAGCTGTAAAAACTTCACAGTTGATCTCAGACTGAATCAATCGTTTCAACAATCTCAAAAAATCTGGCTCATCATCTACTACAAGGATAACATCCCTTTCATCATTGCTCATAAGACTCGTTCATTCCCTCCTTTATGGGAAACGTTAAAGTGAACACTGTGCCTTTCCCAGGTTCGCTGTCCACCGAAATTGTTCCTCCGTGTTCAGTAATAATGCCGTAACTTACCGACAATCCCAATCCCGTCCCTTGGCCTGTTGGCTTGGTGGTAAAGAATGGATCAAAAACCCTTGGAAGATTTTCCGGTGGTATTCCACAACCTGTATCAGACACCTTTATTATAACATTGCCATTTTCCAACCTGGTTTCTACTTCAATCAAACCACGGTTTCTTCCGATCGCCTGTCTGGCATTCATCAAAAGATTCATGAAAACCTGCTTCATTTTATTTATGTCCCAATGAAGTCGGGGAATCGAATGATCGAATTTCTCTTTTATAGCAACACCGTCTAGCATAAATTGATGTTTCACCACGGCAAGGACCTCAGTAATGGCTTCGTGAATGTCAGCTTCACCTTTTTGGGTCGGTGCACTTCTAGCAAATTTCAAAAGGTCTCCCACGATTGTCTTACAGTTCCGAACATGCCTTTCTATAACCTTGAGATCATCGTAAACCTCGGATCCTTCCTCACACTGCCGTAATAGTAACTGAGTATAACCAAGAATGATTCCCAGGGGATTGTTAATTTCATGGGCAACTCCGGCAGCCAACTGACCCAGCGAAGCAAGTTTGTCAGCCTGTATCAATTTACGTTCCATGTTCTTGCGCTGCGAAATATCCTTCACCCAAAAATGCAGCATCTGGCGCTCTGACTCAACCTCAACCGATCCTGTAACAAGAACCTCAAACTTTAGGCCATCGCTTCTTATAAAGGAGCATTCATAATTTTTGACCTCAGAATCCATTTTGAGACGTTTCCAAACCTCTCGAAAGTCTTCCTCGTTGAAGAAACAGTCCTGAAAAAATTTCACTTTAACATCTTCATCACCCCACCCAAGCATACACAAACCCGCTGGATTTATGCTCAAAACCCTGCCATTCCACTCAACAATGGCTATCATGTCACGTGATATCTCAAACAATCTACGATATTTCCTCTCAGACAATGCCAGTTCCTTGGTTCTCTCAGTCACAAGGTCTTCCAAGTGTTTGTTCAGATAAAGCAATTGTTCATGAGCTTGCTTCAAAGCGCGCCTGTCTTCCATTATGTGCTCGTATATCTTCCATATCCTTTCAAAGAACAGGGTGATTGAAGCAACCACAACGAACATTATGGTGTTAACTGCTCCGCTGTATGGCCGGAGCATGAGCCATAAATATTCATGACCACTGGTAATAAACACCCTTTTAACAATGTGCCCAACAGATCTGGACACGGCGAAACCTGCAAGACCATAACAAAGCCAGAGCAGATATATCCACACCACATTTTGCGGATTTTCGGATCTCAGACGTTTGACCTGCCGAATGGATAAAAAAGCGAATATGATCATTAAAAGCGAACCGTATAGATCAACGATATAGATAGGCATTACCGGCAGGGTCACTCCTTCTCACCCCTCCGATATCCGTTGTTTTCAACCTGCTGGGCAAGCGCTCTCAATCCAAGGTAAAGAAATATGGCAGCGGGCACGCAAAAAAGATGATCCATTTTACCAAAATAATAAAGCATCACCGGTATTTTATGTTGACTTGCTACAATAATATGTCCTTCCCAGGTGTGTTCGTCTATGGTTACAAAGCCTTCCGTACCATCGAAATAGTGTATAATCATTGCATCGAGGTTCCAAAGTATGAAAAAAAGGGCAGACCAATTTATGAAGCGCCAGCCTTTATATCGAATAAGCTTCATGCTCCTGAGCCAATACATAAGAATCGCAAGAGAAACAATAAAGAAGCCATGTGCCATTTGATGGACGTAAAGTCCTTCTGGAGATGAATGAACTTGAACTCCCCACACAACTGACGGAGCAGTAAAGATAATACAGCCAAACAGTAAAACACTAAGCACGACTCTCGCCTTTATTTCACTTCTCGCTCAAGACAGCAATATCCGCTCCATGTTTCTCTGAATAGGCACCACTGAGGTGAATACTATACCTGCTGAGCAGCCATATTTCTGGAAGAATCTCTGATATAATCCTTCCATCATCAAAAACCCTGACTATAGAACTTTCCGACACAACAACGGCAACAGCTGCTGTTTCCTTCGTGATAGATGCCGCCGCCATGTGTCTGGCACCAAGGCCGAGAGGCAGCTCAATTTCTCTGGACGACGCATCAATATAACGACACGCAGAAACCACTATTCCATCGTCGGACACAATAAAGGCTCCATCAAGCTGAGCAAGCTCTTTAACTGTTTCCCTGAGGTCAGGGTTGTTTATTTTCTTGACATTGTGAGGATGACCTACCAAAGGATCTAGGATGAGATTTTTCGAGCGTTTAAGAACTTCTTCATGATCAGACACCACAAAGAGCGTTCCTACCTTGCGACCTTCTCTCCCTTCCCTTGCAATTTCCAAGGCAAGGTACAATACTTCTTCAAGAGTTTCTACATTGACACCTCGCTTTGGCGAACAAATATCTGAAAAAAGATATGCGTATCTCATAATCTACCACCCTTGTACTTTCACTTTGAAGAAGAATCTTTTAACATATTGCTCTCAAATAAAAAAGTCGAGGAGCAGTAAAAATGAGAGTAGCCTTCATATCCACTTATCCACCAATAGAATGCGGCATTGCAACCTACACAAGCTATCTCGTTGATGCCATGCGCGGTAAAAGCCTTGATGTATATGTGATATGCCACGCCGGTGGAACGGGTAACCAAGTATTTCAAGCATTTGATTACGAAGATCGGGATCTGCCTTTCAAAGCCTTTAACATGGCAATTCGGTTCACGCCTGACGTTGTTCACATACAGCATGAATTTGGACTGTTTGGACCACACCTTGGGGTAAACGTGATTCCTCTCATATTACTTTTCCGCCTGAATGGTATTCCCGTCGTTGTGACACTGCACACAGTTTATCCGGAAATACCCGAAAGCCATAGAATCCTATATGAAGGAATTTTGACCCATAGCAACAAGGTAATTGTACACGAAGAGTATCAGAAAAAAGCTCTTATAAAACAACTTGGAAATACTAACGCCGAAAAGATTGTCAGAATTCCCCATGGTGCTCGTCTGATTGATCCGGTTCCACAGGCAAAGGAAAAACTGGGACTACCTCAGGACAAAAAAATTATACTCGTCATTGGATATTTCAGACCGTCAAAAAATTTCGAACTTGCCGTAGATATACTGCCGGAGGTACTGGAAAGATTCCCCAATGCCGTTCTGGTATTCGCAGGAAAAATTAGAGGACACGAACACATAGAGTATCGAAACATGCTCTTTAACAAAATAACTTACTCGCCTAAAAAAGATTCCATTTATTTGATCCGAGGCCAGTTACCCCAGGAGGTTTTTGATACAGTGCTTTCGGCGGCAGATGTGGTTTTACTTCCCTATCGCATAACGTCTCAGAGCGGGATTCTTGCCCACTGTCTGGCTTTTGGAAAGCCGGTGGTTACGAGCAGCACTGAAGCAATGCGCATAACTATGGAAAAATCCAAATCCGGAATTGTTTGCGGTTCAAAAAAAGAATTTGTAGATGCGCTTGTTAAAATCCTTAATGACAGCGATTATGCTCGGGAACTGGGAAGAAACGCCCGTGAATATGTCCGTAACGAAATAGCATGGCCAATCATTGTCGATAAGCACATTGATATATACACGGAGGTCATGGAGCGTATTCAGGTGCAGACTCACGTAATTACTGTGGACTGATCAAAGGCGGGGGATGCTATGGAACGAGAGGACATTTTCCAGCGCCATCCGAAAAATCCTATCCTTACCAGAGATGATGTTCCTTATCATTGCAATACAGTTTTCAACGCTGCTGTGTGTAGATTTAAAGACACATATATGATGTTGTTACGCGTTGAAGAAACCAATGGACGCAGCCATCTTACCCTGGCGGAATCACAGGACGGGATTCATTTCTCGGTACATCCAAGGCCCTGGATCGTGCCGTCGGAAGATCCGGAATACGAACCTTATGAACGGTTTGGCATAGAAGATCCCAGGATTACTCAAATAGGTGAAACCTATTACATTACTTACGTAGCTTTTGGACCACACGGTCCAAGAACGGGTCTTGGATTGACAAAGGATTTCAAAAGATTTGAGAGAATTTGCTTGATGACAGAATCGGACAACAAGGACTGTGTGCTTTTCCCCGAAAAAATACAGGAGTATTATGTTCGTCTCGACCGTCCTGGAGGTATGGGAGGAAATCGAGCTTCCATATGGATTAGTTACTCGCCGGATTTAATACATTGGGGAAGATCAAAAGTTCTTCTGGCCCCAGAGCCAGGATGGGGGGCATCGAAAGTAGGCGTTTCAACTCCCCCAATAAAAACAGAAGAGGGCTGGTTGGTTCTGTACCACGGAGTGCGCCAAACTGGAGCTGGGAGAATTTACCGAGTTGGAGCAATGCTTCTCGACCTGGAAAAACCGGAAAAACTCATCCGATACACTCCTCATTTCATTCTTGCCCCAAGGGAATACTATGAACGAGTCGGTGACGTCCCCAATGTGGTTTTTCCTTGTGGTTTCGTGTTGGAAGAAAACGTATTAAAACTTTATTACGGTGCCGCGGATACATGCATATGCCTGGCAGAAACTACCTTAGACGAAATAATGAAAGAATGCACAGGAAAACCAAACAACATTTGAAAAACAGCAACGACACCATGAAAGTAAATTCTGTTCGATATACTCCCATGATGAAACAGTACTTAGAAATTAAAGCCCAGCACCCAGATTGTCTTCTTCTATACCGAATGGGAGATTTTTACGAACTATTTATGGACGATGCTATCATTGCTTCAAGCATTCTCGACATAGCTTTAACAAGCCGCGATAAGAACAGTGAAAACCCTGTTCCGATGTGCGGTGTACCCTACCATGCGGCTGAAACTTACATCGCCAAACTGGTGGCCGCTGGTCATAAGGTCGCTATATGTGAACAGATCGAGGATCCCAAAAAGACAAAAGGGCTTGTAAAACGAGCGGTTACTCGAATCGTCACGCCAGGCCTGGTTTTGGAAGAACAAAACCTTGAAGCCAAAAGTCCCAACTATCTTGCCGCTCTGGCAGGTGGAAAAACTGGCTGGGGACTGGCCTATCTGGATATATCCACTGGCGAATTCAAAATAAGCGAATTCTCAAGAAAGGAAGAACTCCTTGAAGAAGTTTACAGGGTGGAACCAAAAGAAATCATAGTGCCCGAGTCTCTTGAAGCACAAATCAAGGAAGAAACAACAAACGGAAATTTTACCCCTTGTGTACAAGGCCTTCCTGAAGAAAATTTTGACTTTGAAAAGGCGGAAGAACTAGTAAGAGAGACATTCGGTGTATTTTCATTGGAGGGCTTTGGAATTCAAAACTATGTATGGGCGGTAGTTTCTGCCGGAGCCATTCTGAACTATGTGCGGGAAAATCACTTGCCAAGAGAACATATACGCCCACCTCAGTACTACAGCAGAGATGACTTCGTAATCCTGGATGAAGTGACAATACGAAATCTGGAATTATTTTACTCTCCAAGCTTTCGCGGGCAGAAAGGTTCTCTGGTGGACCTACTCGACCAGACACAAACCCCTATGGGCGGGCGAATGCTCAGATACTGGATTAGATTTCCGCTCACTCGAAAAGACAAAATAAAAGAGAGACTTGATGCTGTGGAGGAATTCGCAACGGATTTCATGATGCTCGAAGAAGTGCGCAATATCCTTAATCACATAGGAGACATGGAACGGGCACTGAGCAGGATACAAGCAGGAACTGCGACGCCTAGAGAAATAGTCATGCTTAGAACAGCCCTAAGGCAACTTCCTACCCTTTTTAATTTGTTCAGACATTGTAATTCCTCCTTAATGAAATCCATTATGAAGGGCTGGGACAATCTCGAAGATGTGTGTTCAAGGATTGAAGAAATACTTCTGGAAGAGCCGGCAATTAATTGGACAACAGGGTTTGTGATAAAGGAAGGCGTTGATACCGAGCTTGACGATTGCCGACGCCTTGCCACAGACGTAAAAAGCTGGTTACTGGACTATGAACGCAAACAAAAAGAAGAAACAGGAATTAACTCACTGAAAGTCAAATACAACAAAATCTTCGGCTATTTCATTGAAGTTCCAAAAGGTCAGTTATCCAAAGTTCCCGTCCACTACCACCGCAAACAAACCCTGGTAAATGCAGAACGATTCATAACGGAAGAACTCAAAGATTTTGAAGTCAGAGCCCTTCACGCAGAAGACAGACGACAGGAACTGGAACGACAATGGTTTCAAAAGCTTTGTTCCTACATTGAATCTGAAAGGCAGCGCATTCAACATATGGCCTCCACGATCGCCACAATCGATTGCATAGCCTCTTTCGCCCACGTTGCTCTAACAAGAGACTATACTCGGCCAAAAATCTCAAGAGACGACAGAATATACATCCGGGAAGGAAGGCATCCGATTCTCGAAACAATGCTTCCAGAAGGTTCTTTCGTCCCTAATGATCTGGAAATTAACATGGAAGATCAGCAAATACTTATCATAACCGGCCCGAACATGGCGGGAAAATCAACAATACTTCGACAGGCCGCCATTATAACGCTCATGGCCCACATGGGTTGCTTTGTTCCTGCAAAGGCGGCAAGTATTTGCCTGGTGGACCGAATATTCACAAGGATCGGTGCATCCGACGATTTGGCCAGAGGGCGCTCCACCTTCATGGTTGAAATGCAGGAAACCGCTTACATCCTGCATAATGCTACCCCCAAAAGCTTGGTTATTCTGGACGAAATCGGACGTGGTACAAGCACCTACGACGGCATGAGCATAGCCTGGGCTGTTGTGGAACACTTGCATAATCTGAATGGGAAGGGTGTAAAAACCCTGTGTGCAACTCATTATCACGAACTTACCGAACTAGAAGATCATCTGGAGCGGGTGAAAAATTACAACGTAGCCGTAAAAGAATGGCAAAATCGCATTATCTTCCTTCACAAACTCGCTGAAGGAAAGGCTAACAAAAGCTATGGCATACACGTGGCAAAACTTGCCGGATTACCCGATGAAGTTATCGAAAAGGCCATGGTCAAACTAGAGGAGTTGGAAAGGTCTTCAGCTCATAAAAAACAATCAAGAAAAGTATCGGCTAGAAAAACACGCCACAAAAAAGTAGGTCTTCAAATTCCTCTTTTTCAGCCTACTGAAGGCTGGTTAAGAGAAGAACTTCTGTCTCTTGATCTTGACCGTACAACTCCTCTAATGGCTCTTCAAATTCTTTATCTTCTTCAAGAAAGGTTAAAAAAAGAATCGGGCAAGTCAAAGTGATCAGAACAAGAAGGCTCATAAAAATTGCTTCCGTAGTTATGGTAGCCGGGCTGATGTGTGCTTTTATGCTACAAGCTGTCGCGGCAGGCCCTGGTGTTTATGAAAAAGCCCGCTCCTGCTACTACCGAGCAATATCTCAGAAAAAGCCCAAGCAGGCTAGGCAGTCTCTTCAAAAGTGCGCAACCCTTTTTGAAAAGGCACTCGATCAGAAGGCAGCCCCTGAAGATCGTTGTCACTATTTCCTCGGGCAGATATTTCATAAACTACACGATATCTATGGAAAAGACACGTACTTCAGGAAAGCTCTTTTTCATTACCGCACCATCATCCAAAAGTATCACAACAGCAATTTGGCAGATGATGCCCAATTCCTTACAGGAATTTTGTATACGGCAGTGGATATCGAACAGGCTTATTCCGAATTCCTGAAGGTAGTTCAAGAATTTCCAAACGGCGATATGGCCGAAAGAGCTCAACGGTGGGCAGCAACCCTGAAGGAACGCATCCGCTCATTGACGCCTCCAAGCCAAAAAGAAGAAATAAAAACCGACCGTCTGGCAACCTTGCAGAAGGTCTCTCACATAACCGCACTAAACTACACTCGTATCGTTCTTTACACAAACGCACCACTCCGGTACCAGGTGCACTCATTACCTCCAGATAAAAATCAAGACCTCCCGCCTCGCCTTTACATCGACCTTTTCAACTGTAAAATGAAAGAGTCTCTTAAAGATTCTATCTCCATAATGGATGGTTTGTTGAAAGGCATCAGGGTCGGTCAATTCAGACCAAATCAAGCCAGGGTCGTTCTAGACATTGAAACCATTGATAAATACAAAGTTTTTACCCTGGACGAACCCTACAGGATTGTTATTGACGTTTATGGTGGTAGAAGGCGAAAGCAAGTTCCACAAATAACAATACCAGGAAAGGACGCGGTCAAAAATCTGCCTGAACAACTGGGGTTACATGTAAAAACGATTGTTATAGACCCCGGACACGGTGGCAGAGATAAAGGTGCTATTGGACCCGGAGGCATCTATGAAAAGGACATAACACTGGCGATAGCTAAAAAGCTAAAAAAGTTACTAGAAGCTAGAACTGATTGCGACGTGTATCTCACGCGCTATTCCGACGTCTTTGTATCTCTTGAAAAAAGGACGGCCATAGCCAACGCCAAAAATGCCGACCTTTTCATATCTATACACACAAATGCCCATCGCGATCCACGAATCGGCGGCATAGAAACTTATTATTTGAATTTCTCAACTGACCAGGAAGCAGCCCGAGTGGCCGCTTTAGAAAATGCGATCTCCAGCCGCAAAATCAGTGATCTGGAAGCAATTCTAAAAGACCTCTTATTCGTAACCAAGGTGAATGAATCCTCTCAGCTCGCTGAAAAATTGCACCACGGACTTGTCAAATATCTGAAAAGAAAATACAGATTTCTGCGTGATCTGGGTGTAAAAAGGGCGCCCTTTTATGTACTGATAGGAGCGAATATGCCTAGCGTGCTTGTGGAAGTATGCTTTATTACAAACAAAAGGGAAGCTAAACTTTTACGGACGGCATCTTTCCAAAAGAGAGTGGCAATGGGAATTGCTAGTGGTGTGAAAGATTATATTCATACGATTGAGCAGATTGCAAAATACGAGGTGAAAAAATGAACAAAGAGGAAATTCCGACTGGATCGGTGGTTGAATTCTTACAGGATCAGGCCGTCCAAACGGCAGTTGTTATTGGGACAAAAAATCAGCGACTCATGGTACTGTCTGAAAACAATAAGGAAATGAACGTTTCAAAGAACAGAATTCTCCAGATAATCGGGCCAAAACTTGATCCTACCCAAAAAAGAGATGAACTCATTTCCACGCTCCAGGAAATAAGCAAACGTCGAAAAACTTTGGCAGAAAGCGTTAATGTTGAAGAACTGTGGACACTTCTGGAAGAAGAAGCTACAGAATTCTCGGCTAAAGAACTGGCAGGGTTCGTTTTCACAGAACCTGACGTGGACAAAATGGCAGCAGTCCAGCGTGCTGTGCTGGAAGACCGTTTTTATTTTCAATACAAGAGTGGTGTATTTTCACCAAGATCCAGAGAGAACATTGAACAGCGAAAAATTCAGGCTCAAAAGGAAGCAGAAAAAAAGCGCTTGCTGGAACTTGGAGCAAGCTGGTTAAAAGATATTTCAGAAAAAGATGCAAACACAACAACTATCAATGAAGATCTTGCCCCCATAATTGAGAAATTAAAGGATTTCGCCCTTCACGGAAATAATTCAGTACACCTCGCATTTGTAAAAGAAATCTTCAAGCAAGCAAACCTCAACTTGGATCCATACCTTGCACTGCGCTTGCTTATCAAAACAAAAGTTTGGCGGGAAGACGAAAATATCCTTTTATATCAATATGATATCCGCCGAGAATTTCCAGAAGATGTACAAAAACATGCAGAAACGATTGCAGCGACCGAGCCTAAAGATCCACTCGACAACAAACGTGTGGACTTTTCGAACATATGGACAGTCACGATTGATGGTGAAGAAACCAGAGATATTGACGACGCAATATCCTTTGAACATCTGCCTGACGGCAGGATTAGAATAGGTGTACACATTACGGACGTTTCCGCTTATGTCGAGCACGACGATCCTGTGGATAGGGAAGCAAGGCAGAGGATGACGTCTCTATATTTACCTGATGAAAAAATTCCGATGCTTCCATCTGTCCTTTCAGAAAATGTTTGTAGCCTTGTGGCCACTCAGCGAAAGAGGGCCTTCAGTTTTCTCTTTACCTTGACGGAAGAAGGAAAAATTGAGGAGGCCGATATTGTTCCTTCCTTCGTGTGTGTTGACGAGCGTCTTACCTATGATCAGGTAAACCGGCAGCTAGATGATCATCCTACCCTTAAAAAACTTTACGAACTCAGCACAAGGTTACAGGAAGAGCGAAAAGCTAAAGGTGCTATCATTTTCCACGTTCCAGAAGTACAGGCTCTAGTTATGCCTTCTGGCGTAGTGATGCTCAAAAGGTACAACCAGGATGAACCAGCTCAGACACTGGTATCTGAGTGGATGATAGCGGCTAATGCACTGGCAGCATCATTTTTTCGCAAATATGGCATACCAGCTATATATCGGTGTCAAGGGGAACCACAGTCCGAGGACATAATATCCGGTTCAAGTGAACATCATCTTTTCACCGTACTTAACCAGAGGCGCTTATTACCCAGAGCGGAATTATCTGTCGATCCGTCGAAACACTGCACTCTAGGCGTTGAGTGCTACGTAAGCATAACCTCACCCATACGGAGATACGTAGATCTAGTCCTCCAGCGCCAGCTAAGACATTTTATCCTTGAACAAAAGCCATTCTATTCCCAGGACGAACTCGACTTGATAATTACAGAGATAAATTCAATACTACCAAAAGCATACTTTGTTTCTCGTAAATGGAACCGGTACTGGATTCTCAAGTATCTACAGCAGGAAAAAATCCGTTTTGCCGAAGCTCTTATATTAGATCAGAACGATCGGGTAATGCATGTAGTCCTTCCAGATTACATGCTGGAAACCTCTGTGTTGAAAAGGGGATACGAAACCTTTGCAACAGGGCAGATCATAACGGTAAGAGTTGAAAAGGTAAATCCAAGAGAGGATATTATCAGACTTCAAGCGGTCTGAGGAAGCAAAAAAGGATCGGCGGCGACCTACTTTCCCACGGGGTTTCCCCCGCAGTATCATCGGCGCTGAGGGGCTTAACTTCCGTGTTCGGAATGGGAACGGGTGTTTCCCCCTCGCTATCA
>Ga0190313_1000234_pt1 | contig 35544 bp, 50 predicted proteins | sample 4870071011_MG_FD_169989 | JGI IMG/M metagenome (GOLD analysis project Ga0190313, IMG submission 169989) | Hydrothermal vent sediment bacterial communities from Southern Trench, Guaymas Basin, Mexico - 4870-07-10-11_MG | ecosystem: Environmental > Aquatic > Marine > Hydrothermal vents > Sediment ... | reverse complement strand
AGAAAATCCGAAAGAGAGTAAATGAACTCCTTGAAATCCTCATAAGGCACTCTCTTCCTCAGCTTGATGAGGTAATCCTCCCCGCTTACAATGACCTTCACTGGAATGGGCTGCTGCTCAAGGAACTCAATGAGGCTTTCAAGAGGAAGGTAGTGAGCGTTTTCGGGAATACTGTCATCATCAATCAGCACCTGAACCTTCTGAGCTTCCCACTCAGCCATTGCCCTGGCGATGATATCCTCCTCTTCAGGAATCGTGAGGGTCCTAACCTCGCTCATGCGCTCACCCCTTTCCTCAGCTCTTCAAGCTCATCGTAAAGATCTCTAAGCAAGTCAGTCAGCATTTCAATTGCATTCTCCTTGCTGTGCCTTGCCTCAATCCTTACCTCCCTAAGCCTTGCCTCAAACTCAATCCTGTCCATTGTCAGCCCTCCTTATGTAGTAGAACCCGCTCGGAGCCCTTTCAACAACGCCCTTCCTTCTGAGTGTCTCCAAGATGGCCTTCACATCGCTGGCCGGCATTCTGAGCTCTTGCACGAGGTCGCTAACGAGGGCTGGCGCCCTCTCCAAAGCCTCCAAAACCTCAACAACTTCCAAACCCCTAACCTGCATTCAGAACACCTCCCTCAGCATTTTTCTAACATCCTCAAGAGCGCTAACATAACCGTTCCAATACTCAATGTCCTTCTCAGCCTTGTGAAGCTCATCTCTGGCTTTCTTTGCCTTCAAAACAGCGGCTTCTCTTTCGAGCCTTGCTTTAGTTTCGAGGGCTTTCTCAATTTCCTGCTCAAGCCAGTCCTCTAAACTGGCTGGCTCCTCCTCAACAACACGGGCTTGAGCCCGCTCTTGGGCGACAAACTCCCAAAACGCCTTCTCAGTTTCCAAACTCATGCTTTCACCTCCAATTCCTTCAAGAGGAGCTTTCTACGAGTGGCAACCTCATAGAAGTCGAGCAAGAATGAGATTGCTTCCTCGTAAGTCCTGAAGCCTTCTCTTTCCATCAGAACCTGAAGCCTTCCCTTTGTCTCAGGGCTAAGTTTGAGATTCTTCCTGCAGTACTCAACAGCCTCGTCGAGAAAAGTCAACTCAAACTCAATCAACTTTGCCAAGTCCATGGCCTTAACAGATACTCCCCTGCCCTGCATCTTTTGCTTTATTTCCTCAATCTTCCTAACAGCCGACTCAGGCAATTCCACAACAAAACTCCTAACCTCAGACATTGGCTTTCACCTCCAACTTTTTAACTTTCCAAGCCAATTCTCCAAAACCGTGAACGGGTTTGATAACAAGCCCTAACTCCTCAGAAACAAAAGAATAACCTTGTTGGATAAACCAACGCTTCAGGAAAGCTTTCGCATGCTTCTTGTAGTCCCCCTCATAACCGAGCTTTTGGAGCAAGTCAATAAGCTTAAGCTCCTTGTGTTCATCAAGAAGAGCATGAATTTCCTGCTTGAGCTCAATAGCATCCTTATCTCTTGTGGACATTTTGAGTTGTTTCTTTAACTCTGCAATCTCAGCCTTAAGAGCCTTATTCTCCTCCTTGAGGGCAATGTTTTCCTTCAGTAGCTTTTCGTTTTCTTGTTTTAATCTTGTGTTTTCCTCTTTAACTTTCAAATTCTCTTTTTCTAATTCAATAGCACGATTCTTCCATTCACGGACTTCTTTCGCCAGTTCTAAAACATTATAATTTGCATGATCCATCATCATGACAAAGAATTCACTTGCGGGAATGTTTCCGCGGGCTTCATGGAATTTGTCCTTATATGACTTAGGTATATGAATTGAGAAAGGAACCAAATCTTCGGGCCATTTCTTGGGCCGTCCTGGTCCTGCCTTCACTCTTTTTCTTGGCATTGGGTTCACCTTCGCTGGAGAATAGAAGGTATAGTCATCCAGCAACGCCGTTCACCTTAGCCCTAAGTTGCTTGAGTCGTTCTCTCAGAATTGAAACTTCTCGAAGCAATTCGTCCCGTTCTTTCAGAACTTTTGCTATATAGTCTCCTCTTGACAATTTACCCTTCTCAGAATCTATCTTGTTCAAGGCCTTTTCTGGTATGGTCAAGGTCACAACAACTTTCACTTCATCACTTCTTAGTCTTGCCAACTCTATCACCACCTATTTAGTGAAATTTTCACTATAGTGATATTATCACTAAATATTTAAATATTTCTGTATCACATTTGTAGAGCAATGTACATAATTTGCCATTTCTTTTCAAGAATAGACTTCTCTACTTCCTATTTTTCCTAAAACAGAAATGTTGTTTATTTTTATGTTTATTTTTTGCATGCAAAAAATAATTATCAAAATTAGAGCAATAAAATCGCTGATATTATACAATTGCTCCTACGAGATAGCTGATTTTTAAAAATAGTAATTTCTGCATGCAAAAAAATCGGCAGAATTATAACGCAACATAGTAATTTTGGGTAATTTTAGCATGCTAAAATTGTGCATTATTTTTTGCATGCAAAAAATATTTGGTGGCTTTCTCGAGTAACATCTGTTCAAATTGTCTATCAATAACCTCCACATAAGGACCGGTTTTAATTTTAACCAAGAGAGATTTTCCTTTTTCGCTTAAGAGTTTCTCAAAACTATGATAATCTACTAAGATGACCTCAATAAAATCGTCTTTTGAAATCCCCATTTCCTTCCTAAGCTTTAATGGTATCTTTACAAGACCTCTCACAGACACCTGAGTTATCAAATATCCCCTGCTAACTATAACTACTTTCTCTTCATCTCTTTGTAATTTCCGAATAATAAATTCGACAATATCCTTATCCTTGATACCATAGAACTTTCTAACCGGGCTTGGAATAACAAATCTAAACTGATTATCCAATGTAACTGGCATTTTCATTAGTGGTTCCACTATCCGTTCCTCAGTCATTTCTTCACCTCTCAAATCGCTTTCTTTTGTCTCAGCATTTCCACGTAATCCCAATACCCCATAGGACATTTAATAAAGTCCTTGAACAGTTTTTCATCATCAAATTTGAGTTGTTTTCTAATTCGTTTGAGCAGGTCATCAGTGAGTTCCTTCTTATTGGATCCCCTGCTAAACACAGTCATTATTCGGGTCTTTTTGCCGTTCACATAGAGAAAGTATTTGGTGTGATTTTTTCCTTGTTCTTCTTTGAATCCTTTCTTTTTGAGTGCCTTAGTGATATCTCTGGCCTTCATTGACTCACCTCCACGTATTCGAGGAGTTTACGCTTGAGCTTCTTAGCACCCTCGTCAAGCTCTTTGTCATCTTCGAGAGCATAACCTTCAACTAATGCCCCAAAAACGACTTCAGCGTCTTTAAGAGCTTCATCTAAGGTTTTACCACACCCATAAAGTTCAAGGTCTTTATTCTCGACGCACCATACGTCAGTGTTATGATCATATTCCACTTTGAGAGGGATAGGTTTCTTGATTTTGTATCCTCCGAATTTTCCAGTTATCTCTGTTTGGTATAGGTTAAGGTCAAGGGTTTTTTCAATCTTCTTAATGCGACCTTTTTGTTTGATAATTCCAATCACTTCTACAGGTTTCCAGAAGTATTTATATGCTTTAATTTCTATTTCAGGGTCTTCTTCAGGGTCATAATAACAAAGAACTTTCTCACCTGTGGTTGTTATAATCTCAAAGTGTCTCTTCTTTCCATGGGCCTTTAACTCTACAATTGCACCTTGGATCTTATCAGAGATTTCTTTTATGTATTCATCAATGAGTTTCTGAATTATTTGTTTTTTCTCGGCTGGAATGTAGATATATTCTTCATCTTTTGGTTTTGTAGGCTTTCTTGCAATCCCTACTTTCAATTCTTCCTCAGACCAGAGAGTTTCGAGTCTTTTGAGATTTGATAAGATGACTTCAGGAGATTTTAACTCTTGTTCTAAATATTGCTTAAGTTTCTGATAATCATCGACATAATTGAGTAGGTTTAGTATAAAGTCAAGAGCTGAGTTTATGGGATCAGTATAATGATAAGAATAAGATTTGGCAGGTTCTAAAACAAGTGTTATTGTTCCGGGTTCAACTTTAGTTAGATATAACTTCAAGTGCTCTTGGGGTTTTCTAATTTTCTTTACTCTTCCGTACTCAATTAAAAGACGTTGAAAGTTTGATAAGAAATCTCCTAAGCGAAGCACTTCTATTTTGTGCGCTTTTACTGCTTTTCCTTTGAACTTAATCCAGATTCTAACTTGTTGGTCACTAGTCATCTCTTGCTCCTCCAGAGGTTATAACCAAATTCTGTTAATGGTTAACAAGTTTTTGTTATGAAGTATAACATTCAATAATGAGAGAATTCTCTATAAAATCTTTGTGATATAATATCACAGTTTTGAGTGTTTTTCAAGGGAGAAATGGATGGTTATTCCTGCTTAAACATCTGAGAAAAGAGGTTGGCAGGTTGTTGAGTCTTGTCATTCCATGTATCTGGTCAAAATATGCGTTTGCAATATTTGAATTTAAAGGGTAATTTTGGTGGTTTGTACTCTATTGCATATTCTAAAAATGGATCGAGTTCAACGTCATCGTTTTGTTCAAGCGTAAAGCGTATTACTGCATTAATCTCTATTTTTTCAGGAGGGTTAAATGAAATTGAATATGTTGTAGTAGTGTGATGTGTTATTTTTTCAACTCTAATTGGAGGGTTATCTTGATCCTCATATTTGACTGGATTTCCATCTTCAATCAGACATATAGTACCAAAAGAGAGCTCTCTAAGTTTAAGTGAGTTGCTCAAGGTAATTGTTATTCTTTCTAGTTGCGCTGGCCATCGCACCTCCCCTTCAGGTATCCAAGGATAAACAGAATAAGTAGTTTTACTTGGTCGAGCAGTTGTAGTTGGGTAAATTATAAACTGTCTAAATCTTTTTGAAAGATAAAGAATCCCAAAGCTAAGCACATAAATAACCAAGTTCACAACAAGATACCGCGTGCTGTTTGAGAAATTGGACAATGTCAACACTACTCCAACGAGTAGCAAAACTAGTGAACATCCTTCAATGTGGCTCATAGTCAGGGTTGGTCTCCACATGGTACCGCTCAATTTACCTGTGAATTTTTTGAGAGCATCTTAACTAGCTTTTTAACTTCATTTTCATTTCTTCCTATTTTTGGGCTGTAGACAACTGTTCCATCTTTAAATATTTCTATTCTAGTGACCTTTTTGTCTTTTAACCCAATTACGTCGATGACTACGGATTCAATTTGTGAGATAGCATGTGGTTCGAGAAGGGTTTTTGAAAAATCTAAAAAGAGATCTCCACTAGCAACAACTACTTTGGGTATTATAATATATCTTTTATTTCCTTTTGATTCAATGGTGAACCTCTTTCCCCTAATATCAGCAGCTTTAAATATTATTTTTTTAACAGCACCCATGGCGACATTTTCATCAACCTGAGTTTTCGCCATTTCCCTCTTCACCTTGGGCAGATTTTTTCAGATCATAATATCTTTTCTCAGCATCCTTTAATACTTTTAAGGCTTGTGCTATATATGGAACTGCATGGAATAGTTTAATCCCCTCAATCATGGCTGTTATTTTTCCATCTTGATATATCTTAAGTTTAACACTGGTATTTTCTAGTGCAACTACGACTTCAGCAAATTCTCTGAATACGTATCCTTTTTCTTTCCTTTCTAAGTCCTTATCTCTCTCTTCGGGCCCTGAATATCTCTCAATAATTTCATGAGTGGTTCCTTTCTTTCCTTTTCTTCCTCTTGGTTCTATTTCATCACTGAATACTATTTCCATCCATTCTTCTGGATTTGGAACATTTATAAACTCGATAAAGTCAGGAGAGAATCCAAGCCCATTTCGGTATTTTGGCTCTATGGATGGTTGTAACTCAGAAAGGATATGATCCCTTAGTTGGAAGTTTGGGGTAAATACCATCAACATGAATGGTTCTTTAGTGATTGCTATGGGGACTAACTCTTTTATTGGATCCTTATAAGCAACTCCCAAAGGATCGGTTTTCTCTTTAAAGTCCGAGCGATAAAATTCAAAGTATATATACTCTGAAACATTGCTTAAATCATTATCTGAGATAATCGGTCCTACTTGGAAGTTAATGAATCCCTCAGTTTTTTCTTTATTTGGGTCTGGTTTTTTATTTTTGATTATTTTTTCTAGAGTCTTAGCCAGTTCTTCATACTGCACTCCTTTAAGATAGAAAGCATATAATGACTTCTGACGCATGGTAATCACCAAATTTAGTATTAATCTGTTAGTATAAATTATTTTCTCTAAATACAGAGGCTTTCTTTGATAATTACAGTGTTTTTGATATATATTGTTGCATAGGTTTTGGAGTCTTCGAGTGTATCCACATCCCCCTCAAGGTGTACGTGAACCTTGAAGAGCTTCATAATGTCATCACTGGAGTAGAGGTTTATTCTTGTGGATAAAACTTTATCGCTTAGTTAAAACAATAACCACAAACAACGTAAGACTTAATTATGACAAATGTAATAATTTAGTGTGAAATTAATTCATTGGGAGGTGACCTAAACGGGGATTTTTAAACGATGGATTAGATTTAAGAAGGAGAATGTCCAAAAAGTTCCAGATGTTTATGGAGTGTATGAGATTGCCAATGCAGCCAAAGGGACAATTTATATTGGAAGTGGAAAGCTTAGGAGTAGACTTTTGGCGCACTTTAAGGATATTGTAGGAGCATCTTATTTTAGATTTGAAAAAACAGGAAGTCTGGAGAGAGCGAGACAAAGAGAAAGAGCTCTTCTACGGAGATATTACTATAAGCACGGAAAATTGCCTAAATTTAACCAGAAACTAGGATAATCAAGGATGGAACTGTATAGGAAGAATTTTTGTGATCAGAAAAATTGAGGGATTGTACATGACAGAGGATATTAAAACTTTCAGAACATTATTTTTTAGAAATTTAAGATCTTGGCCTAGTCTCTTTTCCTTGATATTAATTTTATTGCTAGCATCACCTCCTTATTGGTTTAAGCCAATTATGTGGATTGTAGCAGAAAAGAATGAACTTGTTCTGAGGGAAATTGTGCAGGAACTAACTAAAAATGCTACAACAGATCTTGAGAAGGCACAAAAGATTTATGAATGGTTTGAAAGTGGAAATCTTACAAATATTTACTGGAATACAGTAAGATTTGCAGACCCACCAATTTACATATATGAAGAACCTCCACACATTTGTATTCGACTTATTGGACATGAGTATCCCCTTTGGGTTCTCACAAGTAGATGTGGAGCTTGTGAAGAGTATGCCTTGTTATACATGGAAATGGCTAGTGAGGCAGGTCTTAAAGTTAGGAGCATTCATGATCATGGTGAAAATCATAATTGGGATGAAGTTCTTATTAATGGTAAATGGATCATCGTGGATCCCTCTCGGCATAAATTTAACGAATCTCTATCCTATTATGAGAGAGGTAGAGGTCTAAATGTTTCATATGTTTTCGCCTTATATCCAAACGGGAGTACAGAAGACGTAACTAGAAGGTATACGAATGTTGGGACTGTTCATGTTAAGGTTATAGACGCAAACGGAAAGAATATTCGTGGAGCCACTATAGAGGTCATTTCAAATAACTATAAACCAAACTGGAGAGTTATTTTAGAGTGCAGGACGGATGAAACCGGAGAATGTATTTTTCAAATAGGTGGGGGGAACTATACACTTAGAACATATGCTAGATTGTTTTTGTTTAATGAAACAAACTTAATAATATCTGAAGGAAAATCGGCAGAAATAACTATTGTAGTAACAAGAAACCTAAGCGCAGGTATTATCCGCTACTTAAATAACCTGACAATTGTATTTTTAATAATTGGAATATTGGGTTGGCTTTTTATGAATCTTATACGAACTGGAATCCAATTGTTAATGGCATCTATAAAGAAAGAGAAATAAGTTTTATTCTGTCCTCAGTACTTTTAGAAACCTTTAGTATTATGACAGAAAAGTGAGAGTCGCCTTTGGGGTAAAAGTCGTCAAATGTCAAATTCATTGAAGACATCGAAAATATTAAAAACTTTGAATACTTTGAATTTATTGAGGGAGGCCGAAGTTCTCTCAGGTGAGGTGCAGTGGGCCTCCCGTTGAGCTCAGTTAGATGCTCAGAATTGAGCGTCCCGGAGAGCCCGCGGGCGATGAGCGACCGTGGGCAATGAGAGATGACAAGGGACGCGCCTCTAGTACTTTCCTATTTTGTTTATGTTTAGAAGTTTGAGGAATTCGTAATCGTGGTTATTCCATGCAATTCTTGCAAAGTATGCAATGTTATCTGCTAGGAGCATTAAGTGTTTATATTGCTTAAAGGTTGTGCTGCTTTCTTTTTCTTCTATTACTCGAATGTTCGGGTATAATCTCTTTAGAATGGTGATTATGTCTTTATCTCCGAGAACAAATTTACACTCTTTTATCCAGTATTCTAAATCTCTAAAAAAGCCAGCTGGTAAATCTCTTTTATGAATGTGGCCTGTCACGTTGGTTCTATATATTTTCAAAAAAGCTATATATTGGTGGAGGTTTATTTGTCCTCTACCCATAATTGCCTCTTTTAATTTAGATTTTTTACTATTCTTTTCAACTCGACCATATTTCTTTCCATGTTTTAGTTTTAGCTTTTTATGAACTATATCTTTTAGTGCCCCACTGTCTGAATCCCATATTCCAAGTACTACTAATACAGTAAATCCTTTTTGATAATGTTCTGTACTTCGATCTATAATTATAACCAGGTTCTTAAATTTGGCTAATTCTTTGCTATTGTTCATCACTTTTCCAACTCTCACCTGAACACCCCTGTCACTTTATTGGGCATTATGGTGTATCTTAGTGAAAATATCAGTACTATGGATTGAGAAGTCAGGGTAAATATACCTTGCCCATGTTTAGTTTGCCAAGCCGACAAATATTCACAGAGAATTCTGTCGTAAAAGGGAGGAGTAGAAAAAGGAATATGTCGGAACACTTCTCCATCTTTAGCAAGCTGTTATGAGAATTGAGAAAGATTAATAATTTTTGAGGTGGTATATTGTTATTAAGATAATAAAAAGGACGGGGTTAAAGATGAAAAGGATGTTTGTGGTGCTGATTTCTGTACTCTTGTTAGTTAGTTTAGTAAGTGGTTGCATTGGATCCGGAGGATCTGAGGGGATTAAAGAGAAGATCAAGGAAAAAGTTGAGATGAGTAAGCCTCGGATTCTCAGTATTTCTCATCGTTGGGGAGAAATAAATGACCGTTATAGTGAGATTATTACTGAAATCGTAGTTTACAATCCCAACCCGGTTTCTGTTCCTCTGAAAAATATTTCTGTGCATTTGTATATGAACGGAATTGACATGGGGGAAGGTCATAATATTGGTCCAGCGAGTTTAGCTGCTAAGAGCAATACAACGATTATTCTTTCAACAAAGATTGACAATTACAAGATCCCTAAATGGTGGGTATCTCACCTCAAAAATGGAGAGGTTACAGAGGTTCTTTTGAAGGGCAAACTTGTTTTTGATTTAAAAGTGTTTGATTTTAGTTGGCCATTTGAGCAGAAGTCTGTAATAAAGACCAACATTGTGGATAATCTTGCGTTTACAAACATGGTTTTATCAAAGAGGATTTCTATACCATTAGTTGGGAATTTTGATTTTAGACTTTTAATGAACATGAGTTCAAGATGGGGACAGGTTACAGAAGATTCAACTGAGATCATTCATGATGTTACCATTTATAATCCTCAGAAGTTCATCACAGTTCCAATCACTAATATTGGTTATGAGATTTTAATAAATGATATTATGATTGGAGAGGGTGTATCAAAGCAGAAGATTGTATTATATCCACGTTCTACAGGTTCTCTTCAATTTGTCAGTAATATAAATAATCAAGCCCTTGTAGAGTGGTGGGTCAGCCATATTAAGAACAATGAACAGAGTACATTTGAACTGAGGTTGTATTTTGTCTTCGATCTTGGAGGCCAAGAAATTAAGATACCTTTACCGGAAGGGACAATTAAAACAGAAATAAAAACGAACATTCTTGGCTCCTAATGTTTTTTAGTTTCTTGAAAATCTGGCTAAAAGTTTCTGGAGTGTCTCTATCACTAGAAGAGCCCCATATAGAGAGTAAAGGAAAATGTATATCAGATATCGTCTAAGGGCTTTTCTCAATTGTGTTGGAAAAAGCATTAGTACTCACCTGCCGCATAGTGTACGTAAAACCAAGCATCGACTAATGGACTGATTATTGAGCCTATGAACACTGCAACCGTCCACAACGCTCCTATTGCTAAACTACCGGCGAGCTTTGCGCGGTACAATACCACTATTGCCACTAGTACTCCTATTGCAGCGAAGAAGGCTGCTGGAGGTATCCATATTAGCAAGAAGAATACTATGAGGGCTAAAAGCAGTCCTCCGACAAGTCTGCCCAAAAGTGAGAGAACGTAAATTAGGAACTCCATGAGGCAACCTTCTCTCCAGACGTAAATAAGAGCTATTGCTAATGATATGTACCAGATTATGGACAGTACTGCGGATTGTGTTGTAACCTCTCTAGGGATATAAGGAAAACTTTTAGACAGGAGTTGGTAAGCCGTATTGGCAAGTTCAACTTCCATCAGATTCACCCCCTAAGAGTTTCCACCAGTCTATTTCCTCTTTACTTAGTTCACGACTCAGCCAGTTCAAGCCGTCAAGTGGGTCATCCCCTCTGAACTCAACGTTGTAGCTCTCACGTTGCTTGAGAGAGTAACCCTTCGGTGCGGTAATGTCAGCGGCAGCCCGCCATATTATACCATACCCGAGATTGCGATACCAGCTCCAAGTGACTATTCTAGGTTTCATTGTGATAATGCTGTCAATGGTCTTGGAGCCTCTAGCTGTCCAAAGGTTCCCATCAAAGACTACCTCTTCTCCGGTGAAAAGTCCGAACCAGGAGGTTCTCTTTATCACTTTAACTCTCATTACTGCTGCAAATATGTGGCCATTCGAGTATTGAGTAATTTTCCAGTTGTCTTTGCCTTTGTATGGAATGATATAGTAGTCAATGGCTTTTATGTGTAGTTTTGCAAGGGGAGAATTATCCCACAGAATGTAAGTATAGTAGGAGAAGTGGTGATAATCACGGGTGTACCTTAGATACTTGTTTTTGTATGTTACATCCCCTCCAGAGATTTCAATAGATTCCTCTGGTAGTAGTTCCTCAAGTAGAGTTTGATTCCTAGTAAAGATCAACATCTCATAACTGTCGCTGTTCTTTACGAATGTGATCCAGCCGTCTAAGTTTCCGTCTCCATTGATGTCTATCTTTTCTCCCCATAATCCATCGGTGTTATTATCAAGGATAGTTCTCACATTGGTTATGTTTCCAATACTGATGATGCTTCCTAAGTCACTAAGGGCCCCAATTTTTAGTTGGAGGACTCCAAGGCGAAGGTTTTCCCCATCTTTCACATTGGCGATCTGGATAGCGTAAGGACCTCCAAGGATAAGCACTTCTTCGGTCAGCTCAGCTTGATCATAGATTTGTCCAGTGGTACTGTTTTCCACAATAGCACTTATCTTTAGGGTGTAAATGCCAGGCTCCACGTCGCCAATAGTGATGTTAGTCCTCCACACGCCTGGTGTGGTGTTATCTTCGGTATAGGTCCAGATATCCGGGAGACCGTCTCCGGTCATATCTATAGCATTTCCTGCTTCATCCACAAACTTTGCACTCACATTTATGATGTCGGCTCCTGGAAACTCTGAGAGTGTGAATGGTGCGGCATCTGCTGTGAGGATGCTGATGACGCTTTCCCAAGTCTCGTTGGAGATTAGTACTAGTCCACCGTTGGCTTCACTTGGATCGTGGACGGTTATGGTGGCTGCTGACGTTACTCCCGAAAAAATTAACATCAAAATCAAAAATAAAGCCTTCACGGCCCGGCCCGTCGTTTTCATGGTGTATCCCCCATTTGTCCTACCGATTTTAGTCTGCTGATTTTAGAAGAACCATTATTAGAATCAAAATTACCTAATGAGTTCTTTTGAGGTATAGACTTATTATAACACTGTTTCAAAAATAAGGCAGAAGATGCTTTAAAGACACTGTCACAAACGGAGACACTTCAAAGCGTTATATCTCTAGTAAAGTTCTCTCAAATGCTGAAGAAAGTTAATAAGCTTTGGACTGACCTCCTCCCCGTCCTGAAAGAAAGGCTTGGAAAAGAAAAATGTAATGCTATGTTTCATATTCAGGATTTCTCAAAAAGAACAATGGTAAAAAAGAAAAAAATCAGCCCGTCACGACTTTCACTATTTTTCCATCTTTGTCCACGATTATTGCTATGGTCTGGAGCTTGAAGGGGTTGTTGGGGTCAATTGTGATGGTGAACGCTTCGAGTGGGTTCTGGCTGAAGAGTAGGAGGACACGGCTTTGAACTTCGATGAAGTATTCGAGTTCGGGTTTTGGCTTTTCTCCGAGGATTGGCTTCATGAATTCGCCCTGGAGCAGGTTGCACGCTCCATAGGTTCCCCACCTGTCGGTTCCAGCCACTATAACATCGACCACTTTAGTTTTTCCTTCCGCGAGGCGTATCTGAAGCTCGGCAGGAGTTTCACCCGCTGGAATAACTGTGATGACCCCGTAGCCTTTGCCCCACTTGTTCCCATCTTTGTCCATGATATACCATTGGTTTCCTTCCTTGATAAACTTGATAGGTAACCGGTCAGCGTTTTCCTCAAGGAGTTCTTTGGTGTATTCGTTGGCAACTGGCCCGCCGACGGTGTAGACGACTGGTGATATCCTGTCGGGGTCTTTCACCTCAGTATCAAGCATAGCATCAGCGTTGAGGTTCTGGACAGGCGCGGTGACGGCCTTGGCGATTAGTCCGCTCAGTTTACCAAGCTCGGGAACGGCTACTTCTGCTCCTTTTTCCTTGATGATGTCTATCCATTTCTGAACCGCGATGGCAACCTTGGCTCCAGCGGCTACATCGGCTCCGGCGGCGTTCTCACCAACCACTATCATGGCAGTTGGAGTTGAGAGGTTTAGTTGTGGGATTTGGGGTGCGGTGTTGGTCTGGTTTTCGGTAGGTGTTGGACTTGCCTGCTGCTCTTGGTATTCCTCAACAACTATGTCTGCTTCGACCGGATCATAATAGGTAACTTGGAATTTTGCCTTGAGAGATAAAAGACCCGCTTCTATGCTCACGAGCTTAACTTTCGCCTTTGGCACTCCATAAACCCAAACTTCCTCATCAATGCTCATACTTTTCTGTTCTCCCCAAGTGCTTTCGATCACTACTTTTCCAGCGAGCATGTCAATTTGCTTTACTATGAACACTGCATATGGATCCTGTTCATTCTGCTCAAGCTCGACAGTTTGGCTCCAAGTATCAAACTTAATGTTTCTTAGATAATATGTATAAGTGCGGTCTGGATCAGTTTCTCCTCGCTCGCTGGTTGGTGTTCCATGCTCATTACCAGTATCTTTGTAGTGTACCATCATCGACACATATATCCCCATTTCCGGATCATAGTTGAATTCTGCGTTCTCTATTGTTATCACTGCCTTGGGCAGATCAAAAGTGTAACTCTGCCCTTTAACAATGTGGAATGTTTTCACGACTCTTGCACTAACTGTCCCCAAAGAGGTAAAAAGTAGAAATATCACGACTAAGCCTGCGACTTTTTTCATGTTGATCCCCCACTTTCTTTTTTCTTTTTTAATCTAAAAATTCTTTTCGGCTTTTTGGGAGTTGGCTTCTCAACGCTCACCTTGTAGCTTCGGATTTTCACTTTCTGGTCCTTTGCGAGTTGGCGGATGATATACTCTACTCTGTCAGCGTCACCTTCGACGTTGATGGTTATCCAGTATCGCCCTGGCCCGTGGACTTTGTCAGCCACGATTTCGTATATCAGCCAGATCCCTAAAATGAGAGAAATGATGAAGAACCATTCAAACATCTTCGCCAGCCTCCTCTTTTATTCTTTCCTTCAGCTCGAGAAGCTTCTTCTTTAGATATTCAACTCTGTTCTCTTTCAGTAGGAACCTCTTCTTGGCGAGCTCAGCGACTTTGTCAATGTCCACCGCGAGGATATCGCCTTTTGTGATTTCAGAAGAGCCGGTTATCTGCGGGATGATGGTTCTCAGGATTACGAGCAGGTTTGGATCGTCAACTATGCTATCGATCTTGGCTTTGAGCAGGTCTTTCTTCAATGCTTCAGCCATGAGCTCTTCTTTCAACTCTCTTGCTTTCTGATCAATCTTAACGTCCATATACTTCCTTGTTCTCTTATATTTCCTGTAATAGACCACCAAGCCACCCAAGACCAGTGGGAAAATGTAAGGCGTCCACAGAATATACTGGTCTTCCATCTTTTGCCTTGCCGTCTCCCATGACCACTGCTCAGCCTTTAGTCTTTCAATTTCTTCCTCAAGCTCTCTTATCTTCTTGTTTCTCTCCTCGAGAGCTTTTTGAAGTATCTTGATCTGCTCTTCAAGTTGTTTCTTTTCAGTTTGTGTTATGTTTAGCTGTTGCTGTAAATACTGAATCTGCTTGGCAAGTTCGTCTCTTTCTTGTTTCAACTGTTCAAGCTGTTTGGTCAGGTTCTCAATAATCGCTTGACACTCTTCGACGCTGTTGCACGTCAGGTTTTCGGGAATCGTGACAGGGGTCAGCTTGAGTTTTGGGACTTTAGTTTGATTTGTCAGCGTTTGGTTTGAAGCTGTTTGTTTTGCTGTTTTGTTTTCTTTTTTCAGTTCACTTTGCAACTTCACGGTGAGGTTGTAGGGGGCGCTGATAATGATTCTCGCTGTTTTTGCAGTGAGATTTTTATCAACGCTGACTATTGTGATGTTGCTGTCGTCTATTTCGATGCTGTTCCACTCAATCATGCTCAGTGAAATAAGCGTTCCCTCAGCGTCTTTGATTATTGCGTAGGTCATATTATCCCGCTTGTTCACGTCTATTGTGATGTTATAGAGGAGTGTATCGTTGCGATAGATGAGTATGTGATCGCCGAGTGAAACATTCCGCTCCCAACTCCATGCTGCGACAAGCCCAATATTCATAATAATATATATGAATACTAACACGCTAATAATTCGCTTCTTCATTTTCCCACCTCTTGTATGCATCTAAGAAATGTATGGGTGCATATTCACCTGCAGAAGCTTTTCTACTCACCGGTGGCCTGATGAGAACCTTATACTTCGTAAGTGGTCCAACATAGATGGCTTTCTCAATAGAAAGGGTTCTCAACACTCTTGGTTCTACGCCAAGCTTTTGTGCAAATTCTTTTGAGTACATTCTTTTGACGAACCACTCTTTGCATTCGCTGATGATGCTTGGGCTTAGGTCGTCATGCCTCTGTGTATCCAAGGTCCAAGTCATGTTCTTCCCACGAGAAATTTTCACGTAGACTTGGAGTTCTTGGCGCATTAGGGTCTGGAAGTATGAAAGTTTCTCAATGATGTCTCTTGCTGCTGATGGAGCCAAGAGGTTTGCATCTGCTACGAAAAAGCTCATCAAGTAATCCCGTTTGAGGTTATCAAGCCAGTTTGAGTAAACCGTTACGAGAATTGCAAATGTCCAGATATAGCGGTCTTCAGGCCTCTCTATAAAGTGTGTTGTGAAAACACTTATTTCTCTTCGTTTTTTGATCATATCCTTCAGGTTAACTCCGTCAATGTTTGGATTCTCGGAGGCTTTAAGGACATTATAAAAGCGGTTTATTTTCATTATTGTGTTGTCTATGTTGACGTTTGTTCCCTCTCCTATCTTTTTCACAAGCTCTTTAAACTCCTCAATGTTTCTCTTTTTCCTTTTCTTGACTGTGTTTACGTATTCATCATAAGCATCTGCAACGATTAAGCCCTCAATTGAGCCTGTTGGCAGAGTTCTGGCTATGATGTCTATTAGATCGGCTTCAGTGAAAGTCAGAGGTCTAAAAAACTCTATGCCTGGATCATTTTCATGCTTTTTGAGAAAGTTCAGAAAACGTTGAGTTGGTGGACTGTAAACCACGGCTTTGAACGGCCACTCTCTGAAGTCCTCAATGTCGATTCCAAAATGTTCTTTCAATGTTTTGATCATTTGATGGTTGTTATTTGGCAGATTCATGAATGCCCTCTCAGATTTTGCCTCAAGAGCTGGCTCTATCTCGAAGACTTTTCTTCCTCTTAGGAAGTCAATCTCCATGAGAGTTTGGGCGAGGGTTGTCTTTCCTGCGCCTGTTTGGCCCATTATGAGTCTGTGGCTTGGCCCGCTTAGTGGATACACTAAGTTATGGTTCTTTGTAAGCCCAAATGCTAAAAGCGGGTTTTCTGTTTTGACTTTTTTTCTCTTCGGGCTTTGGGATATACTCCTGAAGAACGTGACGGAGAGTTATGCCCATAATTCTTCCTCCATACGGTTATATGCAGAATCGAATACTTCGAGGAACTTGTCAAGAACCCCCTCTCTTAGTTTTAACCCGTTCTCGCCTCTTTCGATGTAGCCAGCCTCAATCAAGTATTTTAAAGACCTGCTCACGGCCGATTCATAAACTCCGAGGATATCTGCAAGATCCTTTACTCTCATTTCCCCATGAATCGCAAGCGCCATGATAATCTTTGTCCGCAGACTCGCAGATGATCCAATTGTTCTTTTTAGTTCTTCGAGTTTTATAAGTGCGTCTTCTCCCCCATAAATTGCCATGAGGAGATATTCAAGAGCCTCTTTGTATTTTTCAATGGCTTCTTGAATTAGTTTCAACTTTTCGCTCACATAGACGTTTGGAAGTTTACCAGCTTTCTTCTCAAGTTGTGAGGCTCTCTTTGCCACAGATATCGCAATGCTCAGGTACTTTGCAGTTGGGGCAATTTTTGTTCTTTTCTCTACATGTGATAAAATAACATCTATATCATCCACTAACTCAATCATACCTTTTTCATCTCCCATCTTGATGACCCTCCTCTTCTTAATCAGTCAAAGACTTCGGAATTGACATGGGGTTCTTGTCAATCCACCTCCCTAACATTTAGCCCACATCGGGCCCATCCAGGCGGGCTTAGGCCTTTCGGAATCCCTACTCGGCCCAATGCCCGCATTCTGGATGAGTAAAAGGGGAAAAGTCAAAGTTCCCCACCTTTTTTGAGTGCTTCGATTATTGCAGAAATTTCTTCTTTCTTGATCTTCCCCACCTCTGCAAAGAATCCTTTCCCGAGAACCTCCTTCATGATTCTTAGCGCATCCTCGTAACCTTTCTCCCTTAGCTCCTCGAAGAATTCTCTCGGGAGCGTGGCGATTGTTCTTGCTAACTCATAGCCCTTCTCTGCAAATTGTCTCAGTGTTGCATTTTCGACTTTGAGGTATTCTATCTCCTTCAAGGCTCTCATGTAAAGCTCGTCTGCAATGTTGATTGGCTCCCAAACATAAACCGGGATTTGCTCTCCAGTATTTTTGTCTATCTCATAGTATGTGGGTTTGCTCGGTCTTTTTGCTGCAATTATCCTTGTATTACCATAGCCAAAGATTGTGTCTCCAGGAATGAAGTGTATCGTGCCGTCCCATTGTGGCGAGAGGAGTGACTTATTTGGATACACACGCCAACCGAGCTCAGTCTCAACGATGTGGGGTTTTATTCTTCTTGATTTCACTTCTTTACCTGTGAATGGAAGCTTTATTCCAATCAAAGGTTTCTCTTTGACCCAAATTTCCATCTCCGGGCTTGTGAGTGGGATGAGTCTTTTGCTTCTGGCCTTGGCGGATTCAACCCACGTCATCCTCATGAACTCGACAAAGAGTATTGAGCCTATCAACACGTAAAATGAATATCTTGGAGCGGAGAGGCTCTCGTGGATCTTCATGAGAGTCTCATAAAATCCTGGAAAAGCGAGCATGATTAAGCCAATTACTGCGCCAATTCCAATTCCGAGGAGTGTGAACTTGATGATTCTTGTTTTCTGGCTTTCTTGCTTTTCATCGACTTTTCTCGCTAACTCCTCTCTGATATCCTCTCTCACCTCAGGATTGACTTCCACTTCGTTTCACCTCTCTCATTTTTGCTTGTTTGATAAGTCTCAACAACTGTGCTTCCTCTCTTGTGAATCTCAATTTCAGTTCTCTAACAATGTCGAGCTTTCTTTCGAGCATTCTGGTCCTGTCCATGATCTCACCCCTGCGTTGCTCCTATTGCAAACGCTATCACGGGCGGGACAAACCATATTGCTCTAATGAGATCCAAAACTGGATTTAGAACAAGGATTAGTATCAGTGAACCAAAGATCAATACAAGACCCCACGGAATTATTGGGATATCGAACATGAACTTTGCAACGAGTGCGGTCACGATGAGCAGTATTACTGAAAGTCCGAGATATACGAAGGCGAGCAGGGCAGCTCCAGGGTCATTTACTGGAATTCCTGCAATCAGCACCAACGGGACAAAATAGACGGCCGCCAAGATTGCTCCAGTTTTGAAACTATCCGTGTCGAACATGGTCAATCACCCACGTAGTATTCAAACGGGATGTATGCGAGGCTCAGCGGGAAGAGTGGAATGTTTCCTGTCAACAAAGCCAAGATCATAACGAACTCTGCCACAAACATTCTGAAGCCCGCTCCAAGCGGAGCCAAGTTCACAATGAAGGGATCGCCCTTGTTGGTGAGGTAGTGAATGCCGATTGCTCCGAGGAAGGCTATTAAGGCAAACAGTGCCGTAACGTGCCCGTGCAGTGTTAAGAATGCCAAGAGTACGATTATACCAAACCAGCCCAACTCCAACAATGTCATCAGACTCATTTTTCATCTCCCTCCTTTTTCCTCACTATGCAGAGAGATCTGAAGCATTTGTACGTGGCATTAACAACAGTCACGTTTCCAAAGCCCTCAAACTCCTCAAAACTGATTATTTTTGTCTCGTTGGGGAACTCAAGCTTAATGCTGCCGTTTTCAAGAATCGTCACATTGTAATTTTTGCTCATGTCATCTGCAGCAGGGAGATTGTAGGCAATATAGGCTTTTGTTGCATTGCTCCAACCGCTGCGCTTCCAGTCAAACCCGCTAATCCAAAATGCTCCAATCCAGGCATCTTTGCCAATTTCTTCCTTATGCCACCAGATGTCGTCAGTTTGTCCTTGATAGAGCCCAATAATACCAAAGTAGACCTTGTAAACGCTGGCTTTCACTGTTACTTCCCTTGGAATCCACCAACTGAAGCGTACTTTTGCCTCATCAAGGTAGATGTAGTAGTCAGGATTCCACCAGTGTGCTCCTTCAATGACGAAGCTTTTACCAATCTCAACTCCTTCGTAGCCATCAACTGGCATGACTTCTCTCTTGAACAGCTCCAAGGCCTTAGAGATTGCGCCTTTTAGCAGATCCTTCAATGACCAAGCGCCCACGGGCTCTGCTATCACTCCTACGAGGATTATAACAACAAAACACAACGCTAAAGCCTGTTTTCTCATCTCAATCCCTCCATTGCATGAATAAGAATATTCCAATTAGAATCAACCCGATTGGAAGTAACAAACTTAGGGCATGCTGGTTTTGGTTATAAGCAGTGTAACCAATGACATCATCGAGCCACACGATCAACCCTGCAACGAATGAAGTTACTGCCAAGAACCCACCTGAAATTGCCTCAAGAACGACCCCAAAGGCCATGAGCGCGACTCCCCAATTTAGATGAGTTATTCCAACCATATTTAGCAATATGAAAGCCACCGCAAACGCTGCTATTACCGCAATTGCTGCTTCAATATCGTACTCAAAGCCCGTTCTAACGCCCTCAATGAGTACGAAGAACGCTGCTATCCCAACGAGGATAATGAATTTCGAATTTAGTGATGCACTGATCGTTGTGGGCATGAGGTAGTAGAGTATGAGTGCTATGAACGAACCCGCACCTGCGTAGAATAGAGAGCCTCTAAGTGTTCCTTCATCAAAGTCTGTTACCTGCATTAGCAGAGCAAGTCCGAGCATCGCACCTGCAGCATAGACAATATGATAATAGTTCTCAGCGGCAAGGGAGAGTATCAGCATAAGCACGGATGCTCCTAAAATCTCTGCTTTTCTTGAGAGGATGAAGTAGACACCCAAAGCTACTGCAACTATTAATACGCTTAGCATGATTCCTTGGGCACTCGCTTGCGCTAAACTCGCGCTGTACACCCTCACCCACCTCCGATTTGAATGATCTCTTTGAGAGCGTCTTTGAGAGCGCTCAGGTTTCCCTCCTTGATTGGTTCAAGCACTCCAAAAGTATGCAGAATTATTAGTAGAAATACCAGAATTACTATTGCCTTCCCGATCGTTCCAAAGACGTAACCACCTAAGAGTGTCATATAAATGAGGAGTGCTGTCCAGAGTCTTATGCCAAGCCAGCCACCAATGCTGATGATTGGACTCATCATAAGTTGTCCCTGATTGCTTGAGAGATCCCAAAGAAACAGTAGTCCAATTATGATTAGGCTGATGAAAAACGCAGCCTCGCCAGAGCTATACCACATTGTTGCAAGCCCGAAGACTATTATTCCTGTGAGTATGATGATAGGAATCAAGCTCATTTTCTCACCTCTTGGTTAAAAATGAAAATTAGCGGAGCTTCAGCTCAGAAATCCCTCGCTTTCGTAACCGAAGGAAGAGCCTATTGCCGCGCCAATGACTCCCAAGAATGTACCGAGTAGTGCAACGGCTATTCCTGCCCTTTTTGCCCAAATTACTAACAGCACAATGCCTGGAATTATGAAGAGCAAGAAACCAATGCCGACGATAATCTCGTTGATAATGTACCAGATGAAGCTGTTCCAGTCGCCGTCATAGTGTATCATAATGAATATTGCTATACCCCAAACGAGTAAAGCCATGAACAGACTCATTACGTCGAAGAGGTCAAATTTTGCAAAGATTGGAGAGATCATCAAACTTGGAAGTGACATGTCCACATTACCACCTCCTTTAGATCCACCCCATGTGGTCCGCAATCACCATTGCAGTTGCAGTTGGAAGGACATCGATTGGTGCTGGAAGTATTCCATCAACGCCATTTGCGAGTGCTGCGATTGGATTATCAGTCAGCACGTAGGCAATAAATGCGTTAATTGGAGTCTCCACAACGTCTCCTGCAGTTGGAATCATGTTCAGAGCGTCTATTATGTCGAAAATTATTGCGATGATGAGTTTCACTGGAAAGGGCAAATTTTCCAAACCCCACATAATGTTACCTCCTAATCCTCCACATACTCATCAACAAGTTTGAGGACTAACGCAATTGTAATTGCCATAACAACGTTTCTGAGGAACTCGTCGAAGCCAACGAGCATTATTGTAAATAACAAGATGATTATGAGGAAGATAATGAACTTCTTGATCATCTGAAGACCCTCCTGAGCAGATCCCAAATTGATTCTTTCGGCTTCTCAGCAGTTACGGCTGCATAAGCATCAACCAAGCCAGCTCCTGACCATGTTGGCAATGCATTTATTGAGTCCAATGGCATAGCTGTCTGAACCAAGATGAGCCTAACAGTCTCAGGTGTAAGATCCCCATGCTCCTGGAGGATCAAGGCCACAACTCCAGAAACGTGAGGAGTTGCCATTGAGGTTCCACTCATAGCAATAAGACCGTTTGAGGTTCCAGCCCTCGCAGCCACGATTTTTACCCCTGGAGCTGCTATGTTCGGCTTGATGTCCTTGAGGAAATTCCAACCTGGACCCTTGCCTGAAAAGCTTGCAACCTTCTTGTCCCTGTCAACTGCAGCCACAGTTATGGCCCCCTCGGCAATGCCAGGGCTGTCAATAACAATGAACTCATTTCCAGCTGCGACTACTACTGGAATGTGCTCCTCAAAGACCAGTTGATTAACCTTCTGAACCATTGGATCACGTGGTGAGCCGAATGGGCTTCCAAGAGACATTGAGACAACAATAGGCTCATCAGGGTGCTTCTTGTGCCATTCGATAACGTAGTCAAGGCCTTGGATGATTTGGGTCATGCTTCCAGAGCCATCTTTTCCAAGAACTTTGACTGCGAGGACATCTGCCTCAGGAGCCACTCCGCTGACATAGACAACTTGACCGTCCACAGTTGCCTTGACTGGTCTTCCTGCAGCTATTGAGGCCACATGAGTTCCGTGACCATTGAGGTCGTCTGAAGGCTCGTTGGGAACGAAGTTTGCAACTCCAACACAGGCTCCTTGAAGCATTACGTGATTGCAGTCAACGCCAGTATCTACAACAGCGATTGTAACTCCCTTTCCAGTGATGCCCTTCTTGCTCCAAGCCAAATCTGCTTTTATCAGCTTGATGTTCCAGTTTGCATTTGCCACCATTTCGGGTGTAATATTGCCCTGGAGGAATGTTGCTTCAGTGCTCTCAACAAAAGTTGGGCCATTTGTCACGTAGAGGTCTGGCCAGACTTCCTTGATGTAAAAGCGATATTCAAAGTCAAAAGCCTGGCTGTAAACAAGGTTTTTGATGATGCTCGGCTTTGCAAGTACTGAAACAGCGTTTATTCCATCGTCAGTATAAATGACTTTCATTCCAATTGCTTCAAGGGCTTGGACAAGCCTTTCATTCGGCTTTGTCCAAGTGATAACGATCCACTGAATTTCCTCGTCATTTTGAACCTTCTGCTTGAAAGTCTCAAGCCATTGAAGAGCTGTTTCTGTCAAGTTAGCCGAGGCTTGAATTGAACCAGTAACCCACTCCCAAAAGTTCTCATCAACATAGATGCCCGTATTGGTTTCAATCATGCCAGCTGGCGTTTCATAGCGCAATTTCTTGATTGCAATGACGATTTTATTTGCAATGTCAGAAAGAGTCAAAGAAGGAACATCGAACTTGGAAGAATCAGTGACGTTGCTGTCGATACTGTCAGCTACTGCAACGCTGAAAGTTGAAAAAAGCAACACTGAAATAATGAAGAGCGCTGAAAGGGGCCTCATTTGATCAGCCCCCTTCAAGAGCTCTCTTCAGAGCTCCCATCTGTTGGTTCAAAGTTCAAGATCGAGCTCCAGTCGATCTGGTCACCGAAGCTAAGCTTTGATGGGTTGAGCAGTGGGTTGTGGCCTCCCCTCCAGAGCTCAGGGCTTGATGTTGTTGCAAGATCCCTGACATTTGCCTCTCTCAGTTCGTAGCCCTTTGGAAGCTTAATGTCCGCTTTACCATACAAAATCTCCCACATGCTTCTGTATTGAGAATTCCACATGTTGTGGAGCCATTTACCTCTGATGTTGAAGAGATTGTCAACTTCGACATTTCTGTTGAAGATCGGTCCCTCAAAGACCTTCTTGTCCTTTGTAATCAGTCCACCGAAGTAGCTTTCCCTCTTGATGATCTTAACGTCCATCGTCCTTGCTTGTCCCCATCCCTCTTTCCAGTGCTCATATCCTTGGAGTGGAATGATATAGTAATCAGTTGCATGGAACCAGCTAAAGAAGCCGTTGTCCCACACGACATAAGCCTTGTAGTTGTGGTGATCCTTGAGAATTTGGTTTTCATACAGTAAGCCACCATCTTTTGCCCTCACTATATCCTCGTCAGCCTCAACGAGGCTTGTGAGGTCAAGGCTGTTTGAATAGAACATTACAGTATAAGTGTCAGAGTCTGCGTCCTTTGAGAAGACCATCCAGCTGTCGTTTGTGCCATCAGCGTTGACATCAACGAGTGTGGCAAACCAGCCATCTTGGTTGCTGTCTGTTATTGTCTTTGTGCTTAAGTTTCCAAAGTCAAGAATTGCACCAATGTCGCTAAGGCTGGCGATCTTTATGCTAAGTGATCCGATCTTAATCTCATCGCCGTCCTTCACGCCAGCCTTGAGAACCCAATACTTCCCACCACCGACATAGATGTCCTCCTCAAGTGTTGCATTATCGAAGATTTCGCCCGTAGTTGTGTTCTGTGCAATTGCCTCAATTCTGAATGTGTAAATGCCAGGCTCAAGGCTTGTGACGTTTATTGTCGCTGACCAGAGGCCTGGAGTGGTTGCAGACTCCGTGAAGCTGAAGACATCAGTCGTCCCATCCCCGTTGACATCGAGAGCGTTTCCGTAGTCGTCAACAAATTTTCCTGTCACAGTTACTGAATCAGCGTTGGGGAAGTTGCTTGGAGTAAATGGGTCTCCATCTGAAGAAACTATTGTCAGGTTCAGTGTTGCTGGAACGCCAAGAACAATCTCAGTACCGAACTCAGTTGCTGCACCACTGACCCAATTTTCGCTGATAGTCGCTGCCCTGACTACTGCCACTGAAGCTACTAACACAAAAACCAAAACCAAAACGGATAGTTTTCTCAACTTCCCAAACATGGTCTCCCAACCTCCAAATATGCATTAGGCATGGCTAACGGGCCAAAAAATCAAACCACCAAGGCCCAACTTTCTCAAAAGCTCCTTAATTTTGGCAAGAATCTTTGAGATAATCGCGAATATTCCGCTCTTGCCCTCCTTGTTGTAGAGAACCTTGATTTCTGCATGTCCAGAGACAAAAGCCTCACTCGGAACCTTGACGACAATCTTGCCGTCTGGAAGCTCCTCGACTTGAAGGGTTTCTCTGCTTCCCGTCAAGGCAACGGCTTCGATAACGTCATTCTTGTCCTCAACATCCTTGAGCGGGACGAGAATAGTGACGTTGCTCACGTCAGCGTTGCTGTCAATCTTGATGACCTTGACGTATGTGTCAGTCTTGCCCTCAATGGCGTTCTCGGCGAGCTTTCTTGCCTGCTCAAATGTTGTGATGCTCCTGAAATCGTCGAGCTTAGCAGGGAACTCAAGCTCCTCCTTTGTGATGGTCCAGATGCTCTTCATCCAGTGTGTGCTGATTTCGCCAGGCTCGAGTGAGTCTGTTCTAATGAGGTAAAGGCTTGTGCTGTTTGAGGGGCGCCATTCTGCCATGGGAACGCCGTCCAATTCGAATTGTGGATATTGGAGCACGGAGAAGCCGAGTGTGGTTGGATCAACTGTGTAGAGAACGTTTATCTTGGTTGCGGTTGGGTTAGTGACTCTGAATTCTTTTTCATAAATGAAGGTCTTGCTGTCATCATCAAGAAGGATTTCTTTTGCAAAAGAGTTCTTCTCACGGAGAGTCTCGAACTGAATCGGCAGATTGAACTGGATTTTGTCTGCCCTGTACCAGTAGTGGCCTTGATAATAGAAATCATGGCCAGTATAATCGCTCTTGAGCTTTTCAGCAGTGGTAATGCTCATGTTCACGGCGCTCTCGGGCACGGGCACGTAGCCCGAGGGGTCGCTCGTGCTGACTTCGAGGCCGGCGTAGAAGGTCGTTTTATCTCTTGTCAAGTCAATCATGGGGCTGAAGATCTGGCGGAAGTTGGCGGGCTCGGAGAGCTTCTTGCGGCCGGCGAGGTAGAGGAGCTTGATTTCGTCGTCGCTCAGAACTCTCGTGTAGAAGCGCACCTCGTCAATCTTGACAGGCGCTGTTGACACACCTGAACGAATTTGTGCCCCAATCCTTAGCGTCGGGTTGCTTATTTGCACCTCTGTGAAATCAGCACTCGCAACCTTGTCAATGAGTTTGCCACTCTTGTCATACACGAGCATCCTTATTACCCCTCTATCGAAAATCCCGACAACAAAGTACCACTTGCCCGGGTCTGCTGGTGTCAAAACCCATGGGGAATAGGTTGTGCTATTGTAAACAACGAAGTTGAACCCACTACCACGCCAGTACAGTATGATGAAATTACTGCCTCCATTTTCAAAGACGTCGAGAATTGCACTCTGATATGAATCTCCATCTACAGATGCCTCGGGGTATATCCAGCCGACGATTGTCGCTTCAGTCAAGGTCATGTCATTCCCTTGAAGAGTCACATATGAGTTTGTGCCTTGTCCGAACTCAAACGCATTCCCAATTTTGCCCTGAACCAATTTAGGATATCCATTGTCAAATGTTATCTGCGCATTTGTTAGATTTCCTTGATAGTAGCACGGCGTCGTGTTCGTGCTCGCATCATACGCGTCAAGCCCACAGAACAGCGTCACGTCTGAAAAACTGCTGTCCTCTGGAACGATGACCCACTTCGGCAAATCGAGGCTCGCCGCGCTCGCGGCCCCTGCCGTCGCCAGCAAGAACAGAGCTATCACTACCAGGTCAACCAGCTTTTTCCGAATCACATCCACATCCCTCCGCGGAGGTCACTCTTTTGATTCAAACAACGAAAGAAGTGATTTGAGCTAAACGGGTTCTTCAAGAATAGAATTCATCAAAAAATGCCTTAAATACAGTGTAACAGGAGAAATCACAGAAGGGCTTTTTTCACGAATTTCTCGAATCTCTTCGTTGGTTTTCGCCTACCATCGGCATCTATAATGACATATCGAGGGTCATCACCATAGATAGAACAGTATAAGTTGAACAGGCGCCATACGCGCATATGATTGAGGCCATACTTTCTCGCAATTCCTCTAATTGAGACTATCTTTTCCACCCGCTCACCTCCCTTAAACCGTCGAGATAACCGTGCGCATCTCCAATAACAAAGCCAAACAAAAACCCGAAGAGGAGGAGCAAAAACTCCACAAGCATTTTTCACCCCTCCAACACATTCTTTAATTCATCAACAACACGAGAATAAGCCTCATCAGCCAAGATGAGTTTCTGCAGATATACCTTGGTTCCTATTTTTATCGCTCCTCTACCCTGGATAAAGTCAATGACACTATCTCTAACACCATGCTTTGCAAAAAGCGTATAGAACCACTTTCTAAGTGAATTTACGCTGACCCTCTTGTATCTTGTTCTGTTCTTCGCCATATCATATGTAATTTTTACTGGATAAAGGTTCTCGGCAAGTTCCCGAGGCATGTAAGCAACAAAAGCGGGCTTTGTTCCCTTGGCAACTTTACTTATTGAGAAACGAGCAACCTTGTCGTTGACAACATACATTTCGAAGAGATCAAAGTTGTTGAGGAACTCAACAACATGAGTCAATCTCAGCCCTGTAAAGTACGTCACCTTGAAGACAAGCTCTCCAAGCTCGCCGTACTTTTTCCTTATTGCTTCATATGCCTCTATTATCTCCTCATCAGTTATGAAGACCTCCCTCACGTTGCTCTTCTTGAGCTTTATGAACTGCTTCCACTCAAATGCTTCTGCTGAGCTTATGATTTCTTTGTCTTCTAAGAAGTTGAAGAAATTCCTCAAGGCATTTCCGAGGTGTTTGTTCTTTCCAGTCGCCTCGTATGCATCTCTGAGCTCACGGCGACTGTATATCTTGTGCCTCTTGAAGAATCTTTCAAGTTGTGAGTAGTAGCTTTTGGCAGTCTTTAACGTTAGTTCATGCTTTTCTACTCTCTCAGAAAGCCATTCCCAAAACTGCTCCTTATGGTGACTCCAAACGAGATGTACACCTCTCTCAAGGCGGGCTTTTAACCCGGTGGTCGCGGGTTCGAATCCCGCCCGGCCCGCCATCGTAACAAACTTCGCGAAGTTTGATCAAAGTATGTTCTTTCTAAGAAGCTCAATTCTTGAGTGGTTTTACCATCCATTGCCAGTTTGCAGGGTTTAGCTGTGAATATAATGCCCTTTAGGTGTTAAAAAGAAGTAGAACTGCACCTAAATGATGATTTTTGAGTTAAAACATTCCCCGATTTGCTGACTTGGGGGGGACATGCAACCCTAAAGTCTCACTCTTTTTCATTCCAGTCTTCAATAATGTGGGTCTGTCTCATCTTATCAGCAAAATTCCAGAACTTCGGAACGACCATCAATGAAATGCCTATTGCGAACACTATTACCGCGATAACTGCAGCCACAATACCACCGCTACTAAAGGCCCAGAAAGTCATTACAAAAGGCGTGAGAATGATTGCAAGTATAGCGGCGCCAACAATCAGCAACAGGATCTTGTAGCCGTATCTTTCCATAAAGAGGGGCAAAGTCCATTGAGACCCCCGTAGGGAGTACACAAGAAAGGGATATAAATTTTTACATAAAGAGACACAAAAACCTAAGAAAGGGATAAAATTTAAAAACCTTCATCGTATGAATGTTCATGGGCACAGCCCCGTGGTGTAGCGGCCAAGCATGCGGGACTCTGGATCCCGCGACCGGGGTTCGAATCCCCGCGGGGCTACCAAATCCCTGGGCTCCAGATTTAAAAGGTTTTCATTGCCGGATTTCAAATAATTCGAATTATTGGTTTTTCTAACATTACTCCTCACATTATGGTGTGTAACTTGTTTGATTTTCATGGAAGTAGGGTGAGAATGTTACATCATGTTGTAAATTTTCTAAAAATTAAAAAATTCTCCAAACAACTACATTTGAAAATAGAAGATTCAATAGGAATAAAAAATGTGTAGCTCTTTTTTCTGTGCGTTATACCATAAAATCTTCGATTTTCCAAAAATCAAACTTTTTAGGAAAGTATTTATAGTATAAGCGCACAACAATACTGTAAGGTGAGTAATATGAAGCATGATATAAGAGAGGAAATCATCAACATTTTGAAGAGAGAGGGACATTCAACAGTTGCCATTCTCACGAGGAGGCTTAATGAGATGGGTATTGATTGTACACGTCAAAAAGTTGAGAGAGTATTGAGAAACCTCGTTAAAGATAATGTGATAGAGGTGTACTATATCAATGCCAATAACCGTCGACACTATCGGTTGAGAGGGTGTCAATGACAACATCCACAATGATTCTTGGAAATGATAAAGCGTCTATGTAAGTTTGGTACAAACATATATCCCAAATGGAACGAGAGGATATATGGTGGGCAACTGTTTGAATTAATAAACAAACCAAGGACAATTAGGGAGACCCGGACTTCTTCAATATTTCTCTGAACGTCTCTATTTTAATCCCTTTTTTCAGTGCATATTCCTGCGGAACATCCACAGCGTACTCCACGCTGTCAATCACAGCAAAATCTGAAGTTGCAACTATTTTAAATTTTTTAAGCCTAAAATCAGGGGATTCTACAACTTTAGCCACTCCAGAAAGACCCACTTTGCCCATAACTTCATTTGTAAGCTTTGCAATCTTTCCACTTTTGCTCACAGGTTTGTCATAAAAAAATATGACCTCTTTTGGGTTAAACTTAGATAAAAATTCCAAGAGGAGAGATAGCACCTTCTCAGTTTTTTCATTAATTTTGTACCCCCTCTGATATTTCAAATCCCTAACAAATCCATCTTCACAAAGGATTGCCTTCCTCTCAAGAACGGATTCCAAAGTTATCAGAACATTGAACCCATCAACTGCTAAGGTCTTGTCTCTTATAAATTCAACTGACCTTTTCTTTTTTTGCCTGTTTTCTATTTCTTTGTCGCTAAAAATGCATCTCGCTAAAAAATATCTCTCCATTTTCCTTAGTTTGTAATGATTGGCAACAAAATTCAATGCCGTGCTCTTTCGATAACCTCTGTTCAGCAGATATTTCAAATCATGATATGCATCAAGAAGACGAGAAGACATTAAATCACCTTCTCCAATACTTGATTTTCCGCATGAATCCTAATCCTAACTTTTCCTGTTAACAGGGAGTTTTTGACTTTCTTGGTCAGAATTTCATCTACCTGGAAGATTCCAGATAGGTGTTTCATTCTGACATCTATAACTATAGGTGTTCTGCTGTCTCCTTCTTGTATCTCAACTTTTTCAATTGCAAGTGCCGAAACTGAGTGAATATCAACCCTATCATGCTTGTGAACAAGTCTTGAACGCCCCTGTTCCATATCACAGCCATCAGCTACTGTAACGCAACTACCCTCAATCGTTGTACATTGTGTTGCTTCGTCATGGGTATAGATAGCATTAAGCGTTAATGCCTTCAAAAGCAGCCAATCTGACTTTTCAAATTCCTTAGCAAGCCTGTCTATAATGGGCTCTGCCAGAACAGTGCTGAAGAGATAGTGGTTCTCACGATGGATCATGTTTCCAATGTCGTGAAAGAGGGCACCAAACGCAACTATAAACTTGCTCCACTCAAAGGACTTACCAAGTTTCTCGGCAGTCGTCTGAATTCCAAACTTCTTGAGTATCTTAAGCAGTTCAAGAGCCCTTCTGGTGGTTAAAAGGACATGTATGCTCCCATGATCGTTAAATTGATAAACATTCAGAACAATGTAATTTGTCGTGTTGAAGTAATATTCGTATTCTTCAAACGTCTTTTTGAACATTTCAAACAAGTTGTCATTTTCCATGAGTTCCTTTATCTCACTTAAAATTTCCATCTTCTCATACATTCCCCTCCCTCCACAATTTGTTCCCGGCTTTTTGATTTAAACATTTTTAAATCTTAAGAATACCTTAAGCAAAACTTTTAATCTTTTTCTCCATATTTTCTTTCATGTTTGGAGAATATGAGCTAAAGACAAGATTCATCAGAGTTTTTGATAAAAAGATTCACATTACAGAGGAGACAAATGATATTGTAGTTTATAGGAGAGATGATGTCAAGAGGATAATAAAAAAATCTGGAAAGCTAAAAATTCTACCTTCTCCTGCCATTGGTTATGGGGTCAAGCTCCTTATGATCAGGTTTGATGAGCCAATAGCAATTCCCCCGAGAGATGCAATTTCTGGATATGCTGAAGCGCCTATAGAGGTGGATATAAAAATTGGAAAACTGATAATCGATCACTTCATTCTGGGACAAGAGAAATATGCCCTTTACGGAACTGTGGATGTTGGTGTTATTACAAGATATTACAGGAGCCCTTTTTATTTAAAAGAACCTGAGTCTGCAGGAGTTGTAAAAATAATTATTAGCAATCCTTCAAAAGAATGGAAAATGGTAGACAGAATTGTATTTCCAATAAAGGACAGTGTGATGTTCTATACTGCAGAAAAAGCATACTATCCTCTATTGGCAGTTACACTAAAAGCTAATGTACAAGAAGTCAACAACACCGGAAAGCCTCCAAAAGAAAATCTAATCCCCACAAAGGAAGCATTATCATTACCAAACTTCATGATGAGGTGGTGAAAGTGGAAACAGCTTTTAATATCACTGCTTTCTTTTCCTCGACCCCTCTGGCAGAGATAACCCCAATCATGATGGTAAAAGCTGTAGCGATTTTGTTAATGGGGATTATTATAGCAAACATCATCAAAAAATGGATTATAGGGATATCGAGAACTACAAAGTATGTGTGGATAATAAATGAAGACACTGGAGAGGCTATAAGAAGGCTAATCATAGTAATTGCCCTTATATATTCCCTCGACACTGTTGGAGTCCTCTCCATTAGTGTGGCTGGAACCACACTGAGCAACATAATAAGCGCTTTCCTTGTGTTCTACTTTTCATATCTCATCGCAAAGAAGTCTAAAGACTACCTTTTGATGAGTGGGGCGAAGAAAGGGAAACTTCCTGAAGTTCAGCTCAAAGCAAAGCTGTTCTATTACTCCCTGCTTACGATAGCATTTTTTGTAGCGCTAAACATTGCAGGTTTCACAGGAAAGCTGACAACCATAATTGCTGCCGCAGGGATAACTGGAATAATCCTTGGTTTTTCAGCGCAGACGGTGATAGCAAACTTCATCTCAGGAATATTCATGTATTTTGATAAGCCCCTTAAAATTGGCGACCCCGTTGAAGTTGCTGGCTATTCTGGAATAGTCAACGACATAAGGATCCTTTCAACAAGGATAAGAACATGGGACGGGGTTTTGGTAAGAATTCCAAATGAAAAGGTGTTTAATAGTGAAATAAAGAATCTTCAGAAGTTTCCAGCAAGAAGGGTTGACGTCCTTATTGGCATAGCATATAAAGAAGATATAAACAAGGCCATTAAAGTGATAAAAGAAACCTTAGAAGATATGCCCTATGTTCTGGCCGAGCCTGAACCAGCAGTTTATATCCATGAGCTTGGAGAAAACAGTGTAAACATTTATGTTAAAGCCTGGGCACCAAGTGAGAAATGGTTTGATGTTAGGAGCACAGTGCTTGAAAAGCTGAAAAATGCCCTTGAGAGGGAAGGAATAGAAATCCCCTTCCCGCAGCGTGTTAACTGGTTTGCAGAGGAGCTCAGAGTGAGGGTTGAAAAAGAGTGAACTTTTACTCTCCTCCTGAAAATTCTTGGGGAAAAATTTATAAATCAACCCTATGGACTACATAACGAAGGGCTGGGCTGTAGGGTCCCGCGGTAGCCTAGCCTGGGAGTGGCGGCGGACTGTAGATCCGCAGGTCCCCGGTTCAAATCCGGGCCGCGGGACCACCAAAAACTCTTTTAAAAATCCTTGCTCATGTTCCAACCAAAACACGGCAGCACGTTCTAGGAACTCACTCAAAGAATCCCCGCGCTTTTTTATTTCGCATATCAACCAAATAGGTAGCGTTACGTGAACATCTTTGTATACGCCCCATTTTCCAAAAGAGCTATTACTTTTCTTCATTGTTGAGCACCTCCATTTTCGTGGAGCCTAATTAATTTTTGGAGTAGTAATTTTAAAAGTATTTAGTCACGAGATATAATGGCAATTGAAGAGGCAAGAGAGTTAATGAAGAAGTGGAAAAGATTAGACTATAGATATGGGAGAAGCCCAAGAAGAAGCCAGAAGTTATGGTGGTGGAAAGAACTTGAAGAGATCGAAAAACATGGAGAAAACTCAAGACAATCAGCCAGTGAAAATCTAATTTTCGACACTTTTTATTTCGCAAATTTCTGATCCAATTGCATTGATCTGCTTGGACAGTTTTTTCAAAAACTTCTTGAAATCTTCGGCATTAAACGGAACATTTAGCAAAAATAACTCTTCTTCTGTTGCAGTGGCCTCAAGGAATGAAATTGACTCCATAACCTTTTGGAAGTTAATAGAATACCTCTCAAATTTCAGTGCAAATAAAAGCTTTTGAGTTATTTCCCCAATATAGTCTTCAATCCTCAAGCCTGCTTCTTTTTCAAGATAATACAAATCGTAAATGTCCCTGAATTTCACCTTCTTTCGGGTTAAAAGTGCTCTAACTTTTTCTGTTAAAATCTCCCGCAGATCATATACAGAAACAGGGACATCAGAGTAATCCTCAAGGAACTCTGAAAAATATGCCTTCTCCTCGTCACTCAATTGAACACCCGAAAGCAGGGATTTAGCATTAACATTTTTGGGCTCAAAAAGAAGCCTTTCCACCAAGTTAACTTGAATCTTTATCATCTCACGCATTACTCCCTCAGGATAATACAGCTTGAAAGTAATCATCCTTGATCCTCCACCAAATTCCACATAATTCCTATCCCTCAAATCTGCTTTAAATTCTAGACCCCTTTTACTGGCAATACCCTCAATTAGCCCCGCAAGTTTTATGGCTTCAGCTTTGAGTTCCCTTTCTCGGCTTCGTCTTGAAAGTTCCATCCACGTTTGAGGATCTCTACTTGTAAAGTCCAAATCAACACTGAAGCGATAGTAACCGAGATAACATTTAATCAAGCATGTCCCTCCCTTGAAAAGGTAGTTGGTAGAAAAGTATTCATTTGAGTATAATTCTCTCAAAATGGAATGTAGGATGATATCCTTTCGTATGAGGTTTCCCTTTTTAATTCCTGTTTTTTGAATTATAAACTCAACAAATTCCCTCTCGTTCATACTTTAAAACCTCCTTTTGTACGCTCTTTGGATATTTTTCTAGGTAGTTACATAAAATAGCCCAGTTAATCTTGTCTCCGTATTCTACTAAAACCTCCTCTGCATGTGGTTTGAGCCGTTTATTATACCTTGAGAGGTATATGAAGTCCAAGATTGTTTTTTCAGGATCTGAGAACTTTACCTCGTCACTTTTGATTATTCCAAAAGAGGCTAAAGTTGGCTTTATTTTTACAAATTTGACGTTCTCCCCAAGAATTTTAACTGTTTTTGACCGGATTACTTTGTCATTGAGGACGAATATTATGTTGAAATATTCGTGAGTCATGCCATTGAGTCTCAAGGCAGTAAACAGTCCATAGTACCATATCACATTGAGTCTATCAAGCCCCTTTGCAATTGCTCTAAACACATCAGGAGCTCGTTTTAATCCAATTTCTTCAATCGTTTTAACGTAATACACGCCCCTAAGAATCCTAATCATGTAGCCTTGGGATAACAGGTAATTGACAAAATAATTAATGTCAATGCCAAACTTCTCACTAACCTCTTTCAGCTCATCTTTTGTAACGGCACTACCTCCAAATCTTGAGATTATATACCTAATCGCAAGTCGTCTCATGTTTCAAGTTGTTGAACAATCATATAAAAAATTATTGGTTGTTCAACAAAACAGGGGTTAATTACTATATAAAGTTTAAACAAAAGAGTATATGAGACTAACTATCCTAAGACAATGGAATTATATAAACCATCGCGATTTGAAAGAATTAACCAAATTCTATCCATATATAACTGCTGGGGAAACAGTTGAGTGTTATCTTCTTGAGATTAAAGAGGACATGGGAAAATCCGTGAAAATATTCAAACCATTTAAAAAACTTCTTCTAAAAATAGAGGGGAAGTATATTGAGTATTTGACAAGATCTCAATACTCTACATGCCTAATTTTACCCGAAGAACTTGGCATTCCAAAAATTTTTTAATAATTAGTGTGATGTTAAATTAAGGTGTTTAAAATGAAGAGCTTTCTTACAGAACAGCAGATTAGAATACTTCAACTAAGAGCCAAAGGACTTAAGCAGAGCGAAATAGCTGAGCTTCTGGGCACAAGCAGGGCGAATGTCAGCATACTTGAACACAGAGCCTTGGAAAAAATTGAAAAAGCTAAAAATACCCTGTTGATCTGGGAGCAGATAACTTCAAAGATTAGTGTGGAAGTAAAAAAAGGAGAGGACATCTTCACAATCCCTGATAAGCTGTTTAAAAAAGCAGATGAACTCAAAATTAAGGTTCCCTACAGTACAGCCGAGATAATAGCTTTTCTTGTGGAACACGCTCCTATAGATGATAGGATTGCAAAAAGAGACTTCACCCTTTTCTTAGATGCCCAGGACAAACTTCGAGTTAGCGAATGCTTACTTGAGGACATTAATAAGATAAGGAAGAATAAGGGAAGTGAAAACCGTTCTGGTTAGCCGTAACTTTTGTAAAGTTCGTAAACGTCGTTACGGCTAACCTTCCACCCTCCCGTCTTCATTGGGTGGCTTTCGGGGGGAACGGAAACTCCCCACATCTTCCGTTAAGTCTCCATTCGGGCTTACAAAACCCCACATACCGGAGACTGCTACATCACTAAAAACTACCCCACAAGGCTATATAAAAATTACGCAAAACAAAAGCCGCAAATGTTTCGTAAGTTCCTATTTACGAAACAGCCCCAATATAAAACTATACCGACTCCAGGGGGAATAAACATTATGCTCATGTTTTTCACAAATAACTCTGCTTCTTTTTCAACATCCTCAATTTTAACAACATTAAAAATCAGCGCTAAGGTTAGGAGAACCATGCCCACTACATTGCCGGGAATTGGAAGATTCAAACCCCTAACCACAATCTCTCCCAGAAAGAGAAAGCCAAAAATTATAGCCAATCCTTTATACATTGCCCATCACAATAAATTGGGAAAAAGGAATATAAAAATCATACTTTCTTCAAAAGCTCTTTGACTTCTTCTTCATTTGAC
>Ga0190313_1000233_pt1 | contig 35553 bp, 31 predicted proteins | sample 4870071011_MG_FD_169989 | JGI IMG/M metagenome (GOLD analysis project Ga0190313, IMG submission 169989) | Hydrothermal vent sediment bacterial communities from Southern Trench, Guaymas Basin, Mexico - 4870-07-10-11_MG | ecosystem: Environmental > Aquatic > Marine > Hydrothermal vents > Sediment ... | reverse complement strand
TCTAGGCCTACAGATGTGTAAATATAAGCACCATCAAAAGGGTTAAGAAAACTTTTAGACAAAGTATCCTCAAATTCGAAATGTTAAGGTAAAAATTCTTTAAATAAATTACTGTCAAACTTCAGGGCTTTAGAGTTGTCTCTCTAAAAGACAACCTCCGTGAGATAACAACAATCATGCAACTCTTAAACTTTATAAGGAGAGATCCTTTTCATAACCATAGCCCCACTTGAACACAAGTCACTCACTTAGTCTCATACTTTACTGTCGAAGAAGCCCTGCCCCTCAGACAGGGTAAATTGATAAGCTACAAAAATCCTTAAATATCCCTTCACGAGAGAATCTCAAGTGGACTGTGGGAGGGAACAACAATGGGAGCAGTTAAACCTGCATTTATTAAAAAAGCGGCAAGAGAGCTATTAGAGAAGTATGGCGATTTGTTTACTGGCGATTTTGAGCATAACAAAAAGGTAGTAGAGATGCTCATAAAGACAGAGAGCAAGTTTGTAAGAAACACTATTGCTGGTTATATAACTAGGATCATAAACAGAGAACGCAGGAGAAAGATGAAGGAGACCCTTGATCAAAGGGCACAATAGAGAGCTTATTTTACTCCCCTTATGAGCACTCTGAGCTTAGGATATAGCTTTTAAATCTTTATTTTTAAATGTTCATTGATGAGTAGATTGCTGGACTGTAGAAATTTATTTGCAAGATATTGTCATTTAAGCCGAGACTGCTCATGTATTGTTATTTTATTTAAATACTTAGCAGAAAAGTGTTAAATTAAACAGATAGAGCTCTATATTTCCTGTAATTAAGTGCGAAAAGTATATATCCATGCCACTCTACCAATAATATGAGTCTTGGGAAGTTGGTGATGGCCATGGAGAGCGAGAGACCCTGGGCATACTTAGAGGAGGAAGAGGAGTGGGACGAAGAAGAATGGGAGGACGAGTGGGAAGAGGAAGAGGAGGACTGGGAGGAGGAGTGGGAAGAAGACTGGGAGGAGGAAGAAGAATAAACCTCATTTTTCTCACGATCAACTGAATAAACCTTTATACTTTTCTTTTAAAGATTTTATTTTTAAATACGCAGGGGTTCTTATAGTAATTGTATGACACTTTCTTGGGGAATAAAAGTTCTGAAAGAACGTGCAGAGAACGTTCATAAAATTCTACTAAGGAAAAGGATTATCAACACATCTCTAAAAACGCTTAGAGACGATAAATATGTGTACTTCCCAGTAATGGCTCCAATACATGTTCCAGGGGCAGAACTCGTCAGAATGGAGTTTCCTAGAAGACATACACTTAACCCAAAGCATAAGATCAAAGAGGAACTCCTTAAAAGAGTTCCTAAGGATGTATTGGATATTATTCCAGATTATTGGGAAGTAATAGGAGACGCCATAGTAATAAAGCTCCCAAAGGATGTTTATGAATACAAAAGAAGCATAGGAGAAGCCTTTGCAGTAGCCCTTAACAAGAAAAGTGTTTATCTAGATATGGGTGTTAGGGGTGAGTTCCGAAGGCCGAACTTTGAGCTTATATATGGGGAAGGAGGTCCAACAGTTCATAAAGAGAATGGAGTTCTATACAAACTTGATCCCGCAAAAGTCATGTTCTCTTCAGGAAATATTGATGAACGAATAAGAATGGCTAATTTAAACATAAATAATGAAGTAATAGTTGATATGTTTGCAGGAATAGGATACTTTTCGCTCCAGATAGCTGTTCATGGGAATCCAAATGTTGTATATGCTGTCGAGAAAAACTATGATGCGTACTTATTCCTTCTTGAGAACATCAGGCTTAATAGTGTTGATAACATTGTTATTCCAATATTTGGAGATAACAGGACTGTTTCTCCAGAAGGAGTTGCAGATCGTGTAATTATGGGATACTTATATGACACTCATAAGTTTCTAAAGAGAGCTATAGAGATCTTAAAGCCAGAGGGTGGTGTGATACACTATCACGATCTAGTGCATAACTATGGTGGCATTGCAGAAGCTCAAGAAAGAGCATTAAGGACGTTAGAGCGTTATGGATATGCTATGGAGCTTATGTTCTCCAGATATGTAAAGTCATATTCTCCAAACGTTTGGCATGTAGTTCTTGACATGAGGGTTTTCCCGCAGTGATTTAATAACTTAGTAATAGAGGTTGGTGCTCCCGCCGGGATTTGAACCCGGGTCACCGGCTCGAAAGGCCGGTATGCTAGGCCGGGCTACACCACGGGAGCCTCAGAGCTAATGCTTAACAAATATTTAAGCTTTATAAGAATTTCCCTCAGTGCTCGTTTTTCGCCTTCATAAGGGTTGTATGAAGAATATCATCTACTTTAATAAGCAATTAGTCTCTTTAGGGTATAAGCATTTTATTGGCATGCACAGCAATGAGCTAACAGAGGCCTAGGAATAAACGTAGGGTGCGTGGGTCTTATGGAGGCGTGGCACATACCAATAGCAATAATTCTTGGATATGTTTTCTCTCCGCTTATAAGAAAGGTGAGGAGAGAAATAAGAATAGCAGTCATAGACCTCGCTATACCAGCATACATGTTCTTCGTGGCATATTCTGGAATACGCTTAGAAGACATCTATGCATTTATATTCGGAGTTATATCATCGATTTTGGGGGTAACATTCGCATGGATTATATTTAGAAAGTCAGACCTCAAAAAAGAGGCCATGATTATGTCATCTCTAGGAAATTGTGTGATTTTTGGGTTTCCGATAATATTATCCCTTGGCCTACCTGAGAATGTGGCTGCAGTCTACGTTCAAGGGCATAACATTATGGCCTTCACCTTAATTCCGTTTATAATGAGTAAAGACCTAAGAGATCTCTCAAAAGGATTTTATAACGCAGTAAGAACGCCCATAATTCTAGGATTTATGTTAGGTCTTTTATTAAGCCCGTGGAACGGCCTTAAGTGGATTTCCCCTACAATCAAGCACTACTTAGGATACTCCTTTTATGTGCTTCTATTATACCTTGGCTCAAACCTTAAGAAAGGAGCATTTAATGGAAGGTTTTTACTGGGAGTTTTCCTCTCAAAGATGGTCCTACCGGCACTTATAGTGGCGTTATCTATAATGTTTTTACGTGAAGATCTTGCCATTACAGTTCTTGTTTTAACAACAACCCCTCCCGCGATAATAACAAATGCAATAATATCAAAGTATGGATTGAAAGATGACATTAGCGCATTTACTACGTTAATACTGACTATAATTGCTTTAATACCTTATCTAATTCTGTAGATTTATTTTTAGAGACCAATGCCTAGTATTGTTCTATAGCATCCTTTATCCGGTTTATGAGGTCTTCATCTCCAAGAATATCTAGCTCAGCAAGATCTATTCCTTTGTACTCTTCTATTATTTTTTCAAGTCTTTTCGAAATTCTTCCAACGCTTTTATATGCAACTGCCTCAAAGAACGATAAAATTTGTCTGTTGTTTGAGGCTATGTAAAAGACGTCTTCATCAAGTTTTAGCTCTGCTATAGCAAGATCTGGGCGATAAAATGCAGAAACAATCTTGAGTTCCTCCCTTGAAACTTCCTCGTCACTCTTAAACAGATATCGGTCTACATCCTCTAAGAATATGTTTTTGTTTGCCGTAGATGTAAATGCCATTATTATCCTATCTGAATATACAAGACCCTCTGCAATCTTTATCTCTTTTGGCATCATGGCCTTTCCTAAGCGTAAAGATATCCATGGATTTTCAGAGTCCTCTGGGAAAAATTTCGTTTTTGGTGGATACTCAGCTCTTATAATATCTCCTATATCATAAATGTAAATGGAGTGAGGGCTTTCCTCTTTAAGATACTTTATGAGGCTTGCATATAGTCCCGAGCTTGCCTCATATAGGACTACAAACACATATTTTAACTTAAGAAGCCCCCTCAGGAAATCTCTTTTAAATAAGTCCTCAAGGGATCTTCCAATAAAGACCCAGTTCCTCATTAACAAGTCCTCCTTCTTGGTCCTCTATAATACTAGATTTGGACATAACTTAAATAATCATAACCTGGTTGTTTATCTTAATAATGTCTCAATTAAAAGGACTTCTGTCTTTTAAGGCGGTAAAAATCCTTAAGTATAGCTTTTTATGCCTCTATTTCTAAGAGGTGTGTGAGTAGAGAGGATAAACCACTGTCGTAGATAATACTAAGGAAATATGAAGAAATAAACGAAGACCCTGCTCTATTGCCCAAATGCAGCTAGATAATAAATGTTAATGCCATTGCCTATGAACATCTACTAGGAACGTGCAAGATCATAATCTCGAGCTCCATCTGAAAGGGACGAATAAGGTATGCTCTCGCAAGGAATCCTCAAACACTGCCAAAAGAGGACACAAAATCTAACCTAGATAATAGAATAAGCGTTAATGCTGTAAGCACTAGAAATATATTAATACTGGAGGGCTATTTTAGTTATCCTATAACTAATCCTTTCCCTTAAGGTCGGGGATACTGAAAGTTTGCCACTGCATCATATGTCTTCTATAAGGTAATGATTAAACTTGTGAGGGGAGGTCTTTGAGGCTTGCAGTTAGAGTTAAGGATCTCGTTAAGAGATACAAAAACTTTACTGCAGTTCGTGGAATTTCATTTGAAATACGCGAAGGAGAGATTTTTGGACTTATAGGGCCTAATGGAGCTGGTAAGACGACAACGCTTAGGATAATAGCTACACTTCTTAGGCCAACATCTGGAGAGGTTAGTGTCTTTGGGTATGACATTACCAAGGATGCGGAGAAAATAAGAGCCTTGATAAGCTATCTTCCAGAAGAGGCGGGCGCATATAAAGATATGACTGGAATTGAGTACCTTAAGTTTATGGCAGAGGTATATGGAATAGATGACAGTAGTGCCTTAGATAAGGCCATTGAGATCGCTGATCTCGGACCTGATATATACAATAAGGTAGGAACGTATAGTAAAGGTATGACTCGTAAGTTACTTCTTGCTAGGGCCTTGATGACAGCTCCAAAGCTTGCAATATTAGATGAACCGACTAGTGGCCTTGATGTGATAAATGCTGTAAGAATAAGAAATATAATTAAAAATGAGAGAAATCGTGGAACAACGTTCCTAATATCTAGCCATAATATGCTTGAGGTAGCATACCTCTGTGATAGGGTAGCTATAATTCATAAGGGAAGAATATTTGAGGTGGGATCCCCTGAGGAGCTCATGAGGAAATATGACGTGGATAACCTAGAAGAAGTATTCCAGAGGGTGGTGATATCAGTTGAGGAGTGATCTCCTAACAATAATTAAGAAAGAGCTTAGAATACTCAAGAGAAGGGAGTTCCTACTTGGAATACTAATGCCCATTTTAATACTGTATGCTATAGGAAATATCGTGGGAACAGGTGTTAAGAGCACTGTAGAGGAAATTACATCAAGGGGAATAAACATCACTGTGATTTGTGCAGATCCTGCTCCAAGAAATTTAAGCGCATTTTTATCCGTTATCAATATGATAAACTCATCTCAAAATGAGGAGGCAAAGGTTTATAACATCACACTCATAATGAGTGAGCCTGTAAATAAGACCATTGGAGAGCTCTGGAAGTCGATTGAGGAGCATAATCTTAACGTTTCGAGCATTATTAGAGAGATAAGAGAGATTGGCGAGGTATTCTCTGGAAGGCCTCCAGAAGAGAAGGTAAGAAGCCTACTCTCAAAAGGGGTCGACGTAGTAATATATGTTCCTGAAAACTTCACATGGAACGTATTCTTAGGAAAGAGCACAAGTATCTACACGTACTACAAGAGTCCAGAGGATCCATTCAGCATGTTTGGCAACATTAAGACAGGAGTGGTGAATAACTTTATAGAGCTTCTTGGAAAGACCCTAAACTATTTTATGATAACAAGATATTACCCAAATTTCCCCCCGAACTTCGTCTATAGTCCTATCGTTGAGCATCCATATACATACTATAGGGGAGAGATAATTTCAGGATCTCCAGAGCAGGTGTTTGGAGCATTTGGAGCAGGTTTTATAATCCCAATGATGATGTTTCTCCTAGCTATATATGCGACTACCACTGCTGCGACAAATATGGGCGAAGAAAAGGAAAATAAGACATTGGAGACACTACTTACCTTGCCAATAAGGAGGAGAAATATAGTTATTGGTAAAGTCTTTGGAATGATCATTGTTGCTACAGTAATGGCTATCTTTTACATGGCTGGATTGATCCTTTACATGAAGAGCCTTACAAGTTCTGTATCAGAGGAGGGAGAGGCTATCAGCATAAGCTTCAGTAGCATGACGAACATACTATCTCCACAGGGCATAATACTTTTAGGCTTTGGAATAGTACTCACGGCGGGTATTGGTGCAATGATGGGGCTTATAGCGGGCGCATTTTCAGATAGCGTAAGGACAGCATCCACAATATCAAGCTTTATAATTATGCCATTAGCTCTACCAGCGTTCTTTTTCATGTACGTTCCAATAACACCAGGCGATCCAAGACTTTACATTCTAATGTTGGATCCCTTTATGGATCCAATAGTAATCATGAAAGGATTATTCGCTGGAAATATAATGTTCTGTACAATTTCAGTTGCCTATCTTTTAGGAGTATTCTTTGTACTACTATACGTAACAGCAAGCCTATTTAACTCAGAAAGAGTAATACTTGGAGGCTTTAAGAAGAAAAAGAGGATCCCCAAACAAAGATTTGGTCCTGGACTTGTAAGAATAAAAATCTAGGGCGCTAACACATTATTGTCAGAAGGACCCCGAAAGCAATGTTAAACTGTTAGTGCTCGAAAACATTTATATTGACTCCTCCCCTATATTTCGTGAGGTCATCCCTAGTAATTAGCGTCAAATGCTAATGCTTAATAAGATGGGATCAGAGAGACATTGCTCTTCTAGTAAAGGACATGCTGTGGAGGTGCTCCTATGGAATACCCATGGATAGGACTTATAGTGGGAGTTCTCGGCATCTCTTTGGCAGGGTATTTTTACTACTGGGTTAAAAGACAAGAAGAGGGAGTTGAAGAGGCAAGAAGGATAGCAAAGTACATCAGGGAAGGCGCACAGGCATTTCTGAGAAGAGAGTATAAGACCCTTGCAGTATACCTGGTGGTAATGTTTATAGTGCTCTTTGTAGTGGGCTATACATTCTCAAAATATGGACTGGACTTTAGATCCTCCATTACTTTCATATTTGGAGGAATTCTTTCGGCAATAGCAGGGTACTTTGGAATGAACGCTGCGACTATTGCTAACGTTAGAACAACAACAGCCCTCAAAGAAGGAATCCCAAAAGGTCTAAAAGTGGCCTTTACTGGTGGAGCGGTAATGGGTCTTAGTGTAGCAAGTCTAGGCTTAATTGGAGTGTCAACGGCATACATAGTGTTCTCACATGAAACTCAAAAGCTTGCAGCAATACTCTTTGGATTTTCATTTGGAGCGTCCTCAATTGCATTATTCGCAAGAGTTGGTGGTGGAATCTACACAAAGGCTGCTGATGTAGGAGCAGACATCGTTGGTAAAGTTGAAGTAGGAATACCAGAGGATGATCCCAGAAATCCTGCAGTAATTGCTGATAATGTGGGCGATAATGTCGGAGACGTTGCTGGAATGGGAGCAGATCTTTATGAGTCATATGTGGGATCCATTATTGCTACAATAGCTATAGGAATAGCCCTAGGGCTAAAGGAGTATGCGGAGTACGCCATATTAGTGGCATCCATGGGACTTATAGCGTCTATAGTTGGGATTCTAATAACTGCAAATTATAGAGGAGATAATGTGTTCAAGGCTTTGAACGTAGGAAGCATAACGAGTGTAGTTTTAACAGCAGTTCTTTCAGGAATAGTAGCCTATTTAATACTCCCTAAGGTAGCAGTATCTGATATAATAACTGGGTCACAGATAGTTATGACTTGGAACAGAACGTTTATCTCCCTAATACTTGGGCTTGTAGCAGGCATAGTCATAGGATTTGTCACTCAATACTACACATCAGACCAGTACAGACCCACGCAGGAAGTTGCTAAAGCAGCAACTACTGGGCCTGCTACGGATATCTTAGCAGGCATGTCCGTTGGAATGATGAGCACGCTCATTCCAATGATAACAATAGCCCTTGCAATGATAGTCTCCTATAAGCTAGTTGGGATATATGGGATATCAATAGCAGCTGTTGGAATGCTCAGTACTTTGGCAATGACGATGTCAATGGATGCTTATGGGCCTATAGCTGACAATGCTGCTGGAATTGCGGAAATGGCAAGAGTTGGAGAAGACATCAGAGAAAGAGCTGAGAATTTAGATGCCGTTGGAAACACTACGGCAGCAATAGGAAAGGGATTTGCAATAGGAAGTGCTGCCCTTACTGCACTGGCATTCTTTGCCAATTATAGCAAGTACATAGCAAGTGAGAACATAGCTGTGACAAATCCATCAATAGTAGCTGGCGTGTTCTTAGGAGCGCTTATGCCGTTCATTTTTAGCTCTATGGCAATAAGAGCAGTACAAAGAGCAGCAATGGAGATGGTAAATGAAATAAGAAGGCAATTCAGGGAGATTCCAGGAATATTAGAAGGAAAAGCAACTCCGGACTACTCTAGATGTGTGGATATCTCAACAAAGGCAGCTCTTAGGGAGATGATCCTTCCAACAGTAAGTGCAATATTAGCACCAATACTCGTAGGCGTTACTCCAGCACTCGGTAAGGAGGCTGTTGGTGGCTTCATTATTGGAGCAACGGCCTCTGGATTCCTCCTGGCAGTCTACATGGCCAACGCTGGAGGGTCCTGGGATAACGCAAAGAAGTACATAGAAAAAGGTAATCTTGGAGGTAAGGGAAGTGATACACATAAGGCATCCGTTGTTGGAGATACTGTTGGAGACCCACTCAAAGACACTGCAGGGCCCTCTTTGAACATTCTTATAAAACTTATGAGCATAGTAGCGCTATTATTTGCGCCTATCTTCTTATAATCCTTTTTTGATACCTACCTTCTTGCTCAAAAGTTTAATAGAGTTTGTCCTATAATATTGATAAGCTGGTGACAGAAGTGAGCCTTGATCCTGTGATTGCTATTCAGAAAATCCTAGTTTCGTTTCTCATGGGCTTTCTAATAGGACTTGAAAGAGAGAGGAGGGGAGCTAAGAGGTTCATGATAGCTGGTGTTAGAACGTTTCCATTAGTTAGCGTTAGTGGAACTGTTGTATACATAATTTCAGAGGAGATCGGTAATTACATGCTAATCATAATTGGTTTGCTTTTCTCCATTGTATTAGCAATTCTTATAGCATATATCCACTATTCAATGGGGGTTCCTGGCCTTACAACGAGTACAATAGCATTTTCTACGTTCCTTGTTGGGATACTTGTTGGTATGGAACAAATAGCTGTTGCCGCAGTTATAACAGTAGTAACAGTACTTTTGGGACTGGAGCGCTCTTTCTTTAAGTCTATAGCTGAGAACATATCTCAGAGTGAGCTAGTAGAAGCGCTCGAGTTTATAGTCATAGCTCTTATAATTTACCCACTATTACCCTCAGGGAAAATCTATGGGCTTATAGATCTACAATGGTATGTTTACATAATCATAGTAATATCAATACTTTCCTTCATGTCCTTTATTGCGATGAGAGTTCTTGGCGTAAGGGGTGGCTCTATAATCTCAGCACTATTAGGAGGCCTTGTTAATTCAGAGGCAACAACTCTAAGCCTTGCTACAAGACTTGGAGCAGATCCATCATTAAAAAGAACTCTTATTGCAGGCGTTTTAGTAACGAATACAACAATGCTCTTGAGAAATGTAATAATAGCCATGTTTTCGATTAGGGGAGTAAATGAATACATAGGCCATTACTTTGGCATAATACTCCCAACTATAGTGACATCTCTTGTAATATCATGCTACTATGTTACTAAGACTATGGGGGAAAAGGCAAGGGCCATTAGAATTGAAATTGAGTCACCCTTAGGCTTAAAGAATGCTATAAAGTTCTCTCTCATATTCCTTGTGCTGTATGTTTTAACAGCTCTTGTTGTGAACAAGTTTAGAGAAGCAACATATGTTCTTGCAATAGGAGGAGTTGTGTCTGGGGCTGCAGTTGTCAGCAGCATGGCCTTGATGAGTGCTAGCGGGCTTTTAGATCTAAAAACTGCTGTAATAGTGTCCTCACTTGCTACAATATTGAGCTACGTTGATAAAATATTTTATGTGAACCCTGCGGGACGCGAGCTAATAAAAGCAGTATCTAAGACTGTTCTAATAGGGATTGCACCCTCCTTAATAGTGCTAATCTATTATGCGTTTATCCTATAGAACATTGAGAGCATATTGCAATCAAAATCTTGAAAAACCAAACTTAACTGAGTAATAATGCTACTGTACTTCTTGTGAGGATCTAGAGATAGTTCACCGTACGTTAGGAGGAGATGGCATGAAGGCTTGGAAAAATGTGCTCCTCGACACCATTTTGATTACGTTTGGCCTCAGTACGCTAAGTCTTATGAGCGTTGCAGAAAAGATAATAACAGAGTACTATCACATAACATCTGATGTGTACTACTATCAACACATAGCATACGTTGTGGGATTGTTTTTTGCATTTCTTTTGGGCAGCACAAGGATATACCAAGGAAGCTTTAAAAGAGCTGTTTTTACTGCAATAAGCTTTGCAGCAATACCTCAGATTGCAATCCCGTATGTGTCAAATTGGTGGGCAGTCGTAGCCTTAAGGTTCATTCAGGGATTTGTGATATCCCTAGTTCCTCTCTTTAGCACTCAGGTGGGCAGACTTTTTGTTGCTGAAAGACCTTTTGCTAAAGGAATAATCCTTTCAGGGATATTCTGGGGAGGACTGCTTGGTGGAATTTATGCAAAAGTCCTAATAGGATACATTGGATGGAAGCTTACGTTTGTTGTCACAGGTCTTGCAATGTATCTCATCTTTGCGCTTTGGTATGCCCTCACGGAGGATTTCACGATAATTAGTGAGAGGAAAAAAGTGGAGGAATCCCCGTTCAAGATGGCCTTTACGTGGGTCTTGGGATTTACGTTCTTCCCAGCGCTTTGGGTAATATTCACCATTGTAGGCTTTGTAGCGTCTGTAGGATACTCGATGAACTGGAGCAAGTCTATGGTTTACAATATCAACAGCACTTTGAACATATCAAAGGCCCTTTGGTCCATAGTCATGGGATACGTCGGCTATGTGCTCTCAAGAAGGAGACCAGACCCCAAAGGGCTCTTTAGAGCTATTATCATAGTCATGATAATTTCATATGCCATAAGCTTTGTGGGAATACTTATGCTCTCTAAGGGGCTTCTCAGCAACTCATATGACCTTGTATTGCTTTCTACAGTGCTTGTAGGAGCTATTCAGGGAACAGGTCCAGCATTTTGGACCTCTGCGCCTGCGGTATATCCTAAGGAAATATATCCGCGCGCATCATTTGCCCTTGGTCTAATATCCAACTCAGCAAATGCTATAGCTCCAATAGTGACAGATGTAGCTCGCTATTATAGTCTAATTCTTGCTCTAGGAGAGCTCTCTGCAATGCCTATTCTTGGAATAATAGTACTAGTTATATGCAGCCGTATGAGACTTCCTATAGAAAAAGAGACTATTTCGTTAGATAAGTACAATAGTACTCTTGGTAATCCTGGAAACGAGACATTTAAATAAAGGAGGAATAGGATATTAATCGAGTCGCCTCTATGACGGCAAAGTAGCTAGGAGAGGCGGGAGGATCATGCTAATCCCTCGTAAGGCCGCCCCCGTGGTGGCGGTCAATGTCGCTCCCGAAGAGCCACGGAATCTGATGAAGCGCGAGAGGAGGAAGCCCGCGCCCGTTGCTAAGGTTTCGTAGTTGCTCAAATATAGGACGTGGGCAACCACAAACAGGTGATATCTAGCTTTTTTCCAAATATTTTATTATTTTATTTTCAAGCTCTTCAGGATTTGGCACTCCAATGAACTCGACGTTGTCATTTATTAATATCGTAGGAGTTCCCATTATATTATGTTTAATGGCCTTTTCTCTACCGTATGGTGTTACTACGCTAACTTCTCTAACCTCTACCTCTGGGTACTTTTTAGCGATATTATTGGCTATTCTAACTGCTATAGGGCAATAGGGGCATCTAGGAGACGTTATTATTTTAATTTGAACTTTCCTTTTAGCTCTCTTAGAGCGCGTCATGAGCCTCTGAAGAAGGCGATTCCTTATGATTTTCAGCTCCAGATCATCTTCCATGCATCTCACCACTAATTTTGATTAACAGTAACCTTCTTAACTTATTGGTAATCATTATAGCATAATATTACTCGGTTTTGTTTTCATAGTCGTCCATGTAGTCAAGAAGTTTCTTACTCCTAACACCCCGCCCATCATGCGTCTTTGGAACTTTTGGAGGCTCTAGCTTTTTGTACTCAAGTCCATATTTTCTTACTAAGGCTAGTGCACTTTCTGTTATCCTTGGAGCAATTAGGATTCCTCTTATCTCTCTCCTTGTGAGATTTTTCATTGCTTCTACATACCTTCTGAGCTGACTTACAGATTGGAGTCCTGCAGACGATCTTTTTAACTCTATAACTACAAGTCTACCCTCTTTATCCTCTCCTAGAACATCTATTATTCCAAATGGTGTTTGATATTCAAGCTTAAGAACTTTAAAACCTTTTTCAATAATCTCTGGATTTCTATAAATTAGCTCAGCAAGATCTCGTTCTGTGCCAGAGATCTCTAGAGCATAGGGATCAATAGCGTCATAAATTGCTATTAAATAAATCTCAAGGCACTCAACAATTATGATCTCATATGGATTGTACCTTATGCTTTTTATAACAAGCCTTCCATTCCTTTCGTATGCTCGTATTGTGCTCCCAGGTGGCTGCCAGTTTACAGGCTCTCTTTTTATTTTTTTGTGAATTATAAGAGTACCATCAGGTTTTATTATGAGGACTCTATCTCCAGGGCCTATATCACTTAAAGCACGTCCCTCATAGTGAATTATGCAATTAGCTAAGATTATTATCACTTCTCCCCTTAAAAATGACTGCTCTATAATATTGCTAGCATCTCTTGCCTTAATGTTGCTAAAAACATCCACTCTACTCATTGCACAACACACTTTTCAAGAGCTAGATGTAGTTTTGAGGTATATCACACATCAAACTAATCAAGTAAGTATTATAATCCCTTACAATCAACACTCCTATAAACTTCCACATATTTGAAATACATAATGCAGCATAAAAAGGATACCTAATCCTGTGAGGCCTTATGAATAGGATTTACATCTTTAACACGCTTACTGGGAGAAAAGAACCATTTGAACCCTTAGAGAAGAACAGAGTCAAAATGTACGTCTGTGGACCTACAGTTTACGATGACGTCCACATAGGGCATGCTAGGACGTTTATATTTTTTGACTTTGTGAGAAAGTTCCTCGAGTACGTAGGATATGACGTAAGATATGTCTTGAACATTACTGACGTGGACGATAAGATAATAAGAGCAGCTAGAGAGCGTGGAATATCTTCACTAGATTACGCAGAAGAGTACACAAGGAGATTTCTTGAGGATTACTTAGCCTTAAAGCTAAGACCTCCAGATGTATTTCCAAGAGTAACAAAACACATTGAGGAAATTATAGATTTCATTCAAAAGCTTATTGATAAGAATTTTGCGTATACGGCTCCTGATGGTGTTTATTATAGAGTAAAGGCGTTTAAGGGATATGGGAAGCTATCAAAGAGAAGCTTAGAGGAGATGCTTGTTGGAGCAAGGGTAGAGGTCTCAGAGGGTAAGAAAGACCCTCTGGACTTTGCGCTTTGGAAGGCAAAAAAGAAAGAGGAAGACGTGTACTGGAGTTCTCCTTGGGGCTCTGGAAGACCAGGGTGGCACATAGAGTGTTCAGTTATGTCCATGAAGTACCTAGGAGAGCAGTTCGACATACATGGTGGAGGATCTGATCTAATATTCCCTCATCATGAGAATGAGATTGCACAGTCAGAGGCCCTTACAGGAAAGGTTCCAGCGAGATATTGGATACATGTGGGCATGCTTCAGATATCCGGAGAAAAGATGTCAAAGTCTCTGGGCAATATAATAAAAATAAGGGATATACTCAGAAGGTATTCTCCAGAGGTTGTGAAGTTTTATGTGCTTAATACGCATTATAGAAAGCCTGTTGACTACACAGAGGAATCCTTGGAGGAGGCTAAGAAGACACTTGATATAGTTGTTAGAGCTTATGATGCATTAGGGACGCTGATATCTTCTGGAGATTATAAGCACTCATTTAGGATTACTGACGAGGAAATGAATATACTCTACAGCATGCGTGATACAAAAGATAGAGTCCTAGATGCTCTGAGTGACGACTTTAACACCAGAGAAGCCTTAAAGGAGTTAATGAGGTTCTCAAGAGACGTATATCAAGCAATCGTAGACGATAAGATAAAATCTTCGACCGTAGCATTCCAGCTGAGAGAGTTCATAGGAGATCTCTCGAATTTATTTGGCATACTTGAGGAGAAGCCCATAAGCGAGGAGCATGAGATATTGGTAAGGGTTATTGAGGAAATATTAAAGCTAAGAGAGGAATTTAGAAAGGTAAAGAACTGGGAAGTTGCTGATGCTATAAGAGCTGCTTTAAATAGGGCTGGGATACACGTGGACGACACCAGGAGAGGACCCGTATGGAGGATTATAAGATGAGAAGAGAAGAGCTCCTTACGTCACCTGTTAAAGATGTTGTCCTAAAGGAGGGAGTTAAGGTTTCAGAGTTTATAGATTCCCTTGAGTGTGTTGGAGGGTTCACCGCTAAAAAGCTTTGGGTTGCTGCCAAAATCTTAGAAAGAATGCTTAAAAGCGATGATACGGTAGTTTTTCTTTCTTTTCCTGCAGCGATAATGGCCACTGGAATACGAGGCATTATTGTGGATATTGTTAAAAGGGGATTTGTAGACGTTATCATAACAACCTGTGGAACACTAGATCACGACATAGCAAGAACTCTTTCAGCATATTATGAAGGAGATTTCATGGCAGATGACTCAGTTCTTAGAGAGCTTGACATTCACAGGTTAGGTAGTGTCTTTGTTCCTGTAGAGTCATATGGAAAAACTATTGAGAGTTTTATGAGAACTCTTCTTAGAGAGATCTATGAAAAAGGTAAAAAAACGCTTTCAACAAAGGAGCTTTCTTGGGAAATTGGAAAAAGGCTTAACTCTAACTCATCACTCTTAACACAGTGTTTCCTGAGGAAGATACCTGTATACGTCCCTGGAATATCTGACGGAGCTGTAGGTAGCCAAATATGGTTATTCAGACAGACTCATAGGGACTTTACTATAGACATATTCAAGGATGAGGAGGAGCTAGCTGACATAATATTTGATGCTAAGGAAACTGGAGCTCTTATGATTGGAGGAGGCATTTCAAAACACCATACAATATGGTGGAATCAGTTTAGGGAAGGCCTTGACTATGCTGTCTACATAACCACAGCTCCTGAATGGGATGGCAGTCTTTCTGGCGCTAGGATTAGGGAAGCAGTATCATGGGGCAAAGTAAAGCAGTATGCTAAATATGTTACCGTAGAGGGAGATGCTACGATTATCCTTCCTATACTTCATGCATATCTTATTGATAAGGTTGGCAAGAGACGTGTTAAGAACGTTTTAGGAGGTGCTCTTTAAGATGAGGGTTCACATTGAGTGGTTACAAGATGGCGCTAGAAATGCCGCAAGACGAGATGATATTATTGTAGTAATAGATGCCTTAAGATCTGCTGCACTAATAGTAACAGCGCTTTCAAAGGGCATTGAGAGAGTGTTTTTGGCAGCTAACATACATGAGGCACTAAGGATAAAGTCTCTATATGGAGACGATATGCTGATAGCAGGAGAAGGAGTTGGCATGCCTATTCAGGGGTTTGAGGTAGGAAACTCGCCAATAAAGCTTCTTAAAGTTCTGGAGGAGAGAAGACCAAGGTATATGGCCATAATAACGGAGGCAACATCTGGCACTAGGACTGTAGATGCCATATTTACTGAAAATTCAAATGCAACGGTATTTGTTGGAAGCCCGCTTAATGCGAGCTCTGTAGCGAAGGTCGTTGAGGAATACGTTGAAAAGCTTGAAAAGGATGTTACTTTAGTGTGTTCAGGGTATTTGGGTAAAGAGTTTGCCTTGGAAGATTTCATGACGGCAGGCCTTATAGCAAGAAGGTTCAAGAGTATAGAATCATTTGATGATAACGTGCTTGCTGCAATGCTTGTGGCCGAGATGTTTGAGAATGACAGAGACCATTATATGCTCTACCAGGGCAGATCAAAGTCTTATAAAAGGCTTAGTGAGATAGGATCGCAAGAGGACATTGAGTACTGTCTAGGAAAGGACGTGTACGATACAACTCCGTACGCTGTTTATAGAAAAGAAGGAGGTATGGAGTTAATCTACTTTACGAAGTTCGAGTGAGGGAGCACTATGATAGATATAAATTTAGTTAGGAATAATCCTGAGCTTGTGAAGTGGAGTCAGAAAAAGCGCGGTGAGGATGAGGGGATAGTGGATAAGGTCTTAGAGTATGATAGGCTTTGGAGAGAGACCATAAGAAAGATAAATGATCTTAGAAGGGAGAGAAACAAAAAGAGTGCGGAGGCTGCTAGGCTTAAAAAGGAAGGGAGATTAGAAGACTTAGAGAAGATTAAGAGGGAAATGCAGGAGCTTAATGCAAGGATAAAGGACTTAGAAGCTAAAGAAAAAGAGTACAAAGAAGCTAGAGATAGTCTTTTGAGAGCAATACCTAATATAGTGCATGAAAGCGTTCCAGATGGTCTTTCTGAGGAGGAGAATGTTCCAATAAGATTCTGGGGGCACTTCAAGGTCTGGAGAGGGCACTTAGAAGCCTTTAAGGAGCAGCTTCAAGGGCACGCTGTTGACTATAAGGTGATAGAATGGAGGCCTAAAAGTCACGTTGACGTTCTAGAGGATCTTGACATTGGGGACACAAGAAGGGCAGCTAAAGTAGCAGGCTCTAGGTTTTACTACCTTAAGAACGAGCTTGCACTACTCGACTTGGCAATAGCTATGTTTGCATTAGAGGAGCTAGTCAGGAAAGGATACACTCCAGTAATACCCCCATACATGCTAAGAAGAGAGGCTATGGAGGGCGTGACTGATCTAAGCGCATTTGAGGAGATGCTATATAAGATCGAAGACGAGGATCTGTATTTGATTGCTACAGCCGAGCATTCAATAGGAGCAATGTTTATGAATGAAACTCTGGAGGAAAAAGATCTTCCACTAAAGTTTGTAGGATTTAGCCCATGTTTTCGCAAGGAAGCAGGAGCTCACGGAAAGGACACGAAGGGTATCTTTAGAGTCCACCAATTCCACAAAGTAGAGCAGTTTATATTTTCTCATCCAGATGAATCATGGGATTTGCATGAAGAAATCACTAGAAATGCAGAGGAGCTTCTTCAAAAGCTTGGCATCCCATATAGGGTAGTGAACATATGTGCTGGAGAGCTTGGAGCTGTAGCGTCAAAAAAGTATGATATAGAAGCTTGGATGCCTGCTCAGGGTAAGTTTAGAGAGCTCATATCTGCCAGTAATTGTACGGACTATCAGGCAAGAAGACTTGGAATTAGATATAGAAGCAGAGAAGGCGAGTTCAAGTATGTACACACATTAAACAGCACTGCACTGGCTACAACAAGAACCGCTGTTGCGATAATAGAGAACTATCAAAGAGAGGATGGCACTGTAGAGATACCTAAGGTCTTGAGGAAATATCTTGGTGGGATTAAAGAGATAGTACCTCCTAAAAGAAAAGACTTAAGATCGAGCTTTTTATCCTCTGAAAGATAATATTTCTCTAATTATTTCTCATTTTATTTATTGTTTAGTGATTTTACAGGGTGATTAACTATCGTATCGCAGGATTTAGAGAAATTTATAGTAACAACCACATGGGGTCTGGAGGATGTCACTGCCAATGAAGTGAGGGAATTAGGCGCTCAAGTAATAAAGACCCTTCCAGGGAAGGTTATAGCTGAGGCACCATTTGAATTTGTCTATTTAGCAAATTATGTATTAAGGACAGCTGAAAAGGTTTACATATATCTAGTACATGGCACCATTGAGGATCTTAAGGACATAAAAAGCCTTTCAGAGGAAATAGATCTATCTAAGTACATTAACGGCAATGAGACATTTGGTGTAAAAACTAAGAGATTTGGGAGCCATCCTTTTACGTCTATTGATGTGAATAGGATTGTTGGAGAAGTAATAAGGAGAAAATTTAGATTAAGCGTATATTTAGATAACCCAGATCTCGAGATAAAGACGTGGGTCATAGAGAACATATTCATAGCGGGGATAAATACAACAGGGTATTCACTGTATAGGAGAGGTTATAGGATATATCAACATCCAGCCCCCCTTAAGCCGACAATATCATCGTTGCTCGTAAGGCTCTCAGGATGGAAGCCTGATAAATCTCTCCTAGACCCGATGTGTGGCTCTGGAACGATCCCAATAGAGGCAGCCCTTATGGGGAGAAATGTACCGTCAGGATACTTTAGACCCTATTATCAGTTTTATAGGCTAAAGTTTTTTGAGAGAGAGCTTTTTGAGGATCTTAAAAGAAGAATTAATGCCAGGATAAAATGGGACTTAAAAATGCAGATTTATGGCACTGAGCTCTATAGAAAGCATCTGTATGGTGCAATATCTAATGCAGCTATGGCAAGGGTAATAGACACTATATCATTCATGGTTAGGGACGCTAGGGAGCTCTGTAATTTTTTGGACTTTAACGTTGATTATATTGTTACTAATCCTCCATACGGGCTTAAGATAGCAAGCAAGAAGGCGGTCTATAAACTATATGAGAGATTTGTACATGAACTTGACACATGTCTTTCAGGAACTACTGCAGTTGTCATGACAGCAGAGGACTACTTCTGGGAGCTTATAAGGGACTCCTTCAAGGTACTTGAAGTTCGAGAGATCATGTACGGTGACCTTCCTACAAGGGTGTATAAGTTTGTTATATAATTCTAAAACAGTACCTTTGAAGCCCTTCTTATGGCGGATATTATATCATCCTTTTTCCTAAGGACTTGCACCCTTTGATATTCCATCTCACTTAGCTCCAGAGGCTCTCCTAGAATCCCTTTAATATCCTGAAATGTTATCTCTCCAACAATAATTCTCTCAAGGATTTTTGGGTAATTCAGTGTCATCATTTCACCTTTTGGTTTCCTAGGTACGATCTTATCCAGACCTATTATAGGGATCCTATGCTCTCCTTCAAATGCAGACCACCTTGGAAAGTACTCTAGATATGCCGAGAGGCTATGAACGTAAGATCCTTCTGGGAGGTTATCTCGGAAGCTTACGTATACCCCTGCTGATGGCTCAAACGTTGTAGAGACCTCTATAAAAGTTACAATATTATAAGCGTACGAGAAGCTAGTACTTGACGAAAAGAAGTCTTCCTTTGTTAAGTAAAAATCATCTCTTAAAGCAAATGGTGCTGTAGGAGGGGGAATAGGTCTTCCAATGCATCCTCCAATGACAGGGTAAAGAAAGTTCCTATATACGGAGTCCTCGGGAAAATAGTAAAAAAAGACAGCAGAATAGCCGGAGGAAAGTAAAGAGTTTAGTATCTTTATGTCATTTTTCGTGAGCGTGTAATTGCTCATTATATGAAACAGAACACTATCATTTACATCTAAGAAGCTAATGAGCTCCAATAAAGCATCCTCTGGAGACCTATGCTTTCCTAAGAAATGTATATTATCTAAATTATCCATGTTTTCAGGAGGTGAACCATAAAAAGACAACATGACATCTAAGCCCATACTAACATACTTTCTAGCGACATTTATAGCCTTGCTCCCACTGTCAACTACCGCTACTATCATTTTCACTCTCTCTTAACAGGTTTTTGCTCTTAAGCACAATATACCCATACTTAAGTGACTTTATTTCTTCTTCAGTAAGTTTTCTCTTTCTAGCCTTCTCAGATATTATTGCACTATTACCAGTAGGATCGTCTATAATTAGTGTTGCTTTTTCTTTTCCTTCCTTTATGAGATTTATCTTTTTCTTTAACTCCTTTATTCTTTCAAGCTTTTTTTCATCAGTTTCTGATCTTTCAAGCATTCTCAGCACGTCTAAAACTCTGTTTAATACTCCTTCTACATTTGATACAAATCCATAAGATTTCGGTCCAGGCTCTATCGTTACTCCTAACTCTGGTATTCTAATTGTTCCAGAGGAAGATCGAACAACTCGTATGAGCATATCTCTTTCAGATGATATTTCAAGCTCGTATCTCATGGGATCCCTTTCTCCAGCTATTAGTATATCTGAATGTCTAAATCCGCAGTGCTCACATATTATTGTTACTTCGATGACTTTCCTAAAATATGGTATTGTGTGAGCATGAGTTAATATCTTAATGGGTTTTTTCCCACAAATAGGACATTGTATTGGAAGCTCTGTGGGCCTTACGGTTTCTGGGAACATCACTCATACCTCGAATACTCTAGGAGAGTTTCTCTATGCGATACTCTAGTCTCTTACAAATTATGAAGTACGTCTGTTCATGGAGCATTGTATAGCCCTCACGTCTTCCTCCTGGTGGCCTTAGTATTGCGGATTCAAGGACGTTTTTATACTCCCTGTAAACGCTTCCAAGCTTATTTAGATACTCATCTTCCTTCATCCTTGGAAGGCATATTAGAACAATATGACCCTGAAGAGCTAACTGGAAGTAAAACTTTATATCTTCTGGATCGTCTTTGGGGCTCTTTACGACATAAATTACTCTCTTGGAGGTGATTTCACCCTCTTGAGATTGAAATGGCGAGAGATCAAGGTATTCTATTCTTCCTATCTTTGTCACAGTCCTCTGAGAGGGCGTGCTCCTTCTTCTTGTGAAGATGTCCAATAATCCCATGTGAACCTCCCCTTAAGTCTTCTTATTCATTTAGTTTCATATTTTCTTTATGCTATTTTTAAATTTCGTAAAAAGGTTAATAACGTTACTTCCTCAAGGTGTGATATTATGCCCTTGTTTTGTTGATACTTTTTCTGTGCTTAGAAAGGTTTGTGGTTATTAAGACAGGAAACTACAGGCCTACTAGAATCCTGTTAGACCTCCCTGTCTCTATAAGTGTTTATTGTGCTTTATCGCGAATCCTTGCACTTCAAGAAAAGAAAGATAGACCTCATGTAATAATGCTATAAATATAGAATCCCCTGTTAAAGTAGCAAATGTACAAGGCGGTGTTTATATGATAACATTTGGCCCAGTACCTTCTCGTCGTTTAGGTAGAAGTTTGGGTATAAACAACATTCCGTACAAAATTTGCACATATTCTTGTGTGTACTGCCAGATAGGAAGAACCGTTAACATGACTATAAAGAGAAGAACATTTTATGATCCAATGAGGATCCTCAAAGACGTTAAAATTAGGCTTGAAGAAGTACATAAAAAGGGAGAAAGAGTTGACTATGTAACTTTTGTTCCTGATGGCGAGCCTACTTTAGACATAAACATTGGAAAGACTGCAGCGCTTATAGGGGACTGGGGGACTCCCGTGGCAATAATAACAAACTCCTCATTGCTTTGGAGGGAAGACGTTAGGCAAGATCTTTACAATTTTGATCTTGTATCGCTAAAGTTAGACGCTGTCTCTAAAGACATTTGGAGAAGAGTTAATAGACCTCATAGGGAGCTCTCATTAGAAAGGATCCTTGATGGGATCTTGGAGTTCAGGAAAAATTATAAGGGAAAACTACTCACGGAAACTATGCTCATAGATGGCATTAACTATGAAAGGGAAATTCGAAAAATTGCGGATTTTGTTAGAAAGCTCTCTCCAGATAGGGCATACATTGCCGTGCCCATAAGACCTCCTGCTGAGAGCTGGGTAAGGCCAGCAACAGAATATGTTGTAAATTATGCATTCCAGGAGCTATCTAAGGTCTTATCTTCAGAAAGAGTAGAGCTCTTGATATCTCATGAGGGAACAGACTTCACTTCTGTAGGAGGAGACCTTGAGTCAGAGCTATTAAGCATAACTTCGGTCCATCCTATACGGGAAGACTCTTTAAAGGTTCTTTTAAATAAGGCTGGAGCTGATTGGAGCTTCGTTGAAAAATTAATCTCAGAGGGAAAGCTTGTAAAAATAGTCTATAATGGAAAGAAGTTTTACATGAGAAGCTTTCGTAAAAAATAAGTGTTAAGTTAAAGTATCTCAATGTACATTCTCTTTAGCATGTCCTCACTAACTTCAAACGGCGCCATTCCTATGAGATATTTCATAGTTTTGAGAGCTATCTTCACAAGCTCATCTACGTCTTCTTCGCAGAACCCAAGGTCAGAGAGTCTCTTATTTAATCCAAGAGATGATATCCACTCCTCTAATGCCTTTCGTGCTTTTTTGCCCTCCTCTGGTAATCCCCTAAGATCGTTAGCTATAGGTCTTAGCGCTACTGAGAGCACATCGGGAAATGTTTCATAGGCTTTCTCAATTACAACAGGAAGCAACAGCGCTAAACCTAACCCATGAGGAACTTCAGGTTTTACAGCGCTTATTGGATGCTCTAAGGCATGTGCTAGATGTGCTCTTGAATTGTCTAGGGTTATCCCAGCAATCATTGATGCATAAAGTAACCAGTATCTAACTTCGACATCCTCTGGGTAATCTAGGGCCTTTGGTAAGTTTTCAAATATCCTATGAGAGGCCTGCGTTGCAAGATTTACAGTAAATGGATTTGAGTATTTGCTGGTCATGGACTCTAGTGCGTGGCTCAGCGCATCTATTGTTACATATATCGTCTGATCTCTTGGAAGCTTTGTGGTAAGCGAGGGATCATCTATAGAAAACGTTGGATATATGGAATCATATGCTATGCTTATTTTTGCCCTCTCCTCTGGAATTGTTGCTACAGCAAACCTATCAACTTCAGTGCCCGTTCCATGTGTGGTATTTATTGCAAATATTGGAACAGCAGGAGTTACTTGGGGCCTTTTTAGATATAATTCCCTAGCAGAGATATCCTTATTCGCTATTAACACTGCAGTTGCCTTGGATACATCTATTACACTTCCTCCTCCAATGCCGAGAACTGATTTTGCGCCTATTCCTCTCCCAAACTCAAACGCAGTTTGTACCATCTCAATTGTTGGGTTTGATGATACGCCATCATAGTGAGCGTACTCTATTTCGTATGACTCTAGAATCTCCTTTACGACGTTCCATGCGCCACACTTTTTATATGAGCTCTTTCCAGTGATTATAAGTAATGGCGATAGATCTTGAGTCACTATGTATTTTGCTATTTTTTCAAAGGAATGAATGGCATCAATGCCAAAAAATAACGTAGTTCTCAGGTTTAATGTAAAGCTCTTCATAATGCTCACCTAAGTTGTAATACATGCAACCCGCGCTTGGTGTTTAGGAGAATGTCTAATGCTCTTAAAGACTAATATCTGACAACAATATTAAACTTTAACATTAGCATTTTCTATACATTATCGAGGTGTTTATGAATGATCAAGGTTATACTCTTTGACGTTTCAGGGACGCTTATAGATCCAGAATCGTCTGAGAGGGCCCATAAGCTGATAATATCTAAGATCCTTGAAACTTATGATGAGAGCATCATTAATGAGGTCTTTGAGAAGTTTAACACTAAAGTTAGCGAAATATTTAACAAGATGAGCTCTGAGGGATCGTACTTAGAGTACTACAAGATTTGTTATAGGGCTCTTAAGGACGTCTTAGGTAGCAGAATGCGTCTAGATGAAAAGGAGTACAAAAGGATGTACATAGAAACCCTGTCAGATGTTGAAATGTTGTTTCCTGGTGTTAAAGAAGCTTTGAAATACCTTAAAGAGAAAGGGTATACTCTTGGCATAATCACCGATGGTGATAGAGATTATACAGAGACACTACTCGAGAGGAAAGGCATAAAGCACTTTTTTGATGTGATAGTCTCTGCAGAGGACGTTAGAAAATATAAACCCTCGAAAGAGCCGTTTTTAAAGGCCCTTAAAGTACTGGATATTAATCCTGAGCAAGCACTGTACATAGGCGACAACCCTGTAAAGGACAAACGTGGTCCGAAATTACTGGGCATAAGGGCTTATATAGTGGAGAATGGAGTTACAAAGGACAAAATAATTAAGATATTGGGGGAAGAACATGAGTGAGGACGTCCTCAAAAAACTTCTAAGAAATGAAGTAAAAATATATGAGCTTGAGAATATTGTAGGAGAAGAAAAGGCTCCTGAAATTCGAAGGAAATTCTTAGAGAGAAAACTTCACGTTGATCTTAAGCACATAGGATCCTACACGATAAGTCCTAAGAATGTAAGGAAAAACATAGAAAACATGATAGGAGCTATTCAGGTACCTCTTGGTGTTGTGGGCCCGCTTAAGGTTCTGGGAGAGTATGCATCTGGCGAGTTCTACGTACCATTGGCGACTACTGAAGGAGCATTAGTAGCATCAGTTAATAGGGGGTGTTCTGTTATAACAGCATCTGGCGGTGCTATTGCGAGAGTTATAGATGATAAGATGACTAGGGCACCTGTGTTTAAGGTACAGGGAGTAGATCACGCATTAAAGGTTGTGAAATGGATTAAGGATAACTGGGACACTATAAAAGCAGCAGCGGAGTCCACAACTAGACACGGTAAGCTTGTAGGATTTCAGTACTTTATAGCAGGAAAAAACCTTTTCATTAGGTTTAAGTACCATACGGGAGACGCGATGGGAATGAACATGGCAACAATAGCTACTAATGAGGCAAGTAAGGTCATAGAGGAGAAGACTGGGGCAAAACTTATAGCACTTTCTGGAAACATGTGCGTGGATAAAAAGCCTGCAGCTCTTAATTTGATACTCGGAAGGGGTAAGACTGTCGTTGCTGAAGTAAAAATTCCCAGAGAGATCGTGAGGAAAAAACTTAAGACAACGCCAGAAGATTTTGTAGAAGTAGTTTACAGGAAGATTTATGTGGGATCTGCTCTAGCAGGATCTTATGGGTTTAATGCTCACTTTGCAAATATCATTGCAGCAGTATTTATTGCAACAGGTCAGGATGTTGCTCAAGTGGTTGAGGGAAGTAATGGAATAACAATAGCTGAAGTCACGGAATCCGGCGATCTTTATGTAGCTGTATATCTGCCCTCCCTTGAGATAGGCACTGTCGGGGGAGGGACATCTGTGGAGACTCAAAGAGAGGCCCTCTCAATAATGGGCTGCTATGGGAGTGGTAATGCCAAAAAATTTGCTGAAATATTGGCTTCTACAGTGCTGGCTGGAGAAATATCACTTATAGGGGCTCTAGCAGCTCAACATCTAGCGGAGGCTCATAAAAAATTGGGGAGATGATTGTCATGACAGTTGTTAGGACAGATATAAATTTTCTAATGAGGCTTCTTAAAACAAGATTAAATAGTGAAAAAATCTTAGAGGCGCTGGAGCAAATAGGCACGGATCCAGAGCTGTTAGATAATGAACTAGTTGTGGAAATCTATCCCAACAGACCAGATATGTATTCTCCTGAAGGAATTGCAAGAGCGCTGAGGGCATATCTAGAGATATCTCCCGGACTACCAAGATTTAATGTTAGAAACGGGGATCTTAAGATCATTGTTGAGAAGTCTGTATTAAATATCAGGCCTTACATCGCAGGTGCTGTTGTAAGAGATATATCACTTGATGAAGAGTCCTTGGAGTCTATAATGAGACTTCAAGAGGCTCTTCATGACAGCTATGGTAGGAAGAGAAGAAGAGTTGCTATAGGAATACACGACTTAGATAAGGTTACACCTCCGTTTACTTACAGAGGAATAAGCCCAGATGGTGTAAGATTTGTTCCCTTAGGATTTGATGTTGAAATGACTCCAAGGGAGATCTTAGAGAAGCATCCAAAGGGAGTGGAATATGGGCACATAATAAAGGATAAGGACGTGTATCCCCTGATCATCGATAGGCGCGGAAATGTTCTCTCTATGCCTCCTATAATAAATGGAGAGCTTACAAGGGTTACGACGAAGACTAAAAACATATTCATTGATGTTACAGGAACACACCTGGATGCGGTCATTGGAGCAGCAGAAATAGTTGCTGCAGCAATCTCAGAATACGGAAGTGAAATAGAGCGCGTCATAGTTGAGCATCCGAGCGGTACTATAGTAACTCCAGAACTATCGTTCAAGGAGATAAGAGTTCCTGTTAGCATAATCAGAGAAACCCTTGGACTTAGCCTCAGTAAGGAGGACATTGAGAGAAGCCTTAGAAAGATGATGTATGATGTGCTTTTTAATGACGATGAAATAATAGCGAAATATCCTACAATCAGAAGGGATATACTACATCCTATAGACGTTGTTGAGGATATCGCAATAGGCTATGGCTATGAGGCCCTTGGAGAGGAACTCCCAAGAGAGTACTCACAGGGCATTGAGGACATGCTTCTTGAGGAGTTAGATGTCATAAGAGAGATAATGGTGGGACTAGGATTCTTAGAAGTGATTACATTTACGCTTGTAAGTGATGAATATGAATTTGATAAGCTGCGCCTTAAGAGGGCTAAAGCTGCAAGAATATTAAATCCAATAACGAGTGAGATGACCATTGTAAGGAGAAGTCTCCTTCCATCGCTTCTTAAAGTGCTTCATCATAACAAAGATGAAGAGCTTCCACTTAGAGTTTTTGAAGTAGGTGAAGTTGTCAATGAGAAGTATAAAAATGAGTACAGGCTTGCCTTTGTAGTAATGGATACTAAGATTGCTACCTTTAATGAAATAAGGAAGATCATTGAAGCATTTTTCAGATACTACTGTGGATCATGCATTACGTTAAGAATGCATGATGACCCAAGATTCATACCTGGAAGGTCTGCAGAGATCCTAGTAAATGATATTCCAATTGGAGTCTTTGGGGAGATTCATCCAGAGGTGCTTGAGAACTTTGACATTCCATATCCCGTTGTGGCTGCAGAGGTAAAAATAAATGAAATAATTAGAGCGTTACATAGCCGTCCTTAAGGAGCTTTTCTATTATCTCGTCGGGGTTTATCTCAGTTTTTATTTCAGGCTCTATTATCTCTATGTCCTCAGGTATCTCCTCCTCACTAGTTTTTCTAGCCTCTGCTCTCAGCTGTTCAAGCTCTTTTCGAAGTTCCCTAGCCTTCTCAAAGTATTCATTAGCTTTGTTTTTGTACATCTCTATAATCTTGACTTTCTTATTGATCTCATTATTAAGGTGCGCTATTTGAAAGACAACGTTTTTTATTTTTTCATTGAGCTCTCCTATCTTTGGTCCTATCTCTGAAATCTTGGCTCTAATTTCTCCTAGCTCTGCATAAAGCTTGTTTAATTCCTCGTTTATGTTATTTATCTCGTCTACATAGCTTATCTCAACCTTAACCTGTGACTCTAACCTCTCTACCTCCTTTTCTAATTCTAGTATCCTTTGAACAAGTTCCTGTTCTCTTCTAACGCTCATTGGCATGGTCTCATGAAGTTCTTCTAGCTCTTTTAGCTCTCTGTAGAGTCTTTGATATATGCCCTCTATTTTCTTGTAATCCTTATACTCTCTAAGAAGAATTCTTTTTTTATCTATGAGTTCTCTAATGTTATTTCTCAGCTCTTCTCTTCTTCTTTTGAGGCTATTTAACACATCTAGGAGTTTTCTCTTCTCTTCCCTCAAAGAATTAAGTTCATCGAATTTCTCTCTTCTCTCGGACTTTAGAATTTTCAGCTCTTCTATATGTTCTCTAGCCTTTTTGTTCCATTCCCTGCCCTTTGCTAGAACATTTTTAAGCTTCATTTCTGCCTTACGAAACTTGTTCCAGTTCTTTATAGCCACGAACACCACCAAAAGTCTCTCCTTAGCAATGTAAGGACATCTACTATTTTACTGATCTAAAACATAATTTAAGTAAGATTATAAGAGCTTATCTCCCTTGAGTTACAACACCCTTTATGTTCCCTAAAGGTATTGCCATTAGTGATTATTAGGATACGTGCCTATTTAAAATTTCATTTATGACTCTCCTCACGAGATAAGTTGGTAGCCCCGCGGGGATTCGAACCCCGGTCGCGGGCTCCAAAGGCCCGCATGCTAGTCCGCTACACCACGGGGCTAATTTTCTCAAAGCAAGAGTTAAGTTCTTAATAGCATAAGACTCTAACTCATATTATCCTAGGAGAGTATTAAAGTTTTTTGAGAGAATACTATTATTATTAAACCACAAATGACTATTTTCCAAGAAGAATTCATGCTTAAATTTGTGCTAATAGAATAGAGTACTAAAGAAGTTTAAGTACTTATCAGTATCATAATATTGTTATTGTTCCGTAAAGGGTAAAGGTAGTTAACAACTAGCTCTGAATTGTGATGCCTTATGAAGACAGCTAAAGATGTAATAAACCCCGTGATCGTGTGGTCACCTGTAAGCGATGTGGCTCCCCATGAATGGGCAGAGGATGGATTATGGTTATTTGGGAGTTTTAATCCTCTTATGTATAGAAGCGTTCCAAGCGTTCATTCAGGAGCATATATTCCGCTTAGGGCATATCTTGTATCGTTTGATGAGATATACGAGAGGGCTGAGAGGGTTGTATTTCCAAACTTCATTGAGGATCGCACTGAAAAGTTTAACAAGGCATACATCTCTAGGGACATGTTTACGAGAGTTGTGAGGATATGGGAAGCTCATGAAGGGATATTTGCTGCAAAATTCGATGATATTTATGTTTTTGAGGGTACATCTACTGAGGAGCTCTCGCCTGCAGAGATCAGTACTATAATGAGCTGGAACCCGATATCATCAGAGCTCACTGAGCTTATGAACATCTTCTTGGAAAGTGCCACTATGGATCAAAACATAGTAGAGGAACTGCAAATATACGATATTACTAAAGATATGAACGACATAAGGACCCAAAGCGCCAAGAGGTATCTTGAAAAGCTTATATCATATCACGAAAGCATTAGAGAGTTCTTATCAACGTACACTCCAAGAAGTATAGAAAGAGAGGAGGACAAGACGTTGTTCTTGAAGCATGATAGGGAAATTGCTGCTTACATTACACGGACTATAGTGAGGTATCAAGAACGTCTAAGGGATCAGAAGGTAACAATGGACGTTTTTATTCCAGAGCTAATACATGATACATTCTCTGGAAACCTTGAGTACTTTATGGGATGGATGATGCGCCTTTTTAGGTCTCTTGTATTACTCTCTAAGGAGATTGCAAAAAGATATGATATTCCAAACTATAAACTTGCATTTCTGAACATGTATTCAGAGATTGTTAGGGGCAATAGGCCCTATAAAGGATTAGAAAAAGTTATCCCAGAAATTTCCCCTATGGAAGTTGGATACATCTACGGAAGAATACTTCCAGTAATATACAGGGATTATCTGCTCAAGGAGTACAGGGACATAGTATACTGGAGTAGAGAGATAACTGCAATGCTAGCTATAGCGCACTGTTTAAGAGTTTTTGATGAAAAGGGATTTATGGCATTTGAGCAAGAATATGAAAAACTATTAAAGGTTCTAGAGGCAATGTAAACTACTCTACCCTAAAGGGTACATTTCATTGTCAATTACATTCTGTCCTCTCTTTAACAGAAAAGAGTACATTAATTTCTCCTTACGTCCTCCAACAGTTCCTTAAGTCTATTTACTTCATTTTCTAATTTGTCTACTTTTTCTTTAATTTCTATAACTAGCTTTTCTGTGTTTATAACAGCCTTTTCCCAAGGATCTAGCTTCTCACCATACGAAAACGTGTGATAAAGGTACATTCCTACGAATATTCCACCAATTACAGCCAAGAAGAACATAGAAGAGAGACTTATCAACCACGATATTATTTGAACTGTAGTAGGTACTGGAAGTATTCTCATGGACATAAGAAGCACTATAGCCGCAATTATGCCTATTATTGCAGCAACTGTTAGCACAGAGCTACTAACACGTCTAGTCTCTTTCATGGACATTTTCTATCACTTCCGTCTCTTCTAAGGTAACGTCATATGAGGTGCCATGGTAGACCCCATTTACATATATTTTATTATTGATAATTTCGAACACAATAGTTTTTTCATATACTCTGAGAACATCGTTCTTAGGATCGTAATAGTTTACAACAATACTCACGTTATACTTTGCATCTGAGAGGTTCATTACGTATAGAAGGGAAGGGGAGTTCTCAACACGAGCAGCCAAGCTTTCATTCATATAGACTGAGATGTTCCTGTATATGATGAAGTCACCAAGTGTAGGCCTTATCCATAGAAATATTTTATTTAGATGTTCTTCTATGGAAATTGTAAGCCTAGGAATCTCTGATGGAGGAAGGACTCCTGACTGTTCAGTGCATCCTAATATTATTGATGCTAAAAGGACTACAATAAACGATGAGAGTGTCAATATAGTTCTTAAACGAGAGGTTTTCAAAGGACACACCTCTAAGCAGCTCTTTAGTCAAAGTCCACAAGAGGCGTTCTTAATGAAACCTTAAATATGTATCCTGATCTTCTTTTATGTCTTGACAGCTCCACCATTTTTATTATTCTGCGCACGTCATTTAAGGGCAAGTTTACCTCCTTAGAAATTCTCTCTACATCATACCCCATCTCGTATGCATAGAGCACCTTGTCCAAGATGTCGTATGAAAATCCTAACTCATCTTTATCTCTCTGGCCTGGATATAACCCTGCTGATGGTGCCTTTTTTAGGATTTTTTGAGGTATGTTAAGCTTCCTTGCTAGGGAATAAACTTGAGTTTTGTATAAGTCTCCTATTGGATATAAGTCAGCTGCACCGTCACCGTACTTAGTAAAATACCCTAACAAAAGCTCACTTTTATTTGACGTCCCAACCACTAAGTAATTAAGCTCATTTGCATGTGCGTAAAGTATTAGCATTCTCAATCTTGGTCTTATGTTTATTCTAGCCCTTTGACTTTTGAGACCTAGCATGCTCTCAATATTATTTAGCATCTCTGAAATGTCTATTACCTTGTACTTAAAACCCTCTCTCCTTGCGAACTCTACTGCATCTTTTAGATCTTCATCATTAACACCTCTTTCGGGCATAATTAGCACAAGGACTTTGTCCTTTCCAAGAGCCTCTAGGCACAGCTTTGCTGTCACTGATGAATCTACACCACCACTTAGTCCTACAACAACACCATTTGCACGTGCTTGTTTAACGAGGTCTCTAATGAAAACTTTTACGCCTTCAACGAAGAAATCTGGAGGATCTGGTATTGAGATCATTGTCAATCACTCCATGGCATTGAAATGTGGTTCTTTAAGGGTACCTCCTTAGTAAATTATTGAAAAAAGATATTTATAATTACACTTCTTAGAGGTTAAATACTCAGTGAGGAAGCATAGAAATGGTAGTATCCTAAAACATAAGCCTCCGTGATTTCAATTTTTAAATGTAACAAATTAGTAACCTTAAAAAGAGTGTCCCTAGTTTTTGGTAATTGTACGTGTGTTAATATAAGTATAACACTCAAAGTGTTCTTTTAGACTAGGTGATTCGATGACGAAGAAATGGATATACATGTTTGAAGAAGGAAATGCTCAGATGAGGAACCTCCTAGGAGGTAAGGGTGCAGGACTTGCAGAGATGGCTAGAATAGGTCTTCCGGTACCTCCTGGCTTTACAATAACGACAGAGGCTTGTAAGGAGTACTATGCCAAGGGACGTCAGTTTCCAGAGGGTTTAGAGGAACAGGTTAGAGAATACATGAAAAAGTTAGAGGAAAAGACTGGAAAGAAGTTCGGCGATCCAAACAATCCTCTTTTAGTATCTGTAAGATCTGGTGCCCCAATATCAATGCCTGGAATGATGGACACAATTCTAAACTTGGGACTCAATGATCAGACTGTAGAGGGGCTCGCAAGGCTTACGAGCAACCCAAGATTTGCATATGACAGCTATAGACGTTTCATACAGATGTTTTCGGACATTGTCCTTAAGGTTCCGAGAGAGGAGTTTGAGAAGATCCTTGAGAAATACAAGAAGATTGAGGGAGTAAAGTATGACGCAGAGCTAAGCGTTGAGGCATTGAAGAAGATCGTTGAGGAATATAAGGAACTTGTAAAGAAGCATATAGGTAGGGACTTCCCACAAGATCCCTGGGAACAGCTCTATATGGCAATAAGAGCAGTATTTGAGTCATGGAACAACCCAAGAGCCATAGTCTATAGAAGGTATAACAACATACCTGATGATCTCGGTACAGCGGTGAACATTCAGACTATGGTCTTCGGAAATATGGGATGGGACTCAGGCACTGGAGTGGCCTTTACTAGAAACCCAAGCACAGGAGAAAAGAAACTATATGGAGAGTATCTACCAAATGCACAGGGCGAGGACGTTGTTGCAGGAATAAGAACACCAAAGAAGATAGAGGAGATGAAAGAAGAGTTCCCAGAGATATATGAACAGCTTGTGAAGGTGGCAGAGCTTTTAGAGAAGCACTTCAGGGATATGCAAGATATAGAGTTCACTGTAGAACGCGGAAAGCTGTACCTACTACAGACTAGGACTGGGAAGAGGACTCCAAAGGCAGCCGTTAAGATAGCTGTGGACATGGTAAAGGAGGGACTAATATCAAAGGAAGAAGCCATAATGCGCGTGACCCCAGAACAGCTCGAGAGGCTACTTCATAAGCAGGTAGATCCCAACGCCCCCAAGAAACTCATAGCAAGAGGCCTCCCCGCATCACCAGGGGCTGCTGTGGGTAAGGTAGTATTTAGCCCTGACGAGGCTGCAGAGCTTGGAGGAAAGGGAGAGTCAGTAATACTTGTTAGGCCAGAGACGACACCAGAGGATGTTCATGGAATGTACGCCTCTAAGGGAATACTTACGAGCCGTGGAGGAATGACTAGCCATGCTGCTGTTGTTGCACGTGGTGCAGGAATACCAGCAGTCGTTGGCTGTGAGGCAATAGAAATAGACCTAGAAAAGGAGGAGTTCCGTGTAGGAGACATCGTAGTAAAGAAAGGCGATGTAATAACCATAGATGGAGGTACTGGAGAGGTATTTCTCGGCAAGGTTCCTCTAATAGAGCCTAAGATCTCCGGAGAGGTTTATGAGCTGCTCTCATGGGCGGATGAGATAAGGGTCATTGGAGTGAGAGCTAATGCTGATACTCCAGAGGATGCCAAGAGGGCACTTGAGTATGGAGCTGAGGGTATAGGGCTTGCTAGAACAGAGCACATGTTCCTTGGACCAGAGCGCGTTAAGATAGTACGTGAGATGGTTCTTGCAAGAACTCCTGAGGAGCGCAAGAAGGCCTTAGAGAAGCTAATACCGCTACAGAAGGAGGACTTCAAGGAGCTTCTAAAGGTCATGGATGGAAAGCCTGTGATAATAAGGTTGCTGGATCCACCACTTCATGAGTTCCTTCCAAGATATGAGCAGCTTATCAAGGAGATCTATGACCTTATGTACAAGCTTCGGGATGCTAAAGACACCACTGAAGCTGCGAGGATTCTTGATGACCTCGAAGAAAGAAGAAAACTTCTGAGAAGGCTTGAGGAGCTTCGTGAGGCAAACCCAATGCTTGGTTTGCGTGTCTGTAGGCTGGGAATAGTGTTCCCAGAGATCTACGAGGCGCAGATAAGGGCGATGTTCATAGCAGTTGCAGAGCTTCTTAAGGAAGGCTATAACCCGAAGCTTGAGATAATGATACCAGGTACTATAGACAAAAGAGAGCTTATGGCCATAAAGGAGACAGCTGAGAAAGTTCGTGAGGAAATCGAGAAGGAACATGGAGTCAAGATAGGCTATATGTATGGAACGATGATTGAAATGCCTAGAGCAGCACTGCTAGCGGATCAAATAGCGGAAGTTGCAGAGTTCTTCTCATTTGGTACGAATGATCTCACTCAGACTACGCTAGGAATAAGCAGAGATGACGCACAGAAGAGCTTCCTTGGGGTCTACGTTAAGAAGAAGATACTTCCAGTGGATCCATTTAAGACAATAGACAAAGAAGGACTTGGTAGACTCATTAAGCAGGCCATAGAGCTAGGAAGAAAGACTAGGCCAGATCTAGAGATTGGTGTATGTGGAGAACACGGAGGAGATCCCGAGAGCATAGAGTTCTTTACCAGCATTGGAGTAGACTATGTATCAGCGTCTCCATATAGGGTGCCCATAGCAAGGCTTGCTGCAGCTCAGGCTGCAATAAAGCTTGGCCTTAAAAAGTCAAAGGAGAACTAATCTCTAGTGCTTTTTCTTATTTTTAAATTTTGGTATGAGGAGTCTTTATCTAGGAGATTTTAGGAATTTTAGACCTTAATCGAAATTCTTTTTAAGTTGTTGTATTGTAATAAGTCCGTAAGAGTGCTGAGTTTATTATGTAAAGAACGGAGTGTAGTTGTTACTATGTCAGTACTGTGATTTTAATAGCAATCTTGCGCCATCCGCGTGGAAGTATTATGATACTTTAAGCAGCAATACTTCCCAGCGATGGTGGTAGGGATGACAGATATAATCAACGAGCTTAGAGAAATTACTAGGAATCTCCTTGACAGAGCTCAAAAAAGCTATCAGAGAAGAATGATAGTTCTTTTAGGAAAAAACGCAAAGGAATATGCAATAGCAGTAATACAAGAGGCTCTTTTTTATTTTAGAAATGTTATTGGGAAAGAGCCAAGAGCTTGGTTTTTCTCAGATGATCCTGAGTGGCCTATAGGGCCAATAACTCCCATGAAGGAAGCAACAAAGGCATTAGGTACTACAGCAGACATTATGCTTCTAGATTTTAGGGGAGGGTTTTTCCCGAATGACCTAGGAAGACTGGGAGGGGTTGTACAGGGCGGTGGCCTATACGTTCTTGTTGGAGATCATCCTAACGAATGGAGACTTAAGAAATATCATGAGAAGATATTAGCCTATCCATACAAGCTTGAGGACATGGACAACTACTTCATGGAGAGATTCATAAGAAAGCTCTATGATCACAAGGGAATAACAATAGTTGTTGACGGAAAGATCATAAAGAGGGACACGTTAAAGGGAAAAAGAAAGAAGAACAAAGAAATAAAAATACCAAAAAACTCAGAAAGAGTATTTAATAAGAAATTTTATAAAAAATGCCTTACTCAAGATCAGGTTAACGCCCTGAACATGTTAGAGAAAGTGTTCAAGGATGAGAGTAAGATTCAAATAATGATCGCAGATAGGGGGCGTGGAAAGTCCTCAGTCCTTGGGATATTCCTTGCAGCATATATTCATCACAGTAAAAGAAAGGTGAGAGCAGTACTTACAGCACCCCACCCTGAGAACGTCTTGGAGGTATTTAGATTTGCCAAGGAGATGCTTGAAGAGCATGGTCATAAGGTAAGAACGGTAAAGAACAGTGATGGACTAATTATTAATATAGAGTGTTCCAAGGGGAGCATATCATATTATAAGCCCCTTCAAGCATCTAGTAAA